>Ga0210407_10004782_pt1 | contig 10584 bp, 10 predicted proteins | sample IncBWC27MmetaG_FD_150860 | JGI IMG/M metagenome (GOLD analysis project Ga0210407, IMG submission 150860) | Forest soil microbial communities from Barre Woods Harvard Forest LTER site, Petersham, Massachusetts, United States - Inc-BW-C-27-M | ecosystem: Environmental > Terrestrial > Soil >... | reverse complement strand
GAAAAAGGGGACATCTCCGCTACCACCACAACTTCCGGTCTGGCGTGGAAAATCCCGGGACGGGTGGGCGATTCGCCGATTATTGGAGCGGGGTGCTGCGTGGATAATGAGGTGGGCGCAGCGGGGTCGACTGGAAAAGGCGAAGAGAACATCAAGATTTCCGGCGGGCACACCATTATCGAGATGATGCGGCGGGGAAAGTCTCCCGAGGAGGCCTGCCTTGAAGCGCTGGCGCGTATCGCACGCAATTACAACAACGACAAGAAAAAACTTTCGACGTTTCACATTTTCTTTTACGCGCTGAATAAAGATGGCGTGCCCGGGGCGGCTTCTCTGTGGCGCAATCATTACGAGGAACAGGGACACTCGGTTTATGCCGTGCATGACGGAACGCAGGCGCGGCTTGCCGAATGCAAACCGTTTTTCGACGAAATCAATGTGCACGGATAGCGTCCGCGGATAAAATGGGTCTATGGACCAAGCCAACATTTTGATTATCGGAGGGGGCGTCGTCGGGTGCGCCATCGCGCGAGCTGTTTCCGCGCGGTGGCAGGACGTTTTCCTCGTCGAGCAGTATCCCAAGCTCGGCATGGCCACCAGTTCGCGCAACAGCGGCGTCATTCATTCGGGCATTTATTACCCGAAGAACTCACTTAAGGCGCGTCATTGCCTCGAGGGCAACCGGCTGACGTATGAATTCTCCAAGAAGCACAACGTCCCGTTTCGCCACACTGGGAAGTTGGTCGTGGCGGCCAATACGCAGGAAGAAGAGGAACTTGCTGCGCTGAAGAAAAAAGGGGAAGACAACGGCGTGGAAGGATTGCGGCTGATTGGTCCGGCGGAGATTCGCAATCGCGAGCCGCATATCGCAGGTGCGGCAGCGATGGAGGTTCCTTCCACGGGAATTGTATCGGCCGAAGAGCTGGTGCATGCCTATGCGCGCGTGGCTGCGGGGCAGGGCGCAAATATCGTCAAGCGGGCCAAGGTTGTTTCGCTCGAGCCGGGGAAGGGGACCATTCGCGTTGGCATTCTTATTGGCGACGAGGAAGGAGCGCAGGACGAAACGATTGAATCGCGCTGTGTGATCAATGCCGCCGGGCTGTACGCCGATGAAGTGGCGGCTTTGCTGGGGAATAATTCTTGGAAGATTTATCCGGTGCGCGGAGAGTATTGTGAAATTCGCGGGGCGCAGGCTTCTTTGATTAACGATCTTGTGTATCCCTTGCCGCATGCGCACGGGCTTAGCTTGGGCGTGCATTTTACCAAGACGCTTTGGGGGACGGTTTTGGTGGGTCCGACGGCGACGTATGTCGACGGGAAAGACAATTACGAGCGGGAGCGTTTGCCGATTGCGGATTTTGCGCACAGCGCAAGAACTTTGTTGCCCGAAATCGAGGAGCGTGATTTGCAGCTCGGGTATTCAGGATTGCGGCCGAAACTAGTGCCGCCGGAAGCGAAAGGAATCGCGGATTTTGTCATCGCGCGTGATCCGGCGGTGCCCCAGGCGATTCAGCTTGTGGGAATCGAATCGCCTGGGCTCACTGCCGCGCCGTCGATCGCCGAGCATGTGGCGCAGCTTGTCGCGGAGACCTTTGATTGAGACGCGCAAGAGCTTTTTGAGCAACCGCTTGCCTGGCTTGGGGGCACCGTGCTGCGCCCAAGCGAAGCGATCCCTTGAGAACGTTTATTCGACGATGATGCGGAGAAATTTTTTCTTTCCGGCACGAAGCAGGAACTCCGTAGGCTTGCTGAAGTCGATGTCCTTGCGGGCATCATCCACGCGGACGCCGTCGATTTCCACGCCGCCTTGCTCGATGAGACGACCGGCTTCGCTTTTTGACGGCGCGAGCTTTAATTCCGCCAGCAACGCGGCGAGTTTTTTGGCCGGGCCCCGTGAAATCCGCTGAACCTCCGCTTCCGCCGGGGCCTGGCGGTCGCGGAAGACGCGCTGGAAATTCCCGGCGGCTTTACGGGCGGCTTCTTCACCGTGGAAGCCGGCGATGACTTCCTCGGCGAGGCGCATTTTCACATCCATGGGATGTGCGGCGCCGCTGGCAACCTCGTTTTTGAGCGCGGCGATTTCTTCGGGGGTGCGGTCGGTCACCAGGTCGTAGTACGTCCACATCAACTCATCGGGGATGGACATGAGCTTGCCAAAAATGTCGGTGGGGGATTCGGTGATGCCAATGTAGTTGCCGAGGCTCTTGGACATTTTTCGCTGGCCGTCCAGGCCGACCAGGATGGGCATGGTGAGCGCGACTTCGGAGGGAACACCGTATTCACGCTGGATGTCGCGGTGGACCAATAGATTGAATTTTTGTTCGGTGGCCCCGATTTCGACGTCCGATTTGAGTACCACCGCGTCGTAGGCGGTGAGCAGCGGATAGAGCAGCTCGTGGACGGAAATGGGCTGATTGTTCCCAAGGCGCGTGCGGAAATCTTCGCGTTCGAGCATGCGCGCGAGGCGGTAGTGGCCGCAGAGGCGCACCACGTCGTAACTGGAAAGTTTGTCGAGCCACTCGCTGTTGTAGCGCACTTCGGTTTTTTGCGGGTCCAGGAGTTTGAAGACTTGCGCGAGGTAGGTTTGGGCGTTGACGTCGACTTGCTCGCGGGTTAGCGGCGGACGGGTTTCGGATTGTCCGGTGGGATCGCCAATCATCGCCGAGAAATCGCCGATCAGGAAAATCGCCGTGTGGCCGAGGTCTTGAAAGTGTTTCAGTTTGCGAAGCACTACCGTGTGGCCGAGATGAATGTCGGGCGCGGTCGGGTCCACGCCGAGGTACGCGCGCAGCGGCTGGCCGGTTTTCAGGGAATTTTCGAGCTTCGTTTTGAGATCGGCTTCGGGAATGATTTCCGCGGCGCCTTTTTTCAGGTAGGCGAGCTGCTCTTCGACCGGCTTCGGTTTTGTATCGGACATTTTTAGTTTGTTTGCAATACGCGGCGGCCTTCGATTTTGTAGCGGCCCTCGAGGACCATGCGAACGGCTTCGGAATAGATGCGGTGTTCTTCCTCTAGGATTCTCGTGGAAAGGGTGTCCTCCGTGTCGTCGTCTTTCACGGACACCACGGACTGCAGGACGATGGGGCCGGCGTCCAGATTCTCGTCCACAAAATGTACCGTGCATCCGGCGAATTTGACGCCATATTCGAGAGCCTGCCGCTGGGATTCGAGGCCCGGAAAGGAGGGAAGCAGCGACGGGTGAATGTTCAGTATGCGGTTTGGGAAGGAAGCCACAAAGTACGGCGACAAGAGACGCATGTAGCCGGCCAGGCAGACCAGGTGGACGTTGTGATCGTTCAGAGCCGCGACGACTTGGCGGTCATACGTCTCCCGCTCCAATCCCTTCGAAGGAATCACGCGGGTGGCCATGCCGCGAGTTTTGGCGCGGTCGATGCCGGGCGCGTCCTCGCGGTTGCTGATGACGATCGCGATTTCCGCGTTGGGAATTCGGCTGGATGCGATGTTGTCCGCGAGCGCTTCGAAATTCGAACCGCGGCCGCTCAAGAGCACGCCAATGCGCTTGTTCATAAACAAAAAACGTTAGCACAGTCGGGGACGGGCACAAAACGTGACCAGGGAGGAGAACATGACGGAAAAAGATTTTACACCGGGTCCGCGGAAGGCGCACACAACACCGAGGGTCTCGGGAGCGGCACATTTTTGGCTGGAAAATAGTGGAGCGAGCCGGGGATCCAAGGAATCTGCAATTTCTTACGCGGCGAGGGCTGGCCGCGCTAGAATGCCGGAGCCCATGCGGGCGACTTTCCGGGGGGAACCGACAACGATGAATCGATTCTGGACGGGCTTTGAAAAAGAATTCAAGCGGGCGGTAGTTTTTGCGGGGCTGAGCTTTTTGTGCGCTGCGTTCGCTCTAGCACAAACGAGCACGCCCAGCACGGCGAAGAGCCGGGCCACCAGTGCGGGGCCGCGCGATCCGGCGGAGCCGCTGACCGGGACGCCGCATCCGAAGATTCTGCCGCGGCCGGCGGGCGCGATTGCGCGTGCATCAGTGAACGAAAAGTCTATGAGCGCGCTGATTCATGAACTGGTGGGCTGCGGGACGCGGCTGACGCTTTCTTCGTGGACGGACCCGAAGCGAGGAGCGGGATGCGGACGCGACAAAATCGTGGCGCGGTTCAACGAAATTGCGAAGGATTCGGGCGGTAGATTGCAAGTGGTGGTGGACAAGTTCGAATCGACTTCCGCGCGGACAGGGGATAAACCGATTCCGCTCGAAAATGTGTACGCGATTCTGCCGGGTTCCGATGAGAAGCTTGCGAAAACCATTTTCCTCGTTTCCGGGCATTTTGATTCGCGTCCAACGAATGTGATGGACCCGGACGCGGACGCTCCTGGCGCGGATGACGACGGGTCCGGCGTGGCGGTGAGCGTGGAGTGCGCGCGATTGCTGAGCAGAGCCGGCGCCAATGGGCGCGGGACGTATCGCGCCTCGATATTGTTTGCGGCGGTTTCGGGAGAGGAGCAAGGGCTGCTCGGCAGCACGCACCTGGTGGACTGGTTGAAACAGCAGGGTTATACCGTGGGCGGAATGCTGGACGACGACATCGTTGGCGCGGACACGGCCCCGGGCGGACCTCATCGCGTGCGGCTTTTTTCCGGCAATGGAGAAATTGACGATGCGGACTCGCCGTCGCGGGAACTGGCGCGCGCGGTCGAAGAGATCGACGGGCGCGCAGCAATACGGCTGATTTTCCGCGTGGATCGCTATGGGCGCGGCGGCGATCACTATCCGTTTTACAAGGCAGGGCTGCCCGGAGTGCGCTTTACGGAACCTCTTGAGGATTACAACCATCAGCACCAGACGCCGCGGACAGAGAACGGTGTCGAGTATGGGGACTACGAAAAATATTTGAGCTTTACGTTTATGGGAGACGTGGCGCGAGACAACGCGGAAGCACTGCGGCAGTTGGCGCTGGCCCCGGCGACGCCGACGGGGGCGAAGCTCACGGGAGCAGTGACGCCTGACGCGAAAGTGTCGTGGTCGGCGGAAGATGATCCCGAACGTGCGGGCTTTGAGATTCTTTGGCGGGAGACGAGCGAGGGGCGCTGGCAGGTTTATGATTTTCGAACGGCGACAGGCGAGATGATTTTGAAGGGCGTATCGACGGACAATCATTTCTTTGCGGTGCGGTCGGTCGGGAAGAATGGCGCGCGATCGATTGCGGCGCCGACGGAGATGGAGCGGCGGCCACCGCCCCTGCCGACGCAGCCCAAGCAGTAAGGAACCTTGCTGGCGACAGCCCAGGTCATCGCATTCATTGCGCCGCTGGGAGGAGGGGCTTGTAGACTAGGCCGATGACGATGCCTACGACGAGCCATTCGATGAAATAGGCCAGGTTGCGCCCTGTTAGAAGGGCGCAGCATACTGCGCCCCTACAAGGAGTTGTGAGACGGCAGGCCGAAAAGTCAGTGATTCGGCGGAGCGGCTTGCTGAGCGAAAGTGATGAAGTGGCCACTGGGGTCCTGGACGGCGAATTCGCGCATGCCGTAGAAGGCGGTGCGCTCGGGCATGACTTTGCTAACGTCCTTCATCGCTCGGAGGACCGCGTCCAGGTTGTCGACTTCGAGGTAGAGATACGTGGGGCCCTTTCTGGCTGCGGCGGCCATGGCGGGCGGGGCGTCGTGTTCGACGCTCGAGTAGGTTTGATACATCAGTTCGACGGAGCCTTTTTGGAAGGCCACGAAGCCGAGCTTCGTGCCGTTGGGGACTTCGATGGTTTTTGTGAACCCCAGGCGGTCGATCCAAAAGGGCAAGATGGGCTCGATTTCGTTGACGAGCAGGACTGCAGTGATTTTCTTCACGTTCATAGTTTTCTTCTCCTCGATTTGATTGGCTTCGAGAGTGGCAAATCCGAAAAACAGGGCAGCGGCTAGAGCGGCGGAGGTGAGCACGCGCATGTCTAAATTCCTCCTTGCAATGAATACTAGTCTCATTTAGACTAGCAGAGAATAAGGAAGCTGGCTTCGTTTGTCAAGGAGGTTTTTATGGCCAAGAAAACCCGGAATCTCGAGGATTTGATCTCCATTGGGCCGGCGATGTTGCGGGATTTCCAGTTGTTGGGGATACGCAGCGTGGCGGCGCTCGGGCGGCAGAATCCACAGCGGATGTATGAAAAAATGGAACGCGCGACGGGCCAGCGGCAGGATCCCTGCGTGCTGGATACGTTTTGTGCGGCAGTGGCGCAGGCTAGGAACCCACGGCTAGCGGCGGAGAAGGGCCAGTGGTGGTGGTGGAGTAGAAGAAGGAAGGAACGAGGTAAGGACCTAAAGAAATAACGACAGAGAGAGAAGAAAAGAAGAAGATAACGCAGAGGCCGAGAGATCCGAGAGGAGCGCAGAGAGATTGAAGAGAAGGGTTAGCGCGAGAGAGAAATTGGCGTTGACCACACCGGATTTGGTGCTGTTGAGTTTGCTGGCCGAGCGGCCCATGCACGGGTATCAGGCCAACGCGGAGTTGGAGCGCCGCGAGATACGAGATTGGGCGGGGATTTCGCGGCCACAGGTTTACTATTCCCTGGAAAAACTGGCGCGGGCCGGGATGATTCGTTCCCTGGAAATGAGTGAGCCGGCTTCGGGACCGGAGCGAAGCAGCTTTGAAACGACTGCGAAAGGGCGCACGGCGCTGGCCGATGCTCTGGAACGTGAAGCATGGACCACGCAGCGCGACCGTCCGCCGTTTTTGACGTGGGTCGCGCTTTCCTGGCAGGCGCGGCCGGGTGTGTTTCAAAAGCAGATTCAGCGGCGGCAGACCTTTTTGGAACAGGAACTAGTGCGCGAAAAGGAAGTGTTGCGTTCCATTTTGGAAGAAGTCGGGCATCCGTACCATGAGGCGGTGTGGATGGTGAGCCTGGTGATCGAGCAGTTTAAGACCGAGCTGAGTTGGCTCGAACGCGTAGCGCGAGAAATGAAAAAACGCGGTCGAGCAAAACATCCGGACTATGCTTCTCCGGAACCGCGGTAGAGTTTGCTGGATTGAGTCATGCTATGGAATAGGCAGGACGAAATTCAGTAAATTCAGAGAGGAGGGCTCGCCCATGGAGCAGCGCACGAAACTCAGGATGAGATGGGCTATGGCGGTATGGATGACGGTGGCGTTTGTGTGCGCCGGACTGTGCGGCCATCCAGCGTTTGCGCAGAACAAAAAGCCGACGGCGCAAGAGGTCGTGGCGGCCATCCAAGAGCATGTAGGAATACCGTGGCAAAAAGAAACGGTAGACACCTTCAAAGCCGGCAATCCGGATACGCCGGTGACCGGCATCGCGGTGACCATGATGGCCACCATGGACGTGCTCGAGCGCGCGGCGGCAAACGGGCAGAACCTGGTGATTACACACGAGCCGACTTTTTACAATCACCTGGACCGCCCGGACGGCATGGATGAGAGCGACGCGGTGTGGAAAGAGAAACGCGCCTTCCTGGAGAAGCGCGGAATGGTGGTTTGGAGATTTCACGATCACTGGCACAGGAGAAAACCGGACGGAATTCTTGCGGGGATGGTGCGCGCCATGGGCTGGGAGAAATATCAGCAGGAAGAAAATCCGTATCTGTTCACCATGCCGGAGAGAACCTTAGCGGCGCTGGCAGCTGAGGTGGCCAAGAAGCTGGGTTCGCCGGTGGTGCGGGTGGTTGGGGAGCGCGGAATGAAGGTGACGCGGATTGCCTTCAGCCCGGGGTCCGCGGGATTTGTGCGGGAGACGCACGCTTTGGAAATGGACAATGTGGAAGTGCTTTTGGTCGGAGAGACACGGGAATGGGAAACCGTTGAGTATGCGGCCGACGCAGTCAGCGAGGGGAAGAGGAAGGCGCTCGTCGTGATCGGGCATGTGCCCTCGGAGCAGGCTGGAATGGAAGAGTGCGCCCGGTGGCTCAAAATGTTTGTGAAAGATGTGCCCATCGAGTTTGTGCCAACGAAGCAGCCGTTCTGGACGGTGGCGGACGGAGGGAATTAGACCCGGAATGATTTACACCGAAAAACAACTCGGATACGGAGGGACGACGAAAGCGGGGCAGGAATGCCCTTCCCGCGGAAGGCCTTACCCATTCGGGCCGTAAAGCCCCTTATCTTTAGGCCGGGGATATAGGCCCGTTAGAGCGAAGGTATCCTCGCTTTGGCGTGGAACCAGTAGGAATCCCTATAAGGGCCCTATAAGGGAGGGGAGGATCTCAAAGATTGAGGGAACCGGAGTGGGCGACGCGGGGCTTGCCGGAGTCGCCGCGCTCGATGCGGCCGATGCGGAAGAATTTTTCACGGCGGCGTTTGAGGTCGGCTTCGACGGATTTTACGTGGGCCGGCGGCACGACTAGGATCATGCCGACGCCCATATTGAAGGATTGCAGGAGTTCGTTGGTTTCGATTTTTCCGAGCTCGGCAAGAAATGTGAAGATGGGCGGGACGGGCCAGGAAGCGAGATCGATTTGCGCTTTGACGCCGGCAGGGAGAACGCGGGGCAAGTTGCCGGGAATTCCGCCGCCCGTGATGTGCGCTAGAGCGGAGACCCAACCGCGCGCTACGATATTTTTTAGCGCCGGGGCATAGCACAAGTGCGGCTTCAAGAGCTCCGCCCCGATTTTGTTTCCAACTTCCGGTACGTAGGTGTCCGGCTTCAGCTTAGCGACTTCAAAGACCAGTTTGCGGGCTAGCGAATAGCCGTTGGTGTGGAGTCCGGAGGACGGAAGGGCCAGAAGCGCGTCGCCGGGCTTTACGGATTTCCCGGTGAGAATTTTTTTGCACTCGACTACCCCGACAATGAAGCCCGCGATATCGTATTCTCCCGGCGGATAAAAGCCCGGCATTTCGGCGGTTTCGCCGCCAATCAGCGCGCATCCGGCTTTTCGGCAGGCCCGGCTCATGCCTTCGACCAGCTGCTCGATGACCGCCGGATCGAGTTTTCCCATCGCCAGGTAATCGAGAAAGTAGAGCGGTGTCGCACCCTGGACGAGAATGTCGTTGACGCAATGATTGACGAGGTCGCCGCCGACCGTCGAGTGGACTCCCATGACCATGGCGATTTTCAGTTTGGTGCCCACGCCATCGGCGCTGGAAACAAGAACGGGTTCTTTCCATTTTTTGTTGTCCAGGGCAAAGAGCGCGCCAAAGCCGCCGATGCCGCCGAGGACCCCGCTGGTGAACGTGCGGTTGGCGTGGTGCCGGATGCGCTGCTTCACTTCATCGGCGACAGCGATGTTCACTCCGGCATCGGCGTATTTCATCGAGGGTGATTCGCCTTCGTTTTTATCTGGGCACAGAATCGCGCCCGTCCTCTACTCTGCGGAATGAACCGGAAGCTGCCGCGGCCGGCGCACGGCGAATCCTTATAGCTGGGCGCGCGCAAATCGCGTACCTGGCGCGTGGCTCCGTTAGGAGCATCGCAACGTCCGGATCAAAACAGCCGGAACAGGCGCTTCCAGCGCACGGTACCAGGATGAATAAAGGCATTCGCGTAGGCAAAAAATCTTTCGCGAATCTGGCCGGGCTCCCAGGCATCTTGCCCGACCGCGAGCGACATGTAAATCATGACCGGCGTCCCGATGATGTCATTTCGCGGAACGCAGCCCCAGAAGCGACTGTCAAACGAATTGAGGCGGTTGTCGCCCATCACAAAATAGCACTTGTCCGGAACTTTGAAGGGGAGCTTTTGATCACCCGGTTCGCTCCGCCCGAGCGTGTAATTTTCGATGAGTTTCTGGTCGTTGATCCACACGGCGCCGTCGTGTATGTCGACCGTGTCGCCGGGCAGACCGATGACCCGCTTCACGTAGTCCGGTTGATCGGGCGCGAAAGGTGGCTTGAAGATGATGATCTGCTTGCGTTTGGGATCGCGCCACAGAGAGACGTGCCAGTTGGTGAAGGGGACGCCGGCGTCGTAGCCGACGCGGCTCATGATGAGGTGGTCGCCGATGAGAAGAGTGTTTTCCATCGATCCCGAGGGAATGACGCGGGCTTGGCCGATGGTGCCATTGATGAGGAGAAACGCGAGGCCCACCCAGAACCAGGCGATGACTTCGCGCTGCACGCGCTGACCCATGGGAAGCTTGGGTTCTTCGGCGGCTTTACCCGGGGCTTTGCCGGCTTCCTTGCCAGTTTCCTTGCCGATTGGTTTCTGCTTTGCGTCAGCCTTCACGTTCCACCGCCACAGGCTTTTCCATAGGTGCGTCGTCCCTCGAGCTGCCGTTGTTCGCGTCCGAGGCGCTGCCGCTGCTCTCGCGGACTTCCAGCTGCACGAGATCCGTTGGATAGACACCGGTATAACAAGACGTACAAAACTTGCCTTCGGTGTCACCGACGGCCTGGCGAAGAGCGGGAAGCGAGACGTATCCAAGCGAATCCGCGCCCAGGAATTTGCAAATCTCCTCCGGGGAGTTCGACGAGGCGATGAGTTCTTCGCGCGTGGGCGTGTCCACGCCGTAGTAACACGGAGAAATCGTGGGCGGGCAGCTGACGCGCACGTGAACTTCGCGAGCGCCGGCTTCGCGAACCATGCGGACGATTTTGCGGCTGGTGGTGCCGCGAACGATGGAGTCGTCGACGAGAATGACGCGCTGGCCTTCAATGAGGCCGCGGAT
>Ga0210407_10004779_pt1 | contig 10588 bp, 9 predicted proteins | sample IncBWC27MmetaG_FD_150860 | JGI IMG/M metagenome (GOLD analysis project Ga0210407, IMG submission 150860) | Forest soil microbial communities from Barre Woods Harvard Forest LTER site, Petersham, Massachusetts, United States - Inc-BW-C-27-M | ecosystem: Environmental > Terrestrial > Soil >... | reverse complement strand
GTTGCCTGCGCTCTCCGTCCTGGGCTGATGTGGAAGGATCGTCCGCTCGCCATCGCGTTCTGGTCCATCAACATCGGGCTCGCGGCGATGGTTCTGCTTAGTACATTGCCGATGGGTCTCGCCCAAGCCTGGGCGTCCGTTGAGGTTGGGACCTGGTACGCGCGGTCGTCGGAATTTTTACGTACGCCGATGTTGACGACGCTCCGATGGATGCGCATGTTCGGAGACACGATCTTCGCGTTCGGTGCGATCGTGCTGGGGTGGTTTGTTCTCGGATTGGTTACAGGCCACTCTTTTGATCAAGGCTCAGGGGTTGTCGAGGGAGGCGAGTACACACCGCACGAAGCGGAACTCGTCCATCATGGCGACTGAAGGTTAAGGACGGGCAAACCAACGGTGGGCCTTCGCGCAGCAGACTCGCAGGCTAGCCATGATTGTCCGGCGAATATGGAGCTTGGGGTCTGCTCCTTGTGCCCTACTTTACAGGACAGGCTGTAATTGCTGAACGGGCGTACCTGTGTGAGAGAACCCGTCTGTCGCCCCCTTGGGGCTAGGCTTTCTTCTGCGAGCCGACTCACCGCTTGCGCCGTGGGCTGCATTCTTTCGCCGCTTTGCGGCTGTGCGATGCCTAGGCTGGTGATTCGTGGATTTCCCGGGCGAGGGGAGATTTGCTAGTCAGCGTTTAGCTCGTCCCGCCATTTTTTCTTCTGTTGTTCGATCACGTCGTAACAACTGCAGGCTCTCTTTTCCAGTTGCTTTCTATTGAGAATCGTTACACTTCCTCGTGACCCCTTGATGAGTCCGGCACTTTGCAGGGTTCCCGCCGCGACGGTGACACTGGCCCGGCGAGTACCGAGCATCTGTGCGAGGAATTCCTGGGTGAGGGGAAGTATTTCGCTGCCAACCCGGTCCTGACTCATCAGCAGCCATCTTGCCAATCGCTCCACAACCCCATGCAGGCGATTGCAAGCGGCAATTTGGGTGGACAGCATTCCGAGCATCATCGAAAAACGCTGAAGATGCTTTCCCAACTCGGGGCATTGCGGGAGGATTTTGAGCAAAGTGGCCGCGTCAACCCGATATGCCGTCGCGTCTGCCTGTGTGACTACCCTCAGCCCGCTGGTCTTGAATCCGAATATGATCGGCAAGCCAACGAATCCTTCGTTCCCAATTAAGCCCACTTCGACGGTCTTTCCATTGGGCTCAGTCGTTAGCACGGAACCAAGTCCGTCGTTCAAGAAATATCCAGATTTGATCGTCTCTCCAGTTTCATGGAGCACCTGATGAAGCCTCAGGCGCACAAATTCCAGAGAGGAGTCAATTTGGACCCATTCTTTTTCTGGAAGGGTAGACAGAATGAAATTCCTGACCTCTCGTCCGTCGCTATCTTTCCTGCTCGAAGATGGACTAGCAATCCTGTGGGTACGACCCGCCGAACCTTTCGCCACTCGGGCTCCCTAAACAGCGAGAATGCTGTCTGGCTTCGCGAGGAACTGTGCGGAACGAGACGACCCGACATTACGATGAACTGATCTGGTTTGTATGCACGATAGGGTACAGATGAATGCAATTCATCGGACAGACGGGAATGGACGTGTGCTTTTGCGGAGTGCTCATATTGAGTTGTGTGCTCTTATCGAGTGTGACGGCAGGTGAGTGACGTTTTCTTCCGCTCCTACGGAGCTGGACTTTTTTCTACTTTCCACCCACGGCTTGCGCCGTGGGCTGTATTCTTTCGCGGCTTCGCGGCTGGATTCGGGATTGAGCGCGTTCCGAGTCGGCGGGGTTACTTCTTCAGCCAACCTTGGAGCTCGAGCCACTCGGCGAACCGGTCGATCCAATGATCGGTGGGGAGGTTCTGTTTGTGCATTCCGAAGCCATGGCCACCCTTGGCGTACATGTGCAACTCGACCGATTTCTTGGCATCGGCCCACTTCTCGTACAAGGCAATACTTTGCGGCGCGAGGCCGAGTGAATCGTCGGTCGCAGCGGCGACGAACATCGGCGGTGCGTCCGCGGGAACGGGTACATCCTTCGATTCGGCGGCTCCATAGATCGGGGCAACGAAGGCGGGGCGTCCTTCCGGCGAGTAGTGGAAGGCAACTCCGGCGGTGACTCTTCCTCCAGCGGAGAATCCAATGATGCCGACGCGGTCGGGGGAAATACCCCATTCCGAGGCGTGCTGGCGGACATAGGTGACGGCGGCCAGACCGTCAGCGATGGCCAGAGGGATGACCTTCCCCACCGTGTCATGAAATTTCTGCCTGTCGGCATACAGAGCGGTAAATTCCTGAGTGGCGTCTTCGCCGGTATGCGCGAGGCGGTACTTCAAGACAAAGGCAGTCACGCCTCTCGCGACCATGTACTTGGCGACATCTGTGCCTTCGCTGGTGATCGAGAGCGCCATAAAACCGCCGCCGGGGCAGATGACGAGGGCGGTACCGTTTCTCGACTCTGGAGAAGGCTTGAAAACGGTCAGGGTCGGCTTGGTAACGTTAGCGACGACCTCCGTCTTCCAGGGTTGCGAGAAGTATTCTTTCTCGGGATAGGTCTCTGGCGAGGAGCCGGGCGGGGTGCCGGGATAGAGAGGAATGACCTCCTGAGCAGCGGCCAGAGCGGTCAGGAACACTACCAGGCAAAGGGTTCGAATGAGGGATGTTTTCATGGCCGCGTAGTTTAGCAGAGAATTTCGGCTGAAGAATGAGTTGAGGCAGGGCACTCTCGGGGCCTAAAGAGGTGGGGCTAGCCAGCAAGAACGATGCGTGGCAGGAAAAGGCGGGGGAGGCAACTGAGGCTAGGAACGTTCCTGCTTCCTTAGGGCGTTCAGGCGTTCTTCCTGGGTTAACAGCAACTGGTCCAGTTCGTTGACCAATCCACCGAATCTCGTCGGGTCAATTTCGTCCTGGATGCGTTTGCAAAGCAAGTTCATCTGTTCGCGGTCTTCGGGTGTCACGGCCATTGAACCCCCGGATTGAAAAGGAATCGAATTTTAAAAAACCTACGTAGCTCCCTCAAGATGCAACTGTGGTGCCAAAACCAAATACCGGAGCAAACTGCCAACTTTCAGGCCTTTAGGATTGAAACTGCAATCGTCCCGTTCGCTGTTTGCAGGTAAAGTTTGCCAGGGCCGAAGCTCAATCTGCCGCTTTCGCGTCGGAGATGACGGCAGCATACTTCGAGGTCAAGAAAGCCAGCCGAAACCTCATTTCTTCCTGATCGTCTTTGATGACGGGCTGAAGCAATGCGATCAAGTCGTGCACTCTCTCCGAGTTCTGTTCTACACGGATCTCAGCGCAGAGCCTGCGAATCAGCTCGATGTCATACACGGCGATGTGACGCTTTCATTGTTTCCAGATTCAGTTTGCCGGCGAAATCCCGAGCGCAAATATAGCCACGTCGCTTTCTTGCACGGAATACGGGAATAACTCTATTGGCGGTTGTGGTTTCAGGTGGAAACGCGATGCCAACCAGTACCCGGGTGCGGTGGGCATACGGGTTTTTCTGTATTTCAGTAGCACACCCGACGATGCTTCAATCGTTGCGCCACTATGCCTAGCGATCCATTCGCAGACGTCACCCGCCAGCTCGAAGAAGTCCCATCGGAATTGAACCAGGCCAGCGATCCAGCGCTGCGACGCGGCGTGCCGGCGCATGTGCGGCTGATAGCAGAAGCCGACAGATTAGCCGGGATGAAACCGCAGGTAAAGCGATCCGACAGATTTGTCAAATGAAACGTTTGACACAGTAGTACATCTGAAGTCGACGTGAGTTACTTCCGTGTAGGTGCCTTAGATTGGAAATTGTTTTCAACTCGGGGGCGTGACCTTTAGAATCCTTGCTGTATGTTCGTGCCCTGACGATGCTCCGTAACCTCGCATGGCTTCTCCCGGTGTTCACGCTTTTAGGGTCTGCGGCTGAACCGCGGGCACAATCTAAAGAGGCACCTGCGCAACGCGTTGAACGCGTCGATGATGGCTGGGCAGAGAAAACTCTGAAGAGCCTTTCGCTGGAAGAGAAGGTTGGACAGCTCTTCATGGTCCGGCTGCGGGTGGAGTACTTCAACGGGCGAAGTCCCAGCTACTTCGAACTCTGCAACAACATACGCAGATATCACATCGGGTCGGTGGCCATGTCGGCGCCGCCACAAGGCCGGGCGCGTGACATCCGGCGTCGCTATGACGTCGTTACACTGCTCAACCAGCTGCAACTGGAGGGCAAGATACCGCTTTTGGTCGCTGGGGATTTTGAGCGGGGAGTCCTGCCGGCGCATCTGTTTGGAACGACGGTGTTCCCGCACGCAATGGCTTTTGGCGCTGCCGGGAACCTGGCTTACGCCGAGGAGTTCGGGCGCATCACCGCGCGGGAGAGCCGGGCCCTGGGGGTGCACTGGAACCTGTTTCCGGTTGCTGACGTAAATTCCAACCCTGCCAACCCAATTATCGGGACCCGTGCATTCGGCGCAAATCCGGAGCAGGTGGGCGATCTGGTGGCGGCCTACATCCGCGGCGCGCGGGCGAATGGAATGCTGACCACGGCCAAGCACTTTCCCGGTCACGGAAATACCGCGACCGATTCGCACGTGGGAGTACCGATCGTCACCGACGATCTGGAGCATCTGCGGGCGGTGGATCTGCCTCCGTTTGAAAAGGCAATCGCTGCGGGCGTCGATGCTGTGATGACTGGGCATGTGAGAGTGCTTGCGCTTGACCCGGACCGCAGCCGCGTGGCTACGACCTCACCCGCAGTTGTCACAGGTTTGCTGAAGAACCAACTTGGGTTCAACGGCATCGTCGTAACGGATGCTATGGATATGGCGGGGCTGGTTGGTCTTTACGCCAAGAATCCCGGACGAGTGGCGGTAGATGCATTCAAGGCAGGAAACGATGTACTCACCATGCCCTACGGTCTAGATGCATGCTACCGGGCAATGTTGCAAGCCGTCTGGTCGGGAGAGATTGGGCAGGAACGGCTGGATGCATCCGTTCTTAAAATCTTGCGTGCCAAGGCCTCGCTAGGTCTCGACAAGAATCGGGTGGTGGATGTGGGAGCGATCCCCGGACTGGTGGGGAATCCGTTGAGTATTGCGGCCGGACAGCGGATCTCGGATGCTTCCATCACTCTTGTGCGCGACAATGGCAAAGTGTTTCCCTTGACCGACAGGCGGCCCGACATGAGATTGCGGGTTGCGTATCAACGGGCCAAAGTGCAGCCTCCCCTGCTCGTCATTATTCTGTGTGACAACGTGCGCGCGGAGGACGGCCGGGTTCTGGAGCGTCAGGTCCTGAAGCGGTCGCCGGATGCGACCGTAATCTATGTGGATCCTCGAGTCGCCGCGGACAGATCGGACGATGTATTGAACGCAGCAGACCGGGCGCAAAAGGTAGTCGTTGCCGTGTACGTGGTTCCGTCTGCCGCGCGAACAAGGACCGTAGCACGCGGCCAGAAGAATTCCGCGTCTCTGCCGGATGCAACTGCGAAGTTATTGTCCAGAATTCTTGCGCGCGCGACCGCGAAGACGGCGGTTCTCGCGATGGGAACTCCCTACCTGACGGACGACTTTCCCACGATCCAGAACTACATCTGCACGTTCTCGAATGCGACGGTCTCGGAGATCAGCGTGGCGAAAGCGCTGTTTGGGGAAATTCCGATCCCGGGGCACATGCCAGTCACCCTTTCCAACGCCTCCGGCCCGGGAACGAAAATTGACCACCCGGCGCGAGTAGCAAACGTGGGATCGCCTAACTAGTATTCAGAATAAGTCAGTTTGTCATTCTGGCCGAAGGGAGGAATCTGCTCTCCGCCCGGCAGCGCGGTGGCGCAAGCGACAGCAGATTCCTCGCGGCGAAACGGCTGTTCGGAACGACAAAGCCGGAACGAGGATTGTTACAGAATGATGAATGTTCTGCCGCTCCCGGGGAATCGGTTAGGTACGGGCTATTCTCTTCGTTACAATATCGCTGTGAAACCGAGCATCTTCGTAGTGGAAGACGATCCTGACATTTCGCGGCTGGTGCGGCACCATCTGGAAAATGAAGGGTTTGTGGTGCGCGTATATCCGACGGGATCCACCGTGTTGGCGGACGCGGAAAGGCAGCGTCCCGCGCTGTTCGTGCTCGATATCATGGTGCCGGGCAAGGATGGCCTGGAGATCTGCCGGACGATCCGACAGACGCCAGGACTGGCATCGGTACCGGTCATCTTTCTAACGGCCAAGAGCAGCGAAGCCGATCGCGTGCTGGGACTTGAACTTGGGGCCGACGATTACATCGCCAAGCCGTTCAGCCCGCGGGAACTGGTGGCGCGAGTGAAGGCGGTGCTGCGGCGCTTTGAGCGGCCGCTCCCGCCGAGCCCGATGAAAGTGGGCGACATTGAGATTGATCCATCGGCGATGACGCTGATGGTGCGGGGCAGCATGGTGCCAACAACCGCCACGGAGTTCCGCCTGCTGGATTACTTTGCCCGGCATAAGGGCCGCGTGTTCAGCCGCGATCACCTGCTCGACTCGGTCTGGCGGGACACTGCATACGTGACGCCACGGTCGGTGGACGTGTACGTGCGGCGTATCCGGGAGAAGATTGAGCCGGACCCGGAGAATCCGCGGTATCTGAAGACCGTGCGCGGCGCGGGATACCGCTTTGAAGCCCCGAAATAAGTAGAGGAGAAATTGAAGAACCGCATCTTCTTCAAGCTGCTCGCCGTCTTTCTGATCGTCATCGCCGCTACGGCCGGAATTCTTGACGTGATGCTGGGCAACGCGTGGGAAGGGTCTCTGCGCACCGAGATCGAGCGCAACCTTAAGCAGAAGACCCTGCTGTTCGCTCACCGCGTCGAAATCGATCACACACACACGCTGGCTGAAATCGCTGCCCAGGAAGGGCTGGCGGCGGGAGCGCGTGCGACGGTTATTGACGCATCGGGTAAGGTTCTCGCCGATTCGGAATCGGATCCGGCACAGATGGAGAACCATGCTCGGCGGGTGGAGTTCGCGGCCGCGCTAGCGGGGCAGACGGGGGAGAACGAGAGAAGGAGCGCGACCTTGGGAATTCCGTTTCTCTATGTCGCTGCTCCGATCTCAGGGGGCGCGGTTCGCTTGGCTTATCCTCTTTCCGATATTGAGGCCGTGCAAACGCAGGTGCGGCGAAAGCTGTTTTGGGGTTCGGCCATCGCGTCTCTGATGGCCCTGCTGATTGCGGCTGGCGCTTCGATCTGGATGGCCCGGCGGCTGCAACGAATTGTCGACGTGGCGGCGCGCATCGAGAGGGGCGATCTTCGTGCGCGCGTGCATGAGACTCCTCTGGATGAGATCGGGCGGGTGGCGGCCGCGATTGACAAGACGGCGGAACAGGTTGAGGTAAGCTTCGCAGCCGTTCGCTCCAGCCAGCGACAGCTGGAGACGCTACTCAACAGCATGCAAGATGCGGTGATTGCGGTGAGCCCGGATGGACTGGTGCGCTGGGCGAACCAGCCCATGGACCGCCTGGTTCCGCAGCACACGCGGCTCAACGCGCCGGTAGTGGAAACGATTCGCGATCCGGATTTTCTGGCCACGGTCAAAGCGGCCATGACGAACAAGGACGTGAAAACGGCACGCGCAACGTCGATTGTTCCAGGGCGAGCGTTTGATGTGACCGCCGCGCCGTTGCCTGACGGCGGGGTGGTTGCCGTGCTGCGCGATCTGACTGAGACGGAGCGGGTAGAAAAGACGCGGCGCGACTTTATCGCCAACGTCTCGCACGAATTGCGCACGCCGCTGACTTCCATTCAGGGATATACCGAAACTCTGTTGGATACGATTCGCGACGATTCGGCGCCGACGCGGGAGTTTCTTGAGATCATCCGCAAGAACACGGTTCGGATGGCGCGCCTGACGGAGGATTTGTTGACGCTGGCGCGGGTGGAATCGGGGGAAACGCGGTTTGAAACTGAGCCCGTGCCTCCGCTGGAACTTCTGCACGATGCGGAGGAGAGTTTCCGGGAGATTGCGCGCGGGCATGGGGTCGACCTGCAGATTATGGACTCCCACAATGGCAGCGGATCGGTGGAATCGCTGCCCCAGGTCCTGGCCGACCGGGAAGCGATTCACCAGGTCTTCTCGAACCTGATTGACAATGCGATGAAGTATGGGCGCGGCGGCGGACGAGTGGAGCTGGGAGCGCGAGCGGCGCAGCGCGGCATCGAATTCTACGTGAAAGATTTTGGCGGAGGCATCTCTTCTGAGCACCTGCCGCGACTCTTCGAGCGTTTTTATCGTGTGGATAAAGCGCGATCGCGCGAGTCTGGGGGGACGGGGCTGGGCTTGGCGATTGCCAAGCACATTATGCGGGCCCATGGTGGGTCGATCCGTGCCGAAAGCGAATTGAACCATGGGAGCATGTTTGTGTTTACATTGCCGACAGCCTAGGGACAACGGCTGTGTCGTCCCTACGGGACTCGCGCCTCATACCCATTCCTTCCCGGCACTGCCGTGCCGGGCTTTCTCATACCGCCGCTCCGCGGCTAGATCTGGGCTAATCATGTACCGGCGCTTCCTCCAACAGTCCCAATCGTGTTCCCTGGCTGCGGGAAAATTCTGACTCCGGAGACTCAGTGGGTCAGAATCACTATTGAAAGCGGTAGCCGGGTTTTAAGGTGCAGCGGTAAATTCGTCCTTGATCTTCATTCGTTTCCATGTCGCAGGTTGCCCAACTCAGTTGAAGTGCGGGGCCCAAGGGGAAAATAATTGTTTGACCATCTGCGTCCGCTTCGATGCTGACACTCTCGGCGGATCCAGGCAGCGTGAATGACATGCCCTCGCCGAAAATCGCGGGGTAGGACCAGTGCTCCCGTTGACTGACCATGGGGCGAAAGACCTCGGCCTCGAGCAGGAAGGTTGCCGTATCGGACCAGTCACGAACGGTCAGAGTGAGGACGCGGCCGGCCTGCAACACCTGGTTCGACTCGATACGGGTGAACGGGCAAGGTCCCGCAATACAGGAAGCGCGAGGGGCGCGAAATTCGTTGCCCACACCGGCATCGATGGTAATGGCACCGAGGGCAGCTTTCCATTTTCCATCGGGGGAGCAGGGGTGCTGTTTCCGGCAGGGGATGTTGCCTTTGTTCTCGACCTCGAAGGTCTTTACGGCGCTGCCAACATTGAATTCTGTTTGTGTCTTCTCCGTATATCGCACCCGCACGTTGGCAAGCTTGGCGGAAGGTTGATCTTTCGGAACAGGCTTGTCATTGAGCGGAACGAGATGGACGATATAGAGTTGATTTCCTACATAATCTTTTACGTCGAGCGGCCGATACTGGGGATGGCGATAGTGCAGGACGATGGGTTGTCCCCTGCGAATTGACTTCGGGAGAGTGAGGGCAAAGAAGCCGGAGGAGTCGGTTTTCGAGGTGGAAGAATTGAGAACATCGGCAGAGATCAGGACTCCCCCGATGGGCAACTGCTTACGCGGGTCTACGTCGCCGACAATCACCGATCCTCGCAGACTAACGGGCTTTTGCTTCTGCCAGCGAATCAGCGCGAAGACACCCACTGTGACCAATGGAACAACGACGGCGGCAATCCAAACCTCTATTTTGTGAGCCCGAGTCATCGGACGATTTTGCCTTGTTTGCGTATGATGACGGATAATCCTTAAACGTTTCCACCCGGAAAGGCAACATGCATTGGACGTTTTTGCATCCCTAAAAAACGTACACGTTAGGGCCGCAAGATGAAAGAACTGTTTGACTCTTCTCTCCCAATAGCGTAATCGAAAACCAGAAAGGCATGTTCCAACCGAAACCTCATCTGCATTCGCGACGGGAGATTCTGCGGCAGATTGCCGGGGCAAGCCTGTCTCTACCCTTTGCACGGGTGCTGCCGGCCCTGGGACAAACCAATCCGCAGCAAAAAACGGCTGCCAGCCCGGCTAGCCCTGCCACCCCAGCCAGGCCTGTCAACCCAGCTTTATCGCCAGAAGATGACCAATTTCTGCATGAAGTGGAGAGTGCCAGCTTTTTGTTTTTCTGGGAGCAAGGCAGCCCGAACACGGGGATGGTGCAGGACCGCTGCAATGTTCGAGAGAATCGGCCGGGAGGCGCCTCGAGCATTGCCGCGACCGGATTCGGCCTTACAGCACTCTGCATCGGCGTTCAGCGGGGGTTTATTCCCGCGAGCGCAGCGCTGGAGCGCGTTTTCGCCACGCTGCGATTTCTGTGGAAAAAGCTGCCCAACCACCGCGGGTTCTTCTATCACTTCGCGAATCCCGAAACCGGCGAGCGGATGTTCGATTCGGAAGTGTCGTCAGTGGACACCACGATCCTGCTTTGCGGAGTTCTTAGCTGCCGCCAGCATTTTCGTCATCCCGCAGTTGCGCAACTTGCCAATCTTATCTTCAATCGAGTGGATTGGACGTGGCTGTCGGAGGACACGTCGTTGCTGACGCATGGGTGGAGCCCTGAAGTCGGGTTCCTGCCCTCACGGTGGGACTACTACAGCGAACTGATGATGATGTATCTGTTGGGCATGGGGTCGAGCGCTCATCCGCTTGATCCGCAGACCTGGTATGCATGGAAGCGCCTGACTTTTGAATATGATGGGATGCGATATATCGGA
>Ga0210407_10004778_pt1 | contig 10590 bp, 12 predicted proteins | sample IncBWC27MmetaG_FD_150860 | JGI IMG/M metagenome (GOLD analysis project Ga0210407, IMG submission 150860) | Forest soil microbial communities from Barre Woods Harvard Forest LTER site, Petersham, Massachusetts, United States - Inc-BW-C-27-M | ecosystem: Environmental > Terrestrial > Soil >... | reverse complement strand
ATGCCTCACCCCCTATGAGTTCATCTGCAAAGCCTGGACTTCACAGCCGCAAAGATTCACAATCAGCCCGCTCCAGAAAATGCCGGGACTGAACAGCTAGGTCGGCGAAGATCAAGTTGGCGCCGGTCAAATTGGTCTCAGGCAGAAGAGCGTGGGTCAGGTTAGCATTAACCAGTTGGGCGTTGCTCAGATTGGCGCTGGGCAGGAGAGCGCGGGTTAAATCGGCGCGGTGTAGGTTAACGCCGGTCAGGTTGGCGCTGCCCAAGTTGGCGTTGGTTAGATCGGCACCGGTGAGGTCGGTGTAGGATAGGTTGGCGCCGCCAAGTAAGTTGGCATCGCGCAGGATGGCGTCGCGAAGATTGACGCCGAACAGATAGGCGCCTGGGATGTTCGCCCCGGTTAAATCTACGATCCCGTATCCAGCCGAGCGCCGCCCGATCACTGTGAGGGCGGCTTGGATGTCTGTAGGCGGTTTTGGAACCGTCGGCAGCAGTTCGGGGGTCGGCGGCGTAGCGGGCATCTTGGCCCCCTCGCGAACGAACGCAGACAGCGCTTCAAGCACCGGCTGATGATACTGGTCCGAATTGTTCATCACACCTTCGAGCGCATAGATACCGCCAAGTCTGACGACGACTTTCTCGCTTCCCAATTGCTCGAAGCCCTTCGAAACCTGATTGCTGATTAGGAGGTCATGAGAGGCTCGCTGCTGTTGCGAAAATTGCAGATACGCCAAGCCAGCACCGAGCAGGACCGCAACCCCACCGAGCGCCTGCCCGACGGTCTTACGATAGTTGTCTTCGATATCCGCGCGGGCCTTTGGGTCGCGAATTTTTAGCGCCAGCCGAGCGACTTCCCGCTTCGGCAGCCGCCACCACAACCACCAGATCGCTATCGCCAGCAGCAGCGCTGCGAGAACGGCAAGCCCAAATGTGATCCAGACGGGGAGGGCTTCCCAGTAGGCGATTATGGGCTCCGACATAATCCGCCCCGCTTCTTGACGATGTTGACCATACCTGGCGGCCCTTGGCCGCCAGGCCTCGACCACGACCCGAAGCGACTAACGCTCGTCAAATAGAGCTGGCGACGAAAATTCTGTCTACGGCCACCCTTACATGACCCCTGCTCAGATTGCCGAGGCGCGGAGAATTGCACGCGAGTGGAAGCCGAAGTGCGGCCGCGCTCTCACGCTGATCGGCGAAGGATATTGCGCACCGTCGCCGCTTCCCATTTGCCGCCTCGCGCCGTGGCAATGCCGCGACCATTGAGAGCAGCCGCGATCTGCCTGAGCGACTTCGCCCCTGCAACCTGAGCTTCTCGAATAGCTGGCGCAACGATGGCGGCGTGCGCGTCCGCCTCGGCCTTAAGGGCGGCGTGGGCGACCGCGCGGGCGTCGGCCAGACGAGGGTTGCCGAGAACCTGCCCGCGGGCCTTGGCGGCTTTGAGAGCGGCCTTTGTACGCTGGGAAATCACCGCCCGCTCCTTCTCGGCGAGAGCGGCGTATAGGTGCAGCAAGAACGGCTCGACGTCGGGGCCAAGATCGGCGACCAGGAACGGCGTCTTGTGCGCCATGAGGCCGCTGATGAAGTGGACGTCGCGTGAGAGCCGGTCGAGCTTGCCAACGGCGATCGGGCACGCCCTCCCGATGCGGCGGGCGCGAGCCAGGGCGGCGGCGAGTTGCGGGCGGCGGTCAAGCGCGTCAGCGCCCTTTCCCGTCTCGACCTCAGTAAACTCGGCGGCGACCTCGAAACCCTCGGCCTCGGCGAAATGGGCGATGGCGCCGCGCTGGGCGTCGAGCCCCAGCCCTGAGCGGCCCTGCTCGCGGGTGCTGACCCGATAATATGCGACGAGCGGCTTCGACATCATGACCCTGACGGTGCGTCTTGGTGCGCACCCATCCGTGCGCCTGTGTAAATGGATATACGGACGTTTATAATTTTTACAATAGGGGATAACGGCGCAGCGCCTCTATGGCGACGCACCGGCGCGCCTCAAGCCGCGCAACGGCCAAAAGCTCGACCGGCGCTAGCGGCTCGACCTTGCGGCGGCCGCTGATCGTCGAGCGGCGCAAACGGCTCAAAGGCGCGATCGAGCTCTGCGGGCGGTAGAGGGACCTCTACGCGCTGCCAGAACGGCGTTCCGGGTCAGATCGTTAGGCAAGATTGGCAAACATCGCTTTGTATTCATTCCGAAACATGTCCGGAAGATTTCGAACCTCGTTCCGATATTGGTGATTGCAATATGCTTCAAAACCCCAACGGCGGAACTCAGGGTTTTGAGCCTTTCCTTGGATCACGGGCTGAATACCGGCAGCATTGATGACGCCGGAGGCGTTTTCGAACTCGTCCACCGACAGGATCGAATAAGGCATCTCATCCAGCCATATCGCTGGCAAACCCACAGCCTCCATGATCGTCCGTACTGCGGCGTCCAGCCGCGCCACCATATCCAAGCCAAATAGATACCAGTCTTCCAACGTCACAATCGCGGGGTAGATGCGTCGTGCTTCTACATAGGCGAGATGCGGATACAGACCCGCGCGGTAATCGCTGATCGTCTTGTAGACCTGTACGACTGCGCCTGCGAGTTTGCGAATGTCCTGCTCAAGTGCAGAAAGGTCAGTTAGACCCGCCTTTGACGCCCAAGTCAGACGTTTAGTTTTGCATTCGACGAAAAGCGCGGATCCATCGTCCTGTTGAACGATCCAATCGACGCTGTCCTTGCGGTAGCGACCGCAGTGATATTCCTGTTCTTCAAGCACCGTCATCCCTGGGTTGGTGATGCGATGTCGCAGAACTTCACCGACATATCGTTGAAACGAAGCGCCAAACGCTGTTGCGAAGCCGGGCGTGCCCCTTAGGTTGTAATAGAGCCCGGTGGTGATCCGCCAAAAGAGCAGCGTAGGAATGGGACATGCAATTTCATCGTGCCCATAATGCGATATCTGCACCAGCGGAAACTCACGAAGCGAAGAATAGCGGTAGGTGAAGCCCTCATCCAGCGCATGCTCACCGCGCAGTCGGGTTGCAAGCGCGTTACAGTTCAATGAGGTGAAAGCAAGAAACCGATCAAAGTCTTCCCGCGTGAGACTGGGGATCCCAATATTGAGTTGTCGGGCTGCCCTTGGGCTTCCGAGGAAAATTCCGAGATAGGACATGCCGATGAGATAGATCTGTTTAATTGTCAAGCCCGTTGCTCGCTCCGCGTAAGCGACAATCTCCGGTGTGTTGAACAATTTGTAGTACCGAATGATTGGCCTCCAGTTGAGGCGGTTTTGTTGCCAAACAAATTGCTTGTGCGTGATACGCATAAGTTCGAGATGGATGCGCTCTCCACCAATTAGTTGGCAATAAATCTCTCCTTCCAAATCGCGTAACCCATTGGCGATCACCGCGAGCGTGTTCCACTGGCGCAGGCTACGGCCTCGTCGCGGCGCTTCTTCGGCGTGCCGAATGACTTCTCGCGCGATTTGCTCCAGCGTCCATTCGGCGAGAATGCCTTGCGGCGGGCTAGCATTCAAAAGGGCGTCTGCCGCCTGAATATCGGGGGGAATTTTGAAGTTGTTGACTTGGAGATACTGGCAATACGCCCAGATGACATAGAGGCTTTCGCGGCGGCCCAACTGGCGGACTATCGCCCTGATTTTCCAGTAATGGTCTTCAATCGTCATTTGCCGATCGCGTCCCGACCAATCTTCTGAAGTGGGCGCGGGGACTGATCCGAGCTCGCCACACCGGCACCATAGCGAAATTCACGCACCGTGGATGCAATTTGCGATGAGAAGCGCGCGTCGCTCAACCAAACATCCGATCGTAGGCAGAAGCGTCAACCGGTGGCAACGAGATTGGCCACGTTCAAGCGCGCCGCAATCTCCCCGAGATTGACCATGCCTTGCCTCCACCAGGGCCGCTTCCCGTTCGATCGGCAACGTCGCTAGCCGCGCTCACGGTCGCCGTTAATCGGCGGCGTTGCCCCACACGCGAAAGCGAGTTGCGTCCGCCGATATCTGCCCCTCCGCTCGCAAGCGCGAGATGGCAGAATTACACGCTTTTCGGCGGCCATGACGCAAAGCCTGTATGCGGCTGACACAAGCGGCGATCAGGTTAACCTCGTTTTCCAAGCGTCAGCCAGTTGCGCAAACTCACCCCGTGCCTCCCACCAGCCAGGACGCGCTCGCCGGACAGCCGCTAGATAGGCCTCGCCTCACGTTAATGGCGTCCAACTTTCATTTTTGCCGCCATTGAGCTTGTTAGGCTTTTTGTGAGCCTCAAAAGTTGGACGCGTCTTGACATAATTGGGATGTGTCCGGCCTGTCACGCCGGAGGTCGCGGGTTCAAGTCCCGTCTCTCTCGCCATCATCGCGCTGTTCCGCCAATCGCGTAGTTTGCGCCTTCGCCGCGGTCGCTAGCTCGCTTCATGGCTCCGCGGGCTCAAATTGGTTCCTGTCGGCCCTAAGGTCGTGGACCTAATCGCTTACGTCGGTGGTACCGTCCGACGGCGATGTGTGCCGCGCTATCCAGAAGATGTCATGCTGGCGAAGGAAGCCTTTCGCCTTGCATGCTAGGCTGCGCTGCGATACGCGTTAAGGAAGGGGACATCCGCTGCGCGAGGCCTGGCGCACAACCGATAATCCGAAGAGTGAGGCGATGCCGAGCCTTATTTCCGATTACACTCCGCTGCTCGTATTCATAATCGTCGCCGCGCTCATCAGCGGAGCATTGTTGATCGCTCCTTTTCTCGTCGCCTACCGGGCACCCGATAGCGAGAAGCTTTCGCCCTACGAGTGCGGCTTTCCTCCGTTTGACGATGCTCGCATGCGCTTCGACGCGCGCTTCTACCTCGTCTCCCTCCTTTTCATTATCTTCGATCTTGAGGTCGCGTTCCTGTTTCCCTGGGCGATTGTCTTCCACGATATTGGCGCGTTGGGATTCTGGTCGATGATGATCTTCCTTGCGGTGTTGACCATCGGGTTCATATACGAGTGGAACAAGGGAGCGCTGGAATGGGACTGACCGCCAGCCCGGTCGCGCTAGGCGCGACTGATCTTCGTGATCCGTTGACCGACACGCCGCTTCGGCCCGAGGATCGGTACTACGGCTTGATAAGCGACGAACTCGCGGACAAGGGTTTTCTCGTCACTACAACCGACGACCTCATCCAATGGGCGCGCACCGGTTCGCTGATGTGGATGAGCTTTGGTCTGGCGTGTTGCGCGGTCGAGATGATGCAAGTCTCGATGCCGCGTTATGACGTCGAGCGCTTCGGCGCCGCCCCGCGCGCAAGCCCTCGCCAGTCGGATGTCATGATTGTTGCGGGGACACTGACCAACAAGATGGCGCCGGCGCTGCGCAAGGTCTACGACCAGATGCCGGAGCCGCGCTATGTCATCTCGATGGGCTCCTGCGCCAACGGCGGCGGCTATTATCACTATTCCTATTCGGTTGTACGCGGCTGCGACCGCATCGTGCCGGTCGACATCTACGTGCCCGGCTGCCCGCCGACCGCCGAGGCGCTCCTCTATGGGGTGCTGATGCTGCAAAAGAAAATCCGCCGGACCGGGACGATCGAACGCTGAGGACACGCGGGAGCGAAGCAAAGGCGAGACTTAAGCGAATGGACGACGAGCTTCAGACCATTGCGACAAAACTGGCCGTCGGCGTGCCCGGCGCGGTCGTGAAGTCCGTTTTCGCGTTTGGAGAGCTGACGCTTACTGTCGATCCCGCGCGCATATTGGAGACGCTCCAATTCCTTCGCGACGATCCCGCCGCTCAATTCGTTTCGATCATCGATATCTCGGGGGTCGATCATCCGCAGCGCGAGAAGCGCTTCGACGTCGTCTATCATCTGCTGTCGCCGAAGCTGAACCGTCGGGTCCGGGTCAAGGTCGCGACCGACGTGGACACGCCGATCATGAGCGCGACTCCCGTCTATCCTGGCGCTGACTGGTACGAGCGTGAGGTTTACGACCTGTTTGGCGTGCTGTTTGACGGTCATCCGGATTTGCGGCGCATCCTCACCGACTACGGCTTTGATGGTTATCCGCTGCGCAAGGACTTCCCGATGACCGGTTTCGTTGAGGTGCGCTATGACGATGCGGAGAAGCGCGTGCGCTACGAGCCAGTGCGCCTCAATCAGGAATTCCGTCAGTTCGATTTCCTGAGCCCCTGGGAAGGCCCGCCGCTGCCGGGGGATGAGAAGGCGAGAGACGAGGGTCGGCAGTAGGCCGCCGGCAGCCGGGTCGGGATCATGAACGAGCAGAACCTCCGCAACTTCTCGATCAACTTCGGGCCGCAGCATCCGGCTGCGCATGGCGTGCTGCGCCTGGTGCTCGAGCTCGACGGCGAGGTGGTCGAGCGGGTCGACCCGCATATCGGCCTCCTGCATCGCGGCACTGAAAAGCTCATGGAGGCGCGCACCTACCTGCAGAACGTGCCCTATCTCGATCGGCTCGACTATGTCGCGCCGATGAATCAGGAGCACGCGTATGCGCTCGCGGTCGAGCGGCTGCTCGGCATCACGATTCCGCGGCGGGCCCAGCTTATCCGCGTCCTTTATTGCGAGATCGGCCGCCTGCTTTCGCATCTCTTGCAGATCACCACCCAGGCGATGGACGTCGGTGCGCTGACGCCGATTCTCTGGGGTTTCGAGGAGCGCGAGAAGCTGATGGTCTTCTACGAACGCGCCAGCGGGTCGCGCATGCACGCGGCCTACTTCCGCCCCGGCGGCGTCCACCAGGACTTGCCGCGCAAACTCGTCGACGACATTGAGGCCTTCTGTGATCCCTTCCTCAAGGTCTGCGACGATATGGAGGTTCTGCTCACAGGAAACCGCATCTTCAAGCAGCGCAATGTCGACATCGGCGTGGTCAAGCTGGCGGACGCATGGGCGTGGGGCTTCTCTGGCGTGATGGTGCGTGGCTCGGGCGCGCCGTGGGACCTGCGCAAGGCGCAGCCCTACGAATGCTACGAGGAAATGGATTTCGATATTCCCGTCGGCAAGAACGGCGACTGCTACGATCGCTATGTGATCCGCATGGAAGAGATGCGCCAGTCGGTAAAGATCATGCGACAGTGCTGCCAGAAGCTGAACTCGCCTGGCGGCGAAGGGCCCGTGGTGACGGACGACGGCAAAGTCGCGCCGCCCCGACGCGCTGAAATGAAGCGGTCGATGGAGGCGCTGATCCACCATTTCAAGCTCTACACCGAGGGCTATAAGGTGCCGGCCGGTGAGGTCTACGCCGCAGTCGAAGCGCCCAAAGGCGAGTTCGGCGTTTATTTGGTGTCGGACGGCTCGAATAAACCCTACCGCGTCAAACTTCGCGCGCCCGGCTTCGCGCATCTTCAGGCGATGGATTTTCTGTGCCGCAAGCACATGCTGGCCGACATCAGCGCGATCCTCGGCTCGCTCGACATTGTGTTCGGCGAGGTCGATCGGTGATCGCGGTCGCCGTGAGCGCTTCAGCATGACGCTACATTCGAGGAACGATTGACCGATGTCCGTTCGCCGCCTTGCTGACGAGCAACCGACAAACTTCGAGTTCACGCCCGAGAACAAGGCCTGGGCGGAGCGGGAGATAGCGAAATATCCTCCCGGCCGGCAGGCGTCGGCGGTACTAGCGCTGTTGTGGCGCGCGCAGAAGCAAAATGGATACTGGCTTCCCCGAGTCGCGATCGAAAAAGTCGCGGCGATGCTCGATATGCCGAACATCCGAGTGCTTGAGGTCGCGACCTTCTACACGATGTTCAATCTGGAGCCGGTTGGGCGCCACTACGTGCAGGTCTGCGGCACGACGCCGTGCATGTTGTCTGGTTCTGATGACATCAAGGCGGTATGTCGCAAGCGCATCGGCGAACAGGGCCATGTGACTTCGGACGGCGCATTTTCCTGGATTGAGGTCGAATGCCTTGGTGCCTGCTGCAACGCGCCGATGGTCCAGATCAATGACGACTACTACGAGGATCTGACGCCGGAAAGCTTCGGGAGCCTGCTTGACGATCTTGCGATCGGCCGGCCAGTCAAGACGGGCTCGCAGATCGGGCGTGTCTCGTCCGAGCCGGTCGGAGGTTTAACTTCTCTGACGGCGTTGTACGGAGCTGAGAGACGGGGCGGGCTGAGCGCGCCCGCGCCTGCAAACGATCAACCGCCGACCGGAAAGATCGGGAACTAAGCGATGCTGGAAGACAAGGATCGCATCTTCACCAATCTTTATGGACTTGGCGATCGCGGCCTCAAAGGAGCGCGGGCGCGCGGCAATTGGGATGGGACCAAGGCGCTCATCGACAAGGGGCGCGACTGGATCATCGCCGAAATGAAGGCCTCGGGTTTACGCGGCCGCGGGGGAGCGGGGTTCCCCACCGGCCTCAAATGGTCGTTCATGCCCAAGACCATCGATCCCAAGCGCCCGCACTATCTCGTTATCAACGCCGACGAATCGGAGCCAGGAACGTGCAAGGACCGCGAGATCATGCGCAACGACCCGCATACGCTGGTCGAGGGCGCGCTGCTCGCCTCATTCGCCATGGGCGCACACGCGGCCTATATCTATGTGCGCGGCGAATTCATCAAAGAACGCGAAAATCTCGAGGCGGCGGTTAAAGAGGCATACGAAGCGCGGCTGATCGGCGAGAATAATGTTCACGGCTGGCCTTTCGATCTTTATGTCCATCACGGGGCTGGGGCCTATATTTGCGGCGAAGAAACGGCGATGCTCGAATCGCTCGAGGGTAAAAAGGGCATGCCACGCATGAAGCCGCCCTTTCCCGCTGGTATGGGACTGTACGGTTCCCCCACTACCGTTAACAACGTCGAGTCGATCGCCGTCGCGCCGACGATTTTGCGTCGTGGCGCATCCTGGTTCACGAGTTTCGGTGCCCCCAACAATTTTGGCACCAAGGTCTTCAGCGTCTCAGGTCACGTCAACAAGCCGTGCAACGTTGAAGAGGCGATGTCGATCCCGTTCCGCGAGCTGATTGAAAAGCATTGCGGCGGCGTGCGCGGCGGCTGGGACAATCTGCTTGCGGTGATTCCCGGCGGCGCGTCGGTGCGGCTCGTCCCTGCCGCTCAGATCATCGACTGTCCAATGGACTTCGACTCGCTCGCCAAGCTCAAGTCCGGCCTCGGCACGGCCGCGGCGATTGTGATGGACAAGTCGACCGACATTATCCGCGCCATTGCGCGTTTATCATATTTTTATAAGCACGAAAGCTGCGGCCAGTGCACGCCGTGCCGCGAAGGCGCCGGATGGATGTGGCGCGTCATGGAGCGTATGGTTCAGGGTCGCGCGCAAAAACGCGAGATCGACATGCTGCTCGACGTCACCAAGCAGGTCGAAGGGCATACGATTTGTGCGCTCGGCGACGCGGCCGCGTGGCCGATTCAGGGCCTCATCGCCCATTTCCGACCCGAGATCGAGCGGCGCATCGACCAATATGCCGCCAATCCGCACAGCGAGCCGGTGCTCGCGGCGGCGGAGTAGGGCATGACGCGTCACATCGCCCAGCTCAACACCGGCCGGTTCCGCTATCCGACGGATGATCCGCGCATGGCGGCGTTCATGACGAACCTCGATCGCATCAACGCTCTCGCCGAGCGCAGCGAGGGGTTCGTGTGGCGGCTCAAGGACGACAGCAACAATGCGACTGCCATCCGTCCTGCGAGCGACCCGACCATTGCGGTCAACCTGTCGGTGTGGGAGAGCGTGGAAGCGCTTGAGCGCTTTGTGTGGGCGACAGTCCACAAGCAGTTCTACAACCGCAAGGGAGATTGGTTCGAAAAGCCTGGGACGCCGCATTTCGTCATGTGGCCGATACCATCCGGGCATATTCCAAACTTGGAAGAGGCGACGGGGCGGCTTGCGCGCTTAACTGTGCAGGGCGATAGCGATTTCGCCTTCGGCTGGAGCCACCTGCCGCATATCAAGCTGTGGATGAGCCAGAAATGCGGCTAACGGTTGGACCGACACGATGAAGATCGAGAACGAAAACCATCGGATGGAAGTTCATAAGGCCGACCTTTCGGGGTCGAAATTCGACGACGTCAATCTATCCGGGTCGGACTTTCGCAACATCAATATGTCAGGTTGTTCATTCGACGACCTCAATATGTCCGGCTGGCGCGTTCATAACGCGAATCTGTCCGGACTGCAGGTCGAGAAGGCGAACCTCGCTGGCGCATCGTTCGTTGACGCGCGCCTAGAGGGGGCGACCATAGAGGGCGTTTCTGTCACTGACCTGCTCGCGTATTGGCGCGCAGGCCATGGGGCGAACAACGCATGAGCAAGATCGTCATTGACGGCAAGGAAATCGACGTTCCCGCCGAATACACGCTTCTCCAGGCTTGCGAGGCAGCGGGGGCCGAAATTCCACGCTTTTGCTTCCACGAGCGGCTGTCGATCGCTGGAAACTGCCGGATGTGCCTCGTCGAAGTGAAGGGCGGACCGCCCAAGCCGACGGCCTCCTGCGCCATGGCTGTCAAAGACTTGCGCCCCGGCCCGAACGGCGAACCGCCGGTCGTGCTGACCAACTCGCCGATGGCCCGGAAGGCTCGCAAGGGCACAATGGAGTTTCTGCTGATCAACCATCCACTCGACTGCCC
>Ga0210407_10004777_pt1 | contig 10590 bp, 5 predicted proteins | sample IncBWC27MmetaG_FD_150860 | JGI IMG/M metagenome (GOLD analysis project Ga0210407, IMG submission 150860) | Forest soil microbial communities from Barre Woods Harvard Forest LTER site, Petersham, Massachusetts, United States - Inc-BW-C-27-M | ecosystem: Environmental > Terrestrial > Soil >... | reverse complement strand
TGCTATTGCCGCCATCCACAACCAACACGAACTGGCGCGAGCCTTGGGCGAAAGCCTGCGAGCTGACGTCGACGCGCTGAACAACACGAACTTTCACACTCCCAACCTTTTCGGACTGTGGGTCGCGCCGAATTTTAACGACTCTGAGCACTACACGGCCTACCTGATGCAAGGCGGCCTGCAACTGCCCGATCGAGAATACTACCTGGCCAGCGACGACCGCATGCGCGACATCCGCACGAAATATCAAGCCCACATCTCCGCCATGCTGAAGCTTGCGGGATTCACTGACACGGACAGCCGGGCCCAGCGCATCGTCGAGTTGGAACATGCCATCGCGGAAAAACACCTGAGCCTGGAGGAGAATCAAGACGTCCACAAAGCCAATAACACTTGGAAGCAGGCCGACTTTGCCGGCAAAGCGCCCGGCCTGGACTGGGCAGAATACTTCCGCGGCGCCGGCCTCACTAAGCAAGCCAGCTTTATTGTCTGGCAGCCGACCGCTTTCACCGGTGAGTCAGCTCTCGTTGCCTCCACTTCGCTGGACACGTGGAAAGACTGGTTGGCGTTCCACCTGATTGAAGCCTACGCCGGGATGCTGCCCAAAGCGCTCACGGATGAGCGCTTCGCGTTCGTCGGCAAGACACTCTCCGGCACGCCGGAACAGCTTCCACGCTGGCAGCGCGGCGTGGCGTTGGTGAATGGCTTGCTTGGCGATGCCGTCGGACAGATCTACGCGCAGCGCTATTTCTCGCCCGAAGCCAAGGCCCAGGCAGAAGCAATGGTTGCGAACATCATTGCCGCTTTTCGAAGGCGTATCGATGCGCTTTCCTGGATGGATCCTGCGACCAAAGCGGAAGCACAGGCCAAGCTCACTACCCTCTATGTGGGGGTCGGCTACCCGGAGACCTGGCACGACTACACTGGATACGAAGTCAAGGCGGGCGATGTTTTCGGCAACCTATGGCGCGCCAGCCTGTTTGTTTACCATCGCGAAGTCGCACGCCTCGGCCTACCTATCGATCGCAAGGAATGGAGCATGACCCCTCAGACGGTGAACGCCGTCAATCTGCCGTTGCAGAACTCGCTCAACTTTCCCGCCGCCATTCTCCAACCGCCGTTCTTCGACCCCCAGGCGCCCGCCGCGGTGAACTATGGCGCGACCGGTTCGACTATCGGGCACGAAATCAGCCATACCTTTGACACAGAAGGCAGCGCGTTTGACTCGAAGGGGCGCGTGCGCAATTGGTGGACGCCGGCCGACCTCGCGCATTTCAACGCCGCCACCGCGAAGCTCGCCGCGCAGTACGATACCTACAAACCGTTTCCCGACCTCTCCGTGAACGGCAAGCAAACGATCGGAGAAAACATCGCCGATGTGGCCGGCATCGCCGCTGCCTACGACGGCTATCGAGCTTCGTTAGCAGGCAAGACCGCTCCGACGCAGGACGGCTTCTCCGGCGACCAGCAGTTCTTCATTGCCTTCGGACAGAGCTGGGGATCGAAGGCGCGTGAGGCTTCGCTCCGTCAGCAAGTGCTGACGGACGAGCACTCCCCCGATGAGTACCGGGCGGACACGGTTCGCAACATCGACGCTTGGTACGCGGCGTTCGACGTCAAACCCGGAGAGAAACTCTACCTAGCTCCGCCGGATCGCGCGCAGATTTGGTAAGAGAATTTGGTTTGTCAGGCGCGCTTTTCCCTACACAAATAAGTGTTGTCAAGCCTGGGTGATTAGCAGTTCGGAGCCGCTTCAATGCAACTGGAACACCAGTTTCATTCCGGCACATTGAGTTCAAATCATTCAAGTGAACGAGCACGGTAAGCCGTTGAGCCTTAACCCCCTTGCAGTTGGTCCCCACATTGCCTTTGGACGCGCACATGCAGTTTCCCCCCGGGGGGACTTTGTCCATGCGCGATCAAACTGCGTCGTCAGGTTCGATACGGAGACGGATCCGCGGATCCTGTAGATTATTAATCTGCCTTTTTGTCTGTGGATCCGCCAGGGGGCAAACCACATCACCGCCGCAAAAGGATCTCGGTTCCACCAGCATCGAAGACCTCATGAACATTGAGGTGACTTCCGTCTCGAAGATGGAGCAAAAGCTCTCCCGGGTCGCTGCGGCCATCTTTGTCATCTCGCAAGAAGATATTCGGCGCTCGGGCGCGACCAATATTCCCGACCTGCTGCGCATGGTTCCCGGCCTCGATGTAGCGCAGATCAATGGAAGCACATGGGCGATCGGCAGCCGGGGATTCAACGGGCAATTCGCCAACAAGTTGCTCGTCATGGTGGATGGCCGCACCGTGTACTCGCCGACCTTCTCCGGGGTTTTTTGGGATACTCTCGATCTTCCTCTCGAGGACATTGAGCGGATCGAAGTGATTCGTGGCCCCGGCGGGAGCATCTGGGGCGCCAACGCGGTAATAGGTGTCATCAGCATTTTCACGAAAAAAGCATCCGACACCCACGGAGCGGTGGTCGAAGCTAGAGGAGGGAACTCCGTCCAAGGTGCGGGTCTTGTTCAGTACGGTTGGAAAGTGGGGAAAGAGACCGACTTCCGCGTTTACAGCACATATTTCAACCAGAACCACCTCTTGGACCCCGCCGGGCAGAGTGGTGCCGACGGTTGGCACAGATTCCGCAGCGGGTTTCGCATGGACAGCGCGTTGTCTGTGCACGATTCGTTGATGGTGGAAGGAGATCTGTCCGTCGGCCGCGAAGGGGAACTAGGATTTATGCTGCCCGCCGTCACTTCCCCGGGTTTTGTTGCCGTAAGCGAACAGATCAATCTGGCGGATGGCTCTCTTGAATCCGTCTGGCACCACTCTTTTTCCGCGCGCTCGGATGCCACTCTTCAGTTCTCCTTCGATCAGCACATCCGCCGCGACCCCCTGAACCCCGAGATTCGCGATACCTACGATTTCGATTTCCGCAACCATCTCGTTCTGGGCGATCGAAATGACTTTGTTTGGGGTCTGGGCTATCGCGATACGGCCGACGCCATTGGCGGCAGCTTGACAGTGGCTATGAATCCGGCGAGCCGCTCACTCCAGCTTGTCAACTCCTTCTTGCAAGATGAAATAGCGCTGGTCCCCAACCGCCTATACTTAACCATCGGCACCAAATTCGAACACAACGATTACACCGGTTTTGAACTGACGCCCAGCGTGCGCGCAACTTGGGCCATCAACGATCGCCACATGGTCTGGACTTCCATTTCTCGGGCTCTGCGGGCTCCATCTCGCAATGACACGAACTTGGTGCTCAACATCGGCGAATTCACGGCGCCGGACGGTACGCCCACGCTACTGCGGCTTCTCGGCAATCCAAATTTCCATGATGAGCGACTGATTGCCTACGAGGCTGGCTATCGAACCATGCTTTCCAGACGCATTTCCATCGATATCACAGGCTACCTGGACGACTGGGACAACCTGCAAACCACTGAGCCCTCCGGTTCTTTCTTTGAGCCGACTCCTCTCCCGGCTCATCAGGTCCAGACACTACTTTATGAAAATCTCATGTACGGCGAGACTCACGGCATCGAAATTTCCGCGAATTGGAAAGTCACCCAACGATGGACCCTTAGCCCCGGGGGCGCCTTCGTGCAGCAAGTGATGCATACGGGGCCGCGCAGTGCGGACACGGGCACGGTGCCATTCGTCGACGGCAGCGTTCCTCACCATGAGATCCAACTCCGCTCACACTTTGACTGGCGCCCCGGTTTGGCTTGGGATACTTCCGCATACTTTAGGAGCAGACTTACGAATCAAGGACCGCTCGGCAACTTAACAATTCCTGGTGATACTCGCCTCGACTCCGGCATTACGTGGAATCCACGCGAAGGCGGTTTCTCCGCCAGCCTAGTCGGCCAGAATCTACTCAAGGATCATCACCCTGAGTTCGTGGACGTCAATGGGAGCATGCAGTCCGGGCAAATCAAGCGCTCTGTCTACGTCAAGTTGACATTGCGATTCTGAAGCACTGAGCCAATTGCCTTGAGTTCCTTGAACCAATTGCGAGAAAGAAAGCGGCTCAGGAGACGCCTACGACGCTGGGGGCGGGCTGTGCCCGCTCTCTTCTCGCTTTGCACCCTGGCTCTCTTGGCCCTCGCTGGTGCAATTCCGGCCCACCCGCAGGCGGCTCCCTCGGTCGAGTATTCAGTCAAAGCCGCGTTTCTTCTGAGCTTTGCAAAATTTATCGAATGGCCGCCAAACGAGTTTCAGGATGATAAGACCCCAATTGCTATCTGCGTATTTCGATACGACCCATTTGGCAGCACTCTCGACGAAATCATCCGAGGCAAGGCAATCAACAACCGTGAAGTACAGGTCCGGCGAATCAATGAACTTGCGCAATTGAAGTCATGTCAGCTTGTATTCATTAGTGAGAGAGAGGAAAAGCGTCTGCCAGAAATATTGAACAGTTTGAAGAGTGCGAGTGTGCTCCTGGTTGGAGAGAATGCAGGTTTTGCCGAGCGCGGTGGCGGGATCCAATTCTTTCTTGAAAATAACAGGATGCGGTTCGCAGTCAACGTGGATGCGGTTCAAAGGACCCGCCTCTCGGTCAGTTCCAAACTGCTAGCACTGGCCAGAATCGTCCATGACAACAGTCATCCCAAGGAGAGTTAAAATGCGGTTGTTCCGGGACCTATCCATTCGCCACAAGCTTCAAGGGATTGTCATCGTCGCTTGCGGCGCGGCCTTGTTCGTGGCGTCCGCGGCATTCACGCTCTATGATCGGAGTACTTTTCTCCGTTCGAAGACCAACGATCTGATGGCCTCAGCGAAAATGATCGGCTCGAATAGCACCGCCGCCCTGACCTTCCACGACTCGAGATCGGAGCAGGAAATCCTGAGTGCTTTGCACGCCAAACCGCATGTCATCCATGCCTGCATTTACGACTCCGACGGCAAAGTCTTCGCAACATACAGCCGCGACCCCACTCCAGCGGGTTACTCTCCTCCTCCGGCCCGACAAATAGGAAGCGAGATCGTCGGGAAGAACATGCTCGTGTTCCAGAACATTGTCCTGAGTGGTGATTCGATCGGCGGGATTTATATCGAGGCGGACCTGCGGGACCTTGATGACCGGTTGCTGCGATTCGTGCTGATCGATTTCGTCGTGCTACTGGCCTCGCTGGGCATCGCATTTCTGTTGTCCTACCGGTTGCAGCGCGTGATCTCGGGACCAATCCTGGAGCTGGCAGGAACAGCGTCGTCCGTCTCCGCGCATGAAAACTATTCTGTTCGCGCTATCAAGAGAAGCAACGACGAAATCGGGGTTCTGTTTGATCAGTTCAATAGCATGCTCGACCGCATTCAACAACGCGATGTCGCTATACAGAAGGCGCATGACGATCTCGAACGAAGAGTCCAAGAGCGAACCTCCTATCTCAACGCCCTGATCGAAAACAGTCCGCTCGCGATTATGGTGCTGGACTCCGCGGAAAAGGTTCAGTTGTGCAATCCAGCGTTTGAAGAAATGTTTCAATATTCCAAACTCGAAATCTTGGGAAAACCGGCGGACATACTCCTAGCCGAGGGGAACCTGCTCACCGAAGCGCGCAACATTTCTCGTGGGACTCTCGGCGGCACCCCGGTCTCTCTCGTAACACAACGCATGAGAAAAGACCGGAGTCTGGTAGACGTCGAACTTCACGGCGTTCCACTGGTCGTGAACGGCGAGGTGGTGGGCTCTCTGGGTCTCTATCAAGACATTTCCGGCCGCAAGCGGGCGGAAGAAGCGATGCGTCAGGCGAAGGAGGCAGCCGAAGCCTCCAGCCGGGCCAAGAGCGAATTCCTTGCCAACATGAGCCACGAAATTCGCACTCCTCTCAACGGGGTCATCGGCATGACCGACCTGGTACTGGACACGCCGCTCAACCGCGAGCAACGCGAGTATCTCGAGACCGCCAAACTGTCGGCGGATTCGCTGCTGGTCGTAATCAATGACATTCTGGATTTTTCCAAGATCGAGGCAGGTAAGGTCGATTTGGAAACTCTGGTGTTCAATTTGCGCGATTGCGTGGAATTAGCCGTTAAGACGCTGGCGCTCCGTGCGTCAGAGAAGGGCCTAGAGCTGTTGTGCGAGATTACGCCCAATGTTCCGGAGTATGTTGCCGGCGATTCAAGCCGTGTGCGCCAGGTGATCATCAATCTGCTCGCAAACGCGGTAAAATTCACGCAGAAGGGCGAAATCAAGCTGCACGTTGAAGTCGAGGCCAAGGAAGCCAAGGAGTGCGTTTTGCATTTTATGGTTTCCGACACCGGGATAGGAATTTCCGAAGACAAGCAAAAACTGATTTTTGATCCGTTCTCTCAGGCCGACAGTTCGACTACTAGGAACTACGGCGGTACCGGGCTGGGTCTGACGATTTCTTCGCGTCTGGTCAAGATTATGGGCGGAAATATCTGGGTGAAGAGCGTCCTTGGTGAGGGGAGCGAATTCCACTTCACGGTTCGGCTAGGAATTGCCGACGGCAGGGAATTTCATCCGCAGACTTCACCCTTGCCTGCTATTCTGCGGAGCGTACGAGTTCTCGTCGTTGATGATAACCATACCAACCTGAAGATTCTGGAAGCGATGCTTCGCCGCTGGGAGATGGAGCCAGTTCTCGTGGATAGCGGTGAACTGGCCTTGGCAGAACTCTCCAGGGCCTACAAAACCGGTAAGCCATTCATCCTCATATTGACGGATTTGCACATGCCAGGCATGGACGGTTTTTCCCTGGTCGAAAAAATCCGCAAAGACCCGGCACTATCGACCGCCACCATCATGATGTTGACTTCCGCGGGCCATCGAGGGGATGCCGAGCGATGCAGGGAATTGGAGGTTTCCGCGTATCTTCTCAAGCCTATCCGCCAGTTAGAGCTCCGCGAGGCCATCGCCCAAGTTCTCGGTGCACGTAAGGAACACGTCGCCGCTCCTCTGGTTACCCGGTTCTCACAGCTGGAGCCGCGTGACCCTTCCCCTTCTTCCCTCCGGATATTGGTGGCCGAGGATAATCTCATCAATCAGAAGCTCATCGAGCGCCTTCTGGAAAAGCGAGGTCACGGCGTCTCGCTGGCTTCCAATGGACGCGAGGCCCTGGCTGCAGTCAAGAGCGATCAGTTTGAGCTCGTCTTTATGGACGTGCAAATGCCAGAAATGGATGGGTTCGAGACTACCTCGGCGATTCGGGCATGGGAGGCGGAAAAAGGATCTCACATGCCGATTATCGCCCTGACGGCCCATGCCATGAAGGGCGATCGAGAAAAATGCCTGGCCGCAGGCATGGACGGATATCTCAGCAAACCAATTAGTCCCAAGGAGCTCGATGAGGTTTTAGGCCGCTACGTTCTTTGCCGCGCAACTTCCGATTGAGTTTGTGGGCCTTCCCGTCTCCGTTTTCAGATGACAAAGCAAATCCCGTGATTTCCTGCTAACAAACCAGCGTTTCAGCAAGCTCGCTGATCGATCTACGAGAAGCTTGTCGGACGCCCCAAGATGGGATATAAGCGGTCTTAGCGGATTGACCTCTATGCGCTTTTCCATTCTTCCCAGCCGAAACTGTGGGTGCTTTGCTTTTCCGGGTGGGGGAGGCCATCGCTGGGAGTTTGAAGGTGTTGGCGGGGAAAGCGACACGAGCTTCCACTCCGCGACGGTTCAGCGGGTGAGAAGTTCGTGGAGTGCCGCGAGGCGCAGGGAAGGGGGAAATTATGTTTGACGCAGGGCAAGAGGATACGCAACCCAAGGAAACCAAGATGTTGATCGGTCTCTTCGTGGTCGTGGCGTTGATCGCGATCGGGGCACTGTACTACTTCATATCGCACGGCACCTCCAATACCGGGCCGTCGCCTTCGCCGGCGGCGCAAGCCGCTGCTACCACAGCGGGGCCGGCGGACGCGCTACACGATCTCAAGATCATTCGTACGTCAATGGAGAAGGACCGCAACGGGACCACTGCCATGTGGTCCGTCACCATACAGAACAGATCCAACGCCTACGCCTACAGCCAAGTAAAGTACGAAACCTCCTACATCGGCCCGGACGAGAAGCCGATTCTTGTCAATCAAGGCGTGCTAAAGGATAGTTTCAACCCCGGCGAACAAAAAAGTGCAGAGTTTAGCGATGCGCTATACCCGGCTGCCACAGCCAGGTACACGTTTAAGATTAAGGAAGCAAAGTCAGTAGCTGAGTAATCCGCTCCGCCGTTCTTCAGTGGCTTGAGCTCGCAGCGGGAACTTGCGTTGTTTCCGTATGCGGCAAGGGGGCCACGCGAGCAGCGCCGTGAAACTGTTCCGCTTCGGTGGACCCTTCGAGCGCCGTCGTGGACGACTTGCCCCCGGATACGATTTGTGCGATTTCGTCAAAGAAGCCGGTGCCCACGAAACGCTGGTGGGTCACGGCGCGGTAGCCGAATTCCTGCGCGGCAAACTCTTCCTGCTGAAGTTTCGAATAGGCGGTCATGCCTGACTGCGCGTAGCCACGCGCGAGTTGGAACATGGACAGATTGAGCGCGTGGAAACCCGCTAGGGTGACGAACTGGAATTTGTAGCCCATTCTGCCGAGTTCCTGCTGGAAATTAGCAATCGAGGCGTCGTCGAGTTTTTTCTTCCAGTTAAAGGATGGCGAACAATTGTACGCCAGCAGTTTGCCAGGGAACTTGGCGTGAATGGCGTCGGCGAATTTCTTCGCTTCGGCGAGGTCGGGAGCGGAAGTTTCGCACCAGAGCATATCGACGTAGGGTGCATAGGCTAGGCCGCGACCGATGGCCGCGTCAATGCCGCCGCGGAATTGATAGAAACCTTCGGGTGTGCGCTCGCCGTAAATAAATTCGCGGTCGCGCGGGTCGGCGTCGGAGAGCAGCAAACCGGCGGAATTGGCGTCGGTGCGGGCGATGAGGATCGTGGGCACGCCGCAGACGTCGGCGGCGAGACGCGCGGCGGAAAGTTTCTCGATGAATTCACGCGTGGGCACGACGACTTTTCCGCCGAGGTGCCCGCATTTTTTCGCCGAGGAGAGCTGGTCTTCGAAGTGGACGCCTGCCGCGCCCGCCTCGATCATGGACTTCATCAGCTCGTAGGCGTTGAGCGAGCCGCCGAAGCCGGCTTCCGCATCGGCAACGATGGGCGCGAGCCAGTACGTGCCGTTCTTGCGGTCGACGCTGTCGATTTGATCGGCGCGCAGAAGGGCGCGGTTGATGCGCTTAACGAGTTCCGGAGTGCTATTGGACGGATAGAGGCTCTGATCGGGATAAACGTCGCCGGCAGTGTTGTTGTCGGCGGCGACTTGCCAACCGCTTCCGTAAATCGCCTTTACACCGGCCTGCACCATTTCAATGGCCTGGTTGCCGGTGATGGCGCCGAGCGCAGGGACGTAAGCGTCTGACTGCATGAGATTCCAGAGGCGCTCCGTGCCCAGACGGGCCAGCGTGTACTCAATCTGGAACGAGCCGCGCAGACGGAGCACGTCCTCATAACTGTAATTGCGAGTGATGCCGGACCAGCGGGGATTGATGGTCCAGTCCGCTGAATAATGATTGTTTTTGGAGGCCCCGTTGGTTCCGTTCGATGACATTTGTGTCTCCTTATAAACGGCGCGCTTTTGTCTTAGAACCGATGTTACCTATGCATGTCGCAAACTTGCTGTTCGTAAGAGCACAGCCTGAAAGCTGTGTTGCCAGAACTTCAGACCGGATCAAATTCGCCGCGGCGGATCATCTCTTCACTGATGGTGCGCGCTTCGCGCAAAGACGCGGCGAGCAACGGATCATTTGCTTTCTGTGTCTCGCGAAGCAGGCGATCGAGCTCCTCGTCGAAAAGCTGGTGAATCAGTTCCGGCGTATGGCGAACCGGGTGTCCGTCCTCGCCGAGAATCTCGACACTCGCGGAATGATTCATGCGCTGCGCGATCATCAGACGATAGATGCGGTCGGTGGCGAGATCTTCCATATAGCCGTCAAGCAGACTCGCGCCGCGGCCGTTGAGGACGCCATTGCGATAGCGGATGACCGTTCGAATCGCGGCTCGTGTTCCTGCAAGCGTGCGCCTGCCCACATTCGCAGGGAGGGGCCGCAGATCGGGATGCGTGTTGCGATTTTCCGGGCGCGCGTGAAGTTGATTCGGAGCAGGGAATTGTGACACCGCGATTTCATTTTGATCGGGATGCCCAGTCCACGCGCCGTCCATCAAGGAAGCTGCTTCATTCTTCTTGTCTTCGGCAAGAACTTTTAGGGCGCGAGCGTTCAACTCCGCGTCTTCGCGGCTGGGAAAGAGGGCAGTCATCCCGCCGACGGCAAGGATGCCGTGCTTGTGGCAGATCTCCGGCAAAAGCTCGCGAAGGTTCTGGAAAAATGGAACGTTGTGAGGAATCGTGTTTCGGTCCGGAAGCACCCATTCCGGATTCTCGAGATTGAAGTGAATCAAGCTCGCCATGTAGTCCCAGCGGCCGAGGTCCAGGCCCAGAATGTGTTCGCGCAAATTCCATGCAAACTCTTCCATCTGAAATGCCAGCGGGTGGGATTCCACCAGCGCCATGCACTTAATGGCATTGGTGGGCAAGCCTTTGGCGCGGGCAATCATCTGGAAAAGATCGCGCCACCA
>Ga0210407_10004776_pt1 | contig 10593 bp, 5 predicted proteins | sample IncBWC27MmetaG_FD_150860 | JGI IMG/M metagenome (GOLD analysis project Ga0210407, IMG submission 150860) | Forest soil microbial communities from Barre Woods Harvard Forest LTER site, Petersham, Massachusetts, United States - Inc-BW-C-27-M | ecosystem: Environmental > Terrestrial > Soil >... | reverse complement strand
GCCTGCTAGCAACCGGCGCCATACACGACCTAAGGCTACTGTGATCGACAAAAATACAAACGACAAATACGAAACCCACGAACATGACGTTTTAATCATCGGCGCTGGCGGCGCGGGTTTGCGCGCGGCGATTGAGGCGCTCGCCCAGGGCGCGAAAGTTGGCGTGGTCTGCAAGTCGCTTTTGGGTAAGGCGCACACCGTGATGGCCGAAGGCGGCATTGCGGCCGCTATGGCAAATGTGGACGCCGCCGACGGTTGGCGACCCCACTTCCGCGACACTATGCGCGGCGGAAAGTTCGTCAACAATTGGCGCATGGCACAGATCCACGCCCAGGAATCCGCCGACCGTGTGCACGAGCTGGAACAGTGGGGCGCGCTCTTTGATCGCACCGAAGATGGCCGCATCCTACAACGCGCCTTTGGCGGACATACTTACAAACGCTTGTGCCACGTAGGCGATCGCACTGGCCTCGAGATGATCCGCACGCTGCAAGACCGCGGCGTGCAGATGGGTTTCGACGTTTACATGGAGTGCGCCATCACCCGATTGCTGAAAGATGGAGACCGCGTCGCTGGCGCGTTCGGCTATTGGCGCGAGAATGGACGCTTCGTGGTGTTCAAGGCGAAGTCCGTGGTCATCGCCACCGGAGGCATCGGCAAGGCTTGGCCGATCACTTCGAATTCATGGGAGTCGACCGGCGACGGCTTGGCGCTCGCCTACGATGCGGGCGCCGATCTGTTGGACATGGAATTCGTGCAATTCCACCCCACGGGAATGGTGTGGCCGCCCGGAGTGCAAGGGCTGCTGGTCACGGAAGCCGTGCGCGGCGAAGGCGGTATTCTGCGCAATAAATCCGGCGAGCGATTCATGGAGCGATACGATCCGCAGCGCATGGAACTCTCCACCCGCGACCAGGTCGCGCGCGCAATCTACACGGAAGTGAAAGAAGGCCGCGGGACGGAACACGGCGGCGCCTTTCTCGACATTTCGCACAAGCCCGCGGAATACGTGAAGCGGAAGCTGCCCAGCATGTATCACCAGTTCAAGGAACTGGCCGATGTCGATATCACGAAGCAGCCGATGGAAGTTGGCCCCACCTGTCATTACATGATGGGCGGGATTCGAGTCGGTGCGGAAGACGGAGAGGCTTCCATCCCCGGATTGTTCGCCGCCGGAGAAGCAGCCGCTGGATTGCACGGAGCAAATCGCCTGGGCGGAAATTCGCTTTCTGACTTGGTAGTGTTCGGACGCCGCGCCGGAGCGGCCGCAGTGGAATACGCGAAGAAGACCGGCGCTCCCGCCATCGACAATGCTCAGATCGAGGCGGCCGAGCGCGAGTTGCTGGCGCCCTTCGAACGAAAAGACGGCGAGAGCCCTTACGCTCTGCATGAAGAGCTGCAAAAAAACATGCAGGAGCTAGCGGGAATTTTCCGCACCGAGAAAGACCTTACTGCGGCCCTCGACGTAATCGGCAAACTCAAAGCCCGCGCCGCACGGCTTTCCATCAGCGGATCGCGAATGTTCAATCCCGGGTGGCATTTGTGCGGCGACATGAAGTCCATGTTGACCGTCACCGAGGCCGTGACCCGCAGTGCGCTGGCGCGTCGCGAAAGCCGCGGGGCGCATAGCCGGATTGATTATCCGAAGTTGGACCCGGTTTGGGGAAAGCAGAACAACGTAATTTCGCGGCGAGGCGATGCGATGGAGTTGCGCCAGGCGCCGATTGCCGAGATGCCGGAAGAATTGCAATCCTTGCTTGCCGACGAGAAAGGGACTTAGTCCATGGCTGATGCAACCCTGAGAATTTTTCGCGGCAACCGCGATGGAGGCGAAACCGCCGACTACCACGTGCCTATTGCGCCCGGCATGGTCGTGCTCGATGCGCTGCATTATGTACAGAAATCGCAAGCTCCCGATCTGGCGGTGCGCTGGAATTGCAAGGCGGGCAAATGCGGGTCGTGTTCAGCGGAGGTGAACGGCCGGCCGCGATTGACCTGCAAAACCCGCATGGATTCCCTTCCCCAGGATCAACCGATCGTTATTCGGCCAATGAAGTCATTTCCGGTAATCAAAGACCTGGTGACCGATGTCTCGTGGAATTACAAAGTGAACAAGAAGATTCCCGCGTTCCAGCCGAAGCCCGGCGTGGAATGGAGAATGCAGCAAACCGACATCGACCGGGTGCAGGAATTCCGCAAGTGCATCGAGTGTTTTTTGTGCCAGAACGTTTGCCACGTTCTGCGCGAGCACGACAAGCACGACCAGTTTGGCGGCCCGCGTTTTTTCGTACGCGTTGCTGGCCTCGAGATGCATCCTCTGGACGGCGTCTCACGCACAAAACTTCTCAAGGACGAACTGGGCATCGGGCTGTGCAATATCACCAAGTGCTGCACCGAAGTGTGCCCGGAGGAAATTCACATCACCGACAATGCCATCATTCCGCTGAAAGAGCGTGTTGTGGATGACTTCTACGATCCCGTGCTGCGCCTGGTCCGCAAGATCACGGGCACAGGCAATGCCGCCAAGTAAAGAAGAGGGCGCACAGAAGTCCAACTGAAATCCTTCTCTCTCGCTGCGCAAAAGTGAAAATGGGAAACAATTTTCACGATATTCCTGCCGGCTGCAAATTCCCGTTGCGCGATAATTAGCAATCACGACCTCAACATTTCCAGAAACAAACGCCGCTCTCCGCAAAAACCCTTTACAACCTTTTACTCTGCGTTGACTACTCTTTACGGAAGTCCAGCAACGATCGCTCTGTGGCCCCGCATCTGTCTGATTACAGCAAACAATCATTTCTCTCGCCAGGAGCACACCGTGACTCGACTCTGGAAGCTCGCACCCCTTGCAGTTGTACTGCTTACGTTAACGGCGGTTTTTGTGACCACAGGATGCGGATCCAGCACTGCAAGCGTTCGGCTACTAAACGCTTATCCGGGCCAGCCCAGCCTCGATTTGCTGATCAGCAACAAGGCCGTTGCTACTGGTGTGACCTACGGCGCGGCGTCCGTATACGCGTCGGTGAGTTCCGGATCGCCCAACCTCCAAATCGAAGACACCGGCACGACCAACGTCTTGGTCAATCAGACGGTCAATCTCTCGTCCAAGAGCACTAACACAATTCTCGACACCAGTTCGGGCATCGTGGTATTGGCCGACAACAATGCCGCGCCTTCCTCCGGCAACATGGAGATCCGGGTTATCAATGCGTCGCCTACGCTGGGCAACGCGGATGTGTACATTGTTCCTTCGGGCACGGGCATTTCCGGCAGTCCCACCTTCGCCGGCCTCGCATACGGGTCAGCATCGGGCTATCAGTCACTGGCCGCGGGAAGTTATCAGGTGATATTCACGTTTGCCGGGAACCCGTCTCCAGTAATTAGCAGCAATCCGCAATCGTTCAGCGCCGGCCAGATCCGCTCCATCGTGGGCCTCAACGGCCAGGGCGGCGGCTTCACCACGGCCGTGCTCGCCGATTTGAACTGAACGCAACCCTCGGGCGTGCGGAAACATGTTTGGAGTTCGGAAAGACTTGGTGGAGCTGGCCGGGATCGAACCGGCGGCCTCATCGTTGCGAACGATGCGCTCTCCCAGCTGAGCTACAGCCCCACGTGCTTGGGAATGGACGAAAGTAATTTTATCATCAGCAACATTCGTCAGGGCATGGAGGGCTCAACGTTCAATGTTTCACCTTCCCCAGAGACTGAACCGGATTGACGCAACTTGCGGAGGGCTGAGGGCTAGACCGCCACTGTGACCGAGGTCTCCGTCCGCGTAACCGGATGGTAAAGCGTGTCGCGCTCCACCGGCTCGCGGCCGGCTTCACGAATTAAGCGGACCAACTCCTGGCGGCGCATGCCTTGCGGCGTGGTAGCGCCAGCGTCGTGGTAAATCTTTTCCTCAATAACAGTGCCGTCGAGGTCATCGGCGCCGAAACGCAAAGCGATCTGCGCGATCTTCGGCGTCAGCATCTGCCAGTAGGCTTTAATGTGGGGAAAATTATCCAGCACCAGCCGGCTGACGGCAATCTGCTTGATATCGAGCATACCCGTGGTTTTGGGTAGATGCTCGAGCGGCGTGTTGTCGGGATGGAAGGCCAGCGGGATGAAAGTCTGAAATCCGTGGGTTTCATCCTGTAACGACCGCAACTTCATCAGATGGTCCACGCGGTCTTCGTCGTTCTCGACGTGCCCGTAGAGCATGGTGGCGTTCGATTTCAGGCCAATGTTATGCGCGGCGCGCGCCGTGTCCAGCCACTGATCGCCGTCAATCTTGTGATCGCAAATGATGTGACGCACACGGTCGGCAAAAATCTCGGCGCCGCCGCCGGGAAGCGAATCTACTCCTGCGGCCTTGAGTTGCTCCAACGTCTCGGGAATCGAAAGCTTGGCGCGCTTGGCCAGATACGCGACCTCGACCATGGTGAAAGCTTTCAGATGCACTTGCGGAAACCGTTGTTTCAATCCGGAGACGAGATCTAGGAAGTATTGAAACGGCAGGTCCGGGTGCAGGCCACCGACAATGTGAAACTCAGTGACCGCCTCGCTGTAGCCCGATGCCGCAGTTTCAAACGCCTCTTCGAGGGCCATGGTGTAAGCGCCGGGAGAATCTTTCTTGCGCCCGAATGCGCATAGGCGGCAAGCGGCAACGCAAACGTTGGTCGGATTAATGTGGCGGTTCACATTGAAATACGTCTTGTCGCCGTGCAATCGCTCGCGGACCTGGTTCGCCATCCAGCCGACGGCCAGAATGTCGCCGCTGCGATAAAGCGCCATCGCGTCGTCGAAACTGAGACGCTCGTGCGCCTGTATCTTCTCGTGGACGGATGCGAGGCGGTGGTCGTCAGTTTGGAAAGAGTGCGCAGGAGCCATTGTCTTGATGATACAAGCGCGCGGTGGGGAGTGGCTAGTGGCAAGTGGCTAAAAGCGCTCGGGATATGGGCAGACATCCCTGCATTCCTGCAAGAAAAGCCGCGCCCTGCCTCTGCAAAGAACGCAGCGAGAAGGACGGGGCTGCCGCGTTTTACTGCACCCGCCGCGCGCGCAGCAGCAGATCGGCCGCGATAAAAATCCAAAACACCACCGCGATGATTCCGTTCATGGTGAAAAACGCAGCGTTCAATTTGCTCAGATCGTCTTTCGATACCAGGCTGTGCTCATAGGCCAGCAAAAGAAAAACCGCGGCCAGGCCGATCCACGCGAACTTGCCAAGGCCGAATTCAACGATCAGTGCGGCGAGCAGAGCCAGCATCATCAGGTGGAAAAGTCTCGCGATCCACAGCGCGTTGCCGATGCCGAGATAGCTTGGGATAGAGTGCAGTCCCGCCTGGCGGTCGAATTCCAGGTCCTGGCAGGCGTAGAGCACGTCGAAGCCTCCCACCCAGAACGTGACCGCGGCGGTGAGGAGCAGGATGCGCGGATCGAGCGAGCCGCGCACCGCGATCCAGGCAGCCGCGGGCGCAACTCCGAGAGCAAATCCCAGCGCCAGATGCGACCAGCGGGTCCAGCGCTTGGTGTAGGAGTAGACCAGCAGAATCGCGAGCGCCAGCGGCGAAAGCAGAAACGCGAGGCGGTTCAGCTCCCACGCCGCCAGCAAGAACGCCGCCGATGACAGCACGACAAAATTCCTGACGAAGCCCTGCGTGAGCGAGCCCGCGGGAAGCGCGCGGGTGCGAGTGCGGGGATTAGCGGCATCGATCGAAGCATCGGCCAGCCGGTTGAACGACATCGCCGCCGAACGCGCAGCCACCATGGCCACGATGATCCACAAAAGCTGACGCGGCGCGGGCACGCCGCCGGCAGCCAGCATCGCACCGCACAGCGCAAAGGGGAGCGCGAATATCGAATGCTCCCACTTGATCATTTCCAGGGTGACGCGCAGGTTTTTCAGCAGTGGCACACTAGGATTGTAAAGCAACGCCTCACCGTCTTCGATGCGCGAACGTTCAGGGGACTACCGCCTGCGCCGCCGGATTTTCACGTCGAAGCTGACCACCCCGTTCTGGTCGCGAATGGCCACGATCGAAACATTCCGGGTGACGTTGTATTCCGCGCTGATGATCTGCTGCGAAGTCTGGGCCACGTTGGTGGTGTAGGTGATGGTCAGGTTGTCTTTCACCTGCTGCTCAATGGTCACTGCGGGGCCGCTCTGCGTGGGCGAGGTTTCGGTGACCAGCCCAGACGGGTCGATCTTGATGCGGCTGCCTCCAAACAAGCGCTGGGCGCGATTGTTAAGAGTCGCATTCAGCGCCGCGTTCAGCAGCGCGCTCGAGGCCTGCTGGCTGAATGCGGATTGGTTCGACTGCTGCAGTGTCGCGGACTGTTCGGTAGTCTGGCCAAACGCCAGCAAGCCGATGATGTCTGACGTCGGCAGCGGCGGCTCGGAACGGTAGTTCGTCTTCAAGCCGTTCGGCCTGCTGACGTCACCGCTCAGCGACAGGGTAATGTCGTAGTCCCGCACCCGGGTGACCGCTTCCAAGTCCAGGAAGGTGGCTGGATTGCTGAAGGTAACTCCCCCGCGCTCCAGAAGATACTTGGTGCCATTCAGATACACCTCGCCCTCGAAAATGTCGGCCCGGCCCAGCAGCACCGGCTTGGCCGCATTGCCCCGCACCCGCAAGTCGGCCTCGCCTTGCACCCGCACCACGCTGGTTTGCATCTGCAGCTCAGGAATGGTCACGACGTGCAGGTCTAAACGGATGTTGTTGAGCACCGGATCAGTCTGGGGCAAGTTGGCGGACTGCGCACTACGCTGTAAGTAACCGCCAAAGTCGAATCCCGGAGTGACGCCGAGTTTGATCACGGTGATGTCGCCGGAGAGGAGTGATCCCGAGGAACTTCCCCGCCAGTGCAGAGTGGCGTTGGCAGTAGAACTCACCCCCGGCGGATAGCGCAATCGAACCGCATTGGCCGTGGCTTCGAGGTCAAAGCTGACTTGCCGGCCAACCAAATCCGCGTGGCCGGTGAAATTTACCGTGCCGCCTCCGGTGCGGGCGCTCAGGCTTTCGACCGTGATTCGGTTCTGGCTGAAGCTCATGGTCCCGTTGAGATCAGTCAGGGCGTTGGGCAGATTGGCATCGGCGATTGCGCCATTTTCCACTTTCAGCTTGCCGGTGACCAGTGGCGCATCCAGGGTGCCGGAGACTGCGGCGTCCCCACTCAGCGTTCCGGAACTGGTGATATCGGCGTCATAAGTCTGAATCAGTTTGAGGTCAAGTTTTCCGTGAGCGTGGAAATCCAGCGTCCGGCCTCCCGCCAGTTGCATGGCGCCGCTGCCCGAAACGTCGGTGTTGTCACCGACGATGTGAAGCGCGTCGATCTTCAGCACCTGGTTTGATAGGGCAAAGCGGATGGGCCCGTCATTGCGCAGCTTGATGTTTTCGACGTCGGCGTAGAAGTCCGTGAGGTTGCCAGAGACCGCAAGTTGCTGCGGCTTGCGGAGCGGGCCCTCGAGCAGAAGATCACCAGCCACGGCAGAGTGTCCGGTAACGCGCCCTTGCAGATAGCTTTCGAGGAAGGAGTCTACGTCGAGATGGGTGAAGTGAAAATTAACGTGCGCGGGCCAGTCATCGTTTAGCCGGATATTGCCATCCATCCGCAGCTCGGAGTTCTGGAATTCAGAATGTCCGGTCAAGCGCAGATCGGGACCGTTTGAAACCGCATTGAGCACGTAGTCGCCAAGCACCTCGCCGTTGAAGGCGACTCCCCGGGCGTGCAGGTCGGCTTTCACTTGAGGATCGCTGAGCGTGCCCGATGCCTGCGCCGAAAAATCAAGTTTGCCGGCAATGGAAATGCGCGAACCTTCCAGCGGCGAGACTTCCGCCAGATCAAAATTCGTGCCGCTCACGGTGAACCGAATGGTGTGGGCCGAGTAGTCGTAGGCGCCGCTGCCGGTAATCCGCGCATCCCCGCGAGCGATTTGCAGGTCTTTGAAGAGCACCTGGCTTCCGTTTAGTTGAAGGTTTGCACTCGCCGAATCAAACCCGTGACCCTGGACCGAACTCTGCGAGAGCGTGACCTTAGCTTGACCCTGCGGCTTCGCTACAGTTCCCGAAAGCTCGCCGCTGGCGTCCAGTATTCCAGTAACGGCGTGGTCGTATCCGGCGAGGGCGCTCACTTCGGCCGCGTCCGCGTGTTGAATATCGAGGCGGAGGTTGAGCGTGCTGCCGGGAACAAGATTCCAACCCACCAGCCCCGCACTGCCGTCCAAGGTTACCGTCGCGTCGCCACGCTTAAGGACGGCATTGTGCAGCGTAAGGTTGTGTGCCGAGGCTTGAACCCCGGCGGTAAGCGAATCCCAGTGCACTGGCTCCCCATGGATTCCATTGGGGAGCGTGGCGTCGAAGTCTTCGACCTGCAAATTGCCGGCCAGCCTCAGGTTCGACGGATTGCCGGAAGCAGTCCCATCGAATGCGGCGCGCCCGTGAATATTGAACGGCGCACCGGCGGGAAACAGTTCCGTGACAATCGGCTGCCATTCCGCCAGATCAGTGGTGATGAAGGAAATCTTGAGCGCGGACGAAGCGGTCAGTCCGCCCGATGCTCGCAGCTGAGTCGCCGGAGTCGAGGCTTGTAGGTTGGCGATCTGGATTTCGCCGGTGCGCGCGCTGTAGGTTCCGCCTGCGCTCGCAGTAAGCGGAATCTGGCCGGCCGCGAGCCGCGTGGGACGCTCCACTGCGGCCGTGAAACTGGTTTCCGCGTCATAAATCGAGTCTCTCCATTTGATGTCCGCGTTACCCGAGACATTCCCTGCAAACTGCAGCCGGCTCTCCGGGCGGAACTGCGGACCCAGGCTACCAAGCACCTCGGATAACGCCGCGTCCTTCACCCGAATCTTGATTTCGCCGCTCTCTTCCTCCTTCGAGTTCAACACGCGCTTCCGCGGATATTGCCAGCCGTCAATTTCTGCGTCCGAGGTGAAGCTGCCGCGCAGAAGCTTGCCTTCCACTTTCGCAAGCAGAATCTTCTGCGGATCGATGGAGAATTTTCCGGAGGCAGAAATATCCTTGGCGGAAACGCTCTGGTTCTGGAAAAGCAGGTCACGCAGACTAAATATTCCCGTCGAAAAGAATCCTTGGCGCGACCAGGAGCCGCTCCCGATCAGCGAAAGCTTCCCCGCCTTGAGCTGCGGCTGGCGGCTTACCGCGCCGGCCTCGGTCACGTCCAGGAGAATGTCATAGTTTCCTTTGAACTCCGGCCGGGCAAAATTCACGATGGTTCCGTTGGCCAGAAGTCGCGAGCCTTCCGACGTTGCCTTCAGCGAACTCACATGAATTCCGCTGCGGTCGAGAGTGAACACCGTCTTCCCGGACCATGCCACCGGGCGGTAGCCGTCGAACTGGGTCTCGCCCTTGCCAACCTCCATCTTGCCCGAATAACGCTGGTGCAGAAACGAGTAGTCCATGCTGGCGGAAATGTCATTGGCGGTGAAATCCAGCGGCAGGCTTTGATCCTGCATCAGAAATACACCGTTGTGCACCTCCAGCCGGCCAATAGAAACGGCAAACAGATCTTCAACACTGCTTCCCCCGGATTGCTCTTTGGGCGTGGGCTGATTGGTCGTCCCGTCGGGATAAAAAATAATGTGCACCACGGGACGCTGAAGAGTCAGGGAATGAAATCCAATCTGTGCCCCCAGTAGCGAGGAAAGCTTCACGGTCGCGACCAGGCTGTCGACGTGCACATACGGGACCTCGGCTGCGGCTTCCCGTCCGTGAATGGTCAGGTCGCGGACTTCCACTTGAAAACGGAAAGGAACAACGTGAAAACTGCCGAGTTCGACGCGTCCACCGGTGGCCCGCTCAATGTCGGCGATGAGGCGTCCGCGGACCATTCGCTGAAATGAGTCGGTGGTCATATACCAGAGAACGCCTGCCAGCAGGAGCACGAACGCCAGGCCGGCGAAGAGACAGACGCGCCCGATTCTCCGCAGATGGCCGCGCAGTCTGCTCATTGCTGGCCTTGTGTTTCCGGGGAATCGGAAGCGAACATTTTGATCTGGGCTTGCGACCGCAGGCTCACCAGCCAGGGACCGAGCAATTCGTTCATCTTCTCCTGGGTTAGCAGCTCGCGGATCTTTGGAGTCGCTTCCTTCAGGCTGATCGGCCGGCCGCCGCCCGCGGCCGTAGCCAGGTGATCTTTGTAGTAGGCATTGACCGCGGCGGCATCCACCTGAATCGAGGGCCGGAAATGGGCGTCCACCATCAGCAGTTGTGTAAGCTCCAGCGCGATATGGTTCTTAATGTCGGCTTCGCTAAGGTGATCGCTCACTAACGCTGCGCTCCAAGATTGCGCTGCTGCGTGGTCGCGGGCATAATCGCTCTTTTCGCTTTGGAACTGTTTCTCGACTTCTTCCGGACTCGGCGGCTTGAATTCCGAAACGCTTATCTGCTCGCGCAGCAGCTCCTGATCAATCAGCCGGTCGAGGGCGCTTTTGCGATCTTCGGTCGTGACCCCTTGCAGCGGTTTGCCGGCGACGAAGCATTCGTATCGCACCTCATCCTGCCAATCGCTCTGTAAAATGACGTGCCCGTTCACTGTCACCGCAATCCCGTCGAGCACTTCACCCGCACGCAGGATGGGCGCGACGAACAA
>Ga0210407_10004775_pt1 | contig 10593 bp, 7 predicted proteins | sample IncBWC27MmetaG_FD_150860 | JGI IMG/M metagenome (GOLD analysis project Ga0210407, IMG submission 150860) | Forest soil microbial communities from Barre Woods Harvard Forest LTER site, Petersham, Massachusetts, United States - Inc-BW-C-27-M | ecosystem: Environmental > Terrestrial > Soil >... | reverse complement strand
AGTGAGGGTATGGCATATGGCGTGGTGATTGGCGGCGCGTGGCAGTTGTTCTGGCAGGTTCCGAGCCTGATACGGGCAGGCTTCGTGTTCCGGCCGCGCGTGAACTTTGCCCATCCGGGGCTACGCAACATTCTGGAACTGATGGGTCCGGCGATCATCGGCAGCGCATCCGTGCAAGTGAATGTCATGGTGAACACGAACTTCGCATCCAGCATCACCGACGCCGCTGGGCATGTCATCAATGGCCCGGTAAGCTGGCTGGGGTACGCGTTTCGCTTCATGCAACTGCCGTTGGGACTTTTCGGCGTAGCGATTGCGTCGGCCACGTTGCCTTCCATCTCCCGCAGTGCCGCGGTTGGCGATATGAGGGAGTTTCGCAGCACGCTGTCCAAATCGGTCGGCATGATCTTCTTCCTCACCATCCCTTCCTCCGTCGGTTTAGCTGTGCTGGGCGATAGTATGATCGCCGCCGTGTATCAAGGCGGGCGATTTCGCGCTTACGATACCCACCAAACGGCGCTCGCCCTGGCCTGCTACTCCATCGGGCTGGCGGGGTATGGCGCCATTAAAGTTCTTGCCCCTGCGTTGTACGCGCTCAATGACGCCCGCACACCCATGTACGTCAGCCTGATTTCCATTTTGATAAACGCGGCTGCCGCCTCCACGATGGTGAAATTGGCCGGCTTGGGTCACGCAGGCCTGGCTCTTTCCACGTCGGCTGTCGCGCTGTTCAGTTCCGTTGTGCTGTTTGAGGTGATTCGCAGGCGCATCGGGGGTGTCCACGGCCGGCAGCTCGCTGGAAGCTTTTTCAAGATCAGCGCGGCCTCGGTGCTCATGGGAGCGGCATGTGCTTTCACCAGCCACTGGATCGGACACTGGGCTGGTTTATCGCGGCTGGCCCGAATCGGGGATCTCGCCGTCTCCGTTCCCGTTGGGCTTTTGGTGTTTTACGGAACGGCGAAGTTGTTCCATTTGTCTGAGATCGAGTCGGCACACCGCGCATTTATCACTCCCTTAGCGCGGCGTCTTAGATTCATCCATGTTAAGATTTGAGTAAGGATGCTGCCCGATCTAAAGTTGGCGGTCCGGTTACAAGATATTGATAACCGGGTCGCCGAGTTGACCAAAGAAGTTTCCTCCCTTCCCAAGCACATTGCTGAAATCGAAAAAAAGTTGGAGTCGCATGAGCGCAAGCTGGAAGCCGACCGCGCGGCGCTCACCGCCAACCAGAAGGACCGGAAGCGCTTCGAAGCCGATATCCAGGTGCAACAGCAGAAGATCTCGAAACTCAAGGATCAAATGCTGGAAGCGAAGACCAACGAGCAGTACAGGGCATTTCAGCATGAAATCGAGTACTGCGAAACGGAAATTCGCCGCGCTGAAGACGGCATCCTGGACCTGATGACCGAGTCCGAACCCTTGGAGCGCAATGTGAAAACCGCGGAGGGGGCGCTCAAGCAGGAAAAAACTCAGGTCGATGCGGAAAAACATCAGGCGCGGGAGCGCACCGCTAAAGATCAGCGGGAGCTGGACGAATTGAATGCCGACCGGAAATCCATCGCTACGCAGATGACGCCCAATGTGCTGGGCGCATACGAAAGAGCTCGCAAGATGCGGCGTGGAATCGGCGTGGCGGAAGCGGTGGACGGCCGCTGCTCACAATGCCATATGGCGCTGCGGCTGCAGTTTTTTCAGGACCTCAAACGCGGCGAGCGCGTGATGCAATGCGAAAGCTGCAACCGCATTTTGTTTTACAATCCTCCTCAGACGGTCGAGCACCTGGCGGGCGAAGTCGCGCCGGCCGCGCGCAGTTAAGGCCGTAGCGGATACGGCGAGACCGTCGGCGGGTTGGCATCAGCCTGCACCAGCCACACGCGGCGATCGTTGAAATAACGGATCAGCTCGCGATTGCTTGCCTCGTCCAGTTCCCGGGCCCACACGACTCCCGCTCCGTCGATGGACGCCCTGTTGTAGACCCACTCTTCGAAGAAATTATGGCCGGACTCATAACGCACAATCGCCAGTTGGCGTCCCGGTTCCTGCTCTAACTGCGCTGCGATTCTGGCCCGTTCGGTGTTGCCGGGCCGCGTGTAATACCAGGTCATGGGCCAGTCGGGTGGCATATAGAAACTGAGTGGCTGGGCGCAAATGCGAACCAGTACCATTCCCAGGCAGAGCACGGGAACCGATCGCACAAGGAGCAATCCGGTTGCCTGTCCGCGCCATCTCCAGACGCGCAGATGCCGCAGGCCTTGCAGCACGATGGCGTAGATCAGCCCGGTAATGGGCGCCGCGTAGTGCGCGTAAAACCAGGTGTTCAAGCTCAAACCGGCCAAGAAAACGCCGCCGATGATCACCAATGGCCGGATCCGCCGGTCCTTCAGGATGCACGGCAGGAATATCAGGGGCACAGTCAGTGCGGGCCCGAGGAAGAACATCCAAAATGCGCCGATTTTCCCGATGGTGTTCTTCGCCAGGCCTAGCGGCGTCTTGGCCTCCATGAATTTGGCTAATTCCCAGCCGACATAAAAGTCGCGCATCTGCGGGTTCCGGTACACCGGAATCGGGTTGGGATGCTCCCAAAGAAAGATGCGCGCCGGCGCATATTGATCGCGGTCGACCTGATACGGCATGCGGAACGGACTGCCGGTGACGCGCCAGTAGTAATAGCCCATGCCGGCGCCGGCGGGAGCCAGAATGAGCAGCGCGGGCAGCACGGTGCGGATCACCACGATCTTCAGCGCTGCGCGGCGTTTCTCTACGATCCAGGCCAGCAGAAAAATGCATACGGCAAGACTAAGCAGAAATCCTTCATAGGGTCGACTGTTCGCCAGTACCACCATGCCGGCCGCCATCAGCAGCGCGTCGCGCACTCGCGCGCGGCGCGTGATGCGCGGCAGCGCCCCCAAAACAAGCAGCCCGGCGATAGCCGGTACCGCGCCGCCCCAATAGCTGTTTATCCAGTAGCCGAACAAACCCAGGCGCATTACCGCGAGCACGCCACCCAGCAGCGCCCAATGCGGCGGCAGCCAGGCCTGCAGCATCCAGCAGACCAGCGCGCACATCAACCCCACGCTGGCATAGACCCCGGCCCATTCGTGTCCCGCCACTATTTTGCCTGCCGCCAGGATCATCCCTTGCCCCAGGTGGTACATCGAGGCATAGGTCGGACGCTGAAGGATGTGCATGCTTTCGAAGTGAACCCACATCGGATGCGTGGGGTTGGTCAGCCGGCCGGAAGCGAAAGTGTCCGCGGCCAGAAGATAGCTGAACTCGTCGGTAATGACGGGCGCGCGGATGGGCAGCAGAGGCAGCAGCGCCGCGCGCCCCGCCAGGGCGGCCAGCCCCATGCACACAACGGCCAGCCTGCGCCTGCGCGCGAGGTTGCGGAAAGCCATCTCTGCGGCGCCCAACCAGTGCTCGGCAAAACCTGGCGTCGAGAATGCGAGCTTTGCCAGGATGAGCGACGCCAACAGTTCGATGAGATATATCGAGTACCGGATTGTGGCGACGAGCAGCCAGGCTAGGACTTGGGACATTGGAACAGACAGAGACCCTGGAGCTTGTTGAAAAACGGTGAGAGGCAGCCCCGCCCGGTCTGCCGAGCGTCAGCGCCGGTTGGGTGCACTGGCGTCTGTGCCCGCCGATTCCAGGATGGCTGCCCTGATACTGGATTGCTCCTGCGAGAGTTGCAGGAGCGATTTTAATAAGGGCTGCGGTTTGACTCGCATAAAGATCTGATAGGAAAACAGCCCTCCCGAAATCCGGATCAGAAACTGATTGACGGCCAGGAGGGTCCGGCTCAAGAAATTGTCCCCAATCGCCAGCGGAAAAGGTCCCGGCACTCCCTTGGTTTCGAGTACCGTGAAGCCAGCCTGCTCCAGCGCGCGACGCAGAGACGCAAAGGTGAACAGGCGAGTGTGGGTCACGTCGAGGATACCGCGTTTTCCGTAATTAAACTGGCCGAGCATCAGCATCAGACGAGTGATGAAGCAGGCGACGTTTCCGGTGCTGATCAGAAGCTCGGTGGATGTGCTCCGGGCCAGTTGCTGCCTGAGTTGCTCGAGAAATGTCTCGGGCCTGTTCAGGTGCTCGATGACGTCCAGCATCAAGACGACGTCATACCCGTCTGCCGGGATATGCGGAACGCCGATATTCAAATCATGAATCTGGAATTCGTCCAGGCCCCGGATTGAAATCTCGTTAATATCGACAGCTGAAACGAAGCATTGTTTCTGATCCTTCAGCACGGCGCCCATGTAGCCGCCGGCGCAACCCAGATCCAGGACGCGCGACCCCGGCCGCACGCGCTCCAGAGCCAATGTGTGAGGGCTGGCATAGCCGAGTTTGAGCCTATAGGGAGACGATGTTTCGGGCGGCGCACAGTCGAAGCGGCGGTCGTAGAACAGGCTCAGCTCCTGCAGCCGTGCTTTCAAAGCGGCGATCACGACATCCCACGCGTATTTTAGCCCGTTGACGTGACAGATTTCGTCGCCGTAGTACGTGGGAATCGGCAACTCCTTGATTGGCTGCCGGGCGATCAACAGTTGAATGATGATTTCGGTGTCGAAGGGGAAGCCGTTCGAATTCCGGTCGAAAGGGATCGCTTGTAGAGCCTGAACGGAATAGATCCGGTATCCGGAATGAAATTCGCTTAAATTCGCGCGTAGCAGCCTGTTTTCAATCCACGTCAAAATCTTATTTCCAATGAATTTGTAAGCGGGCATTCCGCCCCGCAGGGCGCCCATGCGAGTGAGCATGCGCGAGCCGAATACAGCGTTCGCTTCACCCGTTCGTAAGGGCTCCATCAGCATAGGAAGGCACTCGGGAGCATACTGTCCATCTCCATGCACCAGGGCCACGAAATCAAAGCTATTTTCGATGGCGTATTGGAACCCAAGCTTCTGGTTGCCGCCATATCCCTGGTTCACGGGATTGAAAAGCACATGGATCGGGAACGCTGTGTCTTCTTCTTTTTTTACGCCAAGGCTCCGCGAGAACGTGGCGTCTTGAGAGGCATCATCAATGATGAGCACTTCGACCCGGTATAGGCTGGAGAGTTCCGCGGGAATGCGGCGTACCACGCTGCTGATGGTCTTCTCGGCGTTGTAGGCGACGATAAAGACCAGCACGCGCGGCTTGAGATGATCCAGCGAGTTGGCGGGGACCCCATCCATACTCTATTGAAAAAACATTACGTCTGTTAATATGTTACCCGCGGACGTGACGCAGCCATACTCCCCGGTAGGAGTTGGGCGCGATGCTGCTCACCAGCGCTGCGATTTCATTGGGATGGTCGAGGCCTTCCTCCGTTGAGATCGCCGTCTCCCAGATCGCCTTCTGACAAACTACCACGGTACCGCCTCGCTCCGAAACACAATGCGCAACGTCATAAAGCCCCCCGGGATATCGCTCCTAAGGGTGATCCGCCGTGTCCCCTTCCGCCTGGCGCCAACCGCGGCGGCACTTTTGCTTAACGCGAAGACTGCACGAAAACGCGGCTTTGGATGATCCAGGCAAGATCTTGCCTTATGCGACGTGCAAGCGGCTGAAAAGGACGGTGTCCGTATCGATCGGCGAGTGATCGAGGCTATACCAATACTAATAAAGGCTCAATCCGGGGCTCAATGTTGAATATGGTTGCCATCCGTGCATTACCGGTGGTTAACCGTTCAAGCACTTCAGGACACGCGGCCGTCCGTTCCCAGATAAACCTGGCGGTGCTGGTGAAAAGCGAGGTTAGCCAGATGGGGGCCGGCTACGGCGTTGGCTCCGACTTCAACCGGGGCGTTCGGCTCCTTGCGCGACTTCACACAATCCAGAAAATTCTGAATGTGCGACTCAATCGGGATCGTTGCGGCGAGCTTTTCGACCGGCTCGCGGTTATCTTTCCAGGGCTCTTTCCACACGCGGAAGCCATCCTCGTCCACGATCATCGTGCCTTTATCGCCCTGGAACTGGATAGACCATCCGTTGTCGTATGAATTTGAGTAGTTCAGAGTCCAGGTGGCCATGAAGTCGGGATACTCGAAGACGGCGCAGAAAACATCCGGCGTCTCGGCGCCGACCATCTTGGCCACTTGGCCGTAGGAAATGGCCGATCGTGGAGGCCCGGAGTTGGTGAACCACTGCACCACGTCCATCAAGTGGGTGCCCTGGTCGGTCATATTACCGCCGGAGTAATCCCAGAAGTAGCGCCAGTAGCGAAAGCGCTTTGGTTCCATTTCGTGATCGCGCGCCCCACCGAGAAAACGCTGCCACTCCAGCTTTCCCGGAAGCGGCGAGTTGTCGAGCTCCTTGGCAATATTCCAGTTCCACTGGGGTTTGACCATCGTGATTTTGCCTAGAATGCCGCCGTCCACAAGCTGCTTGCCCTTAATGACCGGTTCGGCGCTGCGCCGCTGCATTCCCACCTGTACGATCTGCTTCGTGCGCCGCACGGCTTGCACGATCTTTGCGCTCTCTTCCAGCGAATGGGACATCGGCTTTTCGAGATAAACGTCTTTCTTGGCGTCGAGCGCAGCCTGCAGACACGGATAGTGCTGGTGGTCCGGTGTGGCGATGACGACCGCGTCTATGCCCTCCTGCTGCAGAAGTTCCCGGTAATCCAGATACTTTTTGGCTCCAGCAGCGTTGGCGAGAGCTTTCTGGATGTTGGGCTCATAGACATCGCATACCGCTACACACTCGGCGCCGAGCTTTTGAAAATTTTGGCTGAGATACCGGCCGCGCCCGCCCGTTCCAATGACGCCATACGCGAGGCGGTCGTTCGCGCCAAATGCCGAGCGCGGCACGAAAATCGGAGAGGCTGCCAACGCGAGTGACCTTGCCAGGAACTTGCGGCGATCCTGTTCCATGGAAACTCCTTTCTTTGCGCTCTACTATATCGCAAGATTGCGGCGGAGCAGGGGAAGAAGTTGGCCATATCCGACCTTTCGGAGTGCCGTGACGGCGTCGCTGCCAGACCGCTTCCTCTGGTCGCGGCTCATCAAAACCCGCCCGAAACTGAGCCGTGACCAAAGGGAGCGGTTACGTCAAGCTACTGAACGCAGCTGACAGGCCACTAGCGAGCTGCGGAACGCTCCACAATTCTCGACTAATCCGCGGGCTTCGGCCGAGGCGTGGCGTTGCCTTGCGTCATGCCCATAGCCCATTTCACCGCTTCCAGCCACATCTGCTGGATGTCGGGCCGGTCCCAAACCTGCTCTTCATGTCCCAGGGACGAATAGAAGACGCGGCCTTTGCCGTAATCGCGCACCCACGTCACCGCGAAATCTCCGTCGGTGCGGTGAACGTTTTTCTTCGTCAGATCGACGGAGCCGGTATCCAGGCTCATGAGCACGCGTACGCGGTCGCGCGAGTAATTCTTGAACTGATAGATCTCGTCGGTGATCTCGAATGACGGCGGGAAGTGCTTGGTCGCGGGAAATTCGCGGTCTTCCACATTGACACGCACTTTCTGGTGCCAGGGGTGGTCATTGAACCACCCGCCGATCATCTCGCCATACTCCGGCCACTTGTAAAACGTGTCGGTCGCCGAATGCGTGCCCAGGAACCCTTTCCCGTCCTCTTTCACGAAAGACAGAAGCGACGCTTTCTGCTCGTCATCCAGCGGCAGCTCGAGTGTGGTGTAAAACATCACGGCATCGAAATAATCGAGGTTCTTGGCATTGTTTCCCAGCTTCTTCTTGGTGAGCAATTGCGTGTCGGTGCGGATATAGGTGTCCCACAATCCGGACTGCTGGCCGATCTTCTCGATGGTGGCCAGAGCGTGGGAAATCGAATCGTGTTGGAACCCTTCCGACATCCCTATGGCCAACAGCTTTTTCCGCTTGGCCTGCGGAGAAGCGGTGATGGAAAAGATCAGCACTAGGAATGCGATGAGAGCGAATTTTTTCATTAAAGAACCTCGCAGAAATCATCTCACTGGGAATGTACGCGCGCAAGTTACCCAATTCCCGGCGTCAGTAGTGCGATATGATGAGTTGCGTCGATTACAGTGAGCATATTTATCAGCCGCGGGATCTGGATCGCCTGGCTACTCTTCGGTGCGCTCATTTCAGCCTCGCTCGACAACTTGCCGGATTTTCCTGCTGTCTTTAAACACGCCAGGGCAAGTCAGTCGCTCCAGTACAACAGCCATTCTGACCCAGCTGGCCGGGCTCATCACACGGTTCCAGCCAGCCTCATTCCCGCTCTTTCATCCACTTTTCATTGGCAATCGTTCCCTCCAATGTTTGAGGGCGTTCCTTTACTAGGCAATCGATCCTTCATTTGGCGGGCATCGGATGCCGCTCCTCCGGTGTATCACTCCCTAACTCCACTTTCGTAACATCGAGCGCAGTGACTGAGCGGGTCTTGCCGTTCGGCTTTCCTGTATCCTCCTAGGCCTACAATGCGTCGGATAGGCATGCACTAGGAGCAGGATGAGAAAAATTGTATCTAGACGCACAATTCGCAGAGGGTGTAAATGAAACCGATCAACTTCGTTCAGTCCTGGGGAAAAATCCTGCGCGGCAAAATTCCGCTGCTTTCGATAGAGATTACGCGAGAGTGCCCTTTAACCTGTCCAGGCTGCTACGCCTATGGCGATTCTCACTTAGCTGGCGGCGCCAAACTTAAAGACTTGAGCGATCTGCGAGGCGACGCTCTGGTCCAAGGTATCGTCGGATTGGTGGCGCAGCACGACCCGATTCACGTCTCGCTGGTCGGTGGCGAACCGCTGATCCGGCACCGTGAATTAAGCAAAGTTCTCCCCATTCTCAGCCGTCGGGGAACAAACACCATGGTGGTCACCAGCGCCGTCATCCCGATCCCGGCCGAGTGGAACGCCTTGCCTCGCGTCACGGTCGTGGTATCCGTTGACGGATTGCCGCAGCACCATGATGTCCGCCGCAAACCTGCTACATACGAACTCATTCTGCGGCACATTGCGGGCCGAAGAGTCAACGTCCATTGGACCTTGGTGCGAGCACACATGGAGCAGCCCGGTTACCTCGACGAATTCCTGGCATTCTGGAGTGCTCGCCCAGAAGTGAACCAGGTTTGGCTCAGCATCTACAGCCCGCAGCGCGGAGAGCAGACCCCAGAGATGCTTACTCCGGAGCACCGCCAGAGCCTGGCTGATCAGCTTCCGATGCTCGCGCGACGGCACCCTAAGCTGCTGGTCCCCGACGGAATGGCGCAAGCTTTCCTTCATCCACCGTCGAGTCCAGCCGAGTGCATCTTTTCCCGAATGTCGGTGAACTACACAGCAGATCTGCACACACAGGTTGAGCCGTGCATCTTCGGAGGCGATCCGGACTGTAGCCAGTGTGGCTGTTCGATCAGCGCCGGACTTCACTGGGTCGGCGGTTTGCCGGTTGCCGGACCTTTACGAGTTCGCCACCTGGTGTGGTCATCCATGGCTGTTGGCTCGGTCGTAAACCGTGTGGTCCCACATCACATTCAGTTTTCCCGGTGGGCGCCCCAACCTGCATCGCCGCTGGTCCAGATCGATTCACCGAAGGTAGAGGATTCGCCGTCTTATTCTTCGACCCCGTCCCAAAGCTTGCGCCAGTAGCGGCGCCATCGATCTTTGACGTGCTCTTCGGTCTCACCCCGATCGTAGGCGGGCGAGAACAGGGGCAGTGCGCGGTCGACACGAATCAAGACCACCGCTCGGATCTCATGGGTAAGTCCCGCGTCCCGGTACATCTGGCACCCGCGCTGGAAGACGTCATCCGAGCGATGGACAAACCCCCGCCCCTTGAATCGATACCCTTTGCGAACGAGCGTATCCACGACATTGATTTCGACAGAGGGGTTGTGCTCGATGTTCTGGACCGATTGCGGTGACCGGATATCGGCGAACATCAGATGATTGTCGTCCCAAACGGCAGTTGTTCCTTTAGGCGACAGATTCGGTGTTCCATCAGAACATACGGTTGCGATGTAGCCAAGGCGCTGTTCGCGCACGATGCGCTTCATGTCGTCGGTGAGAATGCCCATCAGACTTGCGAGAATCGGGATTCGTCTACGTCTTCATAACCCGCCGCAGCGTATAAGCGGCAGGATTGATGTTGTCGTGCTCCATGCGTTTCCAATCGTCGGTGACATTGATCAGCTTGCCGCTGATGTGATTGGATCGTTCCGTAGCCAGGAACAAGGCCAGTTGAATCTGTTTCTCCGCTGACGCGCCGCCAGTGAGGCGTACGTGCTCGGCTTCCTCCAGGTCCTTGGAGCCCGCCCGCGAACCAGCCTGAATGATTTCGTCCGTCATGCTGGTGTAGGTGCCGCCCGGCGAGATGGCGTTCACCTGCACGTTATGCTCCCGCACTTCCTCCGCCAGAGTCTCCGTCAGGCGCACTACCGCCGCTTTGGACGCCGCGAAGACCGCGAAATTAGGCCGCGCGTCGGCCGCACCCGGCCCGCTCAGAATAATAATTTTCCCCGAGCGCCGCTCCACCATCTGCGGTAAAACCGCGCGGCAGGTATTCATCACGCCGAGAATATTGGTATCCAAAACCTCGGCCCACTGTTTGGATTTTTCCTCGGCAAACGGCCCGATGGGCCCCTGCACGGCGGCGGCGGCGATGAGTACCTGCACCCCGC
>Ga0210407_10004773_pt1 | contig 10594 bp, 8 predicted proteins | sample IncBWC27MmetaG_FD_150860 | JGI IMG/M metagenome (GOLD analysis project Ga0210407, IMG submission 150860) | Forest soil microbial communities from Barre Woods Harvard Forest LTER site, Petersham, Massachusetts, United States - Inc-BW-C-27-M | ecosystem: Environmental > Terrestrial > Soil >... | reverse complement strand
GAGTGGATCGCCGGAAAGCGCTGGTCCTTGATAGGAGTGGTCTTCATCGACGAAGGCCAGCGTGCCGTCTGGCCGAATACGGTTCGAGAGATTGGGATCGCCACTGGCTACCAGAATCAGGTTGCCTTTCAGAGTCCCGTGCTTATCGATCGGGCCAGTTCGGTAAATCGGCGTGTGAAATCGATAATTAGGCCCGAGTTTTGCGAGCAGCGTACCTTCGGTGAGGAGTTTGGTTGTGGACGCCGGCACGAAGAGCTTCTCGGAATTTAAGGAATAGAGCACCTTCCCCGATTCCAGGTCATAGAATTCGATTCCAAAATTCGAGTGCGCGAATTCTGGCTGGGACATGATCTTCTCGACCCGGCTTGCCAGCGAGTCCGCGCTCTGTGCATATACCCCCATTGCGCTGCATGCCAAAAGCGCCGCGACGCTCACAACCTGACGGGCTGAAGATCTCAATGGAAATCCTCCTTCACGGTCGCGCTTCAGCGGGCATCGCCAGTTTGCCCAAATCTTCAAATGGCACATTCAAAATCGGGTATTGCTTCCAGTCCTGGTAGTCAAAGTGCCACCATTCGTTCCCGTCCACGGTGAAACCCTCGGACTCGATGGCTTTACGCAGCAAGTCGCGGTGCCATCGCTGCAGCGAAGTGCCTCCCGGAAACGTGGGGAACGATCGCGGCGACATTTCGTCGTAAAGCCCGGGCATCTCGATCGCTTGACCGCTGGCCAAATCGTAGAGCGTCAGGTCCACGGCGCATCCGCGGTTGTGCTTTGAGCCTTTCTGTGGATCGGCGACAAAGTTGTGATCCGCCGGCGGAGTCGCATCCCAGAAAATCTTGGTGACATACCAGGGACGATAGGCGTCATGGATCAGCAGTCCGTAGCCGAGCGGTTGCAACTTCTTTAACGCGCGCTGTAGCGCTTCCGCAGCGGGGCGCTGCATAAAGGCGCGTGCCTGGGTGTATACCGGCGTGCTCAGGAAATTGTTCGATTGCGCGTAGCGAATGTCGAGATGGAACCCAGGATCGAGCGAGGTCAACTCGACGAGATCAGGCTTACGGAAGGGACCGGCTTCCTTCGGGGGAGCAACATGCAAGGCCTCCGAGCGTATTTCGCTCACCGGCTTCGACGGCGTCACATGGAAAAAGTGTGCTGGATCAGCTCCCGCGTCCGTGCGCTGAAAAGTGTGGGACCCCGAGTTGAATCGTGAAATGTTTCCGTCGGCATTGTGAACCGGAACAAGCAGCATGGGGATGGCCGTGGCCACGTTCGACTGCGGTCCAGCATCCAAATTACCGTCCGGTTTGATCCATACATCCCATTCCAACTGGCCCGTCCTGTTCCATGGCGTTTTCGCCGGGAGCTTCCATAAAAGCTTGCCGTCTTGTTCCAGCAGGATAGTTGACGATTTGCCATCGCTATAGATGCCGACTAGTTGCTTCCAAGGGAGGGGCACGTCGGGAGGCTCGGGGCCCGAAAGGATTGGACTTGCAGGGACCGTCGCCGCTTGCTGAGAACGCGAAGCCGCCGACAGCAGGCTGACGTACAGAAGGGCTACGAGAACAGTGACATAATTGCGGCACGGGCCTTGATTCACGCCCGCCATCATACCCGAAACAGAATCATGCCGAAAAAGAAAGCCTCAGTTGGTGTACCAGCGCGAGCCCCGGCGCTGCTCCTCCGCCAGTTCGCGGACAATCTCCATGGTGCGCGAGCGGTGGAATTCTCCAACCGCGGTCAAAATCGCGTTCGCCAGAGCGATGGGAGCGGTGTACGACGCACCGAAGGACACAGAATTGATGGAAGCCAGAAACACCTCGTGGCATTTCTGCGCCAGCGGTGAGATGTACGTATCCGCGATGCCGACGCAGTAGGCTCCACGCTCACGGGCTTGTTGTACGCCTTCAATCGTCGACCGCAAACCACGGCGAAAACTGATGGCAATCACCAGGTCCTGTTTTGTCAGCAGGCAAACAGTATGGGTGACGGCGCCGGGTGAAGAAGCTACGTGTATCGGGAGGCCCAACAGATTAAGCTGATAGCCGAGATAATCAGCCAGAACGGTTGCCAGATCACACGCAAGGATGACCACTCGTCGCGCCTCATGAATCCGTTTGGCGAGCAGCTTGTAGCGCGCCGGGTCCAGCGAGTTCTTAAAGCCCTGCAAGTTCTTCAGGTCGTACAGCACCGAGTCGCCCGCGGGGCTGCCCGTCCCACGGTCATTCTCGCCCTGCCGCATGGTGTCTAACGAAGTGGCGAAGGCGAGTGACAGTTCGTGCAGGTGTCGCTGGAACTGTTTGTAATTCTCGAAGCCCAGTCCATGCACGATCCGCACGATGGTTGCAGGATCGGTGTGCAGTCGCTTGGCCAGCGCGCGCACGCTCAGAAGCACATATTCGCGCGGGTGCTCGAGGATCGGACGAATGATTTCCTGGCGCTTGGTACTGAGAAGCTCGATTCGCTCAGCGAGCAGGACGGTGCGATTTTCAGACCGCGCAGATTTGGGCATAGCGCGACTACTTTACCTGACCAGGGCGAAGATCGGCTACAGAAAGCAGGGTTCCTCGCATTCTCTGAAAACTTGTTAACAATTGAGGTGTTGACTTACTTTTTCGCGGTGGCAGCAGTTTCTGTCATGCCCGGTGCGACGATGGGGTTCAGGAACGGCATCATGGCGCGCAGTTTCGGCCCAAGCTGCTCAATGATGTGCGCCTGTTCCGCTTTGCGTCTGGCCAGAAAATTGGGGCAGCCCTTCTCGTTCTCCTCGATCCAGGCCTTCGCGAAACTGCCGTCGCGAATTTCTGCCAGCAGCTTCTTCATGGCGTCGCGAGTCTGTTGCGTGACGATGCGTGGCCCGGCATGGTAATCGCCATGCTCGGCAGTGTCGCTCACCGAATACCGCATGTAGCTGAGCCCGCCGCGATAGATCAAATCGACGATCAGCTTTAGCTCGTGCAGGCACTCGAAATAGGCAACTTCCGGCTGATACCCGGCGTTCACCAGCGTCTCAAATCCCGCTTTAATCAACTCGCTGACCCCGCCGCACAGCACTGCCTGCTCGCCGAAAAGATCCGTCTCCGTTTCTTCCGTGAAAGTCGTTTCCAATACACCCGCGCGCGTCGTCCCAAGCCCCTTGGCATAAGAGAGCGCCAGTGCCTTGGCCTTGCCGCTGGCGTCTTGATGCACGGCAAGAAGCGCCGGCGTGCCTCCCCCTTCCGTGAAGACCTCGCGGACCCGATGACCCGGCGCCTTAGGGGCAATCATGCTCACGTCCACCGTCTGCGGTGGCGTGACGGCTGCAAAGCGAATGTTGAACCCGTGTGCAAACATGAGTGTTTTCCCGGGAGTCAGGTGAGGTTCGATGGATTCTTTGTACAATTTCGGCTGGCGCGTGTCGGGCGCGAGAATCATAATCACATCAGCCCACGCAGCGGCTTCCGCAGGAGTCTTTACCGTCACACCGTCCTTCTCCGCGCGGGCACGGGACGCGCTTCCTTCGGGAAGTCCCACGCACACGGAAACGCCAGAATCGCGCAAGTTCAGCGCATGCGCGTGGCCCTGCGAGCCATAACCGATAATCGCAACCTTCTTCCCTTGGATCAGGGACAGATCCGCGTCTTGGTCGTAGTAGAGATTTGCCATTTCGTTTGCTGTTCCTTTCATCAGCCGCGAAGCGGCCGGTAATTCCTTGAGTCTAAAAAGTCTGTCGTGTTGAAGCGCCTCGCGGTGCGCCTATCGCTGCCAAGGAGTGCCTTCGATTACGCCGCAGGAGATTTGACGACCGGGCCCGTGGCTTCCGCAGGGGGCCGCAAGATATCGTTGCCGCGCGTCATGGCTATTCGGCCCGTACGCGTCATCTCCAGCACGCCGTAGGGCCGAAGCACTTCCAGCAGCCCATCGATTTTGTCGACCGTGCCGGACACTTCGACAATCAAAGATTCGGGCGCGACGTCCACCACCCGCCCGCGGAATACCTTGATCAGCTCCATCAAATGCGGCCGGTTTTGCTGGTCGGCTGCCACCTTAATCAGCGCCAAGTCGCGCTCCAGCACGGAGCGGTCCGAAATGTTCTCCGCCAGCAGCACATCCACAAGTTTTTCCAGGCTGGCTTCCAACCGTAGTGCTCCGCGCTCGTCCGTGTGCGCGCAAATCGTCATCCGCGCGATTTCTTCGTTTTCCGTCGGGCCCACCGTCAGCGAATCAATATTGATAGCCAGCCGGCGCGCCAAGGACGCCACGCGGTTCAGCACCCCGGGCTTGTTTTCGACATATGCGACAATCGTCTGCATGTTTTCCTCAACTCCTCCGACCAAATTCTATGGCTCTGTTGCAGTTTCTACCAGCGGGTTATTTGGCCTGCGAATCATCTCATGAAGCGCCGCACCCGCCGGCACCATCGGGTAAACCGAATCTTCCTGCTCTACGCGGAAGTCCAGCAGTACTGCCTGGTCGGACTGTCGCGCTGATTCGATCGCCGGTACCACTTCCTTGCGCGTCGTCACGCGCTCTCCGCGGATGCCGTGGGCGTTGGCTAACGCCGCGAAATCAGGCGCCACCAGCGGTGTCGCTACATACCGCTTGTCGTAGAAGAACTCCTGCCATTGCCTCACCATGCCCAGGTAGCCATTGTTGATGATCGCGATGTTGATGTTGAGCTTTTCTTGAACGACGGTCGCCAGTTCGCACGACGTCATCTGGAATCCGCCGTCGCCCACTACCACCCACACCTCGGCATCCGGTTTGGCAAATTTAGCCCCAATAGCCGCCGGCAGCGCAAACCCCATTGTGCCCAGCCCGCCTGAGGTAATCAGGGTGCGCGGCTCGTTGTGGTGGTAGTACTGCGCTTCCCACATCTGATGCTGGCCTACGTCGGTCACCACGATGGCGTTGCCTTTGGTGGCTTTCCAGAGATCGTTAATCACATGCGCGGCGAAAAGATGCCCGCTGTCGGGAAGCGACTGGATGTCGCGCACCGCCGAATCGCCCTTCAGTTCATTGATATGCGAGAGCCAAGCGCTGTGGCCACGTGTGTGGATGTGCGGGAGCAGGTTGGCAAGCGTTTCGCCCGCGTCTCCGACAATCGCCGCGTCCACCTTCACATTCTTGTTGATCTCGGACCGATCCACTTCAATATGTATTTTGCGAGCGTTGCGCGCGTACGTGCGCAGGTCCCCGGTCACGCGGTCGTCAAACCGCATGCCCACCGCTATCAGCAGGTCTGCTTCCTGAATCGCCGTGTTCACCCACGCTTCGCCGTGCATCCCCATCATTCCCAGATTCATCGGATCCTGGGCAGGGAAGCATCCAATGCCGAGAAGCGTCATGGCGACAGGGATGTTGCTGGTGTGCACGAACTTTTCGAACACCTGCATCGCGCCAGATAGCATGATCCCGCGGCCAGCCAGGATGACCGGACGCTTCGCGGAGTTCAGAAGTTCCACTGCGCGGTCAAACTCCACCTGGTCGTGATTCTTGCGCACGCGCTTGGGCGGCAGTTTGGCCGCGCAAGTATCCCAATCAAAATCGGCAGTAGCTTGTTGCGCGTCTTTGGTGATATCCACGAGCACCGGGCCGGGCCGCCCGGAGTTGGCGATCAGAAACGCTTCGCGCACGGTTCGCGCAATATCTTCGGCTCTGGATACGACCACGTTGTACTTCGTGATCGGCATGGTGATGCCGGTGATGTCCACTTCCTGAAAGGCGTCCGATCCCAAGAGCTTGCTGCTCACCTGCCCGGTGATGCACACCACCGGGGAAGAATCGAGCATCGCCGTGGCAATGCCGGTCACCATGTTCGTTGCGCCGGGGCCTGAAGTCGCCATGGCCACGCCCACGCCGCCTGTGGCACGTGCATAACCGTCGGCCATGTGCGTAGCTCCCTGTTCGTGACGCACCAGAATGTGGTGGAGCTTGGATTTGCCGAGCGCGTCGTACACCGGAAGAATTGCCCCTCCCGGATAGCCGAATATGTGGCGCACACCGAGTCGCGTGAGCGTTTCGCAGAGAATCTCCGCACCGGTCAGCTTCATAGTGTTCTCCCCGAGGATACCGGTGTGACACCGGACGAAAAGCTGGTGGGCACGGTGGTGATGGCACCGAGCGATGACGACGAGACCAGCAAGGCGTACTTGGCCATGACTCCGTGCGAGTAGCGCGGCTTTGGAGCCCTCCAGGACGCCAGCCTCTTCTGAATCTCGGCGTCAGTGATTTCGACATTCAGTTTCCGATTCGGCAAATCAAAAACAATCTCGTCTTCCTCTTGAATCGCCGCAATGGGGCCACCGTTGGCTGCCTCAGGAGCCACGTGCCCTGCCATAAGTCCGTGTGTCGCTCCGGAGAATCGCCCGTCCGTCAGCAAAGCCACTGAATCGCCCAGCCCGGCGCCCACCAATGCTGCCGTCACGGCCAGCATTTCCCGCATGCCCGGTCCGCCGCGAGGTCCTTCATATCGGATCACCACCACGTCGCCCGCCTTGATCTGGCTGCTTTCGACTGCGGCGAACGCGGCTTCCTCCCCATCGAAGACTCGCGCGGGCCCGCGAAAGGTTTGTGCGTTGTGGCCGGCCACCTTGACCACGCAGCCTTCGGGAGCCACATTGCCTTTCAGGATTACCAGCCCGCCTGTTGATTTCAGCGCGTTGTTTTTGTTGCGGACGACTTCTTGGCCCGCTTTTTCTTTGGCTTGCGCTGCCTCTTCGGCGAGGGTGCGCCCGGTGACGGTGAGGCAATCGCCACGGAGGAGACCAGCTTCGAGCATCCGTTTGGCGATGAGCGCAGTACCGCCTGCTGCATAAAGGTCTGTGGCGACAAATCGTCCTCCGGGCTTCAAGTCAGCGAGAATGGGCGTGCGCGAACTGATGCGGTCAAAATCGTCGATGGAAAGGGGAATCCCAGCTTCCTGCGCGATTGCTAGCAGGTGCAGCACCGCGTTCGTGGAGCCTCCCGTTGCGGCTACGCCTGCGATCGCGTTTTCGATTGAGGATTTCGTGATGATTTGCGCTGGCGTTAAATTCTTTTTGAGCAATTCCACGGTTAGCTTGCCGGCCAATTCGCCGGCCAAGGCTTTGCCTTCGTTCGTGGCGGGTACACTCGAAAGCCCCATCGGAGCCAGTCCCAGAAACTCGCACACAAGCGCCATGGTGTTCGCAGTGAACTGGCCGCCGCACGCACCCGCTCCTGGGCACGCTGCGCATTCCAATTCCTTCAGTTGCGCATCAGTCATTTTGCCGCGTGCATGCGCGCCAACGGCCTCAAATACATCCTGAATCGTTACGGAATGACCTTCGTACTGGCCCGGAGCGATCGAGCCACCGTAAAGAACCAGCCCCGGAATATTCAGACGCGCCAACGCCATGGCCCCGGCAGGTATCGTCTTGTCGCAACCTACCAGAACGACAAGCCCATCAAACAGATTTCCCCTGGTCACAAGTTCGATGGAATCTGCGATCACCTCGCGACTGATCAGCGATGCCCGCATTCCCTCGCTTCCCATCGTGATGCCATCGGAAATCGAAATCGTGTTGAATTCCAGCGGGGTGCCACCCGCGGCCCGGATTCCAGCCCGAACATGTTCAGCCAACTCCCGCAGGTGATAGTTGCAGGGACCAATCTCAATCCAGGTATTGGCGATGCCAATCAGGGGTTTTGAAAAGTCTTCGTCTTTTAAGCCGGCGGCACGAAGCATGGCTCGCGCAGGCGCGCGGTGTGCGCCGTCCGTAAGTGCCGTACTGCGAGGTTTCAGCTTGCTATCAGTCACAGCAGCGATCCTCCGGGAACTATTCCGTATGGGCGTAACGCCAGGCCATCATCCTACGTTCCACCTCATGATATCGCGCATGCCTGTTCAGCTACACCATACGCGAAGTCCGGCGAATGCATCGGCCGGACGGTACGCAAATCCAGCATGGCGATTGGAAACACAATTCTCGCCGAAGAGATTGCTAGCTTGAAGCCAACGGCCTAATTAGTCAAATTAATAGAAGTGTTAAGTAAAATAAGTTCTGATTATGCTACAACTCGCCACTCGGTCTCCATCGTCTCCCGATTGGCTCGCGTCCGGCCTGTCGGTAAGCGAAATCGGGAGGATAAGCATCTTCCGCGCTCGGGGAGGCATCCATTGAATAGGGCGAGTCGGTCGGCAGCGGCTATAACACCCTCCATACCAACTTCTTCTTACGGGGAATATGTCAATCCGCTCTCGGTCAAGCTGCTGAAGATTCTAGCTATGGCGTGTCGCGTGCGGGTTTGATGCAGTTTCCATCGGCTTTCTAGGAAGGCGGCAAGAGTTGTGGCAGCGGTTGATGCTACCGATGTATTCGTGATTGGAGGCGGTCCGGCCGGACTGGCGGCGGCCATTGCTGCCGGGCAGAAAGGCCTCCGCGCCATTGTGGCGGATGGCTCCGCGCCGCCAGTCGATAAGCCATGCGGTGAAGGGCTGATGGCGGGAACGCAAGCGGCCTTGGGAGATTTGGGTATCTCGGCAGACGATTTAGGCGGCTATCCTGTTCGCGGAATTCGTTTCGTGCATGGTCACGATCAGGTAGCGGCAGCTTTCCCGAAAGGGAGGGGAATCGGAATTCGGCGCACGATTCTCCATGAGATGTTAGTGAAACGAGCGGGGGATTGCGCCGTCCAGTTTCTGTGGAACACCCCGGTGTCCGGAATTTTGCCGGGTGGCGTGCAGACTTCTCGCGGCTTGATCAACGCAAAGTGGATCGTCGGCGCGGATGGCAGTGGCTCACGCGTGCGACGATGGTCCGGTTTAGATGCAAACCACGCTCGCAGCCTTCGACACGCAACGCGGCGCCACTATCTGGTGATGCCCTGGACCGAATTCGTGGAGATCTATTGGGGCGAACGTTGCCAGGCGTACGTTACTCCTCTTTCCAGCCAGGAAGTTTGCATCGTGCTGACGGCTGCCAAGGCACAGGAAGCCGATTTTGGCGTGGCCTTGCAGAATTGGCCCCAAATCCAGGAGCGGCTTGCTGGAGCTGAGTTGAGTAGCCGTGAACGAGGCGCGGTCACTTTCATGCATCGCCTGCGCCACGTTGTTAATGGCAATGTCGCGCTGCTCGGTGATTCTTCCGGCGGTGTGGACGCAATCACCGGCGAAGGCCTTCGGCTCTGTTTCCGCCAGGCCCTTGCGCTCGCCGACGCGATGGAAGCCGGCGATTTGCGCGTCTATGAGCGCGCCCACAAAAAGCTCATGCGGCGGCCTGCTTTTATGGGCAAGCTGATGTTGATGCTTGCTGGGAACGACATGCTGCGCGAACGCGCCATTCGAAGCATGGCTGCCAAACCCGAAATATTTGACAAGCTGCTGGCCATGCACGTGGGGCACTCTACGACCGCAGAGGTCATTTCGGCAGGCTTGTTGCTTGGTTGGCAATTCCTGGCTACGTAGACCGGAGTAGAAATCAATGCGCATCACAGCTTGGAGAGCGTGGGGCGTTACCGCAGGCGCGATCGCAGGGATCGCTGTGTTTCTCTCTGCCAGTGCCGCGCCACCACGTCGGCAAGCACTGCAAACGTCTACTCAGGAACTAGTGTTCTCTCTCGATCAATCCCAGAGCAAAGTTCACTACATGGTGGATAGCACGCTGCACCCCGTTCATGGCACCTTTAATCTCAAAAGCGGTATCTTGCGGATGGACCCCACCACAGGAAAGGCCTCCGGGGAAATCATCGTCTACGCCACCAGCGGCGACTCGAACAACAGTTCTCGCGACGAAAAAATGCACAAAGTGGTTTTGGAATCCTCAAAATACTCTGAAATCGTTTTCCGCCCCACTACGCTCGATGGAAAGCTCGCACTCTCCGGTCCCTCCGATGTACAGCTGCACGGCGTGCTTTCCTTACATGGCGGCAATCACGATCTTATCGTCCCGGTCCGCGTGGAGATCGCAGGTGGCCAGTGGAAGGGATCCACGAGATTTCAGGTGCCCTATATCCAATGGGGCTTGAAGGATCCCAGCAATTTTCTCCTGAAGGTGAAGCCAAACGTCGAAATTGAGCTCGAACTCGCGGGCTCGTTGAAGCCTGCTCGTCCCTAACTCCCGTCAAATTTTACTGATAGATTGTCACTTTCCCAAACTCACGGTTTGGCCTTGCATCCGTTTTCGTTTGCATATCTCTCTCGCATCCCCCATCATGGATAGTTTGGGTCACAGCCTTCGCTCTTCGCCGCTGTGTCCAACGCAGGTCTACCAACTGAAAACTGAGGGAATTCATGGAAAAGCCAACGAAAATTGCTGCGCCCAGGGGAAAACTCGGTGTCCTGCTTCCGGGAATGGGCGCGGTGGCCACCACATTCATGGCCGGGGTTGAACTCGTACGCACAAAGAAAGCGCAACCCGTGGGCTCGCTTACGCAGATGGCCACCATCCGCTTGGGCAAGCGCACCGAAGGCCGCTCGCCAAAAATCAAGGATCTGGTGAAACTCGCGCGCCTGGAAGATCTGGTGTTCGGCGGCTGGGACATCTTTCCGGAGAGTTCCTACGACGCGGCGGCGAAGGCAGGCGTGCTCGATCCGCACCACCTCGCGGAGGTCAAGTCGTTCTTGTCCAAGATCAAGCCGATGCCGGCGGCGTTC
>Ga0210407_10004772_pt1 | contig 10595 bp, 10 predicted proteins | sample IncBWC27MmetaG_FD_150860 | JGI IMG/M metagenome (GOLD analysis project Ga0210407, IMG submission 150860) | Forest soil microbial communities from Barre Woods Harvard Forest LTER site, Petersham, Massachusetts, United States - Inc-BW-C-27-M | ecosystem: Environmental > Terrestrial > Soil >... | reverse complement strand
CAGCGGCAACGACGAGTGGGCTGATTCTTCGACGGACAAGGCCGTTCATAATGGTTTGACCGCTTTCGGCAAAGATGTGGTGCGGGATATGAATCGCCTCGGCATGATGGTGGATATTTCGCACGTAAGCGACAAGACATTTTACGACGCTCTCGAAGTCAGCAAAGCGCCGCTGATCGCATCGCATTCTTCTTGCCGCGCGATTTGCGACGCGCCGCGGAACATGACCGATCAGATGATGAAGGATTTGGCGGCCAAGGGCGGGGTCGTGCAGATCAACTATCACGTCGGCTTTCTCAGCCAGGAGTTTCGCAACGCGGAAAAGGCGGACCCGGAGATCAATAAGGCGATCAGCATGGAAGTGCAGAAGCTTTGCGGAGAGAATGAAGGCTGCCAGTTGATCGAAGGTGACCGCATCACACGGGAATACGTGGCGCAGGGAAAATTACCAAAAGTCGATTACACTAAAATCATTGAGCACATCGACCACGCAGTGAAAGTCGCGGGAATCGATCACGTCGGTTTGGGCTCGGATTTTGACGGCGCCAACATGCCCTATGGGATGGAGGATGCCACCAAGCTTCCGTGCATCACGGAAGCACTGTTACAAAAAGGCTACTCCGAAGGTGACGTAAAGAAGATTCTGGGCGAAAATACTCTTCGGTTGATGTCGGACGTCGAACGCGTGAGCCTCGAGCTGAACGCGGTAAAATAGTCCAAAGCTTCTGAAAAGCGAAAACCTGAAAAAGTGAGGGAAGAGGAATGAGAAAAGTGGCTGGTTTCTTTCTGGCCGTACTGCTGGGAATTGCGGGGCGGGTTGGAGCCCAAGCGCCGGCGCAATCACCCGCGCAAAGCGGTGCTTCTACCGCGCCTAAAACCGGAACCGCCGCGAAGACCAGCAGAGTTCCTGCTCGTGCATATGACCGCGCGCTGTTGCGCCCCGCGTTATTGGTCGCAAAAGCTCCGGATAGTTACCAGGTTAAATTCGACACGACGCGGGGCGAATTTACGGTCACCGTTACACGTGCATGGGCTCCGATTGGCGCGGACCGCTTTTACAACCTCGTCAGGCACCATTTTTATGACAACGCTACGATCTTCCGCGTGGTCCCCGGCTTCGTGGCCCAATTTGGGCTTAGCGCGTATCCCCCGGTTTCGGCGGCCTGGTCGAAGGCCAATATTAAGGACGATGCAGTGACGCAAAGCAACAAACGAGGCTATTTGACGTTTGCCACAGCCGGCCCGAACACGCGCACCACGCAGATTTTCATCAATCTGAAAGACAACGTGCGCCTCGACACCATGGGATTTGCTCCGTTTGCGGTCGTCGATGAGAAGGGAATGAACGTCGTCGAGATGTTCTACGACCAATACGGCGACGGCGCGGGCATCGATCAGGAGCAGATCGAGAAGCAGGGAAAGCCGTACCTGGACAAGGGCTGGCCGAAGTTGGACACGATCAAGTCCGCGACGCTCGTGGGAGCCGCTGCGGCGCCACCGGTGAAGCCCACTGGGACTTCTAAGACTGCCGCTCCTGCAGCCAAAAAACCGCAATAAGCGTAAAATCTGCCTCTATTAATGGATTACTTTTTTCAATCGGATGCATCTAATCTTTGTGTGAAAGGCCGTTTGACACAGAAGCGGCCTCGAAGGTAATCTACTGTTTCATGAATACCTGTTGCCAGAAAGTGTGCTGTCAGGGTGCGCATAACGCTGCGTGTCGCCTGACCCACATCTCTGGCGAGAGGACTTCTCGAACTTAAAGACTTTCTGATTCAAATAGTTCCGAAGCCCGCGTTCCAGAGCTACTGGCAACGCGGGCTTTTTGTTTTTACACAGGTGAAATGCACATGACGCAAGCGGTGGAAACGAAAGCGCAGCGCATCGAGCGGTTGAAACGCTCGAAGAATGCGTGGGAGCATTTCGACGAGATTCAGGAATTCGCGCGCACGGGGTTTGACTCGATTCCACCCGAATGGGTGGGCACGTATTTTCGCACATGGGGCATTTACACGCAGGGCGACGGCGTCGGCGTAATCGGCGGAAAGAACGGCGAAGGCAAGGCCGTTCCGTACTTCATGATGCGCATACGAATCCCGAATGGATTGCTGACCAGCGCGCAGACGCGCACGATTGCGGACCTGGCGGAAAAACACGCGCGCGGCGTAGCGGACATTACCGTGCGGCAAAACATTCAGTTGCACTGGCTGGCGATTGAGTCGATCCCGGAGGTCTTGCAGCGGCTGTGGAGTGTTGGGCTTACGACGACGGGCGCTTGCGGAGACGTTGCGCGCAACGTGACGGGTTGCCCTATTGCCGGACTCGATGCGCATGAAATCGTGGATGCATCGCCGCTGGCGCTCGAAATCGACCGCACGCTCGGCGGCAACTCCGAGTTTTACAATTTGCCCCGCAAGTTCAAGATTTCCATTACCGGCTGCCGCGATTGGTGCTCGTATCCCGAAATTAACGACATTGGCCTTACCGCGACGACGCGCGTTCGCGATGGCCGCCGCGAAGTCGGTTTCACGCTGCGGGTTGGCGGTGGGTTATCCACGAATCCGCACCTCGCGGTGAAATTAAACGCATTTATTCAGTGGGATCAAGTGCTGCCTGTCACCCGCGGAGTGGCGGAAATCTTCAAAGCCAGCGAAATCTTGCGGCAGAGCCGCGAGAAAGCGCGCCTCAAGTTTTTGTTTTTGGAGAATGGTTGGACCGCCGAATCTTTCCTATCCGAGCTTCAGCGCGTGATTGGATTTGCACTCGATCCCGCCGAGCCCGAAGATATTCCCGCCGACATTCATCGCGACCACGTCGGCATTCACGCACAAAAACAACCGGGCTTTTCTTACGTCGGCGCTTCCGTAATTCGCGGCCGCATCACGCCGCAGCAGTTGCGCGTTGCGGCTGATCTCGCCGAGCGCTACGCCGACGGCCACTTGCGTGCCACGGTCATGCAGAATCTGCTCATCGTCAACATTCCCAGCGAGAACGCCGCCATCGTTGCCAGGGAACTGGCCGCTGCGGGATTGCCGGTGCGCGGCTCGGCGTTCGCGCGCGGGACGGTTGCTTGCACAGGTTCGGAATTTTGCAAACTTGCGCTGACGGAAACCAAAGGCTTCGCGCGCTGGCTCTCCGAAGAATTGGACGATCGCCTTCCCGGTTTCGATCAGCAGCTGAAGCTGCACATCACCGGATGCCCCAATAGTTGCGGCCAACACTGGATCGCCGACATCGGCCTCGAAGGAAAAAAGATCAAGCAGGACGGGCGCATGGTCGATGCGTATTACTTTTGTGTTGGCGGAAGCGTCGGAGAGTTTGCGAGCATCGCGCGGCCCGTTGGCTACCGGTGCGCTGCTACCGACGTGCCTGCGGCCATCGAGCGCCTGCTGCTGAGTTTCAACGAGCGCCGCGAAGATTGCGAAAACGTGCGGCAATTTCTGAAGCGGCACTCCAACGAAGAGATTCGCAACATCCTTGCCGGCGAAATCGCCGTGAGAGTCGAGCGGGACGTTGCGATTGGCGCAGTCCCGCAGGGAGTGGAAGGCTGAGCGCGATGGGCAAGGTCTATCTCATTGGAGCCGGTCCGGGCGATCCGGAGTTGCTGACGTTGAAGGCCGCGCGTTTGCTCGCGGGCGCGGACGTGGTACTGCACGATTCCCTGGTGAGCCGCGAAGTGCTGGCGCTGATCGGCGCTAGAGCGAAAACTGTCGACGTCGGAAAGCGCGCGGGACAAAAGTTGCTGGCGCAGGATGAAATCAATGCACTGTTGATTTTCTACGCGGAATCGTCGGAAGTCGTTGTGCGGCTGAAGGGCGGGGATCCTTCCATATTTGGGCGCGCGGGCGAAGAAATCGCGGCGCTGCGCAAGGCCGGCGCGAGTTATGAAATCGTGCCGGGAATTACTGCGGCGCTGGGAGCCGCAGCGGCCGCGGGGATTTCGCTGACCGACCGGCGCGCCGCGTCGCAGGTGTTATTCACGACGTTTTCGCGCGGCGCGGACGGCAGCGCGATGGATTGGGGCTGCGTCACGGCAACGACGACACTTGTTTTATACATGCCGGGGGCGGAGTATTCCGAGGTCTCGCAGCGTTTGCGCGAAGGCGGATTGCCTGTCGAATTGCCTTGCGTAATCGTCTCCGGCGCAACAAGCGCGCAGCAACAGGTCCGCTGGTCGAACATCGGTCGGCTGGCGACGGAAGAAAAGCTGCCCGCGCCGGCCCTATTAATTGTCGGGCGTGTTGCGTCGCGACAAGTGGCCGAGATCAGCGAGACTCTCTGGAGTAAGCATCCGGAAGAAAGAATTGTGCCGCAAGTAAAACTGATCTGACTATCAGGAGCGTGCGATGAGTGAGAACGTGAAAGAAGTAACGGAAGTGAAGAAGCGCGGATTGTCGTTGGATACGTGGGCTGTGCTCGTGGCGTTTCTTGCGGCGCTGTTAATCCGCGTGGGCGTATTGAAACATATCCCTTGGTGAAAAAACGTCGAGAAGAGACGGAGATAATGAATCATGGCTGACGCAGTTGTATTGCCGCAGGTAAAGCCGGCGCAACCCGCGCAGCAGTTTCTTCGCGTAGTTCCGGGAGTTTTGCTGCTTGCGGCGATTGGCTATGCCGGCAAGCTGCTCGAACAAAACGTCGGTAAATATGCGAAGGCGCATCACTGGACGTTCCCCAATATCGAATACGTGCTTTGGGCGATTTTGATTGGGCTGGCGATTGCCAACACCATTGGGCTGCCGGAAATATTCCGCGCGGGCGTCGATACGTACGATTTCTGGCTCAAGGCCGGAATCGTGCTGTTGGGATCGCGATTCTTGTTGGGGGACGTTTTAAAGCTTGGCGGTGTGAGCCTCGCGCTCGTCGCGATTGAAATCGTCGGCTCTCTTGCGTTCATGACGTTTTTGGGCCGCCTGTTCAAACTGAAGCCGAAGCTCACGACGCTTCTCGCCGTCGGCTCCGCCGTTTGCGGCGTGAGCGCCATCATCGCCACGAAAGGCGCCATTGAGGCCGACGATGAAGACTCTTCGTTTGCGATTGCCGCAATTCTTGCGCTTGGCGCGATCGCGCTCTTCATCTTTCCGCTGATCGGCCATGCGATTCATTTGACGGACCACGGCTATGGTCTATGGTCCGGCTTGGCGGTTGATAACACCGCGGAAGCCGCCGCTGCTGGCGCGCTGTACTCCGATGCCGCAGGAAAACTCGCGGTGCTGGTTAAGACCACGCGCAATGCCATGATCGGCTTCGTCGTCCTGGGATACGCCATTTATTGGGCCGGGAAAGGACAAGCGAAGGCCGTCGGCAACAAGGCCGCGTTTCTCTGGCAGAAATTTCCGAAGTTTGTTCTGGGATTTCTGCTGATTTCGGTTCTCGCGACCACGGCATTTTTCAATAAAGATCAGATCACCGCCTTAGCCAACCTTTCGCGCTGGGCGTTTCTGCTGACGTTTGCCGGAGTCGGCCTGCGCACCAACTTCCGCCAGATGGCCAAGCAAGGCCTGCGCCCCTTCGCCGTCGGCGCCATTGGTGAAGTGGTGATTGCAGCGTTTACGTTGGCTCTTGTTTTCGGAGCGCAGAGACTCCTCGGCTGGTAAGTTCCTATCTAAAATAAAAAAGGCGTTGTATTCTCGTGGCTCCAGAGAATACAACGCCCTTTTTGTTGGTCCCGCGATTTCGTCCTCAGAATTCTATAAACCCAGGACGGTTACCAATTCCTTCACCGACCCCGCCGACTTCTGCAGGGCTGCGTTTTCTTCCGGCGTTAGCTTGATCTGGATGATCTCTTCGATACCGCCCGCGCCGAGTTTCACCGGCACGCCCACAAACAAGCCCCTGATTCCGTATTCGCCATCCAGATAGACGGCGCACGGGAGAATCTTCTTCTTGTCCTTGAGGATGGCTTCGGTCATTTCGACAGCCGCGGCGGATGGCGCGTAATAAGCGGAGCCGGTCTTGAGCAGGTTCACGATCTCCGCGCCGCCTTTGCGCGTACGCTCCACGATGGCGTCGATGCGCTCTTTGGGAAGCAAATCCGGCAGCGGAATCCCCGCCACCGTCGAATAACGCGGCAGGGGTACCATGTCGTCGCCATGGCCTCCCAGCACGAACGAATGCACGTTCTCCACGCTCACCTTGCACTCCATCGCCACAAACGTGCTCATGCGCGCCGAGTCCAGCACGCCCGCCATACCGAGCACGCGATTCTTCGGAAACCCGCTCACCTTAAACGCCGCCTGCGCCATCGCGTCCAGAGGATTCGTCACCACAATGATGATGCAGTTCGGCGAATGCTTCACGATTTGCTCGACCACCGCCTTCACCACGTCGTAATTGGCCTTCAGCAAGTCGTCGCGGCTCATCCCCGGCTTGCGCGGAAATCCCGCCGTGATCACCACGACGTCGCTGTTCGCGGTCGCGGAATAATCGCCGCTCGCCGTGGAAATGCCGGTCGCATGCGCGTCGGTGCGGGTAATCGGGCCAGACTCCATCATGTCCAGCGCCTTGCCCGCAGGCGGGCCGTCCAGAATGTCGGTGATCACCACGTCGGCGAGTTCCATATCCACGATGCGCTGCGCCGTCGTTGAACCAACAAATCCGCTACCGACGACTGTGACTTTCTTTCTGCTCATAACGCTCCCTATCGTATGGATTAATTTTGAATCACGCGGCTGACTAGCGTGCCGCTGCCGTGCCCTTCATATTTTCAATAATGGCGCTGGCAAACGCCGCGGTGCCGAGCTTGGTAGCTCCGGGCATCAAGCGCTCCAAATCATAGGTTACTTTTTTCTGTTGGATAGTGCGGGCGATCCCATCCTCGATGAGCCGCGCTGCTTCCTTCCATCCCAAGAACTCAAACATCATCGCTCCGGAAAGCATGACGGAACTTGGATTAATGACGTCCTTGTCGGCATATTTCGGTGCAGTGCCGTGCGTGGCTTCGAACACGCCGAAGCCATCCCCGATGTTTGAGCCCGGAGCCATGCCCAGACCGCCGATCTGTGCCGCGCAAGCATCGGACAGATAGTCGCCATTCAAGTTGGAAGTCGCCAGCACACTGTACTCATCCGCCCGCAACAGCACTTGCTGAAACACGGAGTCCGCAATCCGGTCATTGATCAGCAGCTTCTGCTTCCACTGCCCCTTCCCGTGCGTCGGATAAATCGAATCCAGCGTGTGCTTCACTTCCTCATAAAGCGTCTTCTTGAAAGCTTCCGTTGCTTGCTCCAGTCCCGGTTCAATCAGCGCGCCGTTTTGTTCCACCGTCAGCGCGGGATTCTTATCGAGGTTATCGATGATCCAGCTCTCCCGCTCGGTGATCGTTTGCGCCCGAAATTCCTCGCGCGCCAGGTCGTAACCCCAATCGCGGAAACCGCCTTCGGTAAATTTCTGAATATTTCCTTTGTGGACCAGCGTCACGCTCTTGCGCTTGTGCAGCAAAGCGTACTTGATCGCCCTCCGCACCAGCCGTTTCGTTCCCGTCGGCGAAATCGGCTTGATGCCCACGCCGGAGTCCCAGCGAATCTGCTTCTTGCCGTCCTTGAGCATTTCATTATTCAAGAATTCCAGAAGTTTCTTCGCTTCAGGGGAGCCGGACTTCCACTCGATCCCGATGTAAACGTCTTCCGTGTTTTCGCGAAAAATAATCAGGTCCATCTTCTCCGGCTCGCGCACGGGCGAGGGGACACCTCGAAAGTACCGCACCGGCCGCTCGCAGGAATACAAATCGAGAATTTGCCGCAGCGCCACGTTCAGCGAGCGAATTCCGCCGCCCACCGGCGTCGTCAGCGGCCCCTTGATGGCCACGCGAAAATCGCGAATGGCGTCCACCGTTTCGTTCGGAAGCCACTCTTTGAAGGTGTTGTAAGCTTTCTCGCCGGCAAAAACTTCGAACCAAGCCACGCGCTTCTTTCCGCCATAAGCTTTTTCCACCGCGGCATCAAACACCCGCCGCGATGCCTTCCAGATGTCGCGCCCCGTGCCGTCGCCTTCGATGAATGGAATGATCGGCGTGTCTGGCACTTGCAGTTCGCCGCCGCTATAGCCGATGGTCTTGCCGCCCGCCGGAATCGTTTGACCGTTGTATGTGTTCTTCATGAATCCAGTTCCTCCACGGAACAGTTGCCGCGCCGCAAGTGCGAGAGCGCCGCATCTGAGTCAACCGCAAAACATACCACATCAGCGCGTTGCGCCGAAAATTTAGCGGCAAGCGCGCGGCCCGCCGCGTTTTGCCGCCACTGCGTTATAATCGCGCCCGCTTGACGGAGTAACGGAGAGGAGCAACAACCATGATGATGGATTGGAATGAATACATGAAGCAGGTGCTCGGCGGCGTCGGAGACCTCGCCAAGCTTTCGCCTGACACCGTGCATGGCTACATGACGCTGACTAAAGCAGGCGCCAAAACCAATCACCTGGATGAAAAAACGCGTCAGTTGATTTCCATTGCCGTCGCGGTGACCACCCGGTGCGACGGTTGCATCACCATTCACACGGCCGCCGCGCTCAAAGCCGGCGCCACGAAAGAAGAGATCTCCGATGCGCTCGGCGTCGCCGTGGCGATGAATGCAGGCGCCGCTCTTGTTTATTCGGTGCGCGCGCTTGATGCCGTTGCGGCCCACGTCGGGCACACCACCGGCGCTTGATCGCCTTCTCGATTGTCGGTTGAAGTTCATGGCCCTGGGTCAACCCAGCCACTCGGGGCTGAGCTTCTCATCGTTAGTCGTAATATTCCTGGCCGAGGTGGGTGATCAAATCTTCTCCCATCATCCAGCGCAGCGTGTTTTTCAGTTTCATCGATTGAATGAACAAGTCGTGCTCGGGATAAAGACCCGGCGCGGTCATCGGCGACTTGAAATAAAAGCTGAGCCATTCCTGAATTCCACGCATCCCCGCTCGCTGTGCCAGATCGAGGAACAGCACCAGGTCCAGCACGATCGGCGCAGCCAGGATCGAATCGCGGCACAGAAAATCCACTTTGATCTGCATCGGATAGCCCAGCCACCCGAAAATATCGATGTTGTCCCATCCCTCTTTGTTATCGCCACGTGGCGGATAGTAGTTGATGCGCACCTTGTGAAACATCTTGCCGTAAAGCTGAGGATATAGGTCGGGCTGCAAAATGTATTCGAGAGCGCCAAGTTTTGATTCTTCCTTGGTTTTAAACGAACCGGGATCTTCCAGCACTTCACCGTCGCGGTTGCCGAGGATGTTGGTCGAAAACCAGCCTTCCAGTCCCAGCATGCGCGCTTTAAACGCTGGCGCCAGGACGGTCTTCATTAATGTTTGACCGGTCTTGAAGTCTTTCCCGGCGATGGCCACGTTGTGATCGTGCGCCAGTTTTTGGATGGCCGGAATATCCACGCTCAGGTTGGGCGCGCCGTTGGCGTAGGGCACGCCGCTTGTTACCGACGCCCACGCATACAGCATGGATGGCGCGATGTCCGGATGGTTGGACTTCATCGCTTCCACGAATTTCTCCGGAGTGGAGTGCACGTCGCCAGGCTTCAAGAATGTTTCGGTCGAACCGCACCAACAGGTCACCAGCCGCGAGGCCTTCGAGGTCTTCCGGAAATTGGCGATGTCTTGCTTGATTTGCAGGGCCAACTCGTATTTGTTTTTCCCTTTTTTGATGTTGGGCCCGTCGATCAGCTTCACAAAATTGTGATCGAACGCCGCCTTCATCGGTTTGATCTTCGAAAGAAACGGCTTCACCTTGTTCAGATCTTCCAGGCTCAAAACGCCCGCGTTTGCCGCGGATTGGTAAGCGTCGTCCTTGAAAATATCCCATCCGCCAAACGCAATGTCTTTCAAATCCGCCAGTGGCACGAATTCGCCGATCTTCGGCGTGCGGCCTTCGGTGCGCTTCCCCAGCCGGATCGTTCCCATTTGCGTCAGCGATCCCACCGGCTGCGACTTGCCTTTGCGGACCAGTTCCACTCCGGCCATGAATGTCGTGCTCACCGCGCCCATTCCGGGCAGCAGCACTCCCAATTTCCCTTTCGCTGGCGCAATCTTCCCTGGCTTTTCCATGCAACTCCTTTAGTCTGCCGATTTCTAATCGACTGCAAAATGAAATGAAGTAAAAGAAGGCTTCGGAGCAACAGCAGCGCGCCGCATCCCCAAACAAACCAGTAATGATGAGGGATGCGCCCCCGTTTTGCAAATCGTTCGCCGTTCGGTTGAACTGGCAGCGTCTATTGGGCGCTATGTCACCAGTTGAAGTTTGCTTCCGCAGTACGGACAGAAGGCAATTTGCATTCCCGCATCTGCGATGGGCACTTTCCAATCTCGCCGGTATTCAAGAAAGAAGCGGGTGCCTCGCTTATTTATCATCCAAAGAAGACCGAAACCCTTCTCCCTGTCCGGCTTCGCAATTAGCTTCTCGAGGTCGGAACAGCAGGCAGCAAAAATCATTTCACAGCTCCTTATTTTTTCTCGCCGGAATGAGTTTAGCGCTATTGCAGCATCCGGGCCGCTTATCGAACGGCTCGCAGGACTTCGCTGGTGCTCACCCGGCGAAGCCCATGAGACTCCCCAGCAGCATGCTAATATCCTTGGCGCCTGGAGCGACGCGATGGAATCAAAGAATCTTC
>Ga0210407_10004771_pt1 | contig 10596 bp, 5 predicted proteins | sample IncBWC27MmetaG_FD_150860 | JGI IMG/M metagenome (GOLD analysis project Ga0210407, IMG submission 150860) | Forest soil microbial communities from Barre Woods Harvard Forest LTER site, Petersham, Massachusetts, United States - Inc-BW-C-27-M | ecosystem: Environmental > Terrestrial > Soil >... | reverse complement strand
TGCACGAGGTAAGGCCATTCGTGTCCGTCCATGCCCATGCCGTGGCCCAGGCGGTGCGTGAAATATTTGTAGCCGGGGCCAAAACCGGCGTCGACGATCACTTTGCGCGCGGCGTCGTCAACCGAGCCGCATTCGCGGCCTGCCACCGCGGCGGCCAGCGCGGCATCCTGCGCTTTGCGCGTGATTTCGAAAGCGCGCTGGAGTTTTTCCGATGGCTTGCCGAACACGCCGGTGCGCGTGACATCGGACTGATAGCCCTCCACGGTTGTTCCGTCGTCCATCAGCACGGCGTCGCCTTCGCGCAACGTCCGGTTCTCGCGGGTGCCGTGCGGCAACGCCGCCGCCGGTCCGAACAGCACAAACGCACCGCCGCCAAGCCCCATGCGTGCGTAGCCCCGGGCGACCATGTCCGCGACATCGCTCTGCTTCATGCCTTCGCGCAGGGACGCGAATGTGGCGCGATACACGTCGCAGGTAGCCGCACATGCCAGGCGCATCAATTCGATTTCGTGCTCGCTTTTCTGTGCGCGGCAGCCGACGGTGACCGCATCTGCGCTCGCGTAGTCGAGCGATGGAGCCGCGCTGCGCAAGCCGTCGAAAAACACATAGCGCGTCGTTTCTTCGATTCCTGCTCGGCCCGTGCGAGCACCGTGTTCCGCAAGCCAGCTTGCGGCGAGCGCGTAGGGGCTTTCGTCTTCCTGCCAAGCGCGAATTTCGATCGGCCAGCGAATGAGCTCGCGCACGCGGCCTTCTTCAAATGCTGGGCAGACGAGCGCCGGCTCGCCCTGGCGAGGGAGAAGCAGAGCGAGAAGGCGTTCGCTGGGCCACCAGCGAATTCCCGTGAAGTAAGCGAGCGTTGTTCCGGGCGTGACGTAGAGCGCATCGAAGCGCGGCCTTGCGTCCGTCATCAGTTGCTGCGCGCGAGCGATGCGCGCTTGAAATTCTTCGGTGCGAATCGGTTTCACGCGATCCCCGAGGGGTTTGAGCGTATCGAAAGCGGGCGGCAGGGGAGGCGGCGATTGCTGAAGTTCGCTGGTTCGCGCGCCGAGCGGCGCTCTGAAAATCGCGGCGGCAGAAATGCCAACGGGCACGGTTGCGGCAGTCTTAAGAATTTTGCGCCGGGTGATTTTCATTTTTACTCCGCTGAGATGAAAAAGCTAGTGGAAGTGGGAGATCAGCACCGCATCGGTGACATCGCGGCCGCTCGAGTACAGGATTTGCTTGCCGTCCGGAGAGATCGAAGCCGCCCACACGCGCGTCTCCGAGGGAAAACTCGCAATGCGCTTCGGAGCTGTGGGCGAAGCGCCGGGTGCGCCGACTGGTTGCGCCCAGATCGTCGGAGTCTCGTCTTTGTAAACGGCGTAGATCACGTTTTTACCGTCTCTCGTCCATTCGAGCTTGTGCCCGCCATCGCCAGGTTCCGACACAGTTTCGTTGGGAACATCGAAGAGCTTGCGGATTTCCCCGCCTTCGAGGCCCACGACGGCGATCTTCGGCGCCTTGGAGGGATCGGGGCGGTAAAAAGCGGCGATGGTCTGATTGTCCGGAGAAATCTGCGCGGACTGCATGAATTCCTTTGTGAGCTGAGTTGGTGTGCCGCCATCGATACCAACTCGCATCACGTGGCCGGCGCCGGAGGCGTCGGAATAAACGACGAATTTTCCGTCGGGAGAACACGCAGGGACAATATCAAGGCTGCCCGTGGTGATCTGCTTCGAGTTGCCGCCATCGATGTCTGCGCGCCAGATGGAGATGCCTTGAGATTGGTTGCGCGCGCTGAAGATAAAATGCCGGCCGTCCCCGCAAGCGGACGGCCACAAAGGCTCGACGGCGTTCAGCGCAAGATCATGAAGATTGCTGCCGTCCGGTTCGACGCTGGCAAAGCGAATCACGCCACCCGAATAGTAGCCGTAAATGATTTTGTCGCCGGGCGCCCAGGTGATGCCGCCCAGACCGTCGGCGCGGCCTACGCCGCTGGTGACGTGACGCGGCGAGGAAAAGGAAATGGCGCTTCCGAAGCCTGTGATCGAGAGATTCGCAACCAGAGAAACCTGCACGGTTGCGAGCGCCGAGCCATCCGCGGTGATAGTGCTTCCGATATAAAAGTTCAGGTCGTTTGTGACTCGGCGGGCCTGGGCGCCCGGATAGCTCACCTGCCAGATCTGCGGATTGACGGACATTTTGTCGGCGGGCGCCGCAAACACGATAGCCGAACCGTCGGGCAGCCAGGACATCTGGCGCGGACCGCCCCAATTTCGAGAACCCAAGCGGGTCTTGGTGCCGGAACCCACAGCGACAGTTTCCAGGCCGAAACTCATGAAATCACCGTTCGGAGTTTCAGAAACGGCGATGCGCGCGCCGTCGGGAGACCACGCCGGGCCGTTGATGGAAAAATAAGCCGGATCGTTGAGGACTGCAAGGTTGGTTTCGCCGGTTCCATCCACGTTGGCGATGATGAGATTGGACGTTTTATTCTTCGACGCTTGCCGCACAAAAACGAACTTCTTGCCGTCCGGCGAAAAATCGATGGGGCTGTCAACGTCCACGAGCAATTGCCGAGGCGAGCCGCCGAGCGAAGGGACCTGAAAGAGAGTCCCCAATCCCACCGACTCATCGCGCTTAACAAAATAGAGGTAGTTGCCATCGCGCGAGAACGTGAGCCCGGCAACCTCGCCCTCGGAGCCGCGAACCACCTGCGCGCTGCTGCCCGTGCCGAGCTGCCGCACCCAAATGCCGTGACCGACTCTGTCGTCCTGCACGTACGCGAGCCACTTGCCGTCAGTTGAAATGGCCGTGGAATGAATGTTGCCGGTGGAAGTGACGGGCGTGATCGTCATTTCGGCGAAGGACGATGAAGTCGGCTCGAGCTTTGGCTGACGCAGACGCAAAACGAGCGCGATAAAAGCGGCGATAACTATGACAGCGCCGGCAATTTTTATCCAAGGAATGCGCTGCGGCAGCGCTGTGGCCGCCGACGCTGCTGGGGAGCTTGCCGTCGCAGGACGAGCCGCGACGCCTCCTGAACCCGGAGCAGCGCTCGCCGCCGGCCAAGTGTTGCTCGTCGCGGCTGAAACTCGTGATGAATCCGTGTCGCGCTTCAGGCGCTTCAAATCGGCTCGGAGCTCGGCGGCAGTTTGGTATCGAAGTTCGCGGTCCTTTTCGAGCGCCTTGCCGATGATTTCTTCGAGCTTTGGCGGAACGCTGGGGTTGAGCGTGGAAGGCGCGGCGGGATGCCTGTTGAGGATGGCATCGAACATAACGGCCGAGGTATTGCCGGCGAAGGCGGTTTGTCCCGTGGCCATTTCGTACAGCACGGCGCCAAGGCTGAAGAGATCCGTGCGTGCGTCGAGCGTCTCTCCCCGCGCTTGCTCGGGCGACATGTAGGCGACGGTACCCATCGCGGAACCGGGGCTGGTGAACAACAAATTGTCGGACGTCGCTTGCAACGTGGTGCTACCCGCTCCGATGGCCTCGGCAACACGCGCGGAAGTGGATTGCTTGGCGAGGCCGAAGTCGAGGATCTTGGGTTGTCCGCGCATGGTAATGAAGATGTTCGCGGGTTTGATGTCGCGATGCACGATGCCGCGTGCATGCGCGGCGTCGAGAGCGTCGGCAATCTGGATGCCGATATCGAGGAGCTGGTCTATCGGGAGAGGGCGGCCGGCGATTCGCTCGCGCAGAGTCTGGCCTTCGAGCAATTCCATGACGAGAAACGGCTGGCCATTATGTTCGCCGACATCGTGGATCGTGCAGATTCCCGGGTGATTCAGGGAAGAGGCCGCGCGAGCTTCGCGCTGGAAGCGTTCGAGAGAGAGTGGATCTCGAGCGAGATCCGAGGAGAGGAACTTCAGCGCGACCGGGCGTCCCAAACGCGTATCTTCCGCGCGGAAAACCTGGCCCATGCCGCCGCTCCCGACGGGTTCAAGAATCCGGTAATGAGAGATGGTCTCGCCGATCATGGGAAAATGTGTTCTGTGGCTGCGCAGGCAATCGTAAACAACTCGCGGCAGAGGCGCAAGCGGCGAAACGACAAAAGTTGTCACTTCGTCGTGCACGCGCGCATTTAAGTGCTGTGCCTGCAATCCAGCAAATAAGTCGCAGCCGGGCTCGCGAATTTAGAACTTGTTTACTACATTTTTCTCGAACTATTCCTGCAACTTTTGACAGAACCTTGTGTTTTACGGACAGCAGCCGAAAGAGTGTTTCGGCCCCAAGTCTTTCGATCTTAGAGTGAGGAGAATTGTGATGCGGAATTCAAAAGCTATGGGTGTGTTCTGTACGATTCTCGCAGCGCTGGTTCTCTCCAGCTGCGGCGGTGGGATGTCGTCCGGTGGAGGGACGCAATCGCAGATGGGCTCGGTTTTCACGGTCGGCACGGACGCTCCGCTGCCGAGCGTGGTTTCGTGCGAGATTAACGTGATGGGCGTCACGCTGAATAATGGCACCACGAACGTGCCGGTGCTTACGACGCAGCAGGTGGTCGATTTTGCCCGGCTCAGCGGTCTGCATCAGCTTCTCGATCTGAATGCCGTTCCGACCGGAACGTATTCTTCGGCGACCGTGACGCTGGCCTCGCCGGTGATCGGTTTCATCGACACTACAAAGACGCCTCCCGTAGTGAATACGATAGATGGAACTCTCACGACTTCCACAGTGACGGTGAATTTCAAGCAGCCCTTTGTGTTGAACAATGCAGACATGGTCGGGTTGCGCATGGAGTTCGATCTGCGGCAGTCCTTGCAGACGGACGGCTCTGGACAAGTTACGGGAATGGTCAATCCAACGTTCCATATGCAACTGCTGGACGCGGCGAATTCAGAGGTCTCGATCGATGACTTCTACGCCGGCGTCGTTTCCGTGTCGGGCCCGACTACGTTCATCGTTCAGGGACCGAAGGGCCGCCAATGGACCGTTCAAGCTAGCGACAGCACGGTGATGGACGATCCGGATACGCCGATCAGTTCGTTCACTACCGATACGATCGTGGAGATCTCCGGGCAACTCGATCCGGTGTCGAAAAATATCGAGGCCTCGGAGATTGAAGTTGTCTCGACGGACGGTTTCTTCCTCCGAGGATTGCTGACGAGCGTTCGCCCGCCGGCCGGTGCGCCAGCCACGCAGGTGGATCTGTTCGTTCGCGTCGAGCTGCCTGATATTACGGGGCTCTCGGATGGCCAGATTGAAACTCTCAACCTCAATGGTTCGGAAGTTTACAGAATCGGGCATATCAATCTGCCGATCACGACACTACTTTTCAACAACTCGGCGCTCGCCGCGGGACAAGTTGTCAGCGTCGGTGGGAAACTCGTAACCACGAACGGCGTACCCACTCTGACCCCTCATCGCGTTGTTCTGCGCCGACAAGGGCAGGCGGGAACTTGGGTACCGGGCAGCACCAACGTCGTGTCCGGAAACATCGGCAGCTTCCAACTGAACGATGATTCCACGGCGGGGATTCTACTTCCGAACCCGCTTACGGTGCTTACAACCAATCAGACGGCGTTCATCAATCTCAGCGGACTCTCGGCCCTGTCAGGCATGCAGGCGCTGCCGATCCGCGTGGTTGGTTTCATCCTCATCGATCCCGTGACTGGCCAGCCCGTGATGGTGGCTCGCGCCGTGGAGGAACTGACCGCGGATTAATCGATGGAATTTCCATTAGAGACACGACTGCCCTCGCTTCTGCCAGAGCGGGGGCAGTTTTTTTTTGAAACAACTTAGCAAGGACAGCATCGCGCGCAACTGAATCGCGGAACACCGACGGTCGCCGCGAATGCTTATTCCATACGAGTTGCCAGAAGGCGCTTTCCCTTCGTCTCAATCTCAATCGCGATAGGCGGGCGAACAGCGGCGCCCTGCTTGATCTCTCCGCGGACGAGTCCGTTCGGCCCGCTCCCATATCGGGTCAAATCGAATACGGAGTGGTTGCAGGGATCGGCTACCATCGCGTGTTGCGCCCGGTATTTATATTCGGTCTCGAGTTTTTGCAAGTCGGTTACCCATTCCATCTCGCATGTACCGTACGGCTCGCGCAGGGAAAAACCCCAGTAGGTTCCGCCGGGAAGGTGAACGATCATTGCCGGTATCTGCTCGCCGCTAATCGAGCTATGGAACAGGAATTTCTTTGCCGCCCATGTGCTTGCTAACTCGTCCGTGGTGGCGACTTCTCCAGGCGCCACGGGCAGATTCGAGGCAGGGTTTGGAGATGCCGCGGCGGCAGCCGGCAAATCGATAGTTTGTGCCGAAGTGATTTCTTCAGCCGGCGTTCGACGGATCCACCAGACCCCAACGATGACCAGGATCAACGCGCCCGCGATTGAGAGAGTGATCCACGTGGGAAGTCCAGCCGACTGAGTGAGACCGGATGGAGCAACACTGGATTGAGCAGGGGAGGGAGCAGGGCCGGATTGTGGTGTTGATTTCGACACCCCAGGTATCGTCGGTTGCTGAGGATTGAACGCGTCTTTCTTCCAGTTATTATCCGGCATTCGGGTTCCGGGAAGAGTTCTCAGATTGAATCGACAGCGAAGAAAATGCAAGGCGAGGACGCACGCTAGCTGTTAACGCTTACGCATTGGGATACTGGCTGCCCGATGTGACGAAAGAGAAGATCGCAAAAGAGCGGTTGCGCACTGCAGCGATCCTTAAAACTTCGCATCAAGCCAAATGTTCCACGCGAACCGAATGATGCGCGATGTATTCCTGGAGATTCGCTATGATGAGAAGCAGTTCAAGCATGCGGTCCCTCTGTTCCGGATTTGGCTGGTCCGCTCCCTCTTCGAGATTATTAACAACCGCGAGCGCATCCGAAAGCAGCCATTCGAGGTTGCGAGGGGCCATCGATATCCCCCGGCGGAAATCCTGGAGAGCACGGTCCGTTCGAACGAAGGCCTCGTCGAGAAAATGGTTGAGACAAAGCTGTTCGGTGACAAGGCCTATCGGAATCGAGCTGGGACAACCTGACCTGCGGCACGAGGCGCTTACGGCGGTGTTCATCACTTACTCCACTGCCTCGATTCGAATTTCATTCGAGGCACGGGAAAGCCTAGCATATTCTGATTTCAGCTAATGAGCCTTGAGCGTAAAGAGACAATAGCAAGTGAAGAGGGCCAGGAGGTCCCTGCGAATCGACGAAGGCACACAGGAAGGCGGAGCGATGACGCGCCGCCCCGCCTAGTCTGAAATTCGAAGTTAGAGGATCTTGATGCTGCCCGAGCTGGTGCTTAAATCCACGAGCACGCCGCCACCGTGCACTTTCCCTTGGAGCTCGCGCGGGCTGATGGAGCCCTGGACGGAGATTTCGTGAGTGCTTTCGATTTTGCCCGAACTCGTCCGCGCGCGCAGATCGAACGCCGCTTGTTGGGGAAGCTCGGCCGTCACACTGCCCGATCCCGATCGTATGCGCCATTCGCCGGTTGGATCGCCCTGTGCGACGATTCTGCCGCTTCCCGTTGTGGCGCGCAGCGCGCCCTTTACGCCTTTCGCGTCGACCGAGCCCGAGCCCGTGCTGATTTCGACGTCGCCCGCCGCCGTTTGTTCGAGGCGCACATCGCCGCTTCCGCTCGATGCATTGAACGCTCCGGCGATGCCGATGGCGTGAATGCTGCCGCTCCCGGCACTCGCATGCGCCCCGCTACCGATGGAATTCAGGCCGATTTCGCCGGAGCCAGTGCGCGCGTGAGTCTCTCCACCGATATTCGAAAGATGAAGGCTGCCCGAGCCGCTTGTAGCGTCGACTGTGCCGCGGACTCCGTCCAGGGTCTGGTCACCCGATCCGGACGACGATCGCAGCTTGGTTTCCGCCGGAACGATTAGCTCGTAGCTGATCGAAATGTTTTGGAGCAAGTCGTGGTCCTCGATATGACCCACGCGAATCGTGTTTCCATTCTGCTCGATTGGAGGGTTGCTCTCGATTGCGTGGATTCGCGCCTCCACATCCCCTATGTGCCATCCGTTGCCGGTGCGGATCGTCCCGTGAATTTCAACTTTGCCCGGCTCGCCTTTGCGAACCTTGATTGAACCTGAACCGGTCTGCACATCCAGATCGAGCGGGCCGTTCACCGTTAACGTGCGATCGAAATGGCCTTCCTCTCGAGCCGACGCCGGAACCGCGGCGATGCTCGCGGCCAACATGAGAGCCAGCAAAGCGGGTAACACGCGCAGGTAAACCTTCATTTTTTCCTCCTGTTTAGAATCGCCCCAATCTGGAGAAAGGTACGCATTCCGTTGCTGAAAAGTTCAGACGAAATGACGCTTGGGAGGTAAGCATCTAATGTTTCGCGGGAGTCCGGCCATTTCCAGGCATAGCGCGCGAGAAATCTCGGCGCATTCCTACAGCGTGCGTCAAGCAGCTGTGCCGTGGCACTTCTTGTATTTCTTTCCGGAGCCGCAGGGGCAGGGGTCGTTACGTCCAATTTTGGCGGCGGCCTTCACGGGTTTCGGCGGCTCAGCCTGTGCGGGACCGGTTTGGAATTGCAAATCCTGCTGCGCGCGGCGCTGGCGCCGCTCGATCTGCTTGGCTTCTTCTTCGGGTTTCGCGGGTTGCATGAGGAAGAGGAACCGCACGGCTTCGGTGTCGATGCGATCCAGCATGTCCTCGAACAGTGTGAACGCTTCCTTTTTGAACTCGACGAGCGGATCTTTTTGTCCGTAGCCTCGCAGGCCTATGCCTTCTTTCAAATGGTCGAGCGTGAGGAGGTGGTCTTTCCACTGCGCGTCGACGATGTCGAGCAGAATGTGCCGCTCGAGCCAGCGCAGCGTTTGGCCACTGAACAACCCTTCCTTTTCCGCGTATCGCGCATTGGCTTTTTCAATCAGCTTTTCGAGAAGCTGATCGTGGTTCATTTGGACGGGATCGATGCCGGAGGTTTTAACGTCCAGGCCGAATTGATTGAGTACTTCGTTTGAAAATTGTGTGACGTTCCACTTATCCGGATGCTGTTCACGGGGGCAGTAGGTTTCGACGAGCGACGCCGCAATCGCCTCGGCGCGTCCCAGGACGAATTCCTGCTGGTCGCGGCCTTCGAGAAACGAGCGGCGAAGCGAATAAATCGTCTCGCGCTGCTTGTTCATGACGTCGTCGTATTCGAGGAGATGTTTTCGCGCTTCGAAGTTCTGCGCTTCGACGCCCTTTTGCGCGTTTTCGATGCGCTTGCTGATCAGCCGCGATTCGATGGGGATTCCTTCCTTCATGCCAAGCGAGTACATCAGGCCCTTGATGCGTTCGCCGCCGAAAATCCGCAGCAAGTTGTCTTCGAGCGACAGGAAAAATCGTGACGAACCCGGATCGCCCTGGCGGCCGGCGCGGCCTCGAAGCTGGTTGTCGATCCGGCGGGCATCGTGGCGCTCCGTTCCCAGAATGTGCAAGCCGCCGAGAGCGACTACTTCGTCGTGTTCCGCGCGGCATTGCTCGGCAAATTGATCGTATAGCGGTTTCCATTGCTCGAGTGGAACCTGAAAAATCTTGCCTTCTTGTTGGAACAAAACCATTGGTTGAGCGGCTGCTGACGTCCCGTTTCCCGTTCCTGCCGCTGCGCTAGCATCCGCCTGCGCGGATGTTTCGGTTCCCGGAGTTGCGGCGATTACCGATCCCACAGGCGCGTATGGCATCGCGAGTTTGTTCTTCAATGTATATTCACGCGCCATCGCTTCGGGATTGCCACCGAGCAGAATGTCGGTACCGCGGCCGGCCATGTTCGTCGAAACTGTTACCGCACCTTTGCGCCCGGCCTGCGAAATTACTTTCGCTTCGCGTTCATGCTGCTTCGCGTTCAGCACTTGATGCGGGATGCCAGCCTTCTTGAGCAAGTCGGCAATGTGTTCCGATTTTTCGATCGAGATGCTGCCGACCAGCACGGGCTGGCCGCTCTCGTGGTACTGGCGAATGCCGCCGACGTAGGTTCCGTCTTCTTGGAGGATTCCGTTTACCGCGGCTTCAAATTTTTCGGGCTCGGTGCGATAGACAACGTCCGAATTCTCGATGCGAATCAGAGTCTTGTTCGTCGGAATCGAGACCACTTCGAGCTTGTAGATTTTATCGAACTCGGGCGCTTCCGTTTCGGCGGTGCCAGTCATCCCGGAAAGCTTTTTGTACATGCGGAAATAATTTTGGAATGTAACCGTTGCGAGGGTCTGGTTTTCACGCTCGATCTTGACGTTTTCTTTCGCTTCAACCGCCTGGTGCAAGCCGTCCGACCAGCGGCGTCCCGGCATTTGGCGGCCGGTGAATTCGTCGACGATGACCACTTCGCCTTCCTTCACCACGTAGTCGACGTCGCGCTGGAACAGCGTGTGCGCGCGCAGGCCTTGATACACGTGGTGAATCAGCTCCATATTGGCCGGGTCGTAGAGGTTGCCGAGGTTCAGGAGTTTCTCGCACTTCGCTACGCCTTCCTCGGTGAGCGTCGCGGTGCGGTGCTTTTCGTCGAGCGTGTAATCGATTTCCTGGATGAGCTTCGGGATGATTTTGTCGATGCGGTAATACTTGTCGGTGGATTCTTCCGCGGGGCCGGAAATAATCAGAGGCGTGCGCGCCTCGTCGATCAGGATCGAATCGACTTCGTCGACGATTCCGTAGTGGTGGCCGCGCTGGACGCA
>Ga0210407_10004770_pt1 | contig 10597 bp, 12 predicted proteins | sample IncBWC27MmetaG_FD_150860 | JGI IMG/M metagenome (GOLD analysis project Ga0210407, IMG submission 150860) | Forest soil microbial communities from Barre Woods Harvard Forest LTER site, Petersham, Massachusetts, United States - Inc-BW-C-27-M | ecosystem: Environmental > Terrestrial > Soil >... | reverse complement strand
GATGCTCCTGCGCGGCGGCGAAGGCCGCGCGGGCGCGATTCGTATAGCCGGACTGGCGTTCGCCGTCTTTGCGATGTCCACCAATCGACGCTTTCAGGCGCCGGCGATCATTGGTGCAATCGTCGCTGCGACGTCATTTGCATGGGTCGGACATGTCCATGCGTTGCGGCCGAACACCTTGCCGTCCCTGGTCTTGTGCCTGCACCTGCTGTGCGCAGCTTTTTGGCTCGGCGCGCTGGCACCGCTGTTGGTTGTCGCGCGACACTGCAACAGTGCGCAAATCGGGTTGATTGCGGCGCGATTTGGCAGAGGGGCGCTGCGCATCGTAGGAGTGCTGGTTGTTGCCGGCGCGACCCTGCTGTGGGTATTGATCGGCGATGCGTCGAAATTCTGGAGCAGCGATTACGGCCGGATGGTGGCGGCGAAGCTGGCGGCTGTCGCCTTGCTCTTAAGCGTCGCCGCCATGAATAAGCTGTATCTGACGCCCCGATTGCTGAATGGCGATGCCGGCGCAGCCGTCGTACTGCGGCGATCGATCAAGGCAGAGATGGTGCTCGGCGGCTTGGTTCTGCTGATCACGGCGGCGTTTACCACGCTTGCGGGGCCTCCGCACTGACCGCTCGCGCGATCGAGCGGTGCTAAGTTCCTGAGCTGCCGACATAGTCCACATAAACACTGCCATGACTGCCGTAGATACGCGCATCGACGTCGAAGGCGGAGCGTATCAACGCGGGCGTCAGCGTCGCGGCCATGGGCCCGTCGCCTTGCACACGGCCATTACCGAGGGCGAAGATGCGGCTCGCGTAACGGCCCGCGAGAGTCAAGTCGTGAAGAGAAGCAATCACCAGTTTTCCGTCGCTCGCCAATCCTTGCAGGCGCAGCGCCGTGTCAAGTGCGTGCTTTGGATCGAGGCCGGCGATGGGTTCGTCCACGATCAGCACGTTTGGATCACCGACCAGGGCTCGAGCCAGCATGGCGCGCGCGAGCTCGCCCCCCGAAAGCGTGGTCACCGGCTGGTGCCGATGAGCGAGCAGATCACAGGCCTGCAGCGCCTGCGTAATGAGGGGACCGAAGCTCGGCGGCAATCCGCCGAATGCTGGAAGCGTGGGAGTGAGCCCCAATGCCACCAGCCGTTCCACCGCGATCGGCCATTCACAGCGCGGGTTTTGCGGCAGATACGCGCGTCGGTGCGCCAATTTCATTCCTGACAGATGGTGGATGGAAGTGCCGTCCAGCGTCACCGTTCCGGTGTCGGGCTTGAGCAGTCCCGCGAGGACCGACAACAGCGTCGACTTGCCGGCGCCGTTTGCGCCGATGATCGCAATGAATTCTCCGGACTCGGCATGCAGCGAGACTTTATCGAGAATGGTGCGCCGTCCGCGCTGCACCGAGATTTGCGATGCATCGAGGATGGTCATGATCCGCCGCGCATCGCTTGCAAGAGCTTGGCGCGCAGCGCCACCGCAGCATCCGCGCTCTCGACCACGCCGCAGCTGTACAAAGCGCTGGGGTAGGTGACTCTGCGCTTGGAATAAAGCTTGAGAATGAGAGGGTGCTGCGCCATATCGGTGTTCAGCCCCGGCGTGTCGGTGGTATTGCTCGCGTAGGCTATGACGTCCGGATGCGCGATGATCAACTGCTCCATACCGAAAGACAGCCAGGGTCCGCCGTTGCCGGAGGCCGCGATATTGGTCCCGCCCGCCGCGCGGAGGATGGTATCAAATAGGGTGCCCTTCCCCGGAATCGATCCGCCCTCGCCCCAAGCGGCAACGCGGATAATCTGCGCAGGTTTGGTCGCATCCAGCTCATGCAGCGTCGAATCCATTTTTGCAATGAGCGCCTCGCCCACCGCGTCTCGCTTGAGCACATGCGCAACGCCGCGGGTTACTGCGCGGATCTCATCAAAGTCCGCAGCCGGCGCAACTTCAAACAACGGCATTTGCAGTTTCTTCAGCAGCGAGCGGGTAGCCGGCGTGGTGTACGTGCCGGCAAGCACAAGATCAGGATTTTCCGCGAGAACTTCTTCGACGGTACCCCAATTAATCGCCACCTTAGCGGCCTGCGGCCACAAATAAGAAATGCTCGGCTCGCGCGCATAGTAGGTAACCGATGCGATGCGTTCCGGCGGCAGAAGCTCGAGCAGCAAATCGTCGGTGCACATGCTGAGCGACATCACATGCTGCGGACCGCTGGATTCGGCCAGCGCCGGACGCGCCAGCGTCAGCGTCAGCGCCAGCGCCGGCGTCAGCGCCAGCGCCATACCAAGAGCCGATGAGCGGGTCCCAGGCACGGCGCTTCAGCCGAACTTGCTGAAATCCGGTGCCCGCCGTTCTGAAAACGCCGCGAAGGCCTCCTTGAATTCTGCCGTTTTCAGCTGACGTACGAAGTGCGCGCCCTCTTCGCTCAAGCGCGCCAACATCGCCCTCCCGTCGCGCATCAACGATTTCGTCGCGACAACCGCCGCCGGCGCGCGAGCTGCGATCGAAACCGCCGCTGCGCGCGCAATTCGATGCAGATCTGCCGGTGGCACCGCACGGTTCGCAATCCCCCAACTCACTGCTTTCTCAGCGCCCACGGGTTCGCCGAGTACGAACATTTCAAACGCCCGCGCATGGCCGATGCGCAGCGGCATCAACAGAGTCGAAGCGGCCTCGGGCACCAGCGCGAGATTGACGAACGGGGTGATGAGCGATGCGTCGTTCGCGACAAAGACCATATCGCAATGCAGAAGCATGGTGACGCCGATGCCGACCGCGCGGCCGTTGACCGCCGCAACGATCGGCGTCCGGGAGCTGGCGAGAACCGGCAGCAGTGGATTTCCATCCTCCGGTTTCGGCGCCGAGGTAGCGGCGCCGATGGCGGCAAAATCGGCCAAGTCGTTTCCCGCGGTGAACATGTCCCCATTGGCCATGATCAAAATGCAGCGGATATCAGGATCCGTATCCGCGTTGGCAATCTCCGTCGCCAGAGTTTTGTACATGGGCCGGGTCAGCGCATTCTTCTTGTCCGGCCGGTTCAGGGTAAGAACCAAGACTTTTTCCGCCTTCTCCACCAGTACATGCTGCGTCACAAAGTTTCTCCTTGACTATCGTTAGTGGCCAAACATAGCGCTAATGCAACCCGTTCCGTCCCCCGTTACGGCGCCATCTTGCGCAGCCGCACGACGAGCCAAAAGAAAAATGGTGTACCAATCAAGCTGGTCAAAACTCCAAGCTTCATTTCGGTCCCGACGTGAATCAACCGAGTGGCCACATCGGCGAACAATAGCAGCAGCGCCCCGCACAGGGCAGCGGGCAGCAGCACGCGGCTCGGCTGATGGCCCACGAGCGGCCGCACCAGGTGAGGTGCCACGAGACCGATGAAGCCGATGATCCCGGTCACCGCGGTGGAGGCGCCGATGGCCAATGCCGTGCCGAACACCGCCAGCACGTACAGCCGTTGAAGATTGATCCCCAGGCTTCGCGCCTGCGTTTCGCCCAATGCCAATGCGTCGAGCGCGCGCGCGGTGAATAGCAGCATGGCCGATCCCAAGAGGATGAACGGCGTCACCAGGAACACGTGAACCCAACTGCGATCCGCCAACGAACCCATCAGCCAGGTCATGATTTCGTACGCCGCGTAGGGGTTGGGAGCGAGGTTGAGCGACAGGGAAATACCCGCCGCGGCAAGCGCGGATACGGCGGCGCCCGCGAGAACCAGGGTTATCGTGCCGCCGCCGCGGCCCAATGCAAATGTCAGCATGCTGGCCAGCAGTGCGCCGACCAGCCCAAGCAGCGGCGCAGCAGCCATAAAATACGTTGCCATGCCAAAATAGACGGCGATCACGGCGCCCAGCGCGGCGCCCGCCGAAACCCCGAGCAGCCCGGGCTCGGCCAACGGATTGCGCGTCACGCCTTGCAGCACGGCGCCCGAAAGCCCCAGGGCCGCGCCGACCTCGAGCGCCAAAACGGCGCGAGGTAGGCGCAGCTGCGTGACGATCGTCGAGGCGAGATTTGCATCGGGCGACCACAGGCCCCGCCACACATCCCCGGCGGGCAACCATACGCGGCCGGCCAGCAGGGAGATCAGGAACATCGCACCGAGCAGCAGCAAAAGAGCGCCGCTTATTAGCCAATCCCTATGCATTTGTCAGTGTAGGTGTAATCACTGCCCCTCAAACCTCGGCTCCCGCCTCTCAATGCTCGCGCGAATGCCCTCGCTAAAATCCTGAGTACTGCGTAAGCGGCTTTGCTCCGACAATTCCCGCTCGGTGGCGGCGGCGATTCGATCGGCGAGGCCTTGGCGCAATGTCGCGCGCGTTGCAGCCACCCCCAAGGGCGCACATGCTGCAATTTCGCGGGCCAGCGACATTGCAGCGCTGCCCACGTCGCTGCGTACCGCCAAGATATCCGCCAAACCGATGCGATACGCCTCCTCGCCCTTGATTCGCCGGCTCGTGAGAAAAAGCAGCGCCGCGGCGTTCTTGCCGATCAGCTCCGGCAGCGTCACCGTGAGACCAAATCCGGGATGAAATCCCAGCTTGGTGAAATTGGCGCTAAATGTCGCCTCTGCGCAGGTAACCCGAAAGTCCGCGACCAGCGCGAGGCCCAAACCGCCGCCGATTGCCGGTCCGTGCACGGCGGCGATTATCGGCTTAGCCGTCCGAAACAGGCGCACGGCTTCGCGATACAACTGCGCGGTGCTCGAGTCGCGGCGGCCGGCATCCGCCGAGGCATCAGTGCCGCCGAAGTTGGCGCCCGCACAGAACGACTTGCCCTGCGCGGTCAATACTATTGCGCGGCAATCGGCGCGTGCGTCCAGCGTCTCGAAGGCCGACGCGATCTCGCCGATCAACTTCACATCGAAAAAATTATGCGGCGGCCGTCGCAGCTCCACCGTGGCGATATGCTCGTTGAGTTCGATCCCTATTTCTTGGCTCATCGCAGTCCCAATCCCCGAGCAATGATTCCTCTCAGCACTTCGCTGGTGCCGCCCTGGATCGTGAGCTTGGGAACAATGGCCGTGGCGTGGGCGAGCAACTCATCAAAGCGCTCGCGAGCCTGGGTATCGCCGTCGATGAAAGCCGTGAGGTCGCGGGCCTTGTGCGGCAGCTGCTGCTGCCAGACGGTGCCCATGTCCTTCACGATGGAGCCTTCGAGCATCGGATCCTTGCCGGCCTCGAGCATGCCGTTAACCGACACGGACATGCGGCGCAGCGTATGGATCTGGGCCACCAGGCGGCCGATCCCCTCGGCGCTGCGCACGTCGGGAGCGCTTCCAAGCACGCGAACCAGCTCGAAAAGTACGTAAGCAATTTCCAGAAATCGCTCCGGGCCGCTGCGCTCAAAGCCAAGCTCGCTGGTAGCCTGCTTCCACGCCATATCGATTTCGCCCAACGCATGCTCCTGCGGAACGAACATGTCATCGAACACCACTTCGTTGAACTCATGCTGCCCGAGCGTGTTGACAATGGGATTTACCGTAATGCCGGGCGATGCCATGTCCACCAGAAATTGCGTGAGACCATGGCGCCGATTCTCCTTGCTGGACAGAGAAGTGCGAAATAGTCCAATCATGTAGTCGGCGCGGTGAGCGCCCGTGGTCCACAACTTCGTTCCGTGTACTCTCCAGCCGCCCTCACAGCGGAGCGCGCGAGTCTTGGCGGCAAACAGATCCGATCCGGAATTGGGTTCGCTCATACCGATGCAAAAGCAACATTCGCCGCGAGTGATGCGCGGAAGGATATCCGCCTTGATGGGTTCGCTGGCGTACTTGAGCAGCATCGGACCGCTCTGACGGTCCGCTGTGAAATGCAGTCCAACGGGGGCGTTGGCAACACGAAATTCTTCCGTGACGACGTAGCGGTCCAAAAAGCTGCGTTCGCGGCCGCCATAGCGCTTCGGCCAAGTCATTCCGATCCATCCCTTGGCGCCCACCTTGCGGCTGAATTCGGCATTGGACTCCAGCTGCATCGCGCCGTGATGCGGATCGAACGTGCCGGCGTCGATTTCCCGCTGCACGAACGCCCGCACCTCCCCTCGCAGTGCTTGCGATTCGGGCGGCAAACGAATTGGATCGAACTGGATGGCGGTCATCGGGATCCTAGCGCGCCGCCAACATCGGCCACAGGGCATCCGCGCCGTTGCTTGCCGCCAGCTGTCCGAGTCTGACCGCCCAATAGCTCTCGCTGCCGAAGTCGTCCCGCCATGCCCACAAGCGGTGCGTATATCGATGCAGCACATGCTCCCGCGAAAATCCAATGGCGCCGTGCACTTGATGTGCGATCGCCGCGGCTGCCGTGGCCGCTTCGCCGGCGCGAATCTTGGCGCTCGCAACTTCCAGAAATATCTCGCCGCCAAACTGCGCTGCCGAGGCGATGGCGTCCGCGGCGGAGCCCGCTGCCGCGAGGGCGGCGGCAGCCTCACCGGCCAGCTTCGCGAGGCTGTGTTGTATCGCTTGAAACTTGCCGATGGGTTTCTCGAAAGCGACGCGCTGGTTTGCATAGGCAACGGACAAGTCGAGAATGGCTTGCAGCGCTCCGGCCATTTGCATGGAGCGCACGGCGGCCCCGATCAGCATCACCGTGTCGAAATCAATCGCGGCTCGCGCCATGGCGCGCGGCACTGCGTCGTGCAAGGCAACTATGTCGCGCGCATCGCCCGCCAAATTTGTGTGTTCCTGGATGCGACAAAGCCCGCGGTCGACCAGCCCCACCAACGCGTGGTTGTCGCGTGTGCTCATGAAGACGATGCGTGAGGCATTCCTGGCGAACGGCACCGCCCGCGCAGTTCCCGACAGCGCTCCGCCCGCGTCTGCTGTAATCCGGTCGCGAACATCGACCGGCGCAACCGTGCTGGCGCCCTCCGGCACGGGAATTCCGGCCTGCTGCAGCAGCCAGCCGCCGAGCAGTGTTTCGGCCAGCGGAACGCTGATTGCGAACTCGCCGGCAATCCGTGCGACCTCGAAGCCGTCGGCCAGCGAGGCGCCGGAACCATTGAGCTCCTCAGGTATCCAGGCTCGAGTCAGGCCGGCGGTTTCGAGGGCGCTCCACAATCGATGGCGGTCATCATCGGTCTTGATGGATTGGGGGTCTCCCAGCTCGCGGAAGATGCGCCGCGTGGTGTCCGCAATCATGTGCGCGTTGTCGTTCATGGGCTCGAGCGGATGTTGCACTCGAATGGTTGCCAAGTCGAGGCGCCTTTCCGTAAACTCCGGAGCCCGGGCGTTGGCTTAGTTGAGGTGCGGCACATGACGATGAAACTGGCGATCAGCGCAGCGGCCCTATTTTCTCTCGCCGGAGTCATGACTCCTGTTTATGCAGAGGGCGAGCAACACGAAAATTCACCGTCCAGGGGACAGGAACATCAGGAGCACGCTCCGAACCCTGCGCCGCGACAGCAACAATCCTACGGCTCCGCCTATCATGGCGGCGTCCGGGCCGACGACGCCACGCATGGCGGCGTCCACCATAGCGGCGTTCCGCAACATGTTGGGCAGGTGCATAGCGGTTTCACGCAATCGCGCGCGCAATCGTGGGGCAGCGAGCACCGAAGTTGGCAGCAGCGCGGCGGCTATAATGGCTACCGAATCCCTGACGACCGCTTCCGCATGTATTTCGGGCATGAACACTTTTTCCGAATCGGCAGGCTACCGCTGGTCTTCGTCGGCGGGTATCCGCGCTTCCAGTACGACGGCTATTGGGTGACGTGCTTGGATCCATGGCCGGAGTCATGGCCTGCGACGTGGTACGAAAACGACGACGTATATCTCGATTACAACGGCGACGGGTATTACCTGTATGACCGCAATTACCCGGGCATCGGGATCGCAGTCACTGTTTCGTTTTAATAGGACGGCGGAGAACCGCTACTTTGTATGGCGCATCTGTTCGCGAAAGCCCACGAGGTCCAAATCGCGCAGACGCTGGCGTTACGCTGATATTCAATGCCCGATTGGTACAGCACAGCCACGGGCAGCGCCCACGCTTGCTTGAGCAGGGTAGGATTCTGGTACTGCTGCGTCTCTTTGATTGAGACAATGCGCGATTGGTCGGCGTGAGCGCCCGACAGCATCGGCAGGACGATCGCTGCAATCCATATGAATTTCTTTGCCGCTAGCTGCACTGGCCGAGTATAGGGCGGAGCCGTACGGCGGCATAATTCCCTGCCCTTGACATGCAAGTAATTACTTGCCTATTCTATGAGCCGTGCTTGAAAGGGAAGTGAACGACACCGGCCTGGTATTCAAAGCGCTCGCGGATCCCAGTCGGCGCAGGCTGCTCGATATGCTCAATGCACACGACGCACAGACATTGACGGATTTGTGTGAGCATCTCGAGATGACACGTCAGGCCGTAACCCAGCACCTGAACCTGTTGGAGGCTGCGCAACTTGTCGCCACCCGTCGGCGCGGTCGCGAGAAACTGCACTTCCTCAATCCGGTGCCGCTGCAGGAAATATACGATCGCTGGATCAGCAAATTCGAACGCTCGCGTCTGAAAGCGCTGCGGGATCTCAAGCGACGGCTGGAAGGTACCAGCGGTGGCTAAGTCGACTTTTGGCTACGTCATTTACATCGCGTCAGAAGCCGAGACCGTTTGGCGGGCCTTGCTGGACGGCGAATTCACGCGCCAGTATTGGGACCGCGAAAATGTGTCCGACTGGCAACCGGGATCGACTTGGGAGCACCGCCGCGTTGACTCGACGCGATCAGTCACGATACTCGGCGAAGTTCTGGAAGCCGCGCCGCCTCATCGTTTGGTCATTACCTGGGCGGACCCAAACGAAATAGGCGTCAAATCGCGCCACAGCCGCGTGACTTTCGAGATCGAACCGGTTGGCGGCATGGTGCGTTTGACGGTTACCCACGATCAGCTCGAAGCCGGATCCGACATGGAGCGCAAGGTGTCGCACGGCTGGCCGCGCGTCCTGTCCAGTCTGAAATCGCTGCTCGAGACTGGGCGGCCGCTGAATACCTGGGCCGGCGGTTGAGGAGGTTGTTATGCACAAAGTGGTATCACATCAGGACTGGGTCAAGGCGCGGCAGGCATTGCTTGCGAAGGAGAAGAAATTCACCCGCCTGCGCGAGGAGCTGAGCCAGGAGCGGCGAGGCCTCCCCTGGGAGTCGGTAGCAAAGGATTATCAATTTGAGGGCCCGCAAGGCCGCGAGTCGCTGGCGGAGTTGTTCGCGGGCCGCAGCCAACTCATTGTCTATCACTTCATGTTTGGTCCGGACTGGAACGCGGGGTGCCCCCATTGCTCATTCTGGGCAGATAGCTTCGACGGCGTTATTACCCACTTGCAGCAGCGCGACGTGACCATGGTCGCCATATCCAGGGCTCCCTATGAAAAGCTAAAGGCCTATCAGAAGCGTCTGGGGTGGAGCTTCAAATGGCTGTCATCCGGCGAGACATCGTTTAACTTCGACTACCAAGCATCGTTTACGCCTGACGAGCTGGCCAAGAAACAGGCGCTCTACAACTATGTGCAGCAGGATCCAGGACACCCCGAACGGGAAGGTGTCAGCGTATTTTTCAAGGATGACTCAGGAGAAATATTTCACACTTACTCCACCTATGCGCGCGGCATCGATATCGTGAATACCGCTTACCACTACCTCGATCTGGTGCCAAAGGGCCGCGACGAGAACGGACGCGGCCAATTCTGGGTGCGGCGCCGCGACGAGTACGAGGGTTCTGCACCGGCAACCCGAGCTTAGATTTTTGACCACCCCCGCGATCCGGTGCAAACTGCGGGGAAATGCCAGAAGTTACTTTCTCGCTGTACGCCGCCACTGTCCCGTCCTATCGCCAGATCCTGGGGTCGGTTTCCGGTTTACTGGACAAGGCGCAAGCCTTTTGCACCGAAAACAGGATTGCACCCCAAGACATGCTTCAAGCCCGCCTGGCCGGGGATATGCAGCCCTTCGCTTATCAAGTGAAGTCCACGGTAGTGCACTCGCTCGGCGCCATCGAGGGAGTCCGCAGGGGTGTCTTCTCACCCGATACCACGGCGCCGCCGCAGACTTTCGCGGCCCTCAAGGCACGCATCGTCGAAACCCTCGCCGCGCTCGAGGCGGTCGAAGCGGCCGAAGTGGATTCCTTCGTCGGCCGCGACATGCGCTTTGCGTTCGGCGACCGACACATCGATTTCACCGCCGAGAATTTCCTGCTGTCTTTTTCCCAGCCGAATTTCTACTTCCATGCCGCTACGACCTACGACATCTTGCGCTGGAAGGGCGTCCCCATCGGCAAGCGCGATTTCTTGGGCGTGACCCGCAAGAGGAGCTAAGCACGCCGCTACTGCGGCGGCGTGGCGGCTACCCGAGTTGTGCGCTCAGTACCCGCACCCGCCGGGATTGTAACCGCAGTCCATACTCAAGTTCCTTGAGGCGAGATTGCAGGGGTGAGCGCTCCCAGCGCCCGATCATTGCCCGCCGGGCCTCCTGTAGCCACTGCTCGCGTAGCTGAGTCCAGGTGGTCACGGCCGCGAGAAAGGTTTCATATTCCTCGGTGATGCGCCTTCTTAATTGCTCAATCTGGGCGCCGCCGGTGTGGCGGGCCAATTGACGCTCGGCGCGCCGAAATTGGTTATCCAGCAGAGCACGCTGGATCTTGAAC
>Ga0210407_10004766_pt1 | contig 10599 bp, 10 predicted proteins | sample IncBWC27MmetaG_FD_150860 | JGI IMG/M metagenome (GOLD analysis project Ga0210407, IMG submission 150860) | Forest soil microbial communities from Barre Woods Harvard Forest LTER site, Petersham, Massachusetts, United States - Inc-BW-C-27-M | ecosystem: Environmental > Terrestrial > Soil >... | reverse complement strand
GCTGCATCTGTGTGGCGGACCACTCGGCTCGCTGCCCTGGCTCCAAGAAGATGATCCCGCCACTGACCCGATCACCATGCTCGTTCCGGCTTATCGCTTGATAGAGCAGACAGCCCGCCGGTGGGGATATGACCCGGATCGCCCTCCTCGTCTCAGCAAGATTACGGAAACGTTCTGACTGTGGCTTTTACGATTGAAGCAGTGGATTCCTGCGGCGGCCAGCCCAGAGCTACTGTCCCCGCCGGGCTAACAGCAACGAACGATAACAAGGTGATCGCGGACGAGCGGGGCTAGCTGCCTCACTGAACAAGGACGTTTTGTCTCAAAAAGAAGTTTGAACACCGGTGAACACAGCCGATTTCTCATGGAACGGGGACCGATACGGCACTCTGTTTCATGAGAACCTCGCTCCGTGGACCAGTCCAGGAAAAATGGATTGCAACATTTGCAACTAAGCCGTGCAAATCGTTGCCTCACCCTTTTATGGCTGTCCCCGCGTTCGGGTGGTTCATATGGCGAAAATTCAAATTGCGTATGGCGGATACTCATCGGTCTATGGCGGAAATTAATCGGCGACGGTCGGGGCTATGGCGGAAATTCTTCTCTCGGGGTGAGCAATGTGGATGAGAAGGGGCGCTACCCGTTGCGTAAGAACGGTCGACGTCGACCAGCTTTTTAATCGACTGACCCCAGCTACCCGGATGGAGGGGTTTCAGTCCCGCCCGCCGCTGGCGGCTTTTTGATCGGTTCGACGTCGATCAGCTTCGGTTCGAGTTGACGGTGCATCTGCTTCATGGTCTTGACTTGCATGAGCCGTTTGATCGTCCGATCGATCATCGTGTCCAGCCGTTCGATGCGGTCCAGCGTCATGTCAAATTCATCAAGATCGAGGATTTCTATAAATTCGTCAGCCTCTTCGTGCCGTCGCGCTGGTTCCCACGCCAGCAAACCTTCCGCTATTTTAGGTCCCCATTTTTGGGGGTCGTCACCCGTCTGGAACGGCCATCGAACGCGGATCGTATACGTGTAGCTGGGACCGGTGCCAGCGAGCACGCCCTCAACCTGCTCGACAGTGGTGGCTTTTGCAAATTCAGGAGCGAACGAGCGAAGATTATCGATGTGTTGGCTGACCTCGTTATCGGCTCGGACTTTGTCGAGCCGCTGTTGGAGTTCGATCTGCTCGTGGAGCTCAAGGCGCTGTCTGCGCCAAAGCAAATTCAAGAGTGTTTCGACCAGATGCTCCTCTGTGCTGCCGGAGGGAGAAAATTCCTGGTACAGCCCAGCGCGCAGTGCCTCATAGTCTTTGTATTTTTCGCCCCAGAGCATAACCTCCCGTGCGTTCGCACCGTGTTTCAACACGTTGCGCTTTTTGTTCCCCATGGGAAGAGCCCTTCAAGCTGGTAGTGACTGGAACGCGGCGCGCGGTCGCGCTTGCCCCGGTTACAGCCTGATGAGGCTGGGCGTCATCCTTTTGCTTATGGCGACAATGATTGTTATGGCGGAAATCGAATCCGCCATGGCGATTATCAGATCTCCTATGGCGAAAACCGAAACCGCTTATGGCGAAGATTGCCTCGGGTATGGCAAAAATTATTTCGATATGGCGAAAACCCTCCGGAGGGCGATCTCCATTGGCGAGAGCCGAGGCTTTATGACGATAGCTGCTTTTTTCGCCGATGCTTTTGCGTCCATTCGCTGAAGCTCTGCCGCCGTGCGCCGGCGATCATCAAGCGCAAAGCGAGCCAACCGCGCAGCCGAGAGGGGCCTGCGACCCAGCTCGGTCGTCAGATACTTGCTTACCGGTTGGATTACTGCCTTGATGAATTCGTACAGCTGCCCGGCTTCCCTTTGCTTGATCTTGCCATCGATCGAGGTGGCTACCGACTGTCGGCCGGCCCTGTCTTGGCAGCGCAGGAACAGGGAAAGCAGCTCCGGTGCCAAAAAGGGAGTCATAACGTCGCGGGGGACGACCAGCGCGCCGCCCGGAGACATTGGCCAACCGTCGGTCTGCCACCTCACAAATGACCGTTTGAACCGATAACCCGGTGATCAACTCAATGAGCGCCTTTTGCTCGCGCTCACGGTAGAAGTCGCCCTCGGCCGGCCCGCCGTACTCTTCCAGTAAACCGGACAATCGCCAGATTTCCGATTTTTGAAGGGTCAGTTCCGACTAAAATCGTGGTGCTAAAACACCCCAAATGAAGCTTTGGCTCGGAACCTCGGATTGCATTAAATTTTTATCCCCACCCGAATCACTGGGTCAATTTAGGTCAGGATTAGCCCAACAATGGAGATGCGGATAGTTCGAAGGCCCGTTTTATCTCTCCGATTGCTGGGCACAACGCTCAACCTGTGTCCGAGGCCGGCTCAACGCAAGAAACAGCAAAGGGAAAATTGCATAGAACACGACCTCGTCGGCAACGGACCGGCCGCCGGGGACGACACTCGTTATCGTATCTGGCAACAAGCCATGCAAAAATATCGACGTCATTGCGATATGGCGCGTAGTCTCGACCAGGGCAAGCCATGGAAGAGACCAAGGTTACGTTTACATGTGCCAAACTCCGGACTGGAGCGACACGGCGATCAACGCCCGTCAGGCAGCGAAGGCGAGCTGCCTGCCAAGTATACGCTCACGACAGCGACACGCTGTCATTGAAAACGCTTATTGGATTCTAACGATGCTTTAGTCGCGATGTTTTGGATGATCCTTTCAAGCCGGGCAAATAATTTGCTTCAATCCGCGCCGTGGGCTCGGCCATGCCGCCACAACGATCGAGGCGCTGCTGCTGAAATCGAGGCGAGGCTGACGCGGTAACGGCTTCGATATGGTTTCAGTCACAGCTGAGGTTATTCGTTCAAGCGCAAGGTCTTGAAATATTTGATAACTTGATGCATGTCGCTCAAAGTCGCCCTATCATGTTACGTCGGGAAAATAAATCTTCGCCGCGAGCTTGGAAAGCGAGTTAAAAATTGGGCAAGCTCCTCCTGAGCTTGACCTAAACGCGCCCCAACTATTCGACCTTAACTGGAGGAGAAATGATTGCTCCGCGCACATTTGACCGTACTGATGATGTTTCGAAACTCGACGGTTGCAACACTAGGAACGTCGAGTATCGATGGGATTTGTTCTGCAGGGAATTGGAGACGATCCCTCATGGCAGCGAGACCTTGGATTTTGGAGCAGGCTCGCTGCGTGACAGCTTTGAGCTGTCCAAGCGCGGATATAACGTTACATCGGTCGATCTGGATCCCGATTTACTGTCATCGTACCAAGCGGACTACGATTGGCCGACGAACGGGACAGCTCGGAAAATGGTAACGGGAAAAGATCTAGCTGAGTGTCTCTCGCAGATCGAGAATACGCAATTCTCCCTCATCATTAGTTTCGACGTTCTCGAGCACTTGGAAGATCCAACTACCGTGCTTCGCAAATTGCGACCGCTGTTGACGCCCAACGGTAGGTTTTTCATCACAGTCCCAAACGGACGTACTCTGTTTGAGCTTTGGTTTAAACTCATTCTTATTACGTCCAGGATTTTCGGAAAAAAGCTTCGTCCCGGCGAGCCTCATTTGCAGCGAAATTCTCCCGAGAGGTGGAAAGAGATTTTGAATGAGGCTGGCTTTCGGGTTCTCTCGCACGAGATGCATATTGGATTTCTTGTCAACACCGCAAGCGCGCTAGTACAAATACCCCTCTACTCTTTTGGCCGACTGGTCCGCGCGTTGGGCTTTTCTTTCCCTGCCGACAAGATTCACGATATCGTCTGTAGCAAGACCGCGATGGAAAGCCTCAACAAGATCGATGAGAAAACCAAGCGGTACTTCAGTGGTCTCTACGGCTGGAATTTATTCGTGGCAACTCCGGCATAACGAGTTGTCCTGATGCGCGATGGCTTTAGGTCAAATCGCTATCGGGCTTTCGTTCTTTGTTGGAGCATGATCCTTTCGGAAAACCGCATCCCACTTTTCCGGATCATACTTTAGTCCTTGTGGTACTCGCGAAACCATTTTGCAAACGACCGGATACCATCTTCGATCGTGGTCGCAGGCCTGAATCCGATCGCTCGTGCAAGGTCCTCGATGTCGGCATAAGTTGCTGGCACGTCGCCCGGCTGCATCGGCAACATCTCCTTGATCGCGGTGCGGCCAAACTCCTTCTCGAGCAAAGAAACCACATGCAGGAGTTCTTCGGGGCGGTTGTTGCCGATGTTGTAGATCTTCCAGGGTGCCGAACTGGTTGCGGGATCGGGTTTGGTACCTGACCAGGCCGGATTGCCTTGCGGCGGGTGATCGATCAGCCGTACCACGGCCTCGGCGACGTCGTCGATGTAAGTGAAGTCGCGGCGCATGTTGCCGTGATTGAACAGCCTGATCGGCTTCCCCTCCAGGAGGGCTTTGGCGAAGATATACATTGCCATATCCGGGCGGTACCAAGGGCCATACACGGTGAAGAAGCGCAGACCGGTGGCCGGAATTCGATACAAATGGCTGTAAGCGTGCGCCATCAGCTCGTTGGCTTTTTTCGATGCGGCATAGAGGCTGATGGGATGATCAACATTGTCCTGCACCGAAAACGGCAGTTTGGTGTTGGCGCCGTAGACCGAAGATGAGGATGCAAACAGAAGATGTTTGCAATCGTTATGGCGGCAGCCCTCCAGCACGTTCAAAAAACCTTCGATGTTTGCATCGACATAGGCCTGCGGGTTTTGCAGCGAATAGCGGACACCGGCCTGTGCCGCCAGATGGATGACAGTCGGAAAACGGTGGCGTGCGAACAGCGCCTTGGTTGCCTCGCGATCGGCGAGGTCAAGTTTCACGAAGGTGAAATTGGGTTGGCGCTTCAAGATTTCGAGACGCGCTTGCTTGAGCTTTGGATCGTAATAGTCGTTGACGTTATCGACGCCAACGACCTCGCGACCGGCCGGCAACAGAAGTTGGGCGACATGAAGCCCTATGAATCCGGCAGCTCCAGTGACCAGTATCGAATTGTCCATCATCGTTTTTCCGGCTGAGGCCTTAAGCGACCGACGAGCGTCTCGGCAAAGACGGGAAGTTCAAAAGCATCCAATCAACCCGTTATAACGTCCCGCAAGGACCGTACCATCTTGTCAAAGCCGGTTTTCAAAGAAATTCTCCATACGCGCCCAACAATTTGAGGTCATTAAGATTGCGGCTCGCACAAGTTTAGGCTAGCACGCGACCGGTGCTCGAAATCCCCAGCTGTTGTTCCAGGTCGTCACCGCGTTTCCTATGGCGTCAATGCGCAAGCTCGGAAAAATCGTGATCGTGAGCCAACATTATGCTCCCGATCCCAGCACGACGGCCACCTATCTGACTGCGATCGCCGAGGGACTGGCGACCGGTTATCAGGTCCTGGTGATTTCCGGAACCGCCCACTCTGCCTTTCCAGGCGAAGGAAAAACCAGGCTACGTGTCGTGGAAGTCAAAAACAGGATGACCGAAAAACATGCCCTGGTGAGACGTGCGATCGCCATGATGTTGTTCTCGGTCAGGGTGTTCTTTGCGACGCTAAAGCACGTCAAAAAAAACGACCTGGTACTCTGCGTCACGACCCCCTTCTCTCTTCCATATCCGGTGACGCTGGCGACCAAGCTACGCAACGCGTCAGCGATCCTATTGATCTATGACCTCTATCCGGAAGCCCTGATCGTGGCAGGCCTCGCGCGACCTGCCTCTTTGATGACAAGGACATTTCGTATTGTAAACGGCATCATGTTCCGCGCACTTGATGTCATTGTGACCATCGGGCGCGACGTTGAAGCGTTGCTGCTTACCTACAAGAATGTCACGCGTCAGAAAATTAGATTTATTCCGAACTGGGTACTCCTGCCCATCGGATACCGCGAACTAAGCGCCGGCAATTCCTTTCGGAGGGGACCCGCGAATGAATTGGTGGTGGGCCTCTCCGGCAACATCGGCCTTACGCACGATGCCGGCACCGTATACGAAGCTGCACGTTTATTGAAAGATCACAAAAATATCCACTTTCTGATTTCCGGATGGGGAAGCGGATGGGGACGATTGACTGAACTTCATGCGAAGGCTGCGCTCGAAAACGTTACGCTGGTGGAACGGGTGCCGGAGTCGCAGCTCGAAGAATTTCTTTCGGCAGCCGATCTTTGGATCATTCCCTATCGCCGCAGTGTCGCGGGCGTGTCGGTCCCAAGCCGAATTTACAGCCTGCTTGCAATAGGGCGAGCGGTTATTGTCGCAGCCGACGCCCATTCGGAGGCAGCCATGATTTTGAAGGAAAACAATATCGGTTGGGTCGTACGGCCCGAGGATCCGGTCGACCTTGCAGAGGCGATCCGCTCAGCCGCAGGCGATCGCCAGGAGACATTGGCGAAGGGACGTCGCGCCGCCAAGGCTGCAGAACGCTACACCTATGATCGCGCAATAGCCTCCTATCGGCAGATTATGAGCGAACTAATGCATACCGGGAGTTAAGCCACATTTCACCGGCGAGCTGGTTTTCAATACGGACCAATCCTGAAGCAAACATGCTCTTCAACTCGCTCGAATTTATTTACGTGTTCCTGCCTTTGGCAGTCCTGCTGCATTTCCTGGCTGCGCGTTGGTCAGTGGCGGCGGCCGTTTTGACAACTACGATCTCGTCATTGGTGTTCTATGCCTGGTGGAAGCCGCCGTTTGTGGTGTTGCCGCTGATCTCTGTCCTAGGGAATTATTGGCTGGCGCGAGAAATCCTAGCGTCCGACAAGAAAGCGGGCCACCGGATCATGCTGGTGGGGGTAGCCCTCAACCTTTTGGTGCTGGGTTATTTCAAATATTTCGATTTCCTTGTGTCGATCGTCGAGCGCCGAAGTCCGGTCGTTCCTGACGTGCCGCTGGCGTTGTCCTTCACGACCTTCGTTCAGGTTGCATTTCTGGTGGAACTCGAACGCGACAGGGCCCCGGTCGTGTCTCGGCGCTACGCAATGTTCGTGACCTTCTTCCCGCATTTGATCGCGGGGCCAATCGTTCGCTGGACCGAACTCGGCCCGCAACTTGCCGATAAATTTCGCTATCGAGTCGACTGGAACAATGTCGCGCTTGGCCTGACCATTTTTTGCATCGGTCTGGCCAAAAAGATTTTGTTTGCCGACAATCTCGCGCCCCATGTCGCGGGTGTGTTTGACGCGGCCTCTGCCGGGATGCCGATGACCGCGGCAGCCGCATGGGGAGCCTCGGTCGCCTATTCGGTCCAACTCTATTTCGATTTCTCCGGTTACTCGGACATGGCTGTCGGATTGGGGTTGCTATTCAATATCAGGCTGCCCATCAACTTCGCGGCGCCTTTTCGTGCGACGAGTGTGATTGACCTGTGGCGAAGGTGGCACATCTCCCTGTCCCGATTCCTGCGTGATTTTGTTTATGTCCCATTGGGCGGCAGCGAGCGTGGTTCTGCGCAACGATCGATCAATCTCGTCGCCACCATGGTACTTGGCGGCTTGTGGCACGGCGCGAACTGGACGTTCATCGCCTGGGGCGCGTTTCATGGCGTATTGCTTGTTGCTAACCACCTGTGGCGAGAATTGCGCGTCTCCGCGAAGAAGGGCCTCGTCAGCTCATTTTTCGGTTGGCTGCTGACTTTCGGCGCCTTTGTCGTCGGCATGACCATGTTTAGATCTCCAAACATACAAACTGCCGGTCGCCTGCTAATGGCAATGGCGGGGTTTGGCTACGCACAGCCCGGAGCGCCGCTGATGGTCGAATGGGATTTTTGGGCAATCGATCATGGGTATTTTTCCGAAGCCCTCGTGAAGACGTGGCTCGGAGCCCATTGGTCGATGGTCGGGACATTGCTGACGGCCGCCCTGCTCGCGGTTGCTCTCTTTTTGCCGGATACGATGGAGCTGGTTGATTATCGCGAGGGCGAACCCCGGACGAATTGGCGACAGCAGCGGCGCTTTCTGATCTGGCGTCCAACCGCAAGTTGGGCCGTTGCGATAATTGCCTTGTTTTCCGTCGTATTCGTCAATCTGAACAAGTTTACCGAATTCCTATATTATCAGTTTTGAGGCGCAGCCAGTGACCGCTCGCAGTTTTGCCTTGTCGGTAATCATCGGGGCCAGCCTGCTCCTCGGAACCACATTATGCGCAAACGTTCTGACCGACCCGCAAGGCGTGTTTGGAGTTGAGGTCATAGCCCGGAGTGCGGACCCGAACTGGCGATACCTGCTGTTCAAACAATACGAACGTGACGCCTCGCTTATCGATGGAATCATCTTTGGCTCTTCGCGCGCTGCCTATATTGACGGCGCCGCTTTCGGTGACCGGATCGGTAGCCCGCAGGTTCTGAGGTTTGCCGTTCCCTATGGGTTGATCACCGATCACCTGCCCTTGCTGCAGTACGTTTTGAATGACAAGAGGGCGCGCGGCGAGCAACTGAAGTCGGTACTTCTCTTGCTCGACCTGGACTTTTTCGGAAAGACGCCCTGGACTAATACAAATATCAACGCGTTTCTCCCTCCTGCCGTCAGCGGCGAGTCGGCAGTTCGATTCTGGTGGAGATACCTGACAGCATTCCAGCACCGAAAATGGCGAGACAGCGTTCGGCGTCGTGACCGGGACGCTGCCTCAATGCAAAGCGGTTCGACTGAAAAGGACGCGTTTGTCCGGCGTTCGGATCTTGCCGCCTTTCCGGTTATCGCAATCGGCGGGGATGGTGGCGCAAGTCGATCAATTCAAACGGCTGCTTCCGGTCAGCTTGCCGATGAGGCGGTTGCGTTGTCGCACCGAAGCCGCAAATCCTGGAATGCCGAACGACCGGACTTGGCGCGCCAGATTTCTTACCTTGCACAGTTCGTCGAGTTCTGTCGAAGCAACAACGTCGCGCTAACCGTCGCAACGTCCCCCATGTCTCGGGCAAACGTGGAGGGCTATCCCGATGGCGAACTGGAGGCGCTGATGGAAAAATTAAATCGCCTGACTCCGATCTGGGATTTTTCCTCTCCGAAATGGCTGGCGGATAACCCCAACTACTGGGCAGACTTTTCGCATTTTTCTGACGCGGTCGGCTTATTGATGCTGGACCGAATGTTTTTGGGAAACTCTTCTACTCCGGGTGATTTCGGTCGCCTACGACCACAGCTAGCTCGGTGAGCTCCTTGCCAGATGTAGATGATCCTTCCCCGAAGGAAGTAAATGCCGACACGAGCGCCCGATACAGGGTACTGGTCACCGGCTCCGACGGATTCGTTGGCCGGCACCTCGTGCCTTACCTGGCGGAGCTTGGTTACCAGGTGACCGCGGCATCGAGGGCAGCCGCCGCATTCAAGCACCCGAACGTAATCGCTGCAAAGCTCCTGGATCTGTCGGCAAATTGCGACTGGTCGCCGTTACTTGATGAATGCGATGCGATCGTTCATCTCGCGGGAATTGCCCATCGGCCGGTTGATGGTGAGCTCTACGATCGCGTCAATCGCGAGGCGACCGATACCCTCGCTAGGGAGGCTTTCGCCAAGGGAAAACATCTTGTCTTTATCTCGTCGATAGCCGCTCAGTCCGGCCCATATTCGGATCGCGAATTGACGGAAGATGATACGGCGAAGCCAACCAACGCCTATGGAAAGTCAAAGTTGGCCGCGGAACTCTGCATCCAGGCCGCGGGGGTCTCGTACACGATTCTGCGTCCCGTCGGGATCTACGGCCGAGGTGCAAAAGGCAATTTTGCTACGCTGGAACGGATCGCTCGCCTGCGAATTCCTCTCCCGATCAAGGCGCTGACGGCTCATCGGTCCGTCCTATCTATCGAAAACTTTTGCTCCGCCGTTGTCAAAGTTCTTGGCGACCCTCTTGCGCGCGGCGAAATCTTTATAGTCTCAAATCCGACCCCACTTACTGTCGCCGAGGTTTTCACAAGGTGTAGGGCCGATTCAGGCAGCCCACCCTTGCTGCTGACAGTTCCCGAGAAACTCCTTGAGATATCTCTCAAGGCTGCCGGACTAACCTCTCTCTGGTCGCGAATCGGACGCCCTCTCGTTGCGCGTCCGAGAAAGTTACTCTCGCTCGGCTGGGAGCCGATTGACGCGTGAACAATTAGTGGCGGACATTCGCCTGGCTGTCGCGGACTGCCATCGCTTACGACGATTGGGCCGTATTCCGAACAACGCGCGCAAAATCTTCGGCGAAGGCGGCGACGCGCCGATCGAGACCCGGCAGCAGATCGCGAGTGACTACCGGAGGCGCATTCTGCATGGTCCGCCAGAGCATATCGGCCAACGTGGCAGGATCGTCGAGTCCAAAATAGCACGCGGTATCACTTGCCTGTTCACGGTGGACATCGATATCGGAAAGGAGCAACGGCACGTCAAATGATTTGGCCTCTTCGACGGTCGTGCTCCAGCCCTCGAAGCGGGATGGGTTGATCACTGCTACTGCAGTGCGCAACAGCGCATAAACATGATCCAGCGGAATCATTCCGAGGTAGCGAAAATTGGCTTTAAGACCGCGCGCCGCGACCTCTCGCATCAAATTGTCGAAATAGTCCGTTCCCCCGGTGTCTTTCGGGCTACCTGAAGCTGCCACGACGATGTCGCATCCGCGCTGTTTCAGGATCGTCAGCGCGTTGACCAC
>Ga0210407_10004765_pt1 | contig 10600 bp, 8 predicted proteins | sample IncBWC27MmetaG_FD_150860 | JGI IMG/M metagenome (GOLD analysis project Ga0210407, IMG submission 150860) | Forest soil microbial communities from Barre Woods Harvard Forest LTER site, Petersham, Massachusetts, United States - Inc-BW-C-27-M | ecosystem: Environmental > Terrestrial > Soil >... | reverse complement strand
GGGCCTCCGTCCGGCGCATCCAGACCCTCCAAAAAGGGCCGGACCTACCGGACAGATCGTGCGCTACCTAAACCGGACATATCGTCTGCTACCGACACTTGGTCGACCAGAGCTTGATAGAAACCGAAACTTGTGGTATATGTTTCTGCATCGCTGGATCAGGCGCAAGTCTCATCCGCAGGGGAGAAAAAGGCGATGCGCGTCGGATAGGTCGCCGAGGGCCTAAGACAGAAAGAGATTTTTTATTTGAATCGCTCGTAACCCATTGAAAAGTCAGGATTCAAAAAAATAAACGCCAGTAAACGCTAGCTATTTTACTAGCGTTTATTCGCGTTTAGTAGCTCTTATTGCGCTGGCTTGGTGGCTTTTGCGGCTCGGGCCGAAGCGGATCCGTTTGGGTGATCGATCCCGCTCTCCTCCAGCGGGCCTAGGAGAACTCCGCAGCCCGGCCGAACGGACCGGGAGCGCACCACAACGGCTTGACTAATAATATCTATGGATTTAGTATATAATAGAAAACTAGTTATGGACGCGACGTTTAAGCTATCATCACTTCAGGCAGGTGATTCGGTGCGCGTCAGTTGAGGGGCAATTGCTCGTGGAACTCGTGGAGCTTAAACCGCTCAAGCGCGGCCTGGAATGGCCGACGGCCCTACTTGCTTTCACCATTCACGGTCTGTGGTTGCTGACCACCTTTTTCTATCGTGATCTGCCGTGGTGGGTTCTGACGCCGCTCGGCGCTTGGATCATTGCCTGGCAGTTGAACCTGCAGCACGAAACAATTCACGGCCATCCGACCCGGAATCGCCGCGTCAACGAAATGATCGGCCGCTGGCCCTTGTCGCTATGGCTTCCCTATTCGATCTACCGCTCCACCCATCTTGCTCATCATCGGGACGAGAATTTGACCGATCCGCTCGATGATCCCGAGAGCTATTACTGGGCGGACGGACAGTGGCGCGCGCTCGGGCCGCTCGGACGCGCCCTTGTTGCCGCGCAGTCGACGCTTCTCGGGCGCATGATCCTCGGCCCGGCATGGACGATCTCGCGTTTCGTTCGCGGCCTGGCTCGCGACGTCTGGCGGGGCAAGGGCAACACGCGCGTGATCGTCGCGCGGCACCTCCTCGAATGCGCCGTCATTCTCACCTGGGTGTTCGGCGTCTGCGGCATGCCGTTCTGGGTCTATGTCGCGTGCTTTGTCTATCCCGGCTTGAGCCTCGCCGTGGTTCGCTCCTTCGCCGAGCATCGCGCCGAGCAGGAGGTGGGCAAGCGAACAGCGATTGTCGAGAACGCTCGAATTCTCGGGCTGCTGTTCCTGTTCAACAACCTGCATGCTGCGCATCACCTGCGCGGCAGGCTGCCCTGGTATCAAATCCCGAAATTCTATCGCCTCAATCGCGCAGCCCTGATCGAGCGCAACGGCGGCCTTGTCTACAACAGCTATTTTGACGTGGCGCGACGCTATCTCCTGACATCCCACCACCGCCCAATTCACCCAGGTTGGGACCAACGGGCGGCGTGAGCGGCGAAACGCTGATCGCTATCCTGCCCATGTACGATTTTCCGTGGACCGCCGCGGCCAATGACGCGCTATGGGCGGCGATTTCCGCCCGACTTGCGGAAGCCGGCGTTCAATCACCGACGAGGCTCACTCGAGGCGGTGAACTCGCCGTGCTCTGGCGACATTCTGCCCTCATCTTCGGCCAGACCTGCGGCTATCCTTACGCGTCTGGTCTCAAAGACGCCGTAACGCTGATCGCGGCGCCGGAATATTCGTTTCCCGGCTGCACAGACGCGTTGCACCGAAGCTTCATCATCCGCCGCGCGAGCGATCCACGCTGCGTGCTCAAAGAATTTCGAGGCGCGGTCGCTGCGCTCAATGCTCACGACAGCAATACCGGCATGAATCTGTTCCGCGCAATGATCGCTCCGATCGCAGGCGGGGCGGCGTTTTTCTCCTCGATTGTCGTGACGGGCTCGCACGAGGCGAGCGTGGCCGCAGTCGACAACGGCCAAGCCGATCTCGCGTCGATCGACTGCGTGAGCTTCGCGCTTCTCGGACGCGGCCGCCCCGAGTTCATAGAGCAGGTCGCCATCGTCGCCGAGAGCCCGCTCTTGCCTTGCCTGCCGTTCATCGCCGCCGCCAGCCTTCCGGCGCCGACGATCGAGACGGTGCGCAAGGCGCTGATTGCAGCGCTGGCCGACCCGGACCTCGCCGAGACGCGTACTGCGCTCGGGCTCACGGGCGCTCGGGCCGCGACGCCAGCCGATTATGATCGGGTGATGGAGATCGAGCGCGATGCAAGAGTGGCAGGCTACGCAGGTCTCGTGTAGGCGCCATCCTCTCTAACCCGCTTCCGCGCGCCGAGTTTGTCACCCCCGCGAAAGCGGGGGTCCACAGCTTCCCGCCAGCTGCCGTAACGCTCGATAGCTCAGGCATCATTCTGGATGCCCGTTTCCGCGGGCATGACAGGTCGAGCGGTTTGTCCAGGCCCCACGCGCGCTCACGTCTCCGCGATGCCGCCGAGATCGCCCGCCTGCGCTCCGCTCTCGCGCCCGTGCGGCAGCGCAAGGTACTCGGCCGAACGCATTTCATGCAGTCGGGAGGCGGCGCGCGCGAATTCGAACGCCTCCGCGCCTTCGGCGCCGGAATAGAGCGTCTCCGGTTCGCCCGCCGCCGAGGCGATCAGCTTGACGCGCATGTCGTAGAGGGCGTCGATCAGGATGACGAAGCGCTTCGCCTCGTTCCGCTCGCCGGCGGCGATTACGGGGATGTGGTCGAGAATGAGGGTGTGAAAGCGCTGCGCGAGCTTGAGATAGTCGGCCGCGCCGAGCGGGCGGCGACAAAGCGCGTCGAAATCGAAACGCGCGACGCCGTCGATCGTCTGCGGCACGTCGAGATGGCGGCCAAGAAGCTCGATGTGGGCTGGCTCGCCGCGGTCGTGGCCGGTCAGCGTCAGGAACGCCGCGTCGAGCGCGGCGTCCGCCTTCGGGCTAAGCGGCGCATGGTAGACGGGCGCGCGCTGGAGCTTCTCGAGCCTGTAGTCGGTCCGGGCGTCGAGCTCGATCACCTCGAGCCGCTCTTTGATTAGCGTGATGAATGGCAGGAACAGGGCGCGATTGAGCCCGTCCTTGTAAAGCTCGTCGGGAGCGACATTCGACGTCGCAACCACGACCACGCCCGCGGCAAAGAGGGCCGAGAACAGCCGGCTCAGGATCATCGCGTCGGCGATGTCGCGCACGGAAAACTCGTCGAAGCAAAGAAGCGAAGCTTCGCGCGCCAGATCCGCCGCAACAGGCGCGATCGGGTCTTCACCTGTGACCTCGCCGCGCTTACGCGCTTGGCGCCATTGATTGAGGCGAGCGTGCACATCAGCCATGAAGGCGTGAAAATGCGCCCGGCCCTTGCGTGGCCCCTCGATTGCGTCGAAGAACATATCCATCAGCATCGTCTTGCCGCGGCCGACTGGCCCATGGATGTAAAGGCCGCGCGGCGGCTCAGCGGGCTTCACTGCGAAGAGTCTTGAGAAACCGCTCGGCTTTCCTTCCGCTTTGTAGGCTTTCAGTTTGACGGCGAGCGCGTCGAGCTTGCCGACAAGCTTCGCCTGGGCTGGGTCGGATTCGAACCGGCACTGGGAGACGAGCGCGTGGTAGCGATCGGCGATGCTGGTCACGCGCGCGCCCCTTCTCCCCGAGGGAGAAGGTGGCCGGCGAAGCCGGTCGGATGAGGGACTTCGCACTGACGCTGGGCCGTCACCCCCAACCCCTCTCCCCTAGGGAGAGGGGAGCGGCCCAGCGCTAGCGATGCGCCATCCGAGCCTGAACTCGGGAGGCTAATGCGCCTCTTCCCAGTTTTGCGCCGCGCGCGCGTCAACCCTGAGCGGCACATGCAGCTGAATCGCTGGCTCCGGCGCGTCGACCATCACTTTGGCGACAATGGGCAAGGTCGCCTCGACTTCATCGTCCGGCGCCTCGAACACCAGTTCGTCATGAACCGTGAGCAGCATCCGCGCGCTCAATCCGGCCTTCAAGAGAGCATCGTCCATGCGGACCATTGCACGGCGGATGATGTCGGCCGCCGAGCCCTGCAGCGGCGCGTTGATGGCGGCGCGCTCGTTGAAGGCGCGCTCCGAGGGATTGGAGGCGTTGATGCGCGGATAGTGGCACTTGCGGCCGAACAAAGTGGTCACATATCCGTTGGCGCGCGCAATTTTCTTCGTCGCCTCCATGTAATCGCGAATGCCAGGGAAGCGCTCGAAATATTTCCTGATGTACGCGCCCGCCTCGTCGCGTGGGATACTCAGCTGATTGGCGAGGCCGAAAGCCGAAATGCCGTAGATGATGCCGAAATTGATCGCTTTCGCCCGCCGGCGCACCTCGCTCGGCATGCCCTCGATCGGCACGCCGAACATCTCCGAGGCGGTCATGGCATGAATGTCGAGGTCGTCGGCGAAGGCTCGCTTGAGCGCCGGGATGTCGGCGAGATGGGCGAGAAGCCTGAGCTCGATCTGGCTGTAGTCGGCTGAGATAAGCTTGCGTCCTTCGGGCGCGACGAAGGCGCGCCGGATCTTACGCCCTTCTTCGGTGCGGATCGGAATGTTCTGCAGATTGGGTTCAGACGACGATAGGCGCCCAGTGGTCGTCGAGGCGAGCGCATAGGCCGTGTGGACGCGCCCGGTCGAGGGATTGACGAAGCCCGGCAGCGCGTCGGTGTAGGTCGACTTGAGCTTCGAGATCTGCCGCCACTCGAGCACGCGCGCCGGCAATTGATGGCCTTCGGCGGCGAGATCCTCAAGCACGCTCGCGGTCGTGGACCATGCGCCGGTCGCCGTTTTCTTGCCCCCTGGCAAGCCCATCTGGCCGAACAGAATGTCGCCAAGCTGTTTCGGCGAGCCGGGGTTGAAGGGGGCGCCCACGATCCGATTGATCTCGTCCTCGAGCGCGCCCATGCGCTGGGAAAACTCGCCCGTCATGCGTGACAAGATGTTGCGGTCGATCGCGATCCCGCGCCGCTCCATGCGCGCCAGAACCTCGACCAGCGGACGCTCGAGCCGCTCGTAGACCGTTGCCATCTTCTCAGCGACAAGGCGCGGCTGCAAAACACGCCTGAGACGCAGGGCGATGTCCGCTTTCTCCGCTCCGTATTCGCACGCCTTTTCGATTGGCGCCCGCGCCAGCCCGACGAGATTGCGGCCCGAGCCCGCGACTTCGCTTAAGGGAATGGGTTTGTGGCCGAGAAAGCGTTCGGAGAGCGTAACGACGCTGTGATCGTCGCCGGTCGCGCCGGCGTCGAGCGTGTACGAGAGGAGCATGGCGTCGTCGATCGGCGCGACGCGAATGCCGCGCATTGCCAACACATGCATGTCGAACTTGATGTCGTGGCCGACTTTGAGGACGCCCGGCTGCTCGAGCAAGGGCTTCAGAAGCGCGAGCGCTTCCGCTTCCGCGATCTGATCGGGCGCGAGGCCCGCACCGTTGAAGAGATCGTCTGCGCCGGTCCGATGGCCGACGGGGATGTAGCAAGCCTCCCCCGGCTTGACCGCCAGCGAGAGGCCAATGAGGTCGCCTTGCAGCGGCTCGGCCGAGTTCGTTTCGGCGTCGATCGCGACAACGCCCTCATCCTCCGCGCGAGCGATCCATGCGCTGAGCTCCGCTACGGTACGGACGGTCTTATACGCCGCGCGGTCGATCGGCGCGCGCGCCTCTTTTGCCCGCGCGGTCGCAAGGTCAGCGGGCGCAGTCCCGTGCGGGGCGGCCTTGGGCTCGCGCGGCGCGGGAGCAGGGACAGCCAGGGCGGGGGACGCGCCCTCTGTCGACGCATCTCCTTTTCGTTCCAACAACGCCACGCCCTGGCCGCCCGGCCAAGCCGCGGGGCCGACGAAGCGGGGGTCCGGCTCAATTGACGCCATGTCGACGCCGCAGATCTCAGCAACGCGGCGGGTGAGGGTCGTGAGCTCCATCGCCTTGCAAAACGCGACGAGCCGTTTGCCGTCGAGCTCCGGCGTCGCAAGGACCTCGAGCGGCGTCTCGACCGGCACGTCCCGATCCAAGGTGACGAGCTGCTTCGACACGCGGATGAGCTTGACTGTTTCGGGATTGGTCAGCACGTTGCGACGCTTCGGCTGCTTGATCTCGCCCGCGCGCGCAAGAAGCGTCTCGAGATCCCCATATTCGGTGATGAGCTGAGCGGCGGTCTTGAGCCCGATGCCGGGCGCGCCCGGCACATTGTCGGTCGAATCACCAGCGAGCGCTTGGACGTCGACCACCCTGTGCGGGCCGACTCCGAAATATTCCTTGACCTCGTCCGGCCCGAAACGCCGCTCCTCGCGAGAGCCGGCGGCCCCCGCTTGGCCCGAAGCCGGGTCGTACATCGACACGCCCGGCTCGATGAGCTGCATGAGGTCCTTGTCGGCCGAGACGATGAGAACGTCGGCGCCGGCCTGGCGCGCCTGTCGAGCATAGGTGGCGATGATGTCGTCGGCCTCGTAGCGACCCTGCTCGATCGGGACCATGCCGAAGGCCGAAACGGTGGCGCGCATCAGCGGGAACTGCGGCACCAGTTCGTCCGGAGGATCCTTCCGGTGCGCCTTGTAGGCCGGGTAGATGTCGCGCCGGAACGAATTCTCCGTCTTGTCGAAGATCATGGCGAGATGGGTCGGCTTGAAACCTCCAGCCCCGTCGCGGATGAACTGCAGTACTTTGGTGGCGAACAGCCGCACCGCGCCGGTCGGCAGGCGGTCCATCCGATAATTGTACTTCTGATCCTGGCGGATCGACTGATAATAGGCGCGAAAGACGAACGACGAGCCGTCGATGAGAAAAACGTGGTCGCCGCGGCCGACCGGGCGGTGGGGCTGGGTCATGGCCATCACATAAGCGAAGCGGCCTGCAAGCGCCATCGTGGCGCCGAAGAGGCGGCGCGTGAATGGCGAAATTCACTGGATAGCAAACAGAAACGGAGGCGATGGCAATGGCGACGGATAATTCTGGAACACTGGCGCTATTGATCGATGGCGATAACGCCTCACCTAAAATCGTTGATGGCCTCCTGGCCGAGATCGCCAATTACGGCCTGGCGAGCGTCAAGCGCATCTATGGCGACTGGACCGGCCCGAACCTGAAGGGCTGGAAGGAATGCCTGCTCGAACATTCGATTCAGCCGGTCCAGCAATTCGCCTACACGACCGGCAAGAACGCGACTGATGGCGCAATGATCATCGACGCCATGGACCTGCTCTATACCGGCCGCTTCTCCGGCTTCTGCATTGTCTCGAGCGACAGTGACTTTGCTCGCCTCGCCGCCCGCATCCGTGAGCACGGCGTCACCGTCTATGGTTTTGGGGAACGCAAGACGCCCCGCCCCTTCATCACCGCTTGCGACAAGTTCGTTTATTTCGACGTGCTCAATGCGGCCGGCGAACAGAAGGAATCGGAATCCGCCGCCGCGCCAAAGCTAGCGGCGGTTAAACCCGCGCCGACGAAAACGGCTCTGGATCGCGCGGCGCTCGATATGCTCTCAAAGGCTGTGACGGCCTCGGCCGACGAAGACGGCCGCGCTAATCTCGCCCGCGTTGGCGCGCATCTGGCGAAACAGTCGCCAGACTTCGACCCGCGCAACTACGGCTTTCCGCGCCTCTCCAATCTGGTGGAAGCTTCGGGCATTGCCGAGGTCGAGCGCATCGGTGAAAATCCGAAAATCATCATGGTTCGCCTCAAAGGCGAGAGACCCGCTCGCCCCGCGAAATAGGCCCCAATGGCGCGATCGTCTTCATCACCGACCTCATAAGCGACTGCGTCATGTCGTCGACGGCGATTCGTTGGGGCACGTCGATCTCATCGAGACCCGCATTGGCGCCTTCGTTCATCGAACAGTCATTGTTCCGGTTGCAGTTTCGCTCCTCTGGTTGCGCCGAGTCGCCGTTTGGCCGGCGGGCTCGATGGAAAAGGGCAGGGAATGGCTTTTCGCAACGGCTTGGCCGCCGTCGCGGCGATCGCGATTGCGGTTGGCGCCGGTTTCGAACTGCGCAGTGCGCAGTCGTTCACCGTCCCGGACGCCTGCGTGTTGGGCGCAGCGGATTGCGCGGATGTTTGCCGTGGCCTCGACGATCAGCGCCGCGCGCCCGGCGACTTTGTTGCGCTCGCCGCCTACCAGCTCGGTCCCGAGCGGCCGATTCTGATGCCGCCGGCCAACCTGTCGATGCCCGCGCCGGTCGACCCGCACAATGTCTATGCCGGGGCCGGCGTCGGCATGTTCAGTCCCACGGTCGCCGGGCAGCCGTCGCGGGTCTATTCGCCGAACCTCGCGACCGGCAAGGTCGACGTGATCGATCCGGACACCTTTAAGGTCATCGACAGCCTGGCTGCTATGCCGAGCCCGGAGCACATCGTTCCGTCCTGGGATCTGCAGACGCTTTGGGTTTCGGCGGATGTGAGCGCGCGCGGCGGACACGGCGGCGTCGCGCCCATCGATCCGAAGACAGGCAAGGTCGGCAAAGTGGTCGACGTGCCTGACTCCTACAACATCTATTTCACGCCCGACGGAAAATCGGCGATCGTCGTCGCGGAGGCGATGCGGCGGCTCGAGTTCCGTGAGCCCCACACGATGGCGCTGCAGGGCTACATCGCGACGCCCCAATGCGCGGGGATCAACCACGCCGATTTTTCGCCCGACGGCTCGTATGCGATCTTCACCTGCGAGTTCAACGACTCGCTCGCTAAGATCGATCTCGTCCATCACACACTGGTGGAGACGCTGCCGCTCACGCCCGGCCATATGCCGCAAGACATCAGGGTCGCGCCGGATGGCAAGATCTTTTTCATCGCCGACCTCATGGGCGACGGCGTCATGGTGATCGACGGCGATTCGTTCGGGCAGCTCGATTTCATCAAGACCGGCGTCGGCGCGCATGGGCTCTACCCGAGTCGCGACGGGACGAAGCTCTATGTCACCAATCGCGGCACCCACAGCCTTGGCGGCGCACGAAAGGGCCCCGGCAGCGTCTCGGTGATCGACTTCGCGAGCCGCAAGGTCGTCGCCACTTGGACCGTTCCCGGCGGCGGCAGCCCGGACATGGGCAACCTCTCCGCCGACGGCAAATGGCTCTGGCTATCGGGCCGGTATGATGGCGTCATCTACGCCTTCAACACCGATGACGGCTCGGTGAAGTCGATCACCGTGGGCGGCATGCCGCACGGGCTCACCGTCTGGCCGCAGCCCGGGCGCTATTCGCTCGGGCACACGGGAAACATGCGCTAGATCTTGTCGCGGCCTAGGTTCGCCCTCTAAAGCCGCGCAGCGAGAGCCGCGTAAACCGCCAGCACGGCGCTGGCGATGACATTCCAGCCGGCAAGCGACAGCCCGGCGATGCGCAGCTGGACCTCGTCGCAGCGCACGACTTTCACCGAATCCAGCGCTTTCACCAGGTCGTTGACGTCGAGGGAACCGGGACCGCCAGTGCATGCGGTCGGTCCCTGCCACCAATGGTACTCGACGCCGGCGTGGTAGGCGGCAAGCACAGCGTTGGCGGCGAAAACCAAAGCGAGAAGCGCGAAACCCGCTCGCGCCAAGCCATGCGCCGAACGGCCGGCGAGAAGCGAGGTCAGGAGCGCGAGCGGAATGGCGGCGTAAAAGGCGTAGCGCTGGGTGAGGCAGAGTTCACAGGGCGCGTAGCCCATTCCCTGAAATATCCAGACCGCCGCGAGGATGGCGATTGACGCCGCGGCGATCAAAAGCGCCCTGGCCTCTTGCGAGCGCGGCAGCGCGGTCTCGACGAGCGTCATCAGAACACCTTGATCGCAATCACAAAGCCGGCGACGACCATGGCGACGAATGCGCCCAGAACGGCGGCGAAATTGCGCTCCATCGCATTGCGCAAAGGTTCGCCGAACCAGTGTAGAGCGCCGGCGACGAGAGAGAATCGCGCGCCGCGCGTGACAACCGACAAGGCGACGAATAGGGGAAAGTTATAGCCGAGCAGACCGCTCGTGATTGTCACCAGCTTATAGGGGATGGGGGTTACACCCTTGACGAGGATCACCAGCCAGCCCCATTGGGCGTAGGTCTGTTTCAGCGCATCCATCTTCGCGCCATAGCCGTATAGATTGATGAGCCACTGCCCGACCGTGTTGTAGAGCAGCGCGCCGATGGCGTAGCCGAGCATGCCGCCAATCACTGAGGCGATGGTCGCGATGAGGGCGTAGCGCCAGGCGCGCTTCGGATTGGCGAGCGCCATCGGGGCGAGCAGCACATCGGGCGGAATGGGAAAGAACGAGCTTTCCGCGAACGCGACCACGGCCAGCGCGCGCTCGGCGTAGGGACCCTCGGCCAGGGATCGGACGCGGGGGTAGAGCGACTTGAACATGCAGGTCCTTCGCAGTGCAGCGGCCTTTTACGCGCTTGCGGCGCCGCCGTCCACGCGCAGGGCCTATCGCGAGGCCTGAGCGCATTGACCCTAAAGCGTCGCGCGTTCTATATCGACTCCGTCCGCTTTGGCGCGGGCCCCTATGGCGGAACTGGTAGACGCGTCCGACTCAAAATCGGATTCCGCAAGGAGTGCTGGTTCGATTCCGGCTAGGGGCACCATCCGGCTGTTTATAACTA
>Ga0210407_10004763_pt1 | contig 10605 bp, 6 predicted proteins | sample IncBWC27MmetaG_FD_150860 | JGI IMG/M metagenome (GOLD analysis project Ga0210407, IMG submission 150860) | Forest soil microbial communities from Barre Woods Harvard Forest LTER site, Petersham, Massachusetts, United States - Inc-BW-C-27-M | ecosystem: Environmental > Terrestrial > Soil >... | reverse complement strand
GAAACTCGCGGAAACGCTGCTGGAGCAGGCGCGCAAAGTGACGCTGACATCGCGCGCGTTTCGCAACGCCCAGTTACCGCTGCTCTATAAGGAATTGCACGATCTCACCGGCATGGACATGGCGCTGCTGATGAATTCCGGCGCCGAAGCTGTCGAAACCGCCGTCAAAGCCGCCCGCAAGTGGGGCTACACGAAAAAAGGAATTCCCGACGGCCAGGCGGAAATCATCGTGTGCGAAGGGAATTTTCACGGCCGCACGATCAGCGTGGTCAGCTTTTCCACCGAAGAACAATACAAAGATGGCTTCGGCCCGTTCACGCCTGGCTTCCGCGTGATTCCATTTGGCGATGCCAACGCGCTGCGTGCAGCGATTACACCGAACACCTGCGGATTTTTGCTCGAGCCAATTCAAGGCGAAGCGGGAATTGTCATTCCCCGCGACGGATTCTTGCGCGAAGCCGCGGAAATTTGCCGCGAGCACCGCGTGCTGTTTATGGCCGATGAGATCCAATCCGGACTGGGCCGCACAGGCAAGATGTTTGCCTGCATGCACGAAGGTGTTCAGCCGGACGTGCTCATCATCGGTAAAGCTCTGGCGGGTGGATTTTATCCGGTGTCGGCGGTGCTAGCCTCGAAAGAAATTCTCGGCGTCTTTCGACCCGGTGATCACGGCAGCACCTTCGGCGGTAATCCGCTGGCGTGCGCGCTCGCCCGAACGGCCCTCAGCATCCTGGTAGAAGAAAAGTTGGTAGAGCGTTCCGCGGAGTTGGGCGCCTATTTCCTGGAGAAACTGCAGACGCTGCAAAGCCCGGCGATTCGCGAAATTCGCGGCCGCGGCCTGTGGCTCGCAATCGAGTTGAATCGGGATGCCCGGCCCTACTGCGAGGCCCTGAAGGACGAAGGAATCCTCTGCAAGGAAACGCACGATACCATCATCCGCATCGCGCCGCCCCTGGTTATCGAGCGCGACGAAATCGACTGGGCCTTCGACCGCATCGCCAAAGTCCTCATGTAGCGGCCGCCTTCTGAGGTGCGCATTTTGCACCCCGGATGGTTTTACGGGGCGGGCGCCTTTCCTCAGTCAGCAGCGGGAACGGTCCGTCGCAATTTCGGCGATGGTTTCTCAAAATTCAAAACGCTACTCACAAATTGGCTGAGTGTGCCGCCCAGATGCCCAAGGACGCGCTGCTTGAGCGAGCTGTAGTCCTGTGTCCCGCAAAAGAGATCGCTCAGCAGTTGCCGAAACACCGCATTGCGCTGCAGAAACTGCACCATGCGCGTCGTGACCGAGCACCCGAGAAACGACCCGCGATAAAAGCGTCGAACAATCCGCGCCGCGAATTCAAGCTCCAGCGAAAACGAAGCCCGCACTCGCGAAGGATACAGCTCAGGACAGCCCTCCGCAATCGAACGCCCCAGCAGCTCCCCGGACCGCATCGCGTAAAACAGTCCTTCTCCCGTCAGCGGGTCCACCCACGCAGCCGCGTCGCCGCACATCGCCCAATTCCTGCCAATCACCGCCCGGTCGGAAAGCGTACGCACCTGCGGCGAAGGCAAAACGTGGCTGTAAAACTTGGCATTTTCGGTGGCGAATTTTTCCGCCGCAGCAAACGTGTGCAGGTGCGAGCGAAGTTCGTTGCTGGTATGTGAAGCCATGCTCCCGCAAATCCCCAGCGAAATGTGATCCGCCCGCGGAAACGACCAGATGTAGCCTTCAAACTCCGGAAGAAACTTGATGATGATCTCTTCGGCGGTGTCCGGCACGAAGTAGCCCTGGGTCATCTCCAGTTCGTCCGCGGAAAGCGCCCGCGTCCCGGGCAGCATTTGGTTGCGCGCTCCCGAAGCAAGCACCACGAAATCCACATTGCGCCATTCGCCCTCGACACAATAGCGCGGCCTCTCCGTGGAGGTGTCAATGTGTTGCACGCGGCGGTGATGCACCTCGCAACCCGCTTCACGCGCGCGGTCCAGAAGGAAACCGTTCAGCACGCGCCTCGAATAGATCACGATGGGATGCTTCAGGTCCAGCTTGGCGCGCTGGTTCTCCGCGCTGATAATCTCCACGTTGCGGACCAATTTCTTCGGGTGGGGATTATCCAGCAGGAAAGGGAAGTGCTCCGTAGCTTTATACGTAAGCCCGCCGCCGCATGGCTTTTCCCAAGCCAGCCGCTCATCAAAAATATTGACTGAGTGCCCCGCACGCGCGAGTTGTTCCCCGCACATGGCGCCCGAAGGTCCGCCACCGATGATAACAATCTCAGCCATTTGTGCGTTCTAGGTGAACTATGTTCGCGTCTCCGACGTAGGCGGGACAAAACCAATCTGCTGGGCGACCGGCGGCTCCTAGGACAAGGGAAAGAGCACCAGGCAAAAACCCGCTAAAAGTATAGCACCGAAGACGGCGGCGGCCGTGGGGGAAGCCGTGCGCCGCCGTACCAATCGTGCACCCAGCCGCATAAAGAGAAAGAAGAGCATGAAGTAGGGCATCAGCAGCACAACCAGAATCTGGCCACTATGCAAAACGAAGGTGCCGAACACCAGCACGAGCCACGCGAGCAGGATCGCCAGATAATCAATCCCCAGCCGCTTGCGGGGCTCGCTCACCGGGCCCAGCAGAACCTCCAGCGCATAAAGAAAAACAAAGGCGGCCAGGAAAAACAGAGGGAAGCGTTCCCATCTCCGCAAAGTGAGCCATGCACTCGTTACCGTCAGGTCGAACCATCCCGTTACCAGCAGATGCAGAATCAGCGCCCCCACGGCCGCGCCCAACACGACGCCGGGCTTCGCCGCAAATTTCTTCAGAGCTAGTTTGGGATGCAGCAACAAAAGAAATCCGCCAGCCAGGAGAAAGTAACTGGCCAGATAGTCGCCTTCGAACAAGCCCAGCACGCGCGGAGGAACGAGATGCCGAAGCAGAAGGACCACCGCAAGCGAAACGAGCACGACCTCACCCAGGAATCGAACCGTTTCGCGCGCTTGCGAATCGGCCGGTGCTTCTTCGGGAGCGGGCGTTGCCAGTTCCCGCAGAAACGGCCCCGAGAGAAGCAGAATGCCCAGAAATCCAAGCAGGCCTCCGCCCAAATACAGCAAGCTGGGAACCTGCGCGGGATTCGACATGTTCAGCGCCCGTGCGGCCCACGCTTGCGTCATCCGCGCAACACCGGGAGAAAACAAGGCACTCACATGCGATTGCCCGGGCAGCGAATGAAACTGAATGCTTGGGTCGTTCGTGCCGGCCACCAGGTCCGCTGCGTTCGCGGCCAATCCTTGCGGCTCGAATTGCCCTGCCGTTATCAATGTGTTCGGCAGGATGTGCGGCGGATTTTGAAACAACAATTTGTCAGGGGACACGCCATGCTTTGCTTGCATCGGCGCGGGGGACAGAGCGATAACTCCCGCCGGGCGGAACTCCGGCGCGAGCCGCAGCGCAATGGCTCCTCCCATCGAATGCCCGGCAAGAATGGTGCGATCCGGCACGATCAGTCCGCGTGCCGACAATCCGCGGAGCAGAGACCGTCCACAGTCCTCCGCGTTCGCCGCAGTAAATGGACCGGGCGTGCGGCCGTGACCAGGAAGGTCCGGGATATAAACGGTAAGCCCCAACTCCGCAAAACTGCGCGCCAAATACCTCATGATGTACTTGTTCGCGGCAAGCCCATGGAAAAGGATCACCGCTCCCGGGTTCGCCTGCGCCGGTGCATCGCGCTTTTGGATGATGGTCATGTCCGCACGGCAGGCGCCCGCAACCGCGTTCACGCGTTTTTCCACGTAGCCTCGCCCGCCCGCGTAGGTCCACACCACACCCACAACCAAAAGCGCGATCCCGGCCAGCGCCTGCCAGATTGGCTTGTAGCTCATGCGCTTGGCTCGCCGCGCCAGCGGCATTCACAACCGGCATGATAGAATTGGATTTCACACGGATTGGTGTTGACGTCGTCGCAAGCGAGCATGGAGACCCTTTGCACCCCGCAGTTTTGACACGTGAAGAACTCATTTTGCAGTTTGGCCCGGGGAAACGCAACGGCAAGCGCGTAGTCTTCACAAATGGCTGCTTCGACTTGCTGCATCCCGGCCACATCAAACTGCTGGAAGCGGCCCGCTCGAAGGGAGACGCATTAATCGTTGGCATCAATAGCGACGACAGCGTCCGCACCCTGAAAGGTCCGTGCCGTCCTGTAATTCCGGAACAAGAGCGCGCAGAGGTTCTCGCAAGCCTCGAGTGTGTGGACGCGGTGGTCGTCTTCAATGAGTTGACGCCGCAAAAAACAATAGCTGCACTCCTTCCCGATATTCTGGTGAAAGGCGGCGACTGGCCGGGGAACCAAATTGTCGGACGCGAAGAAGTGGAAGCTGCCGGGGGGAAAGTGGTTTTGATCGACGTCGTCGAAGGCTACTCAACAACGGAAATCCTCAGAAAGATACGCGCGTAATTGAACAGTTTGCTTTCCACGGTCGCGGGTAACAGGGGAAGATCCCGCGCCGCACTCGAATTTTTTGCAAGAAGCATGATACTGCCCGCGGTTCGAGAACGATTGGAGCGTCTGCTGCGCCACCCCTCCTTGGATGGCGCGCTGGGAGAGCTACGCGCGGGCGCGGGCCTCGTAGGCCTTTCCGGGCTGCAAGACGTCGCGAAAGCCCTCTGTGCGGCCTACTTCACTCATGAACTGCGGCGCCCCGCCTTCTTTCTCACCGAAAGTAATCGCCGCGCCGAGGAACTTGCCGAAAGCGTGCGCTTCTTCGGCCAGATTTTTCCCGGCGTAACCGGCGGCGTTGCGGTCTTGCCCGCGTTCGACAACCTGCCCTGGGACTCGCAAGCCCCTCACGCGGACATTCTGGAACGCCGCGCAGCCACGCTTTACCGTCTGGCAAACGGCGAAGTTTCGCTGGTGATTGCGCCGATGGCCGCCGCGTTGTGGCGGTACCAGGATCCTTACGTCTATCTGACCCTCGCGCAAATCCTCGCCAAGGATTCCGAAGTTTCCCACGAAGCGCTCATCAAACACCTCGGCAGCATCGGCTACGCGCGCACCGAAATGGTGGACCTGCCCGGCCAGTTTGCCGTTCGCGGCGGCATCATTGACGTTTTCTCTCCCGAAGCGCTCCGGCCCGTCCGCATCGAACTCCTCGGCGACACGGTTGAATCCGTCCGTGAATTCGATCCACGCACGCAGCGATCCGTCGCTCCGGTGAACAAGACGACCATTCTCCCGCTCACGGAATGGAGCGTCCCCGCCCCCGGCAGCCGTGAAGCCGAAGAGTGGGAGCCGGGTCGCTGGATGGGCGGAACCTCGGAAGCCGGCGGCAGCGCGCTCTTTGAACTCGCGGAAAGCTCCCTGAAGCCAATCGTATTTCTCGATGAGCCACTGGCCCTCCGCGAAGCTGGAAAAAAATTGCAGGAAGCGGCAACGGAAAATTACGAGCGCCACGGTCACGCGAATTCACCCGAAGTCACGCATTACTTCTGGAGCGAAGCCGACTGGGAACGCGCGCTGGTAAAAACGTCGCGCGTGGAACTCGAACAATTGAATCTCGCGCAGAACGGCGGCCAGCGGTTCGAGCTAAGCTCCCGGCCAAGCACGCGGTTTCATGGCGACGTCGTGGCTTGCGTCGGCGACGTGAAGTCCCAGCTTGCTTCCGGCGGCACGGTGTACCTGACGGCGGCAAGCCTGGGCGAACTCGAACGCTACGCCGACATCTGCCGCGAGTACGAAGTTCCCTATGTGCTCGGCGAGACCGAAGAAGCCGCCGCGGGCTTCACAGCCGAAAGCGCCACGGAAAGCGCCGCCCTCGTTTTGGTGCGCGCCCCGTTCGCCCAGGGCGTTTCCTTTCCCGAAGCGAAGGTCACCATTTACGGCAACGCGGACCTCTTCGACGTAACGCCGTCCGTCGAGCGCCCCAGCCGCAAGATTCGCACCAGCGGATTCTTCGCCGATTTCGCGGAGTTGAAGCCCGGTGATTACGTCGTCCACGTGGATCACGGCATCGGCCAGTTCGAAGGCCTACGGCTGATCGAATCCGAAGGACGCCGCGGCGAATTCATGCTGCTGCGCTATGCGGATGACGCGCGCCTTTACGTCCCGCTGGAACGCATGGACCTCGTCCAAAGCTACCGGGTGGTGGAAGGTTCAGAGCCAACTTTGGACAAGCTGGGCGGCACGGCCTGGGCAACGCGCAAGACTCGCGTCAGGAAATCGCTGGAAGACATGGCCGACCAGTTGCTCGCTCTGTACGCCGAACGCAAAACGGCCGAGGGGTTCGCATTTTCTCCCGATGGTGCCTGGCAGCGGGAATTCGAAGACGCCTTCGAGTTTGAAGAGACCGCGGACCAGCGCACCGCCATCGCCGACATCAAAAAGGATCTGGAAAAGCCCACGCCCATGGATCGCCTGCTTTGCGGCGACGTCGGCTATGGCAAAACGGAAGTAGCCATGCGCGCCGCCTTCAAGGCGGTTGCCGACAACAAACAGATCGCCGTTCTCACGCCCACGACAGTCCTCGCGTTCCAGCATTTTGAAACCTTCAAAAAACGCTTCGCTGCCTTTCCCACGCGAGTCGAAATGCTCAGCCGTTTCCGCACCGCCGCCGAACAGAAAGTAATCCTCGCCGACATGGAAGCCGGAAAAGTGGACATCGTGATCGGCACGCACCGGCTGCTTTCCAAGGACATAAAGTTTCACGACCTGGGCTTGCTGATCGTGGACGAAGAGCAGCGTTTCGGTGTGGCACACAAGGAACGCTTGAAAGAGATGCGCAAGAACGTCCACGCGCTGGCGCTTTCCGCGACGCCCATTCCGCGCACGCTGCACATGTCGCTCGTCGGCTTGCGCGATATGTCGCTGATCGAAACTCCTCCGCGCGACCGCCTCGCGATTCAGACCTCCGTGGCACCTTTCGGCGAAGAGCTGGTCCGGCGCGCAATCGAAAACGAAATGGCCCGCGACGGCCAGGTCTATTTTATTCACAACCGCGTCGAATCCATCTATTCGCTCGCCTCGCTGGTGACGAAACTGGTGCCGAAGGCTCGAGTAGTGGTTGCCCACGGCCAGATGGGCGAAAAAGAGCTGGAAGCCGTAATGCTGAAATTCATCCGTGATGAAGCCGACGTGCTGGTGGCCACCACGATTGTCGAAAACGGTTTGGATATTCCCCGCGCGAACACCATCCTGATCAATCGCGCAGACCGCCTCGGCCTCGCCGAGCTTTACCAGTTGCGCGGGCGCGTCGGCCGCTCGCACCAGCGCGCCTACGCCTACCTGCTGGTGCCAACGGAAAAAATTCTTTCCGACATCGCGCGCAAACGCCTCGCCGCAATGAAAGAGTTCAGCGAACTCGGCGCAGGCTTTCGTATCGCCGCCCTGGACTTGGAACTCCGCGGCGCCGGCAACCTGCTCGGCCGCCAGCAGCATGGCCACATCGAATCCATCGGCTTCGATCTCTACGTCCAGATGCTCGAAGGCGCCGTAGCAAAGCTCAAGGGCGAAGAATCCATGCCCGAACTGCGCACCACCCTCAGCCTCGGCATGGATGTCCGCATCCCGCAGGAGTACATTCCCAGCGAAAACCTGCGCCTGCGCACCTACAAGCGCGTCTCTTCCGTCGCCACCGAAGAGGAGAGGCAGGACGTTCGCAAGGAACTTGAAGACCGCTTTGGCGCCATGCCCAAGTCGGTAGAAAACCTTTTGGAGTACGCGATGCTCAAATCCATCAGCGAGAAGTTGCGCATCGCGTCGGTGGAGCGCCAGGGAACCCGGGTCGCGCTGCGGTTCCACCCTGAAACTCAATTGGACCCTGCCGCCGTCGTCAAAGTCGTGCGCTCAAGGAAGGGCATCAAGCTCGATCCCAGCGGCGTGCTCTGGATGGAACTCCAACGCGGGGAATCGGTCCCCGGAGCGCTGAGAAACGTATTGCTCGGTTTGCGAGGAGAAGGCTAAACTCAGTCAATGGGGAAAATAATGAAGAAGACCGTATTGCTTGCCGGCTTGCTGTTTGCCCTGCCACTGCTGGCGCAGAACCCTCCGGCCAACCCTCCGCCGCCAGACAACCCGCCGCCGGCGCAGAAACAACCGTCACTCGAGGCGCCGCAGATGGCCGCGCCGGAGCCGGAACAATCGAAGAAGCCGGCCACGCCTCCTGCCAAACCGGCTAAGCCCGCGAAGCCTGCGCTGACAGGCGAGGGAAAAGTGGTCGAAGAGATTATCGCGCGGGTGAACAACGAAATTATCACTAGCTCCGAACTCGAAAAAGCGCGCTCGGCGGCGGTGGAAGAAGCACAGCAGGAGTGCAGCGGGCGGTGCACTCCCGAGCAACTGCAAGTCGCCGTGGAAGACCGCCAGAAGTTTGCCTTGCGCGATTTGATCGACCAGTCGCTGCTGGCCCAGCGCGGCAAGGACATGGGCGTCAACGTCGAGGGTGAAGTGGTCAAGCAACTGGACACGATCCGTATCCAGAACAAACTGCCCGGTCCTGATGACCTGGAAAAGGCCGTAACCAAGGAAGGCCTGAACTGGGACGACTTTAAAAACAACATCCGCAACAAGTTCCTGACGCAGGAAGTCATACGCCGCGAGGTTGGCTCTCACATCACCATCGGCCGCGATGATGCGATGAAGTATTACGAAGCCCACAAAAAGGAATTCGTGAAGCCGGAACAAGTCGCGCTGCGGGCGATCGAGATCAGCACGGACGCGAAGAAGGACTCCGACCTTCCCGATCTGAAGAAAAAGGCCGACGACATTCTGCGGCGCATCAAGGAGGGCGAGGATTTCGCAACACTGGCGAAACGCTTTTCCGACGGCAGCACCGCCCAACAGGGAGGCTTCCTCGGCGTCTACAAGCGCGGCGAGCTTTCCAAGCAGCTTGAAGACCAGGTCTTCGCGATGAAGAAGAATCAGCTCACCGACGTGATCGAGACGAAACAGGGCTACCTGATTTTGCAGGTGCTGGAGCGCTACGAAGAAGGCGAGCAGCCCTTCGACAAAGTGGAAAATGAAATCATGGACCACCTCTACAGCGAGCGGATGGAGCCTGCCCTGCGCGAATACTTGAAGACCCTGCGAGAGCAAAGCTACGTTGTGGTCAAGCCGGGTTACCAGGACATGGCCGGGGGCGGCAATTCCGAGATTGAAGAAGTGAGCGCGACGCCGGAAGCGGCCAAAGTGAAGAAGGCGCGCAAGAAATATCTGCTGTTCGGAAAAAGAAACGGGTAAGCAGAGTGAAAAAACTGTTTGTTAAGGACCTCGAGCCCGACCCATCCATCACCGGTTTTTTCCTCGTTCACGAAAAGGAAGTCCGCAACACCGCCGGTGGCAAGCCGTACCTGCGCATGGAGCTTGGCGACCGCACCGGCACGGTCGAAGCCCGCATGTGGGACCAGTTCGACGCGCTGGCCAGGGAAGTGAGCCGCGACGATTTCATTAAAGTGCAAGGCCGCGTGGAGCTTTACCGCAACAAGCCGCAACTCACCTTGCAGCAATTCCGCGTCGCGAAACCCGAGGAGATTGACCTGGGCGACTTTCTGCCGCACACGCCGTACGACGTGGATAAGCTCTACGAGCAAGTCCTGGGATTCATCGAAGAAATAAAGAATCCGTGGTTGAAGAAGCTGACCTCAAAAATCCTGACCGACCCGAAGAATGTCGCGCGATTCAAGCGGGCTCCCGCAGCAAAAGTGATGCACCACGCCTATATCGGCGGCCTGATCGAGCATGTGGTCGGATTGTGCGGACTGGCGAAGCAGATTGCCGCGCACTATTCCGAACTCGATGTGGATCTTCTTCTGACCGCGGCCCTGCTGCACGACATCGGCAAACTGGATGAGCTGTGCTATGAGCGCGCGGTGAGCTACACCGCCGAAGGCCAATTGCTCGGCCACATCACCATGGAACTCGAAACAGTCTCGAAAGAGATGGACTCCATCGAAGGTTTCCCCGAAAAACTGAAAACCGTGGTGCAGCACATTCTGATCAGCCACCACGGCGAATATGAATTCGGCTCGCCCAAGCTGCCGATGATTCGCGAAGCGCTGGCGTTTCACTATATGGATGACCTGGACTCAAAGATGGGCGCCGTTCGCGCGGCCCTGGCGATTGATTCGGGCGAACCGGAGTGGTCCGCCTACAGCGGCGCGCTAGGACGCAAGTTCCTTCGCCTCGACAAATTCCTCAAAGAAGAACCAGCCGCAAAGAAATAACTTTTGAGTGCGGGAGCAAAGCTCCCGCTTTTACGGTCTAAACGCCTTCTCCCAAGCTAAAATTGTGGAGAGGACTTTGCGCCTCAAAAGCGGGAGCTTTGCTCCCGCACTCAAAACGCCCCGCATCTCATTGCGCCCGCGCAATCACCAATGTCAAATCGTCCGCCTGGCTCACGCCGCTGAACTGTTGCACCCCGGCGAGGATCGCGGAGAGCATCTCTTTGACTTCCACTTGCTTGTACCCACGCACAATTTCGAGCAAACGAGATTCGCCAAACTCCTCACCCGCCTGGTTTGGCGCTTCGGTGACCCCGTCTGTGTAGATCACCAGCACGTCTCCCGGCCCAAGCGAGACTTTCTTGACTTCGCAGTTCCAATTCGTGAAGAGACCCAGGACTGTTGCGGTCGCCCCCAGT
>Ga0210407_10004761_pt1 | contig 10606 bp, 3 predicted proteins | sample IncBWC27MmetaG_FD_150860 | JGI IMG/M metagenome (GOLD analysis project Ga0210407, IMG submission 150860) | Forest soil microbial communities from Barre Woods Harvard Forest LTER site, Petersham, Massachusetts, United States - Inc-BW-C-27-M | ecosystem: Environmental > Terrestrial > Soil >... | reverse complement strand
CACTTACGGAAACCACTTGTCGTTGTCGAAGGCAAGGGCGCACCGCGTCGCTTTGGAAATGCAGAAGATCCTGGGATTGCCCGCGTCGGCGATCGAAAGCGACGGTCGCGGGGCCTCCCACCCGCTTGCGTCAAACGAAACGGCACAGGGCCGCACGATGAATCGTCGCATCGAGGTGGAATTCTGGTACGACGATCCTCTCCAAGAGTTATCGGACGAGCCGCAACTGTGCCCGGACGATGTCGACGAAACGGTGACCAAGATTTACGATCCCCCCTGGGGCAGCATTCCACCTCTTGAGCTCGAAAACGGCCAGCCGATCATTCCGCCCGGCTACGCGGCAAACCTGCGTCGCGCGCTGACGGACATTGCGGATCGGACCAATGCGCGACTGCAGTTTATGGGTTACACAAAGAACGAGCGACTCGACCGCCGCACTGCGTCCGTGTACGGCGACGACATCGGCCTTTCCGCGGCGCGGGCTCGCCGCGCTATGGATATCCTCATGCAGGACCCGGTGTTGTCGGGCGCTCCGTCCGAGCACGAGGGACGCGGATATGTCCAGTCCGACGACGTCGTAAACGCCGGCTTCATCCAGGGCCAAGAGTCGTTCGTGCGCGTGCAGGTTGTGTACGACGAGCGGTTACCGTTGAACAACTACGAGGGCGTGGATATTACGCGTCTGAACCAGGAGGTTCGTCCGAAGAGCCCGTACGAGCTGAATGTGATGCGCATCACCGTCGATGGCAAGCCGATCGATGACCCGGGCCGCAGCTCTTCCGACATCCAGCGATGCACCGACGTCGCGCTCGACAACGCGAAGATCCACTTCCGCTTCGACAATCTTGAGTCGCGGCGGCGGCTCGGTGTCGCGGCTGATCCAGTGGCCGTCGCCGTGCGCGATGCAGGCGGCGGTCCTGCCGCATCGGTCGTGCATTTCAGGATGTACAGCAGCTATGCGAACTTCATCAAGCGCGCTGAAATCCGAATATTCGAGCAGCAGCAGTCTCTGCAAGCCGCACCGTTCAAGATCATCGCAGTCGACGACGCGGGTCTTGCGGAATGGCATCCGACAGCAGAAATTCTCACAGGCCCGGCACGCGAGCTCAAGTACCTGCTGCGCGCCTATGACTCGAACGGTAACTTCGACGAAACGGACGCGCGGCCGCTTCGGCTGTACCGCGAGCGATCGCCTGGAGCCGTCGTGACCTCCGACGAGCCATCAACACGCGAGCTGCTGACCGCCTACGGCGAGAACGACCTGGCGCGCCAGCAAATTCCTCTCGGCAGCGGCACCGTGAAGGTGCAGGGCAGCGGCATACCGGCCGGCCACACCGTTTGGTTCGCGGGCCGCCAAATTCCGGTCGACCCGCAGGGCAACTTCGTCGCGGAGGAGATCCTTCCTGCCGGCGCGCATAGCGTCGAAGTCGCGGTCCTCGACGATGCGGGCAACGGCTCGCTGTATCTTCGCGACCTGGAGTTCAAACGCACGGACCTGTTCTACGTCGGCATTGCCGACTTGACGGTATCCAAGAACAGTACGAGCGGGCCGGCAAAGCTGCAGGAGGGCGAGAATAATCCGCAGCCCCACGATTCGTCGCTGGATGGCCGGCTGGCGTTTTACCTGAACGGCAATGTGCGTCAGAACTGGCGGTTGACAGCGAGCGCGGATACGCGCGAAGGCCCCGTGAAGGACCTGTTCAGCAACTTCCTGAGCAAGTCGCCCGATTCGTTATTCCGGCGCATCGATCCCGACTATTATTACCCGTCGTTCGGCGACGACGGCGTAGTGCAGGAAATGGCGCCAACCTTGGGCAAGTTCTACGTCAAAGCGAGCAATGGCGAGAATTACGGGATGTGGGGCAATTTCAAGGTCGGCTATTTGGATAACGAACTGGCCCACGTCGATCGAGGCTTGTACGGAGCTAACGCGCACTACGCGCCCGAACCCACCACCAGTTTCGGCGAGCGACGGCTCACCGTGGATGGATTCGGCGCCCAACCGGGAACGATGGCGAGCTATGAGGAATTCCGCGGAACGGGCGGATCGCTCTACTTCCTGCACCACCAGGACATCCTGACGGGCTCTGAGCGCGTGCGCATCGAACTTCACGACAAGGCCTCTAGCATTGTCACTGGGGTGGTCAACCTGCAACCCAACGTGGACTACGACATCGACTACCTGCAGGGCCGTGTCCTGCTTTCCCAGCCGCTCTCGTCGACCGCTAACGACAACCTGTTAGTGCGCACGAGCGGCTTGAGCGGTGACGAGGCCTACCTGGTGGTGCGATACGAATATACGCCAGGATTCCAAAAGCTGAACGAAGTTGCCGTCGGCGGTCAGGGCCACTACTGGCTCAACGACTATGTGCGGCTCGGCCTGACGGCGGATTCCAATGAGGGGGACTCCGCCAGCAACCTCGGCGCCGCAGACCTGACCCTGCGGAAGAGCGCCAATTCCTGGTTCAAGTTGCAGACAGGCCGCAGCACGGGTCTCCTCTCTCCCTCGCTGCAATCCAATGATGGCGGATTCGGGTTTCAGGGTCCTAACGACCAGTCGTTCACCGGCGCGAAGGCGGGTGCCTATCGCGCCGATCTGAGCGTCGGGCTGGGCGATTTCTTCAACGGCCACGACGGTCGCTTCACGTTCTACAAGCAGAACCTCGACGCCGGTTATTCATCGCCAGGACAGGCGACGATTAAGGACACCGAGCAATACGGCGGCACGTTCAGGATGCCCGTGACGAGCAGCTTGAGCTTCGCAGCGAAGGGCGATCAGAGAATCGAGAACCAGGGCCTCGAGACTCGGGCGGTCGAATTGGACGTGGCCTACAAGCTAGCCGAAAAATGGACCGTCAGCGCTGGCGTGCGCAACGACCTGCGTGAAGACCATTCACCGGTTGTTCCCCTGACTCAAATTCAGGGCGAGCGCACGGACGCGGTCGCGCAGTTGAAGTTCGATTCCAGCGCCTCCTGGAGCACATATGGCTTCGGCCAGCGCACGGTCGCGGCAAGCGGCGGCCGCGAAGACAATGATCGCATCGGCGTGGGCGGTTCCTATCGCCTGACGAAACGTTTCCTGATCGACGGAGAGGCGTCCGACGGAAACCTCGGACCCGGCGGAAAGGTCGGCACCAGCTTTCTCTATTCCGAGCGGACCAGTCTTTACCTGAATTATTCGCTGGAAAACGAGCGGACGGACAACGGGCTGCTGCTTCGCGGCAACCAGGGCAACCTGATCTCGGGCGCGAAGACGCGACTCTCCGACACCTCCAGTGTCTACGTCGAGGAGCGTTACCAGAATGGGACGTCCCTGAGCGGGCTCACTCACGCCACGGGAATCAACTTCATGGGGAAAGAGGGCTGGAATTTCGGCGGCAGCGGGGAGTTCGGAAAACTGCGAGACTCGCAGACCGGCGCCGATACCGATCGCAAGGCGGCCGGGATCCGCATGGGCTACGGCCTGGCTAAAATGCAGTTCTCGAGCGGGATCGAGTATCGCCGGGATAACGCGGAACAACTCGACCTGACGCATACTGAAACGACTACTTGGCTGTTTCGCAACAATTTCAAGTTGCAACTGACGCCCGACTGGCGCTTAATCGGTAAGCTGGACCACTCGGTCAGTAATAGCTCACTCGGCGGGTTCTATGCCGGCGGCTATACCGAGGCCGTGGTCGGCTACGCGTACCGTCCGGTGAGGAACGACCGGCTGAACGCGCTGCTCAAGTACACGTACTTCTATAACATCCCGACCACAGGTCAGGTGGGATTGCAGAACACTGCAGCCGAGTTCCTTCAGAAGAGCCACATCGCGGCACTCGATCTCAACTACGACCTCACCGCGAATTGGTCCCTCGGAAGTAAGTACGCCTACCGCATAGGACAGGAAAGCCTGGATCGCGTGCACCCGAATTTCTTCGACAACGCCGCGCAGCTCGCGGTGTTGCGCGTGGACCGGCGGTTCCTCAAGCAATGGGATAGCCTGGCAGAGGTGCGAACGCTTTACCTGCCGAATATAAGTCAACGGCGCCGCGGCGCGCTGGTCGCGATCTATCGTCATATTAGCAACAACCTGAAGGTCGGCGTTGGCTACAACTTCACCGACTTCTCCGACGACCTGACCAATCTGAAATACAATCACAAAGGCATATTCGTCAATCTTATCGGAACTATGTGACGCCGCGTGGTTTCGCTGGGTAGCGGGCATGCTGGACTCCATCTTCCGATTACCCTGCTTCGTCCATGCTAATAGGCACCAAAGCTTGCTGAGATAGCGTGCATCCTGTCCCATACTGCGCCAACGGTTGACGTGCGTGCCGTTCGGGAAGAGCTAGGTCACTGGCACTTTGAAGTTATAGAAGTTCCAGTGACAATCAGAACACTCGGGAAACGATGCAGTTAGGAAGAGTTGTCGGAAAACGCGCTTTCCACTTAAGTGGATTCCCGGGAATCAATAGAGGCTTTCCTTTGGTTAAGCCTCAATCGTTCGGATCGGAACAGAGGGTTTTGTTCTGACGGCGCGACGAAAAAGCATCAGCGGCCCGCTGCCCGCGGACGTAGATTCCTCGCTTCGCTCGGGATGACCATTAGACGCCGTCTAATCCCCGCCTCTCAACAGCTCTTTTTCCTCGGGCGAAAACTGGCTGTATCGGACCTCGATCTCCCGCTCGCGCGCAAACGGCGGCATCTCCCGCAATCGCTGCCAGGCGCGCTGCACCTCTGGTTGCACCGGCGCATCGCTGTGCGCGCCGCGTTGTTCGGCGTTGCGGCGCGTCACGCGATAAGCGCTCGGCGATGCCGTGATTATGCGGTCCACCGAAAGGATTTGCGGACGCTGCTCATTCGACGTCGTCCCGCTTTTCGGGTACGCGATATCGCCGGTCCCTTGCGGCTGCGGCTCTGTCTGTCCGGGTTGCGACGGCCCCTGCTGCTGCCCAGTCGGCTTCCCAGGTCTCGCTGGCCCGTACTGATTCGGCCGCGGCCGGGCATTGGGATCTACCGGCGGCGGATCGCCGCTCCCATAGTAAGGGTCAGGAGAATCGTAGCTGCCATAGTCATACGGGTAGTAATAAGGGTAGGGCGCGTAATAATACGGATAACCGTAGAAGCCGTAGGGATAGCCCCAACGATAGCCGAAGCCCCACCACGGAAAGCCGAAACCAAAGCCACGGCCAAAACCAAAGCCGCGGTCACGAAAGCCAAATCCTCGGCCCCCAAAGTCAAATCCTCGACCGCCAAATCCTCGGCCTCCAAAACCCCCTCGTCCAGAGAAGGTTCCGCTATATGAAAACCGGTGAACCCCCTCCCGCCGCCGGAGGAACCTCCGTGGAAGCCGCCGCCGCCGTGAAAACCTCCCCCTCCTCCGTGGCCTCCAACAAAGTTCGCATGTACGTGGATTTTTTCATGGCACCACCCTCGGCATGGCCCCCTATGTGTTTAGATGACGCATCCACTCAGGGTTCTCCCCATTCTACGCTACGCGTTGCGCTCGCCACCCTCTTCGTACAACCAGCCCGGTTATAGCTGGTCCAAGTTCCATCGGCAAACGGCGGGACGATCACCTCTATAGCCTCATCCGCTTCTCCGCCCGTAATAAAGCCCGAAGTAGTTGCTACTTGTGCTACAAAAAGGTCAGGAATTAGATGCCGATAAATGGCCGTATTTATGGAACAGAACGTAGATTCTTTGTTTTGAGGGTATTGGGTGTAGCGAACCAACGCATGGGCTCTGTTGACATCCTCGGCACAGATCTTGCTTCGAGGGATCGACAAGCAGAAGCTTACGGTGTTTTCTGATGAGGCAGGAGGGACCATGGCCGAGGTTGGACTCCTGCCCTTTGCGCGCGTGGCCCTGCAAGTGGCCACGCAGGTTTTGCCGCGCTACCGCACGCGCTTCAGCAAACATCAGTTCACCCAGCCGCAGTTGCTGGCGGTGTTGTGCTTGATGCGTTTCGAAGACTGGACCTTTCGCGAAGCCGAAGTGCGTCTGCGCGAGCACCAAGAACTGCGCGCCGTGTTGCAACTGCCCGCCGTGCCCGACTACACCACGTTGTATCGTTTTCTGCGGCGACTGGAAGACGATACCGTCGATCGCGGATTGCAGGAAACCGTGCGTCGGCTGCGGCGCCGCCGACGCCGCCCCCTTACTGCCGCCATCGATGGTACGGGGCTCTCCGATACTTCCGTCAGCACTTTCTTCCACCGACGCCTGGAGCAGCAGGCCCACGGGCCCCGGCCTCGTCGTCTGTGGTTGAAGTGGTTGATCGTCGTAGATGTGCGGCAGCAGATTTTGTTGGCGCAGCGGGCTCGTCAGGCGCGGGGGTGCGACACGCGTTCTTTGCCGGGGTTGCTCGATGTGGCGGCCCGCGGCGCTCCGATCGGTATGGTGCTCGCGGATGCGGAGTTTGATTCCGAAGCCAACCACGAACATATTCGGCAACGCTTGGGAGCGAAAAGCATTATCCCCGCAAGGCGCCGGGGCGTCCCGAACGGTACTATCCGGAATCAGATGTTCCGCGCCTTTCCGAAAAAACCCTACCGGCAACGCACCAAGGTCGAAACCATCTTCTCGGCCGTCAAACGCAAGCTCTCCTCGCGCGCCCACGGACGCAGCCTGGCCACGCAGGTCCGCCAAGCCCTGCTTCTCGGGCTGGCCTACAATCTCTACCGTTTGAGGCACCGCACCGCTCATCAGGATGTCAACAGAGCCCAACGCATGCCAACAGTTCCCGCCCATATAGTGAAGAAAGTAGAATCCCTCCTCGTCCGTTCGCTGCTGCTTGCCTTGCGCCTATGCGCGTGATTCAGAGAGGCGGCTGGCTGTCGGTGGCCTCAGAGGAGACCGACTGTCCTGATGCCGTCGAGAAACTCGACGAGTTAAACAAAGTGTTCAACGGTCGCACGCTCGCATGGAACGCCGGAAGGAAATGATTTCGGCTCAGAAGCTTTCAGAAGGCATCTGCGTCGACTAGCTAGTTCACCCGCTTGCAGAAATTGACTCAATAAGTGTTTGATAGCATCAAGTATCCGAGGCGCGGGCTGCCGTAGACCCCAGGGCGAGCACTCAAATTGCTTCCCCGGCTCATCCTAAAAATCGAAAGAAGGTCGAACCCGTACTCGATCCTGTTACCTCGCAAAGCCCTCGCGTTCCTGGGAGGCCCCGCCGAAGCTTTGCTGACCCCGCTCCCAACCAAGCCGTTGAACCCGGTCCTGAAGAAGCTGTGCGGCGTCGTTCCCGCCGTGAACTTAAGTTCTGGTTTGAAGGCCGCATTCGCATTCAGGCTCAGCGCGTCTCGGCCAAGGTGATCGGAGACTGATCTTAGCGAAGAAATAGAGAGAAAACTGGACTCCGCACCGAAACTGGCTTGGAGCTTGGTAAAATTGTGAATGGGTGGGATTGAGGTCCTAAATACGCCCACTTCGCGAACTCGAACCGCACCAAGTTGTGAACTGTTCAAATCTCTCTGCACGACGTTCCGGCTCAACATCAGTGGGTAAGTACGCGCGGCAACGTGATTTCTCGAGTAGTCAGCAAAGTTAGCGGTCCGCATGAAGTTACCGTTGAGATTCCCTCGCATGGCTTGAGATCCGAAGCTCAAGTGCGCTCGTAGAGCTGGCGGCACAGCACTGTAAGTGGATGAAGCAGCAAGGTTGGGCTTGGCAAGAACAGAAGCGCCGCTGGCCACGGTGACATCGCAGTCTGTGGTGTCGCAGGAAACCACGAAGTGCTCGGTCGGGCTGATGGCCGTGCCGTTCACGGTTGAAAACGTGCCCGAGACGGAGCTTGCGTTCAGGATTTCGAAGGTGGTCCCGATGGCCGGGACAAAACCATTGATCAAGCTTAGGTTGAGAGTTCCATTCAGGCTAGCAGAGCCAGTTACGTTCAGCTGGTCGTATTTTGTGCCAGCCGTAGTGCCGCCAATCGCGATGTCCAAAACGCCGCTCGAGTTTTGTGTGTAGGTTTTTGAGACGGCGAGCACACCGGTCGAAGTGGATGAGTCACCGGGTGTAATGGTGCCGCTAGACTGGAGGGCCCCCGCGACGGTTCCTTTTCCGAACAGGCTGCCGCCTGTCAAGCTAACCATGCCGGAAGTCGACAATGTCCCGTCGTCCGTTGTCTTGCCTGCCGTCTGCGTAAAATTGCCAAGCGCGCCGAGTGTGAAGGTACTCCCCGTCCCGATCGAGAAGGTTCCTGCATTTGTGTAGCCACCCGCCGTGGTGAAATTCCGGCCACCCACGATGCTGAAGATACCCGTGGCGGAATTGTTGGCAAAGTTCCTCAGACCGTCTGTCGTGCCCGTCTGGTCCACGATTTTGGACCCGGACCCGATCAAGGAAATGTTCGCGGCATTGGTCACTATATTCGCCCCGGTGAACTGCAACATTCCGGTGAGATTGTAGGTCCCGCCCGTGAGCGTGGTGCCAGAGAAATTGCTCAGCGAACCACCCGTCGAAAACTTGCTCGCACTCCCAACCGTAAGCGTGCCGTTGTTGGTGAAGATTCCCCCAGCACCCGTGGCGACTTCGCTGTCGCCGCCCGTCGTTGTGAGACTCCCAGAGTTTATGAAATTTCCTCCAGCGGTGAACGCGCTCGTACTCCCGGTTGTCGTCAGAGCGCCGCTGTTGGTGAAAGCCCCTACTGTGGTAAATTTGCGCCCTCCCGCGACAGTAAAGCTACCCGTGGACGCGTTGGTGGCGAAGTTCGCCAAACCATTTGCGTTGAGCTGATTGACGATCTGAGAAGAGGCTCCTGTCAATGTGATATTCGCGGCGTTGGTCACGATATTCGCGCCAGTGAACTGTAACGTTCCGGTGAGATTGTAAATGCCGCCCGTGAGCGTAGTTCCGGAGAAGTTACTGAGCGAACCGCCGGTGGAAAATTTGCTCCCGGTCCCGACTGTAAGTGTGCCGTTGTTGGTGAAGGTTGCCGAACTGATCGTGGCGACTTCACTATCGCCCCCGGTCGTCGTAAGACTCTTGTTGTTTATAAAATTCCCGCCAGCGGTGAACTCACTTCCAATCCCGGTTGTCGTCAGATTGCCGCTGTTCGTGAAAGCCCCTGGGGTGCTCAACGTGCGGCCCCCCGCGACGGTAAAACTGCCCGTGGACGCGTTGGTCGCAAAATTCGCCAAGCCGTTTGCGCTGAGCTGGTCGATGATTTTGGAAGAGGCTCCTGTCAACGTGATATTCGCCGCGTTGGTCACAATATTCGCGCCGTTGAATTGCAGCGTACCGGTGACGTTGTAAGTGCCGCCTGTTAACGTCGTCCCTGAAAAGTTCGTTAGGTTACCGTTCACATCGAACTTGCTTGTGGACGCCCCTATCGTCAGCGTGCCGTTATTGGTGAAGTTGCCAGCCGTTGTAAAGTTGCGGCCGCCGGTAATACCGAAAGTGGTGGCAGGGGCGTTGGTGGCGAAATTCGCCAAGCCATTAGCGCTGGACTGGTTGATGATCTGAGAAGAGGCTCCCGTGAGCGTGATATTCGCCGCGTTGGTTACGATGTTGGCGCCATTGAATTGCAGCGTTCCCGTGACGTTGTAAGTGCCGCCTGTTAACGTCGTCCCTGAAAAGTTCGTTAGGTTACCGTTCACATCGAACTTGCTTGTGGACGCCCCTATCGTCAGCGTGCCGTTGTTCGAGAAGTTGCCGATGGTGGTGAAGTTCTGGCCGCCGGTGATCGTAAAACTGCTGCCGGTAGCATTGGTATTCAAGTTTGTAAGGGCATTCTTGCCTGCTGCGTCGACAAAACTGGACGCAGGGGTGTTCAAAATGATGTTGGCTGCGTTGGTTACAATTTCTCCGCCCGTGCTTCCCAACTCTTCGATCTCGAGTGTCCCGGCCACGTTATAAGTGCCGCCGGTAAGGGTGCTGCCGCTGAAGTTCGTGAACGGTCCGCCAGACACGTGCATGAAGTCTGCAGCGCTTACGCTGAGCGTGCCAGTATTCTTGAAGCCGGAGCCGCTGGTCTGGATGAGCAACACGGTGGGCTGATTTGCCAGGATCGTGCCACTATTGATGAGGCCCATCGAATTGACCCCAAGCTGGCCGCCCCCCTGAATGGTTTCCTTGTTGGTCAGCACATCGGTGCCGTTCGGTGCGAAGATCCGGTTCGCTCCGTTGTTTCCCATCGTCACCGTGCCCGTTCCTGTCAAGGTCACCGGACCGCTGATGCGCAGGTCCGTGGCGTTATTGCTCGAGTTCAATTGAATGTTCCCGTTATTGGTGATCGTCCCTTGCAGGACTGTGTTCGTGTTGTCCGGCTCCAAATAGGTACTGCCTTTGCTGATTGTGACCCCATTCAGAGTAGCGGTATTGATGGACTCCATCACCCCGGTGCCGATGGTAGTCAGCGTGCCGCCGGTAATCGCGGCTCCGTCTAATTTCACTGTCGATCCCGCTAAGGCCTCGATCAAACCTCCAGTGTTGGTATAACCCCCTTTCAGGTCTAGCGTGCCCCCGCTGCTGGCTTCCATCGTGGTGGCGTTGGTTGCCCCTCCACTGCCAGGAGAGACGATGAGTGGAGTCGCTACGTTCGCGTCAATCGTTCCCTGGTTCACCAGGGTCAGCATACCCACTCCAAGTTGTCCGCCACCCTGGATGGTCTG
>Ga0210407_10004760_pt1 | contig 10608 bp, 7 predicted proteins | sample IncBWC27MmetaG_FD_150860 | JGI IMG/M metagenome (GOLD analysis project Ga0210407, IMG submission 150860) | Forest soil microbial communities from Barre Woods Harvard Forest LTER site, Petersham, Massachusetts, United States - Inc-BW-C-27-M | ecosystem: Environmental > Terrestrial > Soil >... | reverse complement strand
CACCATGTTCTTGACCAGCTTGCGCAGCTTCGCTTCCGGGCAGACGGTAGCCACGATTTTGTCGTAGGGCACCGAATAAAAGATGAGATCGCTGCGCAGTTTGTCGAGCGCGAGCGGTTCGTCATAGAGGACCGAGGCGCCCGCAGCTAGCGACATCACATCGTCCTGCGCGGTCTCGGCGTTCATGGCGACGAGGAAATCGATTTCCTTCTTGCGACCGATGTAGCCGTCCTTATTGGCGCGAATCGTGTACCAGGTCGGCAGTCCGGCAATGTTTGAGGGGAAGAGATTTTTCCCGGAAATCGGTACCCCCATCTGAAAGATGGCGCGCAACAGTACCGTGTTCGAACTCTGCGAGCCGGAGCCATTCACCGTGGCAACCTGAATGCTCATGTCGTTGACAATGCGCTTACGCCCCAACCGCCCGCCAGCATCCTGAGGCGTGACATCCGTAGTGGCCATCCCAACATCTCCTTATGATTTAAGAGGCGAAGCGTCCGCCCGAATTCACTATGAGGGAAACAGATTATTATACGGCGGGAAAAGGCCGCTTGCGCTGCAAATCGCCCGACGGAAGCCGGGGAGAACCTTTCTGGGAACGAGACCCCGCGAGTTCTGTCAGGATTCCGTATGGAAGAATTGAGCGATCGTGCGGAATTTGTCATAGCGCGAGGCGAGCAGGTCGGCGGGCGGGATTTTCTTCAGTTCAGAAAAGTGCTTCTGCAAACTCACATCGAGCAAGTTTGCCGCCGCTTCGTAATCGCGGTGAGCACCGCCTTCGGGTTCAGGAACAATGTCGTCAATGCAGCCCAGTTCGCTAAGGTCCGCAGCCGTAATGCGCATCGCTTCGGCCGCCAGTTCTTTCTTGGTAGCATCGCGCCACATGATCGCCGCACAGCCTTCCGGCGAAATGACCGAATAGATTGAATTCTCCATCATCAGGACGCGATCGGCGACGGCAATCGCCAACGCCCCGCCGCTGCCGCCAACGCCGATCACGGTGGCGATGATGGGCACTTCGAGGCGCGCCATTTCTCTCAAGTTGTACGCAATGGCTTCGGCCTGGCCGCGCTCTTCGGCGTTAATTCCAGGATAAGCTCCGTCGGTGTCAACCAGCGTGAAAATTGGCCGGCGAAATTTTTCTGCAATCTGCATCACGCGGATCGCCTTGCGGTAGCCCTCTGGAAGAGGGGTGCCAAAGTTGCGATGGACGCGCTGCTTCATGTCACGGCCCTTCTGGGTCGCGACGACAAGAATTTCGTCGCCATGGAAGCGCGCCATGCCGCAGATAATTGCGGCATCGTCACCGAAGCTGCGGTCGCCGTGGATCTCGCTGAAGTCGGTGAATAGTCGCTCGATATAATCGAGCGACTGAGGACGCTGTGGATGCCGCGCCAGTTCGGTCTTCTGCCAAGCGGTCTGCGATCCCTTCATTTCCTCTCGCAGAGTATGGATGCGCTCGTGCAGCTTACTGAGCTGACGATGAGTCTCGTCGTTCTGGCTTGTGGAAGCCTCGATCGACGCCACCTGGCTCTCAATCTGCTCCAATTCCTGCTGCGCTTTTTGAATTCGCTTCATAGTTTCAACGGCGGCGTTCAGGGGCGGCCCGGACAATTTAACTGATCACGCGCACACTGCCGCGCCCGCACAATTGTTCCACCCGAGCGATAAAGTTGCGATCTGGCAGGACATTATAGCCCTCAGCCTCCATCACCACCATGAAATCCCCGGCACGTTCCACATCAAATAACACCCGGGCTTCTCCCTTGCGCTCCGTGAAAAGTGTATGGAGATGGTCCACAGTGTCCTCACCTGAGGATTCAAGCGGGACGCGAATGCGAATGGCGCGCGGCAGCGGGACTTTGGCATCTTCGAGCGGCATGATTTCAGCCGCAGTGATTTTTGGATTCGCGCCCTCTTCGATTCTCACGCCCGCGCGAACTAGCACGGGAACTTCGAGTTTTACCTTTTCGGCGAGTTTCTTGTATGCCTCCGGGAAAACGATCATATCGATAGAGCCTGACATATCTTCGAGGGTGGCCTGTGCGTAGAAGTCTCCACGCTTCGATTTCAGCACTCGCAGATTGGCGATGATGCCCGCCGTCGCGATGGTTTCGTCTTTGCCCGTGGATTTCGTCATCGTGCCGATCTCCACCACGCTGAGCGCGTGCAGATCTTCGAGCTTGTCTTTGAATTTCTCAAGCGGATGCCCGCTGATAAAGAATCCCAGGATCTCTTTCTCTGCCGCCAGGCGTGCCTGCTCATCCCAGTCGGGAATGTTTGGGAGTTTGTCGTTGCTCGATTCCGTCTCTTCCTGTTGAAACACGCCGAACAGGCCATGCTGACCCGATTCCACGTCGCGCTGCGTTTTCTGGGCGCGCTCCATGGCGCGGTCCAGAACTGTCATCAATTGCGCGCGGCGGCCCAGAGAGTCCAGCGCTCCGCTTTTGATGAGCGATTCCAGCACCCGTTTGTTGAGTAGGCGCAGATCGACGTTTTCGCAGAATTCGTAGATCGATTTGAAGCGGCCGAGTTTTTTTCGGGCTGCGACGATCGACTCAATCGCGTTGCCCCCGACATTCTTCACGGCAGCCAAACCGAAGCGAATCGCCTCGCCATGCGGGGTGAAGTTCGCGTCGGAGACGTTGATGTCCGGCGCTTCCACGGCGATACCCATCTCGCGGCATTCGTTGATGTACTTCACCACATCGTCGGTGCTGCCGGTGACCGAGGTCAGCAACGCGGCCATGAACTCCACCGGATAATGCGTCTTCAAGTAGGCAGTGTGATACGCCAGCAGGGCGTATGCGGCGGAGTGCGATTTATTAAATCCGTATCCTGCAAACTGCGCCATCAGGTCAAAAATCTTTTCGATCTTCTTCGGCGGAAACTTACGCTGGGCCGCCCCTTCCACAAAACGCTCGCGCTGCTGCGCCATTTCCTCGGCTTTTTTCTTGCCCATGGCGCGGCGCAGCAGGTCGGCCTCTCCCAGAGAATAACCAGCGAGCTTGTTCGCTGCCTGCATGACCTGTTCCTGATAAACGAAGACGCCCAGCGTCTCCTCCAAAATCTCCTTGAGCTCCGGCACTTCGTACTCAATCTTGCGCCGTCCTTGTTTGCGCTCGATAAAGTCATCAATCATTGCCATGGGACCTGGGCGATAGAGAGCATTCAAGGCGGTAAGATGTTCGATCGAGTTGGGCTGATAGCGCCGAAGGACATCTCTCATGCCATGGGATTCAAACTGGAATACGCCCGAGGTCAAACCCTTATGGAAGACTTTCTGGTAGGTCTCGGCATCGTCCAGGGGAAGGCTTTCAAGTGTAATCGGGATTCCTCGCGTCTGCGCGATTAGTTTCAGGGCATCGGTGAGGATGGTGAGCGTCGTGAGGCCGAGGAAATCCATCTTCAGCAGACCCATCTTCTCGATGGCGACCATATCGAAGGCGGTTACGATTTCGTCGTTCTTGGTTTTGTGCAGCGGCACTAACTCGGTGAGGGGCCTCGGCGAAATCACCACGCCTGCGGCATGCACACCGGAGTTGCGAACCATGCCTTCGAGCCGCTTCGCGGTCTCCATTAACTCGCGAATCTGGCCGTCTTTTTCCATCGCCTCGCGCAGTTGGGGAGAGTCTTCGATGGCTTGGTCCAGAGTGATATTGAGCTGTGTGGGCACCATCTTCGCAATGCGGTCGACATCGCTGTAAGGAATGTCCATGGCTCGGCCCACATCTTTAATCGCGGCTTTCGCGGCCATGGTTCCGAACGTGATGATCTGCGCCACATTGTCGCGGCCGTACTTTTGCGTGACGTAATTGATCACTTCGCCGCGTCGATTCATACAGAAATCGATATCGATATCGGGCATGGAAACGCGTTCGGGATTCAGAAAGCGCTCGAAGAGCAACTCGTGCTGCAGGGGATCGATGTCGGTGATGCCAAGCGCATAGGAAACCAGCGAACCGGCGGCCGATCCGCGTCCAGGGCCTACTGGGATGTCATGTTCTTTCGCATAACGGATGAAGTCCCACACGATCAGGAAATATCCGGGAAACTTCATTTGCTGGATGATTGCGAGTTCGCGCTCCAGGCGCTGTTCGTAGTCCGCGATGGAGTGCTTGAGCTTTCCCTGCTCGTGCAGCGGCCGCAACGCCGCCATCCGCCGCGCGAAGCCTTCGCGCGAAACATGCACGAAATAATTGTCAATGGTGTAGCCGGGCGGAACTTCGAATTGCGGGAACGGCGTCGCCACCTTCTCCAGGCGCAGGCTGCAACGTTCGGCGATGTCAAGGGTGCGCGTCAGAACTTCCGGCGAGTCCTTGAAGACGCGATACATCTCGTCGTGACTCTTGACAAAAAACTGCGTGCCTTCAAACTTCATCCGGGCGGTATCACGGATTGACTTCCCCGTCTGAATGCACAGCATCACATCCTGGGCGTGCGCATCGTCCTCGCAAAGATAGTGGCTGTCGTTGGTGGCTACCATCGGCAGGCCCAGATCTTTTTCCAATTGAAACAGGCTGGGGTTTATGCGCTGCTCCATGGCCAAGCCCTGATTCTGAATCTCGAGAAAGAAATTTTCTTTGCCGAATATGTCGGTAAAAGTCCCGGCCGCAGTGCGGGCGGCATCGTAGTTCCCTTCCATGAGCCGCTCGGCTACCTCGCCCTTCAAGCAGCCTGACAGCCCAATCAGACCCCTGGAATGCCCGGCGAGAAAATTCTTGCTGACCCTGGGCTTGTAGTAGAAACCATGCAGCGATGCTTCCGAAGTGATCTTGACCAGATTGCGGTAGCCCTCTTCGTTCTGGGCCAACACCAGCAGATGGTTGTACGTATCACCGTCGGGCGGAGTGCGCGCGATGTTGTGATCGTCTTTCTTGCAGACATAGAGTTCGCAGCCGACGATTGGCTTCACACCATATTTATGAGCGGCGTTGACGAAATGCACCGCGCCAAAAATGTTGCCGTGGTCCGTCATGGCCACTGCCGGCATGCCCATCTCCTGCACGCGCTGGCAAAGTTTTTCGACGTCGCAAGCGCCGTCGAGCAAAGAGTAATCGGTATGCAAGTGCAGGTGGACGAATTGGGGCATGGGTTCTGTGTGATTGTACGTTGGCGTCATTCTAGCGGGAAACGCGGCTGTGGAAGAGATCGATTATCCACAAGGGTTAAATGCTGAGCGCCGTTTGCGGAAACCTATTGGCCTTCGACCGGTACGGGCACGCGGAAATCGACGCCACGGTCGTTGTTTGCCTTCTCGGTGGCGGGCAGGTCGAGGTCGGAAAGCGGAATCTTCTCGGTGTGCTGCTGAGAAAAGATCCACAGGGTCTGTCCCACGATGGCGTAGTTCTGGACCTCTTTTTTACGCTGGTCACGAAAAAGAAGAACTGTGGGCGGCAACGCTTCGCTGGTTTGTTCAGGACGCGGCCGCGCCGGCGCCGCTGGCGCATAGATGTCCTGGTCCGACTGCGCGCGCATTCTCTGTTCATCCAGACTCTGGGCGTTCATGTCGTTCGCTATGCCAATCTCGCGATCACGATCGTCGTCGTACGAGGAACCAGAATCCCCCCACCAGGAAGGATCGAAAGAGTCGCCATACCACGGCCAGCCAAGTCCGAATCCCAATCCGAACCGACCGCGACAGCGGAAGCCGAAGCAGTTATTTCTAAATCCATTCCGGAAGGGCCCGCGGCCAAAACGATTGCCAAAATGATTATTGAAGTTGCGCGAACCCAAACGTGCGCTCGCGATCGGGCCACCGGAAAATCGGTGAGAGACGGGTCCAGAGCCAAAGACTGCGCCGCCATGACTACCGCCAAAACCGTGGCCGCTGGAGTGACTCGAAAAGCCACCGCGGGAAGACATTCCGCCATGACCGCCTGCCGAACCGTGCATTCCGCCATGTTGCGCGGAAAGCGGCAACGAAGCCAGCAGCAAGCCGAACGCCGCGATCAGAAGCGGGCGATTCATAGCGCTATTATATCCCTGTCCGCGTTAGAAAATACCAAGAAATCGCAATTACCGAATTGCGATGAATCGAGTACTAGCGTTTCTTGGATTTCGCCTTCTTTGGAGCCGATTTCTTGGCTTTCTTGGCCGGCTTGGCAACTGGCTTCGCCTTATTTCCTGCGTGTTTTACCTTGCTCGCAACTATCGCCGGCTTAGGTTGCTCCTTGGGCACGGACTTAGCAACCGGAGCCTTCGACTTCGCGGGGTTAACGGGCGGAGTCGCCACCGGAGCTGGAGGAATTGCAGCGGCGGCACCTTTCTTGCCCTTTATGGCCTTCGCAGGAGGCACCGCTGTGGGCGCGGCTCCGGCCGCCGCCTTCGGCCCTCGTCCACGACGAGGTGGGGGAGGCGGAGGCGGTGGGGGCGGAGCAAAGGGCTTCAGGAATTTCAAAGTCTCAGTCCTGGAGCGGAGCTTTCCATCCAGCAGCAGCATGAAGACATCGCGCGCGATCTTCGGATACTCCGGTAGCTGCGGAGTGATCAACAATTCGGTCATCTCGGGCAGCGGAATTCTCTGCTGTACCTGTCTCCACTTGGTCAGGAAGTTCTTGATCTTCTGGGCCACAGTCTGATGCCGCGCCGTTACTGCCAGAAACAGAACCATCTCAGGCCGCGCCGACGAGAGCAGATTCCAGGTGCGCGAGGGCGTTGCCGCTTCCTTGCCGGTCAACCGCTTGGCCAGACCCTTGGCATGGTCTTCGATGTCGCGCCAGGCCTCGACTAGATCCTTGCGCGGAATCTGCCGCCGTAAGTCGGAAATGTCTTTCTCGGATAGCCGTGCTGTCAGGAAGTGCATCACGGCAGCGGAAGGATCGACCGTATAGCCGAGGTCAACCATCTGCTGGCGCGTCTTCATCAAGAGCGCGAGACCATTCGAGTCCACTTTGGCCGATGACCAATGAGGATGCAAAACCTTCAGCCAATCTTCTCTTTCGAGGGCGCGTATTACATTCAGCGGATCGTCTTCGTGGGCCAGTTGTGCGATTTCATGGCCGATGGCGCCGCGTGCGATGTGATCGATGTATTTACTCTCTTTCGCAGCGTCATATCTTTGCTGAGTGCGTTCTTCGAGCGGCCAGTGAAAGCGGGCAGCGAAGCGGGTGGCACGAATCAGGCGCGAAGGATCTTCGACGAAAGAATAGTTATGCAGAATTCGCAGCAGCTTCGCTTCTATGTCGGCTACGCCGTTGAACGGATCAAGCAACAGTCCACGCGATCCCTCATTCAGCGAGAGCGCCATGGCGTTCACGGTGAAATCGCGGCGACGCAGATCCTCTTGAATACTGGCGGGAGTTATGACCGGAGGCTTGCCGACCTTTTCATAGGTTTCGGTGTGAGCCATTCCAATTTCTGCACGCACGTTTCCTGGCAAAACGAGAAATAGCGCGCGAACATCTTCGTCGTGGCCGGCGCTTTGCGCGCCCGCACGTTCCAGTTCTTTTTGCAGCTTGAGAGGATTACCTTGAACCGTGAAGTCCAGGTCGCGGATGGTGAAGCCGCTAATGATGTCGCGAATCGCACCGCCCGTGAGATAAAGCGTAAGCCCTGCGGCTCGGGCTACGTCTTGCACCAAATTGACGCCTTTCAACTGATCCGGCGTCAACCGGATTTCCATGGTGTATATGTAATCAGCCATTCTTAGTCAAGCGATCCAAGTCTTACGACCGCAACTTCATTGGCTCCAACCGAGCGAGTTTTGTGCTTTTCCACAATATTTCCACAGGAGAATCCGAGCCTAGCGCGGCAACGTCATCTCCAACCCGACACAAGCCATTCAATACAATACACTTATACGGGGTTGAGCGGCTTTCAGGCAACTTAAAGGAATAACACAACGTTAACGATTTGGCTACTGCCAACGTCGATTCCCGCGATTTCCTCTCAAATAGTGCGAGAATCGGAAGCAGGCGTCGGATTTCGGACCCCTGGACCACGGCCCGGACCCCGATACGCCCTCACGGCTTAGAACCGTTACGAAGGACTGGGTCTTCGTGTGTTTTAGTGAGGTCCAGCCTAAGGTCGGATGCCGCCATATGCCCTCGACTCATAAAAAGGTGATCGTTCGCAAGATGGATCGCGACTCCGTCTCTGGATATGTGTCGCCGGCGCAGTTCGTGAATGAAGGCAAACTGGAATTGCTGAACACGGCGGGCACCGTGGTTGCGATGGACTTGCGGGAGATCAAAGGAGTCTACTTTGTTCGAGAGTTCGGCGACTCCGAGTCGCTGACTCGCAAAACTTTCACTTCCCGCCCACGCTCTGAGGGATTGTGGGTGCGCCTGCGTTTTAAGGACAACGAAGTCCTGGAAGGGCTTATGCCCTCCGATCTTACGCAGAATCTGCCCGAGGGCTATTTGGTGAATCCACCCGACCAGCGGTCAAATACGCAGCGGATTTTTGTTCCAAGGACGGCACTCGAATCGTTGACCGTGCTTGCGGTAATCGGTGCCGCGCGGCGTCCGCGTCGCGGCCCCACCGACGATCAACGCCAGGTGCCCATGTTCGAAGAGTGAACGTGGACTCGTGAACGAGCGTCTTCCGTGACCCGTCGAATGCCGGTTGCCTCTATTCGCCGAAGAGATCAAGCGATTTCAATTGAAGGCAGTTCTCGTCTGTGCTTAACTTTTGCTTCCCGGCCTGATACGCACAATCCTGGTCTAGCCCTGGCGGCAATTTAATTTAGAACAACAGAAAGGTTATTAAAAGGTTATTAAAATGAGTAAGAAGCTTCTTGTTGTCTCATGCGGCGCCCTGTTGGTGATCGCTGGATACTGGTTCGGAAATAGGTCTGCAAGGGTAGCCTACGCCGGAGCACCGGCACAGGACCACAGCGAGAAATCCTATGCGCCCACCCAAGGGAGCGTTCCGAAATCATACGGACGCCTCGCGGCGACGATCGCTGATCAAATTGGTACCGGCCTCATCTTCGAGGGCGATGACGGCGTGATTCGCTTCGTGAGCATGACCGGCATGAAAGAGGGCGAATTGGCCCGCTACGATCAAACCCCGACGCATGGAGGCATTCCCAAAGCCTACGGTCATCTCATCGGCGCCGTGGTAAATCCCAAGGGCACGGGACTCATCTTCGAGGATAGCCAGGGCGTCATCCGCTTTCTGACCATCACAGGAAAGGTCGAAGGAGAACTGGTTCGAAACTGACGCGTAGTTGCATGGTTGCGCCAGGGCCGAGAAGTGTGTGTTGACTACAGGCACGCCTTGGCCATTTCATGGTTGCAATCCGCACAAAGTTGGGATAAAAATGCTGTTCTTGCTGGCGGGGGAACCTCGCGGCGAGAGCCGCCGGGACATCCCTTCCTCCCTGCTACTACGGGTTTCGGCGGGCTCGGCCACATCCGAAGTAAAGGTGTCGAGTCATGGCGCAATGCGTCTCGTCGATCGCTAACAGATTAGTGTCCCCTTCGTCCTTCCTGGTTCTGCTGTGCGGCGTTCTGTATTCTCAGGCTCTCAGCGCCCAGCAATTGCCAACCACTGTTTCGCTGCAGCGTCCGCTGATTACCGAGACCATCGACGAATCGCGGCTGACCCTTCTCAAGGGGAACACGCATCGGCTAGCGCGCCCTGAATTCGACCTGGGTACGGCTCCGGCCACGTTACCCATGCAGCGCATGCTTTTGGTGTTGCAGCGCAGCCCGGAGCAGGAGTCTGCCCTGCGCAAGTTGCTCGACGACCAGCAGGACAAAGCTTCGTCCAACTACCATAAGTGGCTCACGCCCCAGCAATTTGGCAAACAGTTCGGCCCGACGGACGCTGACATTCAAGCGATTACGACGTGGCTGCAATCACATGGTTTTCAAGTGGGCTCAACCAAGGGCCGCACAGTTTTGGAGTTTTCCGGCTCCGCGAGCCAGGTGCGGGAAGCCTTTCACACGACCATTCATAAGTACATTGTGAACGGAGAGCAGCACTGGGCGAACGCCGGCGATCCCTCGATTCCGGCAGCACTGTCGCCGGCAGTAGCGGGTGTGTTGACGCTGCATAATTTCCTGAAGAAGCCGCAAGTTCGAATATCGCCACAAACAGCGTCGGCGAAGGTTCGGCCGGGCAAGCGACCCGCGCTGACTTTTAGTGATGGATCTCACGGAATCGCGCCGCTTGATTTCGCGACCATCTACAACAGCCCCGCTTACAACGCGGGACCGACGGGAAGCGGCGTGACGATCGGCGTGATCGGGCGCAGCAATTTGTTTAATGGTGGTGAGGATGTCGGGGACTTTCGTTCCTCGAACGCCTTCGGCGTCTGTTGCGGCAATTTCACGGTAGTCCTTGATGGACCCGATCCGGGCGATTTAGGCGGCGGCGAAGAACTAGAAGCCACTCTGGACTCCACTTGGTCGGGCGCTGTCGCACCCAATGCAACCATCGATCTGGTCGTTTCCGCGTCCACCAATACAACCGATGGAATCGACTTGTCAGAGGTGTACATCATTGAAAACAACCTCGCCGACGTGATGACGGAAAGCTTTAGCACTTGTGAAGCGGGCAGTCTAAGCGGCGATGCGCTAGGCGTTTCTGCCTTAGCCGAGCAGGCCGCCGCGCAAGGCATCACTTATTTCGTCTCCACCGGAGACAACGGAGCTG
>Ga0210407_10004758_pt1 | contig 10615 bp, 6 predicted proteins | sample IncBWC27MmetaG_FD_150860 | JGI IMG/M metagenome (GOLD analysis project Ga0210407, IMG submission 150860) | Forest soil microbial communities from Barre Woods Harvard Forest LTER site, Petersham, Massachusetts, United States - Inc-BW-C-27-M | ecosystem: Environmental > Terrestrial > Soil >... | reverse complement strand
GGGGGGTTCTTGTCGCGCTTGGTCTGCAGCATGGCCAGCGCCTGGATCAGTTTCTTCCGCGTCTCTTTGGGCTGAATGACCGCATCCACGAAACCGCGGTCGGCGGCTACGTAGGGGTTGGCGAAACGGTCGCGGAATTCTTCGATCTTCTTTTGGCGAACCGTTTCCCGCGGCTCGCCGCTTGTATCGCCATTCTTCGCGGCTTCCAGTTCGCGTTTGTAGACGATGTCGACTGCACCTTCGGGACCCATCACGGCGATCTCGGCGGTTGGCCAGGCATAGTTCACATCGGTGCGGATGTGTTTGGACGACATGACGCAATAGGCTCCGCCGTAGGCCTTGCGCGTGATTACCGTGACCTTTGGGACCGTGGCTTCGGCGAAGGCGTAGAGCAGTTTGGCGCCGTGCTTGATGATGCCGCCGTATTCCTGCGCGGTGCCAGGGAGAAATCCGGGGACATCTTCGAAGGTAACCAGCGGAATATTGAAGCAGTCGCAGAAGCGTACGAAGCGCGCGCCTTTGATGGAGGCATTAATGTCGAGCGTTCCGGCGAGCACGGCGGGTTGGTTGGCTACGATGCCCACGGAACGGCCGTCGAGCCGGGCGAAGCCGACGACAATGTTTTTCGCGAAGCGCTCCTGCACTTCGAAGAAATAGGCATCGTCGACCACGGCGTGAATGACATCCTTCATGTCGTAGGGCTGATTCGACTGCGCGGGGACGATGGCGTCGAGCGCGGCATCGGCGCGAGCGTCTTTACGGTCGGCGGGATCGGTCGTAGCTTTGCGCGGCGGGTCGTCAAGATTGTTCGAGGGCAGGAAGCTCAGCAACTCCCGCACCATCGACAGGCACTCGGCGTCGTCATGCGCGAGGAAGTGCGCCACGCCGGAGGTTTCATTGTGCGTGAGCGCGCCGCCGAGCTGGTCTTTGGTGACATCTTCCATGGTCACGGTCTTGATCACGTCGGGGCCGGTGATGAACATGTAAGAGGTTTTGTCGACCATGAACACGAAGTCGGTGATCGCGGGCGAATAAACGGCGCCGCCCGCACAGGGACCCATGATGGCGGAAATCTGCGGCACCACTCCGCTGTATAAAGTGTTGCGCAGAAAAATGTCGGCATAGCCGGCCAGCGACATCACGCCTTCCTGAATGCGGGCTCCGCCGGAATCGTTGAGGCCGATGACGGGTGCGCCCATCTTGGCGGCGAGGTCCATGATCTTGATAATTTTTCCGGCGTTCGTTTCGGAGAGCGATCCGCCGAACACGGTGAAGTCCTGCGCGAAGACGAAGACCAGGCGGCCTTCGATGCGGCCATAGCCGGTGATGAAGCCGTCGCCGTAGATTTTCTGCTCGGCCATGCCAAAATCGTTGCAGCGATGGGTGACGAGTTTGTCGGTCTCTTCGAACGTGCCATCGTCGAGCAGGAACTCGATGCGCTCGCGGGCCGACATTTTGCCTTCTTTGTGCTGGCGCTCGCGGCGCTGGGCTCCGCCGCCGTCTTCGGCGAGCTGGTTGCGCTTCTTGAGTTCGGCAAGTTTCTGTTCGAGATTCATGGCGGGAGGATTATATCGGGTGGGCCAGGCGGGCGCTTGCGCCCAGGTAGCAGCAACTCAGATTTGTAGCTAGGATGAGCTCATGCCCAGAGCGATTGTCGCGATCGGCGGCGGAGTCATGAAGACGAGGGGAACTGTCGCGATTGATCGGGAGATCATGCGGCTCGCGCACAAGAAGAATCCGAAACTTCTTTTTATCCCAACCGCAAGCTCAGACTCCGGAATATATTGGAAACACGTCCAGGAATACTTCGGGAAATTCCTGAAATGCAAAACCGACGTCCTCTTCCTCGTCAAAGAACGCCCTTCACGAGATCAGATCCGGGACAAGATCCTGTCGGCAGATATCATTTACGTTGGTGGCGGAAATACGTTGATGATGATGCGGCTGTGGCGGCGTCTGGGTGTCGATAAACTTCTCAGGCAGGCCTACGAAAATGGAATTGTGCTTTCCGGGATCAGCGCGGGATCCATCTGCTGGTTTGATTCCGGACATTCCGATTCCATGTCGTTTTATAACCCGCGAAAGTGGAAATACATCAACGTGAAAGGTCTGGGGTTGATCCACGGGATCCATTGTCCCCACTACAACGGAATGACGCGAGGGATACCTCGGCGAAAGCACTTCCGGGAAATGATTCGAAAGACCGGGGGCATCGGAATCGCGATTGAGAACAACTGCGCGATTGAGTTCGTAGACGGACGGTTTTACAGAGTCATCCGCTCGAAAGGCAATTCAAGGGCTTACCGAGTGCACAAGAGCGGCGGCGACGTGGTGGCGGAACAAATTCGCCCGCGGAAACAACTGACGCCCATCGAATCCCTCATTCCGTCCCGCCCCAGGTAATGGAACTCCAGAAGGTTTGACGTGGAGTCGAACCGCTACTCCATGGTCGAGCCGAGGGGCTGATACTTGTATTTCTTGCCGTCAAAAAAAATCACGGAAGAATTGTTCTCGCCTTCGCCTTTTTCTTCCAGATAGATTCCGAGCACGGTGCTCTTTTTCAAAGCCAGGCGCTTCACGGTGAGGGCCTTGAAGGGCAGGTTGATGAGCATGAATTTGGCTTTGGGTTTGGTCGCGTGCCAGGCATCCTTTTCCGCGCCGTGGACGATCAGCAGGCATAGGCCCTTGCGTTCCGGTTCGTCAGAGCCAAAGCTGGACGTGACCTTCACGTCCCCGAAGCCGATAAAGGCGTCGTAGGGATCGGAGATTTGAAAACTGTATTCGTCGCGGTCGGCCATGGGATTCTTGCAGCGCGCCGCGATGACCAGGTCGTCGACACCGTCGCCGTCGAGGTCTCCGGTAAATTGCGGATACTGGGGAAGCACCGAGCAGTTGTCGCCGAATTGCTTGTGCACATATTCATCGGTGATCGCGGGTGATGGCGTTTGCGCATGCGCGGGCGGCGGCGGTGGCAACTTCTTTTGCGCGGCGAAAGTCGAAGATCCAGCCGAGAGCACCAGCAAGACCAGAACGGGGAGGTTTAGAAATCGAGGACACGACATGTTGTTACTCTATTCCCGTTGCTGCCGGTGAGGGTAGATACCGAGATGGTGACCGCGACACCAAAGTCACCGGTGGGACTGAGCAGCCGTTGATGGATCGAGCGGAGGGCCGATGCTTTCTCCAGGTTGCTAGGAGACACAAACGCGACCACCGGGGCTGAACCCCACGCTGATTTTGGAGCCTTACGCGGCGCTGAAAGCGCCGCTCTTCCACGGTACTACACGCACGGCGCTACGCGCGGGCACTACACGCGGGTGGAAGGGCGATCGGACCGATCTAGTGGCGAAAGTGTTCCCAGCCTAGGGGATGGAGTTTGTGCGCTACTCCGCGGCGATTCCGCAGGACTACTTTGCGGGTGCGGGTGATTCGCCCGATTTCGGTGATCGGCAGGCCGGCGATTTGCGACGGTATGGTTCGATTCGGGGGCGCGGTGAACAGGAGTTCGTAATCTTCGCCACCGTGCAGAGCGAGTTCGAAATCTAGTTCGTGCGGCGGCTTGCCGACGCGGGCCCGCGGAATGGCTTCTGCTTCCACTTCGGCGCCCACGCCGCTTTCTTCGCAGATGTGGGTGAGGTCGGTGGAGAGTCCGTCGCTGGTGTCGATCATGGCCGAGGCCAGGCCTTCTTCGCGAAGAAGGCGGCCCAGTTCAATTCGCGGCTCAGGCAAGAAGTGCCGCGGATACTGGGCCGGGTTCAACTCGCGCTTGGGCTTCTTCTTCATTTGCCGCGACTTCATCTGCTGCAGTGCGGCGGCCGAGCCGCCTAGCTCTCCACTGACATAGATCCGATCTCCAGGGCGCGCACCCGAACGCAGGATTGCCTTGCCTGCGGGAACGGTCCCGATCACGACGATGTCGGCGAGGATTCCGTGGGGAGATTCTGCCGTGTCTCCACCAGCCAGGGTCACACCGAATCGTCCGGCCAGACCGATGAGGCCGCGCAGGAACTTTTCCACCCATGCTTGAGGCAGATTTCGGGGCAAAGCCAGCGAAAGGAAAGCGGCAACGGGGTCTCCCCCCATGGCAGCAATGTCGCTCAGGCCCCGCGCCAGGCAGCGGTGTCCAACCGATTCCGGCGGATCCCAGTCGCGCCGGAAGTGGATGCCCTCCAGCGAGAAGTCGGTTGTGACCAGGGATTCGCGTCCGAGCGGAAGCCGCAGCACGGCGCAATCATCCCCGATTCCGGCCATAATAGCGGGACTCCCGCGGGCCGAGCGGGCCCGCTTCTTCGATGGTCCCCGGCCAGTCGCCAGGCGGCGAATCTGGGCAATCAGAATTTTTTCGGCAACAGGCACGGCGTCAACACTATAGCGGAATCGCCACCGCCAAATCGTGCCGCGACACCCGACTTGACCACTATGCGACCCCCTACCCGACTGTCTTTAAGGACACTCCGGTAACCCTCCCTCCGGTCACTGCCGTCACCGGCGCTTCAGTAACTGAGAATGTCCTAAGGCGTCGTTGACAGGGGGAATCTGGTTTGCTACCTTTCACTAGGCATTCACAAAAGACCTTTGGCCGAGCTAAGTTCTGCAGACAGTTTAGATTGCAGAGAAGCAGACTTTTAGGCTCTGCCCTGGTTCCGGTAGGTAGAAGGGCACGTAAGAGGTCCCATCCCGAACTGGGAGCGTTGCCCGATCAGGCGCACCGTACAGGGTTTCTGCAAACTCAGAGCCAACCCTGGCTTTCCGGGCCTGATTCTTAAATATTACGAGGGAGTGATTTGCGAAAACGTTTTTACATCCTTTTTGTGGCCCGCGGGGACGACGGCCAGCTGCGTAAGATTTCGATCCCCGTTCATTACCTGTATGTATTCGTAGTCGGGGCCGCGATCGGATTCCTGAGCCTTACCGGCATTGCCAGCTCCTACGCCCGCATGTTGCTCAAGGTTTCGCGCTACAACCAACTGCGCACGGAAAAAGATCAGCTCGAGAACAATAATTCCCGTCTGGCGCAAGTGGCCAAGGAGCGCGACGTTCAGGTCGCCTCGCTGGCCTCGATCGCCGGAGAAGTTTCAGCGCTCTACGGTTTGAAGTCGGAGCCTACGCTGGTCACGGCCACGGCCGAACAAATTCATAACGCCGATGTGAGTTCTTCCATCGATCAGCTAGCCGCTCTGCGGACTTCCGCGCTGAGTGGCGCTACCATGGTAGGCATTACCATGGGTCTCACGAAGAACGCCACCACCGCCGACTGGTTCCGCGCCAACTCCGCTCCGAATCTTTGGCCGGTGGAGGGCCAGATCACGGGGAGTTTCGGCGAGCGCATCGATCCGTTCAACGGGGAAGGCGCGTTCCATAGTGGCGTGGATATTGGCAGCAACTACGGGCAACAGATTATCGCTCCGGCCGACGGAGTGGTCACGTTCGCCGACTTCCTTGGCGGATATGGCAAGGCGCTGATGCTCGACCACGGCCACGGGATTTCAACCCGCTACGGCCATCTCTCGGGTTTTGCCGTCGCTCCAGGACAACACGTCCACCGCGGCGACGTGATCGGTTATGTTGGGGCCAGCGGACGCTCGACCGGTCCCCACCTCCACTACGAAGTGCGCATCAACGACACCCCGGTCAATCCCTACAAGTATCTCCGCATCACCATCGCCCACGATGGCGGCTTCGCCGCCGGCAGCTAAGAAGCGAGCAATCAGGAAGACGCCTAGAGCTATTTTCGTAAAACATTCTGCGTAGGTCTTCCTGCGTAAAACCATCCGAGGCAATGTCCACTCTCGGACAGTAGTTTCGAAATCCGGACGGCTTCGCCCGTCCCTGATCCCGCCGAGCTCCCGTAGATGCTGGCAGCACAATCAGTTAGTGCAAAACACATTTGGTCGGGTAGATGCTGCATTACTCTACAACTCATTCGTGAGGAGCCGACGATGCCCTTCCAGAACCTGCGAATCGCGATCCGCCATGTGCTGAAGTCGCCCGGGTTTGCCGCCACCGCCGTGCTGATGCTCGCGCTCGGCATCGGGGCTACCACCGTCATCTTCTCCATTGTCTAAGGCGTGTTGCTGCGGCCGCTGCCGTTTCCGCATCCCGAGAGCCTGGTGCAACTTGCCGATATTCTGCAGGGCACCGATCTTGGAGGCAATGGCGAGGCCGGGGTGACTACTGCAGACATTCGAGCCTACACGCGCGATACGCACTGCTTCGAGAGCCTGGGTGGGTACGCGCCCAACGGTTATGAACTTTCCGGGATCGGCGACCCAGCGCAGGTAAACGGATCGCGGCTTTCGGGTGGAGTGCTTCCGGCGCTCGGGGTCGAGCCGCTCATGGGCCGAATCTTTACGCAGCAGGAAGACGATCAAAAAGAACAAGTAGCGGTTGTCAGCTACGCGCTCTGGCAAAACCGCCTGCACGGCGATCCGCAGGTGCTGGGAACCAAAATCCTGCTGGACCGCAAGCCCTATGTGGTAATCGGCGTGATGCCGCGCAACTTCGAGTTTCCAATGGTTTCGGGACACCTGAACAGCAGCGAGCTATGGATTCCAATGAGCTTCACGGAGCAGGAGCTCAGTCCGGGCGGAGCAGCGAATTGGAGCTTCCGGATGGTGGGAAGGCTGAAGCCAGGAATCACCGCGGTTCAGGCGGAGAGCGATGCCCAGCGCGTGGCCCAGGAGATCATGCGCAACTATCCCGCCTTTATGGCGAGTATGCGCATACGAGCGGTGGTGCGATCTCTTCACGAGGAAACCGTTGAGCAGGCTCGTCAACTGGTGCGCACTCTGTTTCTGGCGATCGTGGTTGTACTGCTCATCGCCTGCGCCAATCTTGCGGGGTTGCTGCTGGTGCGCGCCATCCGCCGCCGCCGCGAAATCGCGGTGCGCCTGGCCCTGGGAGCGCGCGCCGGGGCGCTGCTGCGGCAGGCGATTCTGGAAAGCCTTGTCTTGAGCGTGAGCGGAGGTCTGCTCGGTCTGTTTCTGGCCGCGATCGCCGTGCGGGTGGGCATAAGCTGGTTGCCCGAGACTCTGCCTCGCCTCGACGAAATCGGCCTCGACTGGCAGGTCGTGGCATTCGCGATGATCCTCGCCGTGGTTACGGGAGTAGTTTGCGGACTGGCTCCGGCTTTTGCCGCGCTGCGAACCAGCGTGAACGACACTCTCAAGGAAGGTGGACGCACTGGCAGCGCCGGCAGCGGCCATGCGCGGCTGCGTTCTGCATTAGTGATCGGTGAGATTGCCGTCGCCCTGGTGCTCCTCGTGGCTTCCGGTCTGCTGCTGCGAAGTTTTGAGAAGATGCGTGCCGTCGATCTCGGCTTCCGTCCGGACCATGTTCTTGCGGCTTCTTACTCGCTGCCGCAGAAGCAGTACGCAACCCAACCGGCGGTCGACGAATTCAATGACCAGTTGATTCGCCGTTTGCAGCAACTTCCCAGCGTGAAGTCCGTGGGTCTGACGTCCTCTCTGCCGGCGACTGGTAGCAACAGCAACAGCACATTCGTCGCCGAAGGCTACGTGCCGCCCCAAGGCGCAGGGATGAATCTCGCAACGTGGCTGCAGGTGCAGGGCGATTACCTGCAAGCGATGGGGATTCCATTGCTTGGTGGCCGTTTTTTCACTCCGGCGGACACCGAGAACACGCAATTGGTGGTCATCGTCAATCACAAGCTCGCCGAGCACTACTGGCCCGGCGCAGATCCCATTGGGAAGCGAATCCGCCTGGGCACACCAGAAATGCAGACGCCCTGGCAGACCATTGTGGGGGAAGTCGCCGATGTGAAAGAGAACTCGCCCGACGTTCCCGGCAAAGAACAGTGGTATCAGCCGGTGGTGCAGGTTGAAAAATCCGTAGGCTCCATGGGTTCGCCCGGAGATCTCAACGGAAACGGGGGCTTTGTCACTCTGCGCACGACGATGGAGCCGGAGCAGATGGAAAATGTTCTCCGCGCCACAGTGCGCGCCATTGATCCGCAGTTGCCGCTTACCCAGGTCCAAACCATGGAGCACACGGTTTCCGATAGCGAGGCGCCGCGGCGCTTCAACACCGCAATCATCACCGCCTTTGCTCTCGCGGCAGTGCTGCTATCGCTTCTCGGCATCTACAGCGTGATTGCGTTCTCGGCCGCGCTCCGGGAACAAGAGATGGCGATCCGCATTGCGCTGGGCTCGCAACGCGCGGGAATTCTGGGCCTGGTGTTTAGGTCGGCGGCCAAGCTCGCCATGGCAGGTTGTGCGCTGGGGTTGCTGGGTGCCGCGGCAGCTTCGAAATTGCTGCGGTCGCTTCTCTTTGGGGTGAGTCCGTTTGACCCACTGGTGTTGATGCTGGCCGCGGTCTGCGTGTTGATGCTGGCGATGGCGGCCTCTCTGCTGCCCGCGCGGCGTGCCGCTTCCATCGATCCCATGAAGTCTCTGCGTGCGGATTAAACACAACCCCACAAAGCGCTTTCTATCGGCGTGAACGGAGTGTTGCGAGAAAGTTCCTAACCAAAGTTCGTACCCAGAGTCTTACCCAAAGTTCTTAGCCATGGAGGTGGAACGTGCGAACTCTCATCAGGAATCTGGGTTACGGTCTGCGCGGGTTGCGCAAGAGTCCGGGCCTGACGGCCGCGGTGATCGCCACGCTGATGCTTGGCATTGGCGCCACCACAGCGATTTATACCGTGGTGTACGCCGTGTTGCTCGCGCCTTTGCCTTACCCGCAGCCCGATCAGCTGGTGATGGTCTGGTCGAAGGTGGGTGGGGGCCGGAATCCAATGTCAGCCGGAGACTTTCTCGACTGGAAGGAGCAGAACAAATCTTTCCAGCAACTGTGCGCCTTCACCGGAGGCAGTTTTAATCTGGCGACGCCGGAGCAGCCTGAGCAACTCGATGGCATGCGGGCTACGCCGGGCTGGTTCAACATGCAGGGAATCCCGTTTCTGATGGGGCGCGACTTCCTTACAGAGGAAGGCATACCGGGCAAGGATCACGCCGTGATTTTGACTTACAGACTGTGGAACCGGCTGGGGGCGAATCGCGGCATTCTCAGCCAACCGATGCGCATCAATGGCGAACCCTATACCGTTGTGGGAGTGTTATCGCCGGGCGTGGGAGACCGTTTCACCTTTGAGCTGGCGGCTCCGCTGGCCTTCCGGCCGGAACAAATCAACCACGACTACCATTGGCTGCTGACCATGGGCCGTCTGAAAAACGGGGTCACGCTGCAACAGGCGCAGGCCGATATGGATACGGTGACGAGTCACATTGCTGCCGCCTATCCTATGTCGAATAAAGGCTGGGGGGCGTCGGTTGAGCTCTTGAAAAATGACTTTCTCCCTCGCGACCGCATTCGCAACTTGTGGCTTCTTCTGGGTGCGGTGGGCTTCGTGCTGCTCATCACCTGCCTGAACATTGCGAATCTACTGTTGGCCAAGGGCTCGGCACGGCAAAAGGAAATTGCGATTCGCAGTTCCGTGGGGGCAAATCGCAAACAGATTTTCGGTCAGTTTCTTACTGAAAGCCTGGTTCTCGCTCTACTCGGTGGCGGACTCGGCGTAGGGCTCGGCGTGCTATTGCTGCGCGCAATCCTCGCCATTGTGCCCGACGGGATCTTGCCCTCCGAAGCGAATTTTCAGCTGGACGGCCATGTCCTCGCCGTGGCCCTGGCCGCAACCACGCTGGCTGGCCTGCTGTTTGGTTGCGCCCCCGCGTGGTACGCGTCGCGAGTCGACCCGGGAGAATCGCTGAAGGATGGGGGACGCTCGGGCATCGGCCATGCAAGCCACAAGCTGCGACGCGGACTGATCATGAGTGAATTCGCGCTCGCGCTGTCTCTGCTAGCTGGCGCGGGGCTTGCCATTCACAGCTTCTGGAATCTCACCCGCGTCGATCTCGGCTTGCGCACCGATCACGTGCTGACTTTTCAGCTGCAACAGCGGGCGGGGCGGTTTGAAAATCCCGAACAGATGAATGTCTACAACCAGCAGATGCTGAGCGTGCTTCGTTCCGTGCCGGGAGTGTCCGATGTCGCCAGCGTAACTGGCATGCCGCTGCGCTTCCATAGCGACGGCATGCCCTTCACCGTGGTCGGCGGCCCGACCTACGCCGATCCTTCGCAGCGGCCAGACGCTGGTTTTCAATCGGTGTCTCCAGACTACTTCAAGACATTCGGCATACAGGTGCTCAAAGGGCGGTCGTTTACCGAACAAGACACTGCCTCGAGCGTGCGCGTGGCAATTGTGAACCAGGAATTCGCCGGTCGTTATCTGAAGGGTTTGGATCCGTTCCAGCAGCGCCTGTCCATCGAAGAGATCATTCCCGGACTGCCGAAGCTAGGGCCCCCGGTCGAGTGGCAGATCGTCGGCATCATCCACAACGTGCGGTACGGAGACTTCCGCGACGATGATCCCGAGATTGACGTCCCTTACGCTCAATCGTTGTCGCCGAGTGTGACCATCGGCGTGCGCACAGTGGAAGACCCGGCTGCCATGACCAAGACGATTGCCGCCGCAGTGCATTCGGTTGACCCGCAGATCGCCTTGGCGCACGTCCGCACCATGGATCAGGTGAAGAATGAGTCCCTCGCCGAGGACCGATACACAATGGTGTTGTTCGCCAGCTTCGCGGCCGTGGCT
>Ga0210407_10004756_pt1 | contig 10619 bp, 12 predicted proteins | sample IncBWC27MmetaG_FD_150860 | JGI IMG/M metagenome (GOLD analysis project Ga0210407, IMG submission 150860) | Forest soil microbial communities from Barre Woods Harvard Forest LTER site, Petersham, Massachusetts, United States - Inc-BW-C-27-M | ecosystem: Environmental > Terrestrial > Soil >... | reverse complement strand
ACCCTTAGGAGATGATCGCTCTCTCGCGCAGTGAGATAACGCGACGGCCCGAAAGGCGGCCGCTGAAGCGCCGATTTCCAGGCCAGTGACAAAAGCTGCTTTTCGGGTGAACTCTGAAGAAGTGGCCGGCTGTCAGGAGGTGGACTTCTCCGCTGTGTTGCGGCAGATGGAAGAAGCTGCAGGCATAGCTGGTGGGTCCCCGGCGCTGATTGCACGCTATCAGCAGATCTGTGGTTGCTCGACCCACACTTGATACGAAAGGTGCGGATGCCAGCGAGTGTGTGCGTTGCATCGAACGGGCGAGTGTTATCAACGATTCTTGGCACGAATTGAAAGAAGGCGGAGAGATGGACCGTCGTGCGATCAAATTAGGGACCTGCAGTGGGTACGCACTCCTCTTTGTCCTACTGGGGTCGCATGCATTGTCGGCCGATAGTCCGCCGGTGGGGTCGTATAACCTACCTTCGAAGCAACAGACGCTCACATTCCTGACAGAAACCATCGAGTGGTACCGTTATTTTTCGGCGGAACGGCAGGTTGGGACCGAGCCCTTCGACCTTCTATTTTTCGATAACAATCAACCGATCGGTGCGCAGATCGTTCAGCTTTCGTTTGACTTCGCCCGAACCGATGCATCGCTCGCAACGACGGCCCAGGATTCCCCGCCTACTCAGGGCGGTAGAATTCCCAACGCTCTCCCTTCAGACTCACTGCACCTGGTTCAGATGGAAGTGAAGTCAGAGGCTGAAAACAAAGAGGCCGAAGACGATCTGAAGTCGATCAAGACGAAACTGGCCACCGCTCGTAGAGCAGATCGAAAGAAGTTGGAGGCGGAATCGGCTGATGCACAAACGCGCCTCACACTCCTTCAGGCGCGATCCAAGAGTCTTCTTAACCTGGTCGATCTCATCCAGGCCAATGATGTGAATCACCCTCAAACAACAGACTTCAGATCGCTTGTTGAAAGTCTCGCACGCACCATCCCTGAGGCGGCGAATTCTGGTATTCCAGTACAGCCGGCCCAGCCATCAGGTTTTAGATCAGATCCTAAACCCCCGAACTCCGGCATTCTCGCGCTCGCCTCAGACGTGTCTATGCTTGAGCGAAAGCTCCGCACTGTTGACGAAGGGGTACAACTGACCGACAAGTTGGCCCGATTCTCGGACAATCTCAGGGCGCCGCTTACAGGGTTCGTCAATCAAGCCTTGCAGAGCGGCGATCTCGCGGCCGGCAACTCGCAGTCCAGGGACTCAGCGCGTTTGCGGCAACAGACGGCGAGCCTCGACCAGCTCACAGATCAGATCACGAGACTGGCTCCGGCCATGGCCGCACTTGACAAGCAGAGGGTGTTACTCACGGTTTACAAATCGCGCCTGACCCAATGGCGCAACACCGTCGTCAGCGAGTACACCGGCGCGTGGAAGAATTTGATTTTGCACCTGGTCGTTCTTGCTTTGGTGATAGCCTTCCTGACAGGTGTTGCTGTGGCTCTACGCAGAATCACGATGAACTATGCGCATGACGCAAATCGTCGTCGCATGTTTCTGGTCGTCCAGCGGATTCTGATCTGGCTGGCGATTGTACTGGTAATTGCATTCGCTTTTGCTCCGGAGCTGAGTTCTCTGGCGACATTTCTAGGACTTCTCACGGCGGGGGTTGCGGTTGCGCTTCAAAACGTGATTCTTGCGGTTGTCGGCTACTTCTTGCTGGTTGGAAAGCTGGGGATCAGAGTTGGAGATCGCGTGCGAATTTCTGGTGTGACCGGGGACGTAATTGACGTCGGCCTATTGCAGTTCCAACTGAGAGAAGTTGATCAGGACAATGAGCAGCTAACAGGCAACGTCGCAACGTTTTCAAATTCTTTTGTTTTCGTGTCGCCAGCCACGGGTCTCTTCAAGTTTAGTTCCGCCTATGGAAACGCCAATCAGCGGGAAGCGGTCAAGCGAATGTCGAGGGTCTAGCGGACGCTGCTCTGAGCATTCGGTGCTCTCTTTTCGCCAGTGCCTCCAGTTTGCGATTCAGTCTATAACCGCTGGAGTGTGCTTAGGTCGCAGCACTCACCAGCGCGTGAGCACGGATGGCTGACGGTCGATTTGTTTGCTGTTATTCGGAAGTGCGTATGCAGTTCATCAGGTGCAGCCTGGGATCGCGGAGCTCCGGGGTTAGATTCGGGGACTGCAATAGATCGCAGATGATTTTGATAGCGGCGTCCAAAAGCGAACGGCTAACGATATGGTCGTCAACATTTGCCAGTTTTCCCACTGGCAGACGCGGCCGCCCAGAAAGGAGGATGATCCGAACCGACGGTTCGACCCCTCTGATCTCCTCGACGAGTTGCGAACCCGTCATATCCGGCAGCTTGTAATAAATGATCACAACATCGAAACCTTCCGTTGAAACAAGCTCCAGGGCATTGAGAGCAGATTTCGCAGTCCTGCACGGAGAGTCCTCGAGCTTCAAGGATCGCGGCTACGAGGATTCGCTGATCAATGTCATGGTCGACGTATAGACCATTTGGCGTATGATTAGTCATCTCATCCTCCCTGTGTCCAAAATAAAATCACGCTTTGCCCACGGTGGCCGTGACCACGACTAGGTGGACTATAGGTTATGACGACGGTGGAGAGTCTCAGTCCGGGTAAAACTGCTGATAGGGGAAGTCGGTTCCAAGCATCAAGAGTGTGTCGCAATTCATCATCGCGTGATAGCCGGAGGAAAAACCAAGAACTCCGGTCATGCCGACATCAAAAGGATTGTCGTACTCAACAAACTCCTTGCCGCGTAAGGCGTGTAGACCCAAAGCCGGCTCCTCCGAATAAGCGCTGCAGCCTCGCCCGCCGTGCCGAGTTGAGTACCGGGCGTTGATGCATGCGGCAATCCAACGCATTCCGAACGACTGGTATGAGCGCTCGCATACCAACGTATGATTGTGCACTTCAGACGACGCTGCTAGCTTTTTGATTATGGCCATCCATCCAAAGCAAGACGAAGGCGAAGACGAAGATGAACTTAGTGGCGATTGTCGATGACGATGACTTAATGCGCGGCGCATTGCAGGGCATGTTGAAGTCGGTGGGATTGCCATCGCAAGCTTTTGCGTCCGCGGAAGAATTCCTGACGTCCGGTCAGCAGCACCAGACCTCATGTCTGGTTACCGATATCCGCATGCCGGGAATGTCCGGGCTTGAATTGCAAGCCAAGCTGAGCGCTGGGCATTGCCGGATTCCGACCATCTTCATCACGGCACACGGTGACGAAAAAATGCGGATGCAGGCGTTAAGAGCGGGAGCGGTGGAGTTCCTGGCAAAACCGTTCGACGACGAAGCCTTGCTTGAGAGTGTTCGGGCGGCGCTAGAAAGCTTAGCGCTATAGGCAGCGTGTAAGCAACGCGAGGAGGTCTCTGTGGCAGGTATTCAGATATCACGGACCGTTGATCCACCTTCTTATGAGCGCAGATTCGAGCAGGTTATAGGGAACAGTCCTGTTCTGGAAGCGGTCCTCGAACAGGTGGAACGGGTCGCGACAACAGATTCCACGGTTTTGATCCAGGGAGAGACCGGCACCGGCAAGGAGCTGATCGCACATGCGATTCACAATATCAGCTCGCGTTGTGGACGCCCATTCGTGCGATTGAATTGTGCTGCCATTCCGCTGGATCTCCTCGAAAGTGAGCTTTTTGGCCACGAGAAAGGAGCATTCACTGGGGCCATCGCGCAGAAGGTTGGACGTTTTGAGTTGGCTGACAAAGGCACGCTTTTTTTGGATGAGGTGGGCGATATTCCGCCGGCTCTGCAGCCTAAACTGCTGCGCGTACTGCAGGAACAGGAATTCGAGCGCCTGGGTAGCACCCGGACTCACCAAGTGGATGTTCGGCTCGTGGCTGCCACGAATCGCGATCTCGCGGAGATGGTGAATCGAGGCCAATTTCGCAGCGACCTGTACTATCGACTGAATGTTTTTCCCGTGCTGTTGCCGCCATTACGGGCGCGCCCCGAAGATATTCCGACCTTGGTGACGCATTTTGTCGAGATTTTTGGTCGGCGGATGGGTCGCAAAATCGAGCACATTCCTGCGGAAACGATGTCTGCGCTCAATTCCTACCCGTGGCCGGGGAACATCCGCGAACTGCAGAACCTCGTTGAGCGCGCTGTAATCCTTTCCAAAGATGGTGTGTTCCCCAATCCTTTGCCAACGACAGCCGCCCAGCCTGTTATCGTCTCGATGGCTGTAACGACCCTGAAGGACTCGGAGCGCTCTTTGATTCTGCAGACGCTAGAGCAAGTCCGTTGGGTAATCGGCGGACCGAAGGGCGCAGCCACCAAACTTGGCCTGAAGCGTACTACCCTGATCCACAAGATGCAGAAGCTGGGGATTTCTAGGCGTTCTCTTCAAGTCGAGGATGGGATATCCCAGGCACGGCAGGATCCCTACTTGGGAAGGCAATTGGAATAACACCGATGGCGGATTCTTGGCTGTAGCAGTATTTGGGAACTCTTGATCATCACTGGACTATCGGGTGAGGATTCGATAGGAAACATGGCCACAGGCGAGAAACCAAAGTTGGTTGCAATTGTTGATGATGATGAGTTGATCCGAGACGCACTGGGTGGCTTGATGAAAGCGGCTGGTCTTTCCGCTCTGGCTTTCGCGTCAGCGGAAGAATTTCTGAACTCCGGCGAACAGCAGCATACCGCGTGTCTGATTGCCGACATCCGTATGCCGGGGATGTCCGGGTTGGACTCCAATCAAGACTAAACAAAGGACACCACAGAATTCCAATCATCTTCATTACAGGACAAGGTGACGAGAAAATGCGGATGCAAGCTTTGAGGGTGGGAGCTGTGGAGTTCTTGACCAAACTTTTTGACGACAAAGTCTTACTCGAAAGTGTTCGAGCGGCGTTGGACAGCTAACCGTCGGTTGTTGTAACCCGACTCGCTGTGAGCTTTCGCGCAGAGAACGGACGCCTTGAAAATGGCCCGTACTTGGCATGATGCGAGGAAGAGTTAACAGTCCCGCCGCCATTCCGATTCGCGAGGACAGAGCGTATCGGTTTACGCCCGGCCGAACTTCTCCCAAGGTTCGGAGGCACGAATGGCTCCGAGACTGAGATCCTTGCAGTTCCTAACGTTCGTCATTCATTATCACTTTTCATAACGCGAACCTAATGTTCGATGATTCATGCTCAGCCCGAAGTTGCAAAAGTCCTGCCCGGCGCAGCAGAACATCAAAGGGCATTTCTGATTCTCATAAGGGGAGTTCAGCGATAGAAGGATAACCATGCTGCTCTCGCCCAACTCTTCCGTCGTATTTTTTTGTTGTTTTGAACAACTCGAGGTGGCCATCACCCGAAGACGGTCTGCATCGCTCACGGAGCGCCTGCATCTCTTGCGGTGACATCGGTTTGAAGCCGCGTGCAATTCCCACGTTCTGCTGCAGCACGTCCAGCGAGTCGATACCGCAAATTGTGGTCGCGACCGGCAGACTCATCGCATAACGAAGCGCTTCTTTCGCCTTCACGACGCCATATTGGATCGGCTGGCCGTCGCCTCCGAGGCTCTTCATGCCGAGCGCTGCAATCCCCCGCCGCTGAAGTTCAGGGAGCACCTGCTGCTCGAAGCTACGATAGGTTGCATCAAAACAGTTGAGCGGCATTTGGACAGTGTCGAATGGGTAATCGTGCGCCAGCATTTTGAGATGTATCGCCGGACTCTTATGTCCGGTGAAACCAACAAAACGTACCTTGCCCTGCTTTTTCGCTTCATCCAGCGCTTCGACCACACCACCCTTTGCGAAATGCAGGTCCGGGTCGTTCTCGTAGATGACCTCGTGAATCTGCCATAAGTCCAAATGGTCGGTGCCCAGCCGCTTCAGGGACTCCTCCAATTGTTGCGTGGCGACCTTCTTATCTCGGCCGTGGGTGCAAACCTTGCTCATCAAGAAAACTTTGTCGCGTCTTCCCTGTAAACCAAGCCCCATCCAGTCTTCGCTGCGGTGGTCGTTGTATTCCCATGCGTTGTCGAAAAAAGTGACTCCCGCATCTACCGCCTCCTGAACCAGACGTACGGCCAGATCGCTCGATTGCACCGTCCCCAGATGATATCCGCCGACGCCGATGATCGAGGCTTGTTCGCCCGTTTTTCCGAGCGGCCTGCGAGGAATCTGGTCAGCGACGCTGTTCGTCATTTGCGGCGGAACTGCAGCCGATACGATGTGGCTGGGCAAAACTGAAGTCGCGAGCACTGTCCCCGCGGAGGCCAGGCCTGCCTGGATGAAGCACCGGCGCTCGATTTCGGGTGTTACTTGGCATCGCTCATTTTGTCGACGTTGATCTACCATTGTTCATCTCCTCGACGTCTCTGGTGTTGTCTCTGGCACCAACCAGGGGCCGTCCGCCTTTTCCAACATCTCGGTAACCTCTCTTTGGGTGTGATCGAAGGGAAATCCATGAGGCATGCGGGTCATCGGGTTGTCATACCGCAGCGATACTTTGTATGGCTCGAAGCGGCCGTCGGCCGCTGTCGGAGCGCAACGAGCCCGTAAGGCCTCCATCTCGCTCTGACTCATCGGCTGAAAGCTGCGCACGACGCGCAGGTTCTGGTGCAGCACGTCCAGCGAGTCCATACCGCAAATAGTGGTCGCGACGGGGAGGCTCATCGCGTAACGCAACATTTCCTCAGCCTGAACAACGCCGGCTTTTATCCCCCACGCGGTACCGCCCATGCTCTTCATGCCCAGCGCCGCCATGCCTCGCCGATTGACTTCGGGTAAGACCTGCTTCTCAAAACTCTGGAAGCTGGCGTCGAAGGGATTAAGCGGCATTTGCACTGAGTCGAACGGATAACCAAGGGCGAGCATCTTCAGGTGAAATGCGGGATCCTTGTGACCGGTGAAGCCGACGAATCTGACCTTCCCCTCTTTCTTGGCGCGATCAAACGCTTCCAGGACGCCGCCTTTCGCGTACGCCAACTCCGGGTCGTTGTCGTAAACGATCCCGTGGATCTGCCAGAGGTCCAGATGATCGGTTTGATATCGCCGGAGCGAGTCCTCGAGCATCTGCATGGCTAATTTGCCGCTCCGCCCATGGGTGCAGACCTTTGTCATCAGGAACACCTTTTCACGGCGCCCGTTCCGGAGGGCTCTGCCCAAGATGGTCTCAGTCTTGCCGTTGTAATACTCCCAAGCGTTGTCGAAAAAGGTAATGCCGGCGTCTACTGCCTCATGGACGAGTTGCACCGCCTCGTCCAACGTCGGCACATCGCCGAGATGATGACCGCCCACCCCGATAGCGGAAATGCGCACATCCGTGCGTCCGAACCTCCGATAGATCATGTTGCCCGCGTCCCCCGCCGGCGCTGCCGCTGATCTCCCTGATGCTATAGAGTAGAAGCTCTCGTTCGAGTTTGGCATGACGGCGGATGTGGCGGCCACAGCACCCGCACCGACTTTAAGAAAGTCCCGTCGAGTCGCATTCATCTCTACGCCTCCAGGCGACCTGCCTGCATGAAATGTGAAATCAGTCTACAACTGAACTCATGTGAAAATTCACCAAATGCTGCTTTCGGTCCGGTGTTCATCCCGGACCTTCTCCCCATTCCAGGAATCAACAGTTTTCCGCTCAACTGTTTTCTCTGTCACGAGAAAACGCTGCCAGTCGTGGGTCCGTATCATGCGACTGCGTCTCTCCTAGTAAGATTGGCTAGCGCAATGAAATTCTTCGATCCGATGGGAAATCAGATTCCGCACGCTCAGTGGGTTAACATCTACAGAGCGTGCTACTTCTGCCAAGCCAACCCTTGGGTCGAGGATTTTGTCGCGGGCCAGAACAGCCTGTTGACCACATCCAGCCCACGTTCTTCTCAAGACCTCATAACGATTATGGCGTGGAAGACCGGGCACATCGATCAATGGCTTTCGCACACCACTCAGCAGATTCACTACAATCCCGCCAATTGGCCTGCGAACCCTGCTCACCGCTATGCGAATTTTTTGCAGGGCATCCAATGGCTTGCGCAGCAGATGCCGACAATTCGCCAGCAGATACTCGCGAATCCTCAGTACTTGCTGAACGTACCACACCATCACCTACCCGGCTTTGGGGCGACATACAGATTGACCGTCCTCTTCTTTATTACCAATGGCAGCGAGCCAATTTATGACGAGTTTGCTCACAAGGCGGCTTTGGCAATAGACCAAGACCGGATGCCTTGGGACACGGTTACGGGTCGTCTGTCAATCAATTCGAAAACTTGGGTTCGCTATGGCGCCTATAAGCAACTGCTGAGAAGCATCAATCTGAACCAGTCAGGTGGCATGTTCATCTCGAGGGATGATGATCGGGCGTTGTGGGCATATGGTCATTTGTTCAAGGGGTGAACACATGCGAGTCTGAAGTAACGGATCGACGGCCATTCTCCGTAGATCAGAGGCGTGGAACGACTAATTGTGCTTCCGCCTGTCAAGAGCCGCGCATCGTCTTTGGTGAATCTGGCGGAGTCCAAAGCCATTGCATTTGGGAGAGGCACGTTACAGGGCAGGATATTCGCTTGGCATGTGAACGAGGTCAGGAGGAGCCTCGGACTGCCTCAAGTCACGCAAGCTGCGGCGGGTAATCCGACGATGGAAGAAAAGATGAACATTCTGCGATCGGCGGTGGAAAAGCTGGATGACGAAGCCCAAGCCATCTTGATTCAAGTGCTGCTGCGCTCTCCCATGTACGCCTCAGTGCAGTCGGGCGGCTCCGATCAGGAAGGGGACAACAATGTTGGTGACTCATAGTGGCAAGACTGAATTACCCGTTTTGCGGTAAGGCTGCGTAAATTCAAATCGGAGGGTACCATGCATACGCTGATCTTATCGGAGCGTCAAAGTACAGAATCTTGCCAACGTTGCTCGACATCGAGAAACTCCACGTAGCTCAGTGTGATTGTCCGGACAAGTGCCAGATGTTGCGTCGTCTTCGAGAGGACATCGCTGAACTCAGAACCATGTTGAGTAAACCTCCTCCGAAGCAATGCCGAGAGCAGCGCCGCAGAGGCCTGTTTTCGAAGGAGCTCGGTAAATCATAGAGAGCCTGCCAGAAAGACCGCAAATGGACATTTGTATTGAGCCACGCGCGGATCGGCAGGCGCGGATACCCGCCAATTTGTGCTCGGCGGGTGTTCGGTTCAGCGCCGACTGCGGAGTTGGTCCGCTGTTATATCGCGCTCGATCCGTGTCTGCTCAATCAGCTCCGAAAACGTCATGATTCCTCCACGTCGCCGTGCTGGCGAATGGGCCGTAACATAAATGTTCTTTCGGAGAAGTAAAGTGAAAAACCTTGGCTCGAAGCGATGCTGGCTGGAAATGATAGGAATTTAGCTTTTGCAGATGCTGGCATGCAGCCGCAACCTAAACATAAGGCGTCAATGGCCGTTTGGTCGCCACGATTGCAGCACACGATTCCTTACAAGAGGGAGGCGTTCAGGTTTCAGCGATCGAGCGCAACTCTCTCCAGTCGCTGTTTGCGGGCCTGCCAATCAGGCATCAGCCTGCCCAGAAATCGGTAGAACTGATCCCCGTGCCTGCGATATCGAAAATGACAAAGCTCGTGCATGATGACATAGTCAATGCAGTGCGCTGGGGCCTTCACCAAGTCGGTGTTCAGCAGAACTGATCGCGACGTGCTACAACTGCCCCACCTGCCCTTCATCCGTCGAACGCGTATCTGTGCAGTCTCAATACCATATTTCCGAGTGAGCTCAAGACAACCCTGAAGCCGATGCTCGAACACTGCCCGCGCCCGTTCGTTAAACCACTCATGCACCAACCGTTTGACGAGGTGTTCATCTCGACCAGTCGTACCGATAAGCAAATAGCGCCCCGATAGCTTGGCCGACTTGTCCTCGCTGGTTTTTACTTTCAGTCGGTACTGGCGGCCCAAGTAATGAATTGTCTCGCCACTGAGATAACGCCTTTCGGGCATGCGCGGCAGAAACTGCTCGAAGTAGCGGATTTGCTTAGAGATCCATGACACTTTAGATCTAACTTTGCCAAGCACCAGATCCAGAGACTTTCCTTGAGGCGCATCCACGATCACGCTCAGATCGGGATGCACCGTTATGCGGAACCTCTCTTTGTGGTCAAAGACGAGATGGAAGTCGATTCGCTGACTTCCGAACTGCACGAAGTGTCTCTTGGGCTCTTCCATCACGGACGCCTAGCCTTTGCGATGTCCAAACTCTCGTCCAGAATCGTATCGATGTCGTCAAATGCCAAAGGAATGCCAGATCGCTCCTTGAGTTCGAATAAATAGTCTTCAAGCTCTTGGCGCATGCGGTTTTGGACGTCAACATTATTCGCCCAATTTACGATACGGCGCCTTTCAATGATCCTGTCAAAGCTCAGTCCTGCTTCAGCAGCCAACCGTTTCACGTCGAGTCCGTCAGTCTTTCGCCGGTCAAAGACATCCTTGATTGAACCGTAGTAGGCTTTAGCGTTTTCGTTGTGGGCGACTTCGTCGGGAACGTCGTCACCTGTCCGGGTAAGAACTGACTCCATGATAGACATGGCACGACGGAGGTACTCCGCTCCTTCCAGTCTCTGAGCACGGAAGGCGTCGATCACTTCCTGCAGCAGGT
>Ga0210407_10004754_pt1 | contig 10619 bp, 10 predicted proteins | sample IncBWC27MmetaG_FD_150860 | JGI IMG/M metagenome (GOLD analysis project Ga0210407, IMG submission 150860) | Forest soil microbial communities from Barre Woods Harvard Forest LTER site, Petersham, Massachusetts, United States - Inc-BW-C-27-M | ecosystem: Environmental > Terrestrial > Soil >... | reverse complement strand
GCATCGGGGCTGGCTCAACCTTCAGGGTGCTTCGCTGTCGTTTCTGGGATCGACCGCAGCAGTCGCAACCCTCACGATTCTGGCGGTGGTCGAGCTCGTAACGGATAAGCTTCCGTCAACGCCCGCACGCACGAAGCCTCTGGTTTGAGTGCACGGATTCTCCTTGGAGGACTCTCGGGTGCGGCCGTGGCGCTAGCGGGGCGGCAATCGGCTGCTGTTGGATGCGCTCTGGGCGCGGTTGGCGGCGTAGTAGGAGCGTTTGCGGGGTATCAGGTGCGCACCGGACTCGTACGCGCGCTCAAGGTTCCAGACTTTGTCATAGCGGTGCTCGAGGACCTGGTGGCTGTTGCGGGCGCGCTGTTCATCGTCACGCGATTCTAAATTGAATTGCCGGCGGTGCTCCGGCCCGGCACGGCTCTTCGCCTATGCGAACGGCGCCTGTGCTAACGTTTCCTGCATGACCGCTCGTCTTCCCGTGCGCAAAGCCATTCTCGAACGCCGGACGTACGAGGCTCCCGCCGAGGGGCGCGAGGGAAAAGTGCGGCTGGACTTCAACGAAAATACGTCTGGCTGCTCGCCGGCCGTCATCCGCGCTCTTGGAAGAATGTCTCCCCAACAGATCGCGATGTACCCCGAATACCAGCGGAGCACTGCTCGCCTCGCGCGCTATTTTGGCGTTCGGCCTAGTGAACTGTTGCTCACCAACGGCGGCGACGACGCGCTGCGTGTGTTCTTCGACACTTTCGTGGAGTCGGAGTCCGGAATCCTGATCTGCGAGCCTACTTTCCCGATGTACCGCTACTACGGGGAGATCGCGGGAGCCAGAGTCGAGGCGCTGCGCTACGCCCCGGACATGGAATTCCCGATGTCTGGGATTCTTGCCGCACTGCGACGCAAGCCTCGCGTGTTGTTCATCGCCAATCCCAACAATCCGACGGGAACGCTGCTGCAGGTCGCCGAGATCGAGAAGATCTTGCGGACTGCGAAGAACACCGCCGTTGTGGTTGACGAGGCCTATGCGGAATTTTCGGGAGTTACCCTCGTGCCACACATCCGGAAGCATGTAAATCTGTTCATCGCGCGGACGTTTTCAAAGGCTGCAGGGCTTGCTGCGTTGCGGCTTGGGGCCGTCATCGCGGGCGCGGAGTCGCTGTCCTATCTGCGGCGCGCCATGCCGCCCTTTCCCGTGAATCTGGCCGCACTGGTGGCGGCGCGGGCCGCGGTTCGCGATGGCGCGGCGATCCGCGCCTATGTGCGTCAAATTCGCCGCCTTCGCGCCTGGCTCGACAAAGAGCTGCACGGTTTCGGCGTCAAGACGTTCCCGAGCGCGGGGAATTTTCTGCTGGCCAATTTTGGACCGGGCGGCCCGCGACTGTTTCAGCGGCTGGAGCGCGAGGGAATTCTGCTGCGCGAGCGTACGAAGGAGATCGGACCAGGGTTCGTGCGGATCACCATCGGGAGGCCAGCGGAAATGCAGTTGTTGCTGAAGAAAATCAAAAGGCTGGGTTTTAGCGCAGATACGCGTCGGTGACGTACTGCTGCACCATCCGCTGCGTATTGAAAAACGATCCGTTGATGGCGATGGCGTGCTGCATGACCGTCAAATAGCGTGCCCGCTCCTTGTAGTACATCGGCAAGATTATATTTTCCAGCTTGGCATATAGCGACTGCGCCTCGCTGGCGTTGTCCGTCGCGACCGGGGCCGAGCCCGACGGGTGCGGTTCGCCGATGGACCAGCCCGTGATTCCTTCGATGTGCCCTTCCACCCACCATCCGTCCAAGATGCTCAAGCTGGGCACGCCGTTCAGAGCCGCCTTCATTCCACTCGTTCCGGAGGCTTCCAGCGGATACTGTGGCGTGTTCAGCCACAAATCCACGCCGGAAGTAATTTGCCCGCCGACCTCCATGTCGTAATTGTCCAGAAAAACGATGGGCACGGTTTTGCGCAGGGCCTTCTTGGCTAGAAAAATTCTGCGGATAATGTCCTTGCCGCCACCATCGTGTGGGTGGGCTTTGCCCGCATACACGATCTGAAACTTTCCGGCGCTCTTGGCCATCTGGCGCAGGCGGTCCAAATCGGAAAGAATCAAGTCCGCGCGCTTGTATCCCGTGGCGCGGCGAGCAAAGCCGATGGTGAAGGCCTCGGGGTCGAGGGCCAGGCCCGTTTTCTTGCGCACGGTTTCAAAAAGCGCGTGTTTCGCGAGTAGATGCGAGGACCAGACCTCTTCCGGCGGCAGTCCCAGCGCACTGCGCAAACTGTAATTGTCCTCGCGCCAGGAGGGGATGCAGCGGTCAAACAGCTCCTGGAACGCGGGTGAGGCCCAGGTAGCAGCGTGGACACCATTGGTGATCGCCTCGATGGTAACCTGCGGAAACATCTTGCGCGAGGTTTCACCGTGTAGCTTGGCGACGCCGTTGACGAAGGTGCTGAGGCTCAAAGCCAGGGAGGTCATGTTCAGGGAAGCTCCGGCTCGCGCAGCTTCCTGCATATCGGGGAAATCACGTTCCGCTTGCAGGGCGCGTTTTACGAGATCCGCCGAAGTGGAATCCTTCAGGTCGAAAAAACCATTCTGGTCCGGGAAAACTCGGGTCAGATATTCCATCGGGAAGCGGTCATGCCCGGCGGGCACGGGCGTGTGGGTGGTGAAGACGCACTTGCCGCGGACTTTTTCGATGTCTTCGCCGCGGATCGAGGTCCGGCCGGCTTTTTCGGCCTCTTCGCCCAGGAGCTCCAGGGAGAGCAGCGCTGCGTGCCCTTCGTTCATGTGATAGCGCGTCAGCTCGTTGTAGCCAAGCGCGCGCAGCATGCGCACGCCGCCGATGCCCAGCAGCACTTCCTGGCAAAGCCGGTAGTAGGCATCGCCACCGTACAACGTTCCGGTCAGATTGCGGTCGCGCTCCGCGTTGCTTGGCAAGTCGGCATCCAGAAAATAGACGGGCACCTCAAAGGCGCGCACCCCCGTCACCGTGTAGCGCCAGGCGCGCAATTCGATACGGCGATTCTCCAACGGGACCGTTATGCGGGCATCCTCTTCGGTAAGAAAATCCTCGACGTGCCATTCGACAGGTTCTTCCGTCTGCGTGCCATCTTCCGCCAGGTGCTGCGAAAAAAATCCCTTTCGATAAAGAAGAGACACCGCGACCATGGGCAAGCGCACGTCGGCGGCTGCTCGAATGGTATCGCCCGCCAGGACGCCCAGGCCGCCGCTGTAGCTGGGCATGGCGTTCTCCAGCGCGATCTCCATGGAAAAATAAGCGACAAATCGTTTGGCTGAATTGAACTGCGTCCCCATCTTCCTCGACACTCCGCGGACTTCCAAATCACTCGCCGCAACCAAAATTTCGCACCCCATAGACTACATATTGTCTTGGAGAACTCCCAGGCACGCAAGCAATTGGAAGCGAGTGTTGCTATCCCGAGTTGGCCAAGCGTGACCGTTTTCGCGCTCGTGGAATTGAGCTGGCGCAACAACGATTGGCCGTCGAATCTGATAGACTGTGCGCGCTTTGCTGCATAGTACACGAAGGCGTTTTCTTGCGCAGTCCGCCCTAGCCGCGGCAGGGGCTTCGCTTTGCCCGCGGCTCGCCTTTTCCGCGGACAGCGTGCCCCATGTGGAGTTCCCTACGGACGCGCGGGAGCGCGTAGCCATTGCCTCGTACCCGTTCCGCGACTTCATTTTGGGTCCGCGTGACGGCGCGGCGCCGCAGAAGATGGATCTGAAGGATTTTGCGGGTCACTGCGGCGAGAAATTCAATATCCGCAAAGTTGAGCCGTGGAACCGGCACTTCCACTCGACCGACGCCAAGTATCTGGAAGAATTTCGCGACTCTGTCGAGAAGGCGCGCGGCGCCGTGGTGAACATCGCGGTTGACGGCGACCACAGCCCGTACGCTGCGGAGGCTTCGGAACGCGACCAGGCAGTAGCCTTCAGCAAGAAATGGATTGACGTGGCCGTGGCAATCGGCTCCCCGAGCGTGCGTACGAACATAGCGGAAGCCAAGGATTCCAAGGCTGATTTGGATCGCGCCGCGGATACCTTCAATCGCGTGGTCGAATATGCTGCTGCCAAAAACGTCGTCGTGCACCTGGAGAACGACAACCCCGTCGCTGAAGATCCTTTCTTCCTAGTGCAGTTGATTGAAAAGGTCAGCAGCCCGTGGCTGCACTCCAATCCCGACTTCTGCAATACGCTGGCGACGGGCCGCGAGGAATACGCCTACAAGGGCATCGCCGCCATGTTCCAGCACGCCTACGGCATTTGTCATGTCAAGGACATGGAAACCGACGAGAAAGGCCACTTGTTTCGCGTGGACATGGCGAGAACGTTTGGCATCCTCAAGCGCGCCAACTATCGCGGCTACTGCTCCATGGAATTTGACGCCCAGGGAGACCCGTACGCCGGAACTGCCGCGCTGATCGCACAGACCCTGCAGTATCTTGGGTCACCAGCCTGAGCCTGCACGCTTCCAGTCTTTCGCTCTTCCACACCGGCGCTTCCGCTCTATAATCTGGCGCGTGAAATCCATTCTGGATGGAATCCGCGTGGTTGAGTTGACCGAGGCGCTCGCCGGCCCCTACTGCGCGATGTTGCTGGGCGACTTTGGGGCGGATGTGATCAAGGTCGAGCGGCCGGGCACAGGAGATCAATCGCGCGGTTGGGGACCACCGTTCGTGTGCGGGGAATCGGCATATTTCTTAGCCGCGAACCGGAATAAGCGTTCGATCGCGCTGAATTACGATGACGCGCACGACGCGGAAATTCTGCAGCGGCTGATTGCATCAGCGGATGTGTTCCTAAGCAATCAGCCATCGCTCGACTCGCTGCAGAGGCGCGGCCTTGATCCGGAAACATTGCGACCGAAATATCCACGGCTGATTTATTGCAGCATCACCGGATACGGATTCAGCGGTCCGAAGGCCGGCCGGCCTGGCTACGACATTTTGGCTCAGGCGGAATCTGGTTTGATGAGCTTCACGGGCGAGCCGGAAGGCGGCCCCATGCGCTATCCGATTGCCATTGCGGACATGACCTGCGGAATGTACGCGGCCATGGGTATCCTGGGCACGCTTTTTGCGCGTGAAAAGACGGGCCACGGACAGTTTCTGGACATGGCGCTTTTCGATTCGCAGCTCACGTGGCTGGCGAATGCGGGCAGCAGCTACCTCAATGCCAATGCGGAACCCCGGCGATGGGGGAACGCGCATCCGAACATCGTGCCTTACCAGGTGTTTCGCGCGAGGGACGAGAAGCACTTTGCGGTCGGGGTAGGTACCGAAGGGCTGTGGAGGAAATTCGTCGCGGTCTTGCAGGGCGAGACAACCTTCGGCGGGGACGCGCGGTTCGCGACCAACGCGCTGCGCATCGAGCATCGTGTGGAATTGCTTGCGTTGCTGCAGCAGCGCTTCGATGCGGAATCGCGAGATGCGTGGCTGGACAAGTTCGCGAAGGCCGGCATTCCCGCGGCGCCTATCAACAGCGTGCCGGAGGCATTGCGCGACGCCCAGGCCTTGGCCCGCGGGCTAATCGTAAAGATCGAGCACCCGGCGCTGCGGGAGGCTCGCAGCATCGCCAATCCCATCAAGTTTTCGGACTTGCCGGTAAGTTATCGCTTGCCTCCGCCGATCTTGGGCGAGCACGGAGAGGAGATTTTACGAAGCCTTTGACGCTGGCGGAGCGTGCCCCTCTTGCGGTTTTTGGTTTAGCGGAATGTGGCCACGAGTTCGCCGTTTTCGATTCTCAGGTCGGCAATTTCCGGCGGCAGCTTGAGCTTTTCGCGATTTTCCGGCGCGTCCATCATTCTTTGCACGGCCGTGTCCAGTGCGGACTGAGGGATCGGCAGGGAACCGAGCTGGCCACTGACTGGTTCGAAGCGAAGATAGCCGTTTGCGGAAGCGAGGCGGCCCTCGAGCTGCAGCGTCAAGTCTTTGCCGTGGAAATCGAAGACCACATAGGCGCGCACGCGATCTTCCACGAGTACCACTTTTACGTCGCGGACGGACGAGCGCATCTGCTCAACCTGCTCGGCGGGCGTTCCGGGTGGCGTGGGACTGGCGTTGGCGTCGCGGGAGGGAGTGGAGTTTGGCGCGGATTTAGCGGGAGTGGCGGGAGAAATGTCGAGATGGGAAGCGAGATAGGAGTTCAACTCCGCTTGATTGAGACGGAGCGTGGCGGATTGGCCGATGGCCACCGCTTGCTCGACCGCTTCGACTTTTTGCTCCACGCTTGCGGCCGCCTGCGGGCTTGTTGCGATCACAGGCGGGGGCACGGCGTGAAAGACCATCAGCAGGGTAATGATGGCGGCGGCGTAAGTGGTCCAGCGTATGATGCGGAAGATGAGGCGCAGGAGGCTGGGTTTGCGAGCTGGTGGGGTGTCGGAGCGAGTGCCGCTGTTAGGGGTGGTTCTGACGTTCATGATGCGGTTCCTTGGAGGCGAAGCACGCTCGCCTATACAAACCGTAGAGGGTTACCGTAGTTACGACAAGCGAACGTGGGTGCGGGCGCGACCAAAGGGACAAGGCTGGAAACGGAATAACTGCTAGGTCGTCTATCGCTATAGCGTAGCACGCCACAGTTGGACGTGCCGGCAACGGAGGGATTCATGGTGAGAAGAGTTTTACTCGTTTGTTTTTTTGGGTTAACTGGCGCTTGTTTGCTTTTCTTCTCAAGAGCCGCGGGCCGGCCGGAAAGTGCCGCGCCGCAATTCGCGGCGGATGGGAAACTGGAGCGGCCGGAAGGATATCGGAAATGGGTGTACGTTTCATCGGGGTACGGCATGAGCTACAGCCAGGGTCCAGGCGGGATGCAGATGTTCACGAACGTTTTCGTGACGCCAGCCGCGTATGACTCCTTTGTGGCCAACGGCAAGTGGCCGGACAAGACCATGTTCGTGCTGGAAGTTTATGAGTCGACGTCGCGCGGCTCCATCAACAAGCACGGCAGCTATCAAACGGAGTTCTCCGGCTTGGACGTGGAAGTAAAGGATCAAGCCCGATTTGCGGACAAGTGGGCGTACTTCAATTTCGACGGCGCGACCAAGGCGGCAAGCGCCGACACGCCGAGCAAGAACGATTGCTGGAAGTGCCATGAACAAAACGCGGCGGTGGAGCACTCGTTTGTGCAGTTTTATCCGGAGCTGCTGAAAATTGCGCGGGCGAAGGGGACGATCAAAGCTGGAGTGCGATTGGACCAGTGAATTTTTGGTTATGGGCAACAGGGAGCAAAGCTTGCAGGGACAGACAGCGATTGTGACTGGCGCGGGGAGCGCCGCCGGAATTGGATTTGCCATAGCGCGTGGCTTGCTGCAGGCCGGCGCGCACCAGGTCGCCATCACTGCGACGACGGAACGTATTTACGTGCGCGCGCGGGAACTCGACGAGACTGGCAAGAACGTAGTGGCCATTGTTGCCGATCTGACCGAGGAGGACAGCGCGCAGCGGATTGTAGACACGGTCATGCAGCGGAGCGGCCGGATCGACGTGCTGGTCAACAACGCCGGGATGGCGCAGACTGGGCGCGCGCTGGAGGGGAAGACGGTGCGAGAGAGCTCCTACGCGGATTGGCAGCGACAAATCGAGATCACGCTGCACACCGCGTTCTTGATGACACGCGCGGTACTTCCGGTGATGGCACAAAGAAAATACGGGCGCATCGTGAATGTGTCTTCGGTGACTGGGCCGCTGGTGAGCAATCGCGGGTCGGCCGCTTACGGGGCGGCAAAAGCAGCGATGGACGGAATGATGAGGGCAATCGCGCTGGAAACGGCACTCGAGGGAATCACAATTAACGCGGTGGCGCCGGGATGGATTGCAACCGCGTCGTCGACCGAAGAGGAGCGGATCGCGGGATTGCATACGCCCCTGGGGCGCCCGGGGACGCCGGAGGAAGTTGCCGCCGCGGCCTGCTTCTTGGCGTCACCGGCGGCTTCGTACATCACGGGACAATCCCTGGTTGTAGATGGCGGCAACATTCTGCAGGAAAATAAATCAGTTTGATAACGAAACTCAGGCGAGGCCCCGGGGCATGAACTCTAGATAGCTGCATCCTTAGACCCAGATGGCGAATCTGATACCGAGGGTGCGGCGACTTTAGGGACGCCGTGGAGGAAGGGTGATGAGCGAAAAGGTGCGCAAGAATGAGGCGGAGTGGAAGAAGCAATTGACGCCGAATCAGTACTTTGTGACCAGGCAAAAGGGAACTGAGCCTCCCTTTACAGGCGAATACGAGGACACCAAGAGCGCGGGAACGTACACTTGCGTGTGCTGCGGCCAGCCGCTCTTCCGGTCCGAGACGAAGTACCATTCAGGTTCGGGTTGGCCGAGCTTTTACGCACCGGCCGAGAAAGAAGCTGTGGCAGAGGACAGCGATGCTAGCCATGGCATGGCGCGCACGGAGGTGAAATGCAGCCGATGCGAAGCGCATCTCGGGCACGTGTTCGAGGATGGGCCGCAGCCGACCGGCCTGCGATATTGCATTAATTCGGCGGCGCTCAAGTTGGACGAGGATAAAAAATAAGGCGCGCCAGGGGAAGCGCGGCGCGCCTGAGAATGGTTGTAAGAAATGCGAGCTAGGCCGCGGAGAAACAGGAGCACGCAGCTATTTCGGCCACGCGATCGCGTTCCCGCTCCCACACGCCCACCAGCAAAACCTTCGTGCCAGTGGGATATTTGAACACATAAAAAACGCTTTCCGCGCCATCCATCTCAAAAAAGCCGGGGCGCCGAGGATCCGGACGCGACGCCGCGCCGGAAGCGAGCAGCAGGCGGAGTTCCGCGATTTGCTCCGATGTATGGTTTCGAAGGTCTTCGAGCAGCGGAGGTTGCTTTGTGAAATTTGTGGTCATGATCTTTTTTCGCCACATAAAGCTTAGCTCTGGCCTCATAGGTAAAGACGTAAAAACTGGCGAAAAGTTTCATCAGCAGCAACTTTTTGGCGGCCCCTTTCCAGGCGAGGAAGTGCTTTATTTGCCTATGCTTTGCGCCTCTGCGAGGCCAGTGTCAGCCGGACAAGTAGCCGACAGGTGATCTGGCAAACGCAGCGCGGGTACGCGCGTTTACAGGCCGTTAACATGTCTTGCGGCATGGTTTCTTTCCTCGCGTCGTTATGATAGATTGCACGTTACTATGTGGGCTGGTACTTGCGCCGGTGGAGTTTCCCTGCGATAGTGCGCAAGCCTGCTTTAGTACAGGAAGAGTTCATGAAAACAGCGCCAAAAAAGCCGAGAGCCAAGGCTGACTTCGAGAAAGATCGCCGCCGGAAACATCATCATTATTTGGTAACGGTATATTATGAAGATGGGGAGAAATTCGGGCGCGTGTACACCGACAAGGATAAGGCTTCGCGCTTTGCGGAGCGCCAGCGCAGGTCCCCGGTTGTGAAGGCGGCGCGAATTAACCAGGTTTCGTAAGCGCATCGCGCAAGTTCGCAATCGCGAAGAGCCGGAAGCTTGTAGCATACCGATGGCGCGTGTTATAGAATGAAGAGAGTAGCACCCAAGCGGCCTTAGTATAGTGGTAGTACGGAACCTTGCCAAGGTTCAGGTGTCGGTTCGATTCCGATAGGCCGCTCCATTAAATCAAGCACTTACAGAATTCGCTTCCTCCGCGTGGGAACACAAAGGAACAGAACCTGTTTCCGCGGACTGCCGAATCAACTCAACCACCTTCAGATGCGCTGCACGCTTCGCTGGCGTTAGAGCCTCTATACGTCAAGCGTCAATCTACTGTTCGCGTGGCGCATCAGCTCTTGAGTGGTCTTAACGTCCTCACCGCTGCCCTTTAACAGGGTTGCGAACGTTCTCTGGAAAGAATGCCAGCCGATTTCCTGATGAAGTTTGAAATCAACTCTGTAGGTCGTGACCCCTGCATGTACAGAAACTCCCGCCCCGCAACTCCGGGAAAGGAACCCTCGACGTCCTCAGTATCGTTAGGTAGGACTCCCGCGCAATCCGTCGAACTACTCAAGCAGAGGGGAGAAGTTACCTAACGGAGGCGTAGGGGAATACCCTAAACGGGGCTGGCGAAAGGCAAGGATCTCCCATTGAACTGCTTTGGATCGAAGACTATACGCTCCCTTTTGACTGTTGGCGGCCCTCATTTCGCTCCCCTAGGGAATTAAGGCTGACTATATGGAGCAGTCAGGTCATGGCCCTTTGGGCACCCAGGTTATGCCCAATGGGCAACCAAGTCATGCCCAATTTTCGACCCTCTGACCAGTTGTTTTCCTCCCAGTCATCGTCGCACACTGCACCGTGGAGCAAAGGTAGTAGTACTTATAGGACCTTGAAGTTGCTCCCGGCCGAGTTCATCTCCTTCTCTCTCTCTCCAAACAACCCACGGGCCGGGGCAGGGAAGCTAGGGAGACATGATCGTTCGTTTGGGCCTTGTTTTGTTGGTCTTGTTGCTCGCAGTTGTGAATCTGGGATGTTTCGGACTGTCCATTCGCAAAATCAGGAGTGTGTTGCAACGCGGCGTGCTGCTTTTCGGTGTGGCGCTGACAGCTGTGGTGCTGAGCGGTTGCGCAGGCTTGGTTAGTGGCACCAGCAGTGGCAATCCGCCCCCGCCGTCGACTCTGGACATTACGAACGTACAAGCCGCACCCGCCACGACCTCTACCTCACAG
>Ga0210407_10004753_pt1 | contig 10619 bp, 10 predicted proteins | sample IncBWC27MmetaG_FD_150860 | JGI IMG/M metagenome (GOLD analysis project Ga0210407, IMG submission 150860) | Forest soil microbial communities from Barre Woods Harvard Forest LTER site, Petersham, Massachusetts, United States - Inc-BW-C-27-M | ecosystem: Environmental > Terrestrial > Soil >... | reverse complement strand
ATGAGTCGATTCTGCTGATACCGGCGGGACAATCGGGGCAGCCGGGGAGTTCGCACTATACGGATCAATTTTCGTATTGGTTTGAAGGCAAGCCGATCCTGGCGCCGTTCAGCGATGCGGCGGAAGCAAAATCGAGGAAGCACACTTTGACGCTGAAGCCGGGGGCGTAGCCGGATAGAATCGTGGCGAAGGCCGAAAAAGCAGATCCCTCGCTACGCTCGGGATAACATTCTCTTTCTTCTGACTCACGATTCACATTTCCAGCTTGCGTATTTACGTTTCTTAATTTCGAGCTTCTGCATTTTTTTGATTTCGGATATCTACATTCTTTAAGTTCGAGCATCTATTAAACTTCGGTTTACGAGTATCGAATACACTCTGTTTGAGCGCTGAGAAGATGCCTGAGCTTCCGGAAGTCGAGGCGGTGGCGCGGACGCTGCGTCCGCTGGTGGCGGGGCGGAAGATTCGTTGCGTTCATGTGTTGCATGCGATTGCGACGAAACCGCAGGGAGCGGGGCTGGTAGCGCGATTTGCCGGAGGGCAGCGGATTCGAGATGTCGCGAGAAAAGGAAAATATTTGATCGTGGAGCTGGAGCGCGGAATTTTGACGATGCATTTCCGGCTGGATGGGCAACTCGTATGGTTTTCAAATGCGAAAGAGCTATTCGAACGGGCAAACACCGGCGAAGACGGCGTACATGTCGACGTCGCGCTGGAACTGGACAAGGGCGTGCTGGGATTTGCGGATCAGCGGCATTTTGGACGAGTGCACGCGTGGGAGAAGATAGGAGACTGCAAGGGGCTGGCGGCGCTCGGCGTGGATGCGCTGTCGAAGGAGTTCACCGCAGCGCATCTGACGGAAATGCTGGCCGCCTCGAAGCGGCCACTGAAGGATTTTCTGCTCGATCAGACGAAGGTGGCAGGCATTGGAAATATCTATTCGTGCGAATCGATGTGGCACGCGCGGCTGGACCCACGGCGGCGCTCCGATTCGCTGAGGCCACCCGAAGCGCAGCGACTGCACAAAGCAATTGTGTCCGTTCTCGCGCGTGCCTTAGAATGCTGTCTGCATCCGGCGCCGAACTTCCGCGATCCGGAGTGGTGGTTTCAGGGACTGGAAAAAATCCTGCGCGCATACGACCGCGAAGGAAAGCCCTGCAACCGCTGCGGCGAGCCGATCCAGCGCATTGCGCAGGGCGGCCGATCCACTTATTGTTGCTTGCGCTGCCAGAAATGAGCGCTCTGAGAGGAAACAGGCCGACCGCGTGAATTTACCTGCCCCCAAGAAACCTGAACCGCAGAAGAAGCCGGATTTCGAGCGGTCGCTTTCGCGTCTGGAAGAAGTGGTTCGCCGGCTGGAAAGCCCGCAGCTTTCGCTGGACGATGCGATGAAGCTGTTCGAAGAGGGCGTGGCGCTTTCTCGCGAGTGCCAGAAGCAACTGGAAGAGGCGGAAGGGCGCGTGGAAATTTTATTGAAGAAGGCGGACGGAAAGCTGGCTGCCGAGCCGTTTGATCCCGAGCGGGAGAGCGAATCATGAGGGCACTTCACGTTTTTATACCGGGCACTTCCCTGCCGCAATGAAACTCCCCGCATTTTTTGAAGAGGACCGGCTGCTCGTCGATGCGGCGCTGGATGAGGTGATGCCCGCTGAGGGCACCCCGCCGGAGTCGATTCACGCAGCGATGCGCTACAGTGTTTTCGCGGGGGGAAAGCGCATACGGCCAATTTTGTGCCTGGAGACCGCGCGGATTTTCTCTGAAGATCTGACGCCAGCGATGCATCCGGCTTGCGCGATCGAGTTCATCCATACGTATTCGCTGATTCACGACGACCTGCCGGCACTGGACAACGACGATCTACGGCGCGGGAAACCCACTTGCCACAAAAAATTCGGAGATGCGATCGCGATTCTGGCGGGAGATGCCTTGCTGACGCTGGCCTTTGAGACGATTGGGGCGACGCCGGTGGAAGCGGAGCGATGCGTCGCGATGCTTGGCGAAGTGGCCAGTGCGGCGGGCACCGTGAACGGGATGGTGGGCGGGCAAGTGGCGGACATCGAGGCGGAAGGAAAGCGCGTCGAAGCGCAGATGTTGGAATACATTCACCGGTCGAAGACGGCGGCGTTGATTCGCGCGTCGATCACTGCGGGAGCCATGTGCGCGGGAGCGGGATTGACGGACGTGGCGCGGTTGCGGAGATTTGGGGAAACGATCGGATGGGCGTTTCAGGTGACCGACGATATTTTGGACGTGGAAGAGTCTTCGGTGGCTCTGGGAAAGACCGCGGGAAAAGATATCGCGCAGCAGAAGGCTACTTATCCTGCCGTATATGGACTGGAACGGTCGCACGAGATCGCGACTGAACTGGCGAACAAAGCGATCGCGGAACTTGAGCCATTCGGAGAAAAGGCCGCGCGGCTGCGCGAAATTGCGGAGTTTTTGGTATTGAGACGCACGTAACAAGCGCACGCCATGAAATCCAAGGCCACGCGAAAGCGGCTGGATGTTTTGCTCGTGGAGCGCGGACTTGCCGAATCCATTCAAAAAGCACAGGGAATGATTCTCGCGGGGGAAATACGTGTCGAGGGAGTTCTTGCGGACAAGTCTGGAATGAGTGTTGCGGAAAACTTGAGAATTGAAGTCATCAGCAGGCAGGGCAAATACGCAAGCCGTGGCGGGACAAAGTTGGAGGGCGCATTGGAGGATTTTAGCGTCGATCCCGCTGGGCGAATTTGTTTGGATGTGGGAGCATCGACCGGAGGATTCACGGATTGCCTGCTGCAACATGGCGCGGCAAAAGTTTATGCGGTGGATGTGAACGTGGAGCAGATGGATTGGAAACTGCGCGGGGACGCGAGGGTCGTTCGAATCGAACGGAATGCGCGTGAACTGAAGCGCGAAGACGTTGGCGAAGAGGCCGGGCTGGTGGTGGCGGACGTGTCGTTTATTTCGGTTGGAAAGGTTTTGCGGCCGGCGGCCGGAGTTGCGAGCGCGGAGGCGGATTTTTTGATTTTGATCAAGCCGCAATTTGAATTGCGCCGCGAGGACGTGGGGCCAGGCGGCATCGTCGCGGAGAAGGAATTGCATGAAAGAGCGATCGCGATGGTGAAGCAATCCGCAGAAATAGCGGGGCTGGAATGCCTGGGCGTGAAGGCCAGCCGGCTCACGGGCGCGGAAGGCAACCAGGAGTATTTTCTGCACGCACGAAAAAAGGCTCAGGAGTAGAATCGCAGACACACATGCAGCCAGGAAAAACCTTTCAAAACATAGGCATCATTTCAAGGCCGCGGCGTTCGAACCTGGTGGCCGTGGTGCCGGCGCTGTTGCAATGGCTGGAAAAACGCGGCATCCGGACGGTCTACGACGAAGAGACGGCGAGTTGCCTTCCAGATAGGTCGCAGGGACGCACGCGCGAACAAGTTGCCGATAGTTCGGAGTTTCTGCTCGTTCTGGGCGGCGACGGAACGCTCCTCGCCGCGGCCCGCGTTGCCGCCCCGCGCGGCATTCCGATTCTGCCAATCAACATGGGAAGTCTCGGATTTCTGACGAGCTTCACGGTGGAAGAACTATATCCGGCGCTGGAAGAAACGCTCGCATGCCGGTCGGGGGTGAGCGAGCGCGTGATGCTGCATACGGAATTAGAGCGCGATGGAAAAATTATCGATAACCAGAGCGTGCTGAACGAAGCGGTGATCAACAAAGGCGCGCTAGCCCGGATGATCGAGTTGGAGTTGTGGATCGACGGAGCTTTTGTGTGCCGGTACCGCGCGGATGGGCTGATTGTGGCGTCACCGACGGGATCGACGGCGTATTCCCTTTCCGCGGGCGGACCGATCGTTCATCCCAGCGTGGAGTCGTTCATCATCACCCCGATTTGCCCGCATACTCTGACTGACCGTCCAGTGGTGGTGCGCGATTCTTCGGCGATTGAAATGCGTCTCGCGGGAAACACGGAATCGGTTTTCTTGACGCTCGACGGACAAAAAGGAATCGCGTTGCAAGTGAGCGACCGAGTGCACATCACGCGCGCGGAGAAATTGCTGAAGTTGATCCAGCCGCCTAAGAAGTCTTATTTCGAGATATTGCGAAGCACGTTGAAGTGGGGCGAAGCGTAGGACCTCGTCTCGCGCGCGTTCCAAGTTCTAGAAAAATGAGAATCGCTGCATTTGAATCGCGGCGCAGCTCGTCCGCGGACGATCTAAATTAAGCGAGGACGTCGGTGCGGAGAAGGTCGTCCTGCGTTTCCCGGCGGCGGATAAGGCGGAAACGATTGCCTTCGACCAGGACTTCGGCGGGACGACATCGCGCATTGTAGTTGGAAGCCTGGGACATTCCGTAAGCCCCCGCGGTCCAAATCGCGAGGAGATCGCCCGGCTTCACTTGGCCGAGAGGCCAATCGCGCAAGAAGCAGTCGCCCGTTTCGCAAACCGGGCCGACGATATCGACGCGTTGCGTCGGCGCGGACTTTTCGTTTTGGGCGCGCGTGACCTTGGTAATCGGATGGATCGCGCCGTACAGCGCGGGACGCATGAGGTCGTTCATGGCGGAATCCACGACGACAAAGGTTTTTCCACGGTTGGTCTTTGTGTAGACAACGCGGGTCAGAAGAACGCCAGCGGGCGCGATGATGGAGCGGCCCGGCTCGAGCAAAAGATGCACGCCCAGTTTGCGGACGAGCCGCGCAACCATCCGAGCATACTTCGCACGGGACGGAGGCATTTGATCCGTGTAACGCACGCCAAGCCCGCCGCCGAGATCGAGATAGCGCAAGTCAATCCCCGCAACGCGAAGCTCCTGCACAAATCCGGCAATCCGAGAAAAGGCGCGGCGAAACGGATCGAGCGTGGTGATCTGCGAACCGATATGAGCGCTTATGCCTTGCCAGCGGAAGGCCTTCGAATTGCGATGGGCCAGGTAGAGACGCTTCGCGGCGAGCCAGTCCAATCCGAACTTGTGTTCGTAGCGACCCGTGGAAATATGTGGGTGACCACCGGCCTGCACGTCAGGGTTGACGCGAATAGCGACGGCCGGCGCAGGGCCGCCGGCGGCCACGTGTTTCGCAGACTCTTCCGCGAGGACTTCGAGCTCGGCTTCTGATTCCACATTGAAGAGCATGATTCCGCTGGAGCGCGCGCGCGAATTTGCGCGATATTTCAGCGCTTCGCGGATTTCGTGGCGGTCTTTTCCAACGCCGGAAAAAACAATTTTGTCTCCGTCAACGCCGATGCGCTCCAAATAAGTGAGCTCGCCGCCGGAAACAATATCAAAACCACTGCCAAGTTTTGACAGATGCTTGAGGACGCTCAGATTGCCGTTGGATTTCACGGCGAAGCATAGAGTATGCGGCAAGGCACCGAGACCGCGGTCAAGTTCACGATACGCATCTTCGATCGCCGCGCCGCTGTATAGATACGTTGGCGTGCCGAACTTCGCGGCCACATCTTCCAGAGAGACCTTCTCACAAATTACTTCGAGCTTGCGGCCGGATATTTTCGGCGAGGTCTTCCAGGCAAAGTGCGGGGTAAACTTCGCCGGGTCGACAAATTTTAATTTGCGGCGAGAACGAACGGGATAGTCGCTCATCGGACTTTGGCGATCACCAGGGTGCGATCGTCGGAGAGAGGCGCGCTCTGCGTGAACCAATCGACATCGCGAAGAATGATGTCCGCCAATTCCGTGGCGCCCACTTCGTGATGCTGCTCGATGAGCTTGCGAAGCCGCTCGGTTCCAAAAAACTGGCCTTCGTTATTCGCAGTCTCCGCGATCCCATCGGAATGAAATACGAGAATGTCTCCGGAAACGAGCGATACGCCCCACTCGTCGTAACTGACCTCCTCAAAAATTCCGAGAGGAAAACCGGTGAGTTCGATTTTTCCGCAGCGCCCATCCTTGTAAAGAAGCGGCTGCGACTGCCCGGCGTTGGCTACGCGCAGTTTTTGGCGTCCCTTTTGCCAGGTAGCGAAACACGCGGTCATGAAGCGCCCTTCGATGCGGCGCTCCCCGACGAGCTGGTTCATTTCTCGCAGCATGTCCGCAGGCTGCAATTTTTGCGGAGCCAGGCTGCGCATGATGCCGATGGCTACAGCGCCGTAAAGCGCGGCCGCAGTTCCCTTTCCGCTGACGTCGCCGAGTGCAATGCCGAGCTGCTGCGGTCCGTAGCGTAGAAATTCGTACAGATCGCCGCAGACCTCGCGCGCGGAGAGATAGCGCGCGGCCATATCGAGGCCGTAGTCTTCGGTTGGCACGGGACGCAGGAGCGCGCCCTGAATGCGCTTCGCGGCTTGCAAGTCACGATCGAGCCGGGCTTCGTCGCGCGCTACTTGTTCGTAGAGACGCGCGTTCTCGAGCGATACCGCGAGATTCGCGGCGAGAATCGAAAGCGTCTGAACGTGATCCGGCGTGAAGTAATTGACTTGCGGGCTCTCCAGATCAAGAACGCCGATCACTTTGCCCTTGTGAATCATGGGAATAGCCAGCTCGGAGCGGGTCTCGGGATTCACCATGAGATAGCGCGGGTCCGTGGTGACATCGGGAACGAGCACGGGTTCCTTCAAAGTGGCCGCCGCGCCAACGATCCCCTCGCTGACGGCGACGCGCATTTTTCCCTGGACGCGCAGACCGTGTTTCACGTCAAGGCGATGGCGAAAAACCCTTTGCTCATCGTCATACAGCATGAGACTGAGAATCTGATAGTCGATGACACGCTTGAGCTGCTCGGCGGCGCGGCGAAGAAGTTCTTCGACATCGAGGATCGAGCTGGTTTCGCGGCTGACTTCATTGAGCAGAAGCAGCGTGTCCGCCTGCGAGCGCACTCGCTGAAAGAGCCGTGCATTTTCAATGGCGACGGCCAGGCGGCTGGCGAGCAGCGTAAGAATATTCTGCTGGTCGCGCGTGAAATAGTCCACGTGGCGGCTCTGAATATCGAGAACGCCCGTACATTTTCCCTGAAGCATGAGAGGAACAGCGAGTTCGGAGCGGACGCTGTCGATCGCATTGATGTAGCGGTCGTCCTTGGAAGTGTCGCTGACGCGGACGGAGCGCCCCGTTGCGGCGGCGGTTCCGGTGATTCCCTGACCCAGCGGAACGCGCAGATTTTCCGCGAGATCTCGAGGATAACCGATGGCAAAACGGTGCTTGAGATAGCTGCCGTCGCCTTCAATCATCAAAACACCGAAAATTTCGTAATCGATATGACGCTTGATGAGCGCGGCGGAGCGAGCTAGAACTTCGTCGAGATCCAGCGAAGCGTTGACTTCCTCGCCGATTTCGGCGAGGGTCGCCAACATCTCTGCTGACACCTCGAGACTCGGCGCTGTCGCGGTAGCTTCCGTAGGTGCGTCTGCTGGATTCATTCCCTCCCATTATTATAACAGGCGATTGCAGGGCGAAACACGACGAGCTCGTTCGAACGCCCAGTTCTGCATGTCGCTGAAAATAACGAAGAAAAATGGGCCGATTTGAGCGGTGGCTAACGCTTGCCCGCGTTCAGCGTGAGCACGCCGACATCGGACATATTGCGGTAGCGCTCGGCGTAGTCCAGGCCAAAGCCGACAACAAATTCGTTGGGGATGGTGAAACCGACATAGTCCGCGCGAACGGAAGTGATGCGCCGCTCGGGCTTGTCCAGCAAAACGGCCACGCGAAGATGCTTGGGCTTGCGCTGTTGAAAAATGCGCAGCAGATATTGCAGCGTCATTCCGGTGTCGAGAATATCTTCGACGACGATCACGGTTTTTCCTTCGATGCTGGCGTCCAAATCCCGCGTAAGCCGTACCTGGCCCGAAGAGTGCGTGTCCTTGCCATAGCTGGAAACGGCGATGAAATCGTAGGAAACGTTCCCGGGGATCTGCCGCGCGAGATCCGACAAGAAAAACGCCGCGCCTTTCAGGACGCCAACAAGATGGAGGGGCTGCTCCTTGAAATCGCGGCGGATAGCGCGCGCCATTTCCTTGATGCGCTTTTGAATCCGGCCTCCGGGGATGAGGACGTGAACTTTTTCTCCGGGCGCTTCGCTTCCCTGCCGGATGAGCCTTCTTTGCTTGGCCATGGCTTCCCTTTCGCGAAATCGAAACTCTAGCGCAGTGAACGGCAAGAGGGCAAGGCACGCGCGTCGCCTTTCGACTCGATAGCGGCGGGATGCGCGCGCCTCGCCAGAACTATGCCCATGGCACATCCCGTGTATTCTGATAGGGGGCGAAGAATGAGCGAGCAACAATCACCGCCTCGATCGATGCCGGAACCGTGGCTGAGAGGCACTCTCGCGGATATTCCCGCGGTGCCAAGAGGCGTGTTGCACGCGCTGCAACTTGCGAAGGAAGATCTCGAGCATTGGTGTGCAAATTTAACGGAGCAGGAACTGAGCAGCCGCCCTGCGGGACTCCCTTCCGTCGCGTTTCAGCTCCGGCACATTGCGCGAAGCCTCGACCGGCTGCTGACTTACGCCGAAGGGCAACAACTTGACGAAGCACAGATCGCTGCGTTGAACGCCGAACACGATCCCGAAGTGAGCCGCAGTTCGCTCTTCAACGAAATTGCGGCCGCCTTGGAAAAGGCTGCTGCACGAATTCATGCGCTCGCGAACTCGGATTTCGAGCAGCCTCGCTTCGTCGGCAAGAAAAGGCTGCCGGCGACGCTCGGGGGGCTGCTCGTTCACGTGGCCGAACATACGCAGCGGCACGTCGGGCAAGCGATCACCACGGCAAAGGTTGTTATGGCGCAGCGTAGCTGAATCGGCCGGCGGAGTTCCGCAGCAACGCCGGTCCGCGGCTATACTCTGAACTCCGGAGGTTCCGTAGTGGAAGTCGCCAAGAGCATTCTTCTCATCCTGAGCGCACTGTTTCCCATCGTGAATCCGCTGGGCGGCACTCCCATTTTCCTGTCGCTGACGCAGGACTACCCTGCCGCGGCGAGAAAATTACTCGCATGGCGTGTGGCTCTGAACAGTTTTGTCTTACTGATCGCATCCTTTCTCATCGGCACGCACATCTTAGCTTTCTTCGGAATTTCGATTCCGGTCGTGCAAGTGGGCGGCGGCCTCGTCGTGATTTCCAATGGCTGGATGATGCTTCAAAAAAAAGAAGAACGAGACCGCGGTGGTGAAGTTCACGGCAGCGTGAACCTCAACGATATCTTCCGCAATGCGTTTTACCCGTTCACTCTGCCCCTCACCGTTGGCCCTGGCTCGATCTCGGTGGCCATCACGCTCGGCGCCAACGAACCGCGCCATTTGGGCGCGAATCTTCTGGCCATCCTGGCGGCCGTCATTGGCTCTGCGTTGGTAGCCGCGAGCATTTTCGTCTGCTACGGCTATGCGGACCGTCTCGCGGCCGTCCTCGGCGAAAATGGCATGAGCATCATCATGCGGCTCTCGTCGTTCCTTCTTGTGTGCATCGGAGTGCAAATCTTCTGGAACGGCATGAGCGCATTGCTGAAGACGCTGCCCGCACTGAGCCATTAAGGCGTTTGGCCGCGCCCAAACACCCGGAACGCGGAAAAGATGGTTCGCAAGCACTACAGTAACCTACGCCGCGTTGCTCTGATACGACATCTGCGGATAGAATTCTAAATGTACACATTGGCAGCCTTCCGACGTTTCATTGCCTTGCTGAATGAGTCAGGGACACTCCGGCAATTTTGCCGAAGCAGACGAGGAGAAATTCCATAGCTTGTGCGGCATTGCTGGATTTACACATAAAAACTGGGCGCCTCCGCCGGAGCGGATTCAAGAAGCCATAGCGACACTGCGTCACCGCGGTCCGGATCAGCACGGCGTATTTCGTTCCAATCTTTTCTCGCTGGCCGCGGCGCGCCTGAAAATCATCGATCTGGAGACCGGCAACCAGCCCATCATCGCGCCCGACGGCGACACCGGCATCGTCTTTAACGGCGAAATTTACAATCATCTTGAATTGCGCGCCGAGCTGGAAAAACTCGGTCATCGATTCGAATCGCATTCCGACACCGAAACCGTGCTCCACGCATTCCTCGAGTGGGACAAGGAATGCTTCTCGCGCTTGCGCGGCATGTTCGCTGTCGCGCTCTGGACGAAATCTTCGAAGCGCATCGTTCTGGCACGCGACCGCATGGGAATCAAGCCGCTCTACATTTCGAAGCGGGGTGAAGACCTTTTCTTTGGTTCTGAGCTGAAGGCCATTTTAATTCATCCGGAGATTGAGCGGACGCTGAGCCTGGATGGGCTGGATGCGTATCTCGCCCTGAACTACGTGCCCTGTCCGTGGACGCTGGTGCAAGGAATTGAAAAGCTCCACCCCGGCCATTGGATGGAGTGGCGCGACGGACTCGTAACCTCCGGCGCTTACTGGCGTCTGCCTTTCGGAATCTCACCCCAAATGGAATTGGAGTCGGCGAAGGAAGAATTAGATTCGCTGCTGCAGCAGGCGGTTCGCGAACACTTGCTGTCCGATGTGCCGCTCGGAGTGTGGCTCAGTGGCGGCGTGGACTCGTCGACGATTTTGCACTATGCGGCGACGGCATCAAGTTCCAAGTTAAAAACATTCTCCATCTCGTTCCGGGGAAGAAGCTTTGACGAGACACAATACATCCAGCGCGCCGTGGAAAAGTACGGAACCGAGCATGAGGAACTCGACCTGACGCCCGAG
>Ga0210407_10004752_pt1 | contig 10620 bp, 15 predicted proteins | sample IncBWC27MmetaG_FD_150860 | JGI IMG/M metagenome (GOLD analysis project Ga0210407, IMG submission 150860) | Forest soil microbial communities from Barre Woods Harvard Forest LTER site, Petersham, Massachusetts, United States - Inc-BW-C-27-M | ecosystem: Environmental > Terrestrial > Soil >... | reverse complement strand
TCGGCCTCCCAGCCTCAAGGCTGTGTCGAGGCGGGCCGCCTCGTCTTCGTCGCCTTCGTCGATCGCGTGCGAGTAGATGTTCAGCGTGATCGACGGCTTGGCGTGGCCGAGCCGCATCTGAACCGTCTTTACCGATTCGCCGCCGTCCAGCAGCAGGGAGGCGTGCGTGTGCCGCAGCCCGTGGAAGGTCAGCGCTATTCCGAGGCGTTTGGCCAGGGTCGCGAATTGGCCCGTGAACTTGTTCGGCGAGAGCGCCCGGCCAACCTCGTCGGTGCACACTAAATCCGCGGTTGTCACCCGGTGCCCGAGTCGGAGCATTTGCTCGGCCTGAAGCTTCCGCCACTCGCGTAGCAAGTCGAGATAGCTGGTAGGCAATCGGACCTTGCGCCTTTTGCCGCTTTTCGGGGGACCAGACCGGATATCGTCGGCCGCCAATTCCTTGAAGGCTTCGACAATTCTGATCTCGCCTGTGGATAAGTCGATGTGCGACCAGCGCAACGCGGCGATTTCTCCGCGCCGGGCACCGGTGCCGAGTGCCAGAACCACGGGCGCAAACAGCGTATGGCCGCGGGCAGCATCGATCAATTCGGCGACTTGGCTGCGTGTCAGGACTGCCATTTCCTTCTCGGAAACAGGCGGTAAACCCCTGCCTTTCCGCCAATTGGCGCAAGGGTTGTACGGCAGGACCTTGCACTCGACGGCGTAGCTGAGGCAGGCCGAGAGGCAGCTGTGCGCCAGCCGGATGGTCGACGGTGCAAATCGGTCGCCGAGATCCGCCCATGCCGTTCGGATGGCGGTCATGTCGAGCTCGGCTAGCTTGGTCTTTCCAAATGCCGGGCGGAACACCCGATCGATCTGCGAGGCGTAGAGCCGCAACGTCAGCGGTGCCACGTCGTTGCGCACCGCCTTCAGGTAGGTGTCGAACCACTCGGCGCAGCTGCCCTTGGCCGGCGCTATGCCCTTGTCGGCCAGGGCGAGCAATTCGCGGAGCTTCCGCTCGGCGTCGCGACGCGTGCCGCGGAAAGTGGAAGTCGCCATCTTCCCTTTGACGCGGTAGCGGAGTTCCCAGCTGCCGGGCGTGCGTTGGCGAAGGTGGCCGGACGAAGTCCGCATACGGTTGGCGCTGGTCATGTCGGATCTCCCGCGATGAATGGGGAGCCTTCTCGCAGACGGATCCTCGTTTCGAGGGAACTGCGCAGCATCGCTGCGAACATGCTGGCGCCTTGCGAATCGAGGCTTCCGGGATAGGCGATAGCCAGTTGCACGAGCACCGCCAGCATGGCGGCCTCATAGCAGTCGGCATCGCGGATCCACGCGTCTCCTTCGACCAGGTCGGGGCTTTTGCGGGCAGCTCGCTCGCGGCCGGCGCTGCGGAATGCGCCGGCCATCAGGTAGACCATGTCACGACCTGCGCGACCCCCGAAGGCCAGCTCTTCGGCAAAGGATCGCCTCAGTCGCTTGGCGCATTCCTCGCTCAGCGAGGCGCCGGTGTGCTTGGTCGCGGCCATCAAATCGCGTTTAAGGTCCGGCTCCGCGCGAATCATAAAACTCGCCTTCTCGCCCTCTCGCGCTTCGATAATCGGTCGCCCGGTACGCCGCGCCTGCTGATTTTGTGACTCTTTCATCTCCGGTTCTCCCTAATGGTCCCCGTTTGTTTAGCGTGTGAAATAACGCTTTACAAGCTCTTTCGGGGCCGCTTAGGAATCAGAGACTCACAACGGAGGTATATGATGCCTAAGGATAACGATGTGCAGGTGCCAAGGACTTACACTGTCAAGGAAGCCAGCCGCTTGTTGCGTATGGGAAGAAACCAGACCTACGAGGCCATTGAGCGCGGAGACATCGAGGCAGTTCGGATCGGCAAACGCTGGCTGGTCGTGAAGTCGGCACTCGACCAGAAGTTTCCGGGCGTGGCGGGCGGATGACAGTTCTCGCCTTCCCCAAACCTCGCGCTATGCCCTGGCGTGTGGTGTGGCAGGACTGGCGGCATCACCATGACTGGGTGGGGCGCCGTTCGCTTCGGCCGGGCGCCCGAAGGGTGCCAACGCCGCCGCGTCAGGTCCGGCGCTTCCGGACAAAGGAGGCCGCCGAAAAGTTCGTGACGCGGTTGCGCCGCGAGGTGCCGGCCGACGAGCTCGTCGTGCAGATCCTCGGGACCTCTAAGCCTGCACCACGACCAATGAAACCGCTTCTCCCGGGCGACTGGCCGTTGCAGCGCCGCGGAGATACGTCACCCACACAAGAAATCGGCCCGCCTCCGTGTGATGGCGAAGGCGAGCCTGAGTGTAACGAAAGGGGACTTAAGTCATGCGAGCAAATAGAGACGTTTCGTCAGAAGTCAACGTTGCGCGAGGCAATGGAGCAGCGCCTGCGCCCGGAGAGAGCGCCGGGCTCGCCGAAGCCAACTTCGATCTAGCCAAGTACGCCTACAAGCCGCCCTCTGGCGGTCCGGTCCGGCGAGAGCAGCTGACAATCCCGGAAGGTCGACCGAAGGACACTTTCTTTCGGATCGACCCGCGCGAACACATGCAGCTGCCGGTCTCTATTCTCGAATACAAGCCCGAGGGTCGGCTGTCCGCCGATGTTTACATCCTGACCCCCGACGTCGCCGAGCAGCTCGGTCGTCGCTCAAAGCACGCTGTCGTGCGGGTTTGCATTTGCCGGCCGAGCATTTTGCGGCTGTGGGCGGTCAAGGTGCCGGACACGGAGCGCGGGACGCCAAACACCTTCACGCAGACGGCTTGGGAAGCGGTCGACGTTCTGGAACGGGAATGGGGCCGGCTCGACATGAACGAGAGCGGCACGGGGTACGACGTGGTGGCGCCGGTAACCCAGTGGCCCGACCCCGAATGGCGCGACGAGAGCTTGGCGGCACTTATCCACAAAGCATTCAAGGGCCGCTTCGTCGACCACATGGACCACGACATCATCAAGATCCTGCGCGGCGAGGATTAGCCGTGATCGCGCCGGCTGGCGCGGCCGCACCGGAAATCGCCTGCATCGTCGACTTCGAGTTTCGAGCCGACCCCGGCGAGCGGCCGCGTGTGTGGTGCATGGCAGTGCGGGAAGAGCCTAGCGGGCGCGAGGCGACGTACTGGCGGGATGAGCTGCTGGCGATGCAGCGCGCACCCTTCGACACGGGACCGGATGTTGCCGTCGTCGCCTACTTCGCATCGGCCGAATGGGGCTGCTTTAAGCAGCTCGGCTGGCCGATGCCGGCGCAACCAATCGACCTGTTTGCCGAGGTGCGCGTCGGGTTCAATCGGTATCTGCCGAAGGACCTGCGCAAACCCGGCGCCGGCGACCGTTGGGGCTTATACGACGCGCTTGCCCGGTATGGCCTGGAAGCCGGAGAGGATGCCCATAAGGCGGCGATGCGCAAGCTGGCGTCGACCGCGACCGAGGCGACCTGGACACCTGAAAACCGGCGATCGCTCACCCGCTATTGCATGGACGATGTCCGGCATCTCGCTGCGCTGTGGCGGGAGATGCGGCACGGTATCGATTGGCCGCAAGCGCGCCTGCGCGGGCTCTACACGGCAGTTGTCGCGGCTATCGAGCACTGCGGGATCCCGATCGATGGCCCGCTCTTTCGCCGGATGGCGGATTGCTGGGAAGCGGTCAAAGGGCATTACATCGCCGAGCTGGAGGAGCTCTACGGCTTCTCGTTTCACGCGGACGGTCATTTCAATCATCGCCGCTTTCTCGAATGGACAGCGGCACAGGGAATCGGTTGGCCGCTGACGGCGACCGGCGCGCCCGAGCTCGACGACCAGACCTTTCGGGCGATGGCGCGGGCTTATCCGGTGCTTCGGCCGTTCCGCGAGACCTATTCGCACATACTCGATTTGCGGATGAGCTCGCTCCCGGTCGGGAAGGACGATCGCAACCGCTTTCTGCAATCACCCTTTGCAACGGCGACCGGCCGGACGATGCCGAAGGCCGCAAAGAACATCTGGGCGCAATCCCGCTGGATCCGGGGGTTGGTCCGTCCGCCCAAGGGCTTCGGCATCGCCGTTTTGGATTGGAAGAGCCAGGAATACTGCATCGCGGCGGCCGAGAGCGGTGACGAGAGGATGATCGCCGCCTGCCGGTCGAGTGATCCGTACCGGACTTTTGCCTATGACGCCCGGCTTGTTCCGGCCGAATGCGAGGTCTCTCCGCAGCTGCGGGCGCAATGCAAGATCGTCGCGCTGGGTGTGACCTACGGGATGACGGAGCATGGTGCCTCGGTGCAGCTGGATATCCCGCTATGGAAAGCGCGGGACCTCATCGGGCGTCATAAATCGACTTACCGGCCGTGCTGGCGATGGCTCGAAGACACGCTCAACGGGGCGCTGCTCAACGAGCTGATGGCGACCAAGTTCGGGTGGAAGTGGCGACCGATCCCGTACTGCACGGCCTACCGGGTCGATCAGCCGAGCGCGCGGTCGATCCAGAACTTCCATTGTCAGGCGACCGGTGCCGAGATGTTGCGGGCGGCGGCCGTCCTGGTCTGGCTCGCGGGTGTCGAGATCATTCACACGATGCACGACGCCTTGATGATCCTCGCACCCTTAGAGCGGCTCGACGAAGCCGTGGCGAAAACCCGGGAGTGCATGATCACCGCGGGGCGAGTGATCACCGGCTTTGATCTGACGGTCGATGTCACTCCGGTGCGATCACCGCGCCGCTACATGGACAAAGACGGGGTCCCGACGTGGCGCCGGACGATGGGCATCCTGCGCGGGCTCGGCGGCCCGTGAACATGCTCGCCGGTGAGCACCTCACCTTCTCGTTTGCGAGAACCTCACCTTCTCGTCTGCGAGAAGCAACCTTCTCGTCTGTGAGACCACGTCATCCTTATTATTATTCTCTTATTATTACCTTCCTTATTCCTCCCTTAAAAAAGAGGAATCGGCAGTCGTGAAAACGATTCGTCTCGTCTGGGATGCTGAGCTTGGGAAGCATGTCCCGGAGGAGAGAGCGAGAGCGTTTCGCCGAGGGCAATTCATCCCGCCGATACCGGCAGAGTGGTACAACCGTGCGGCAAGGTTGCCTGGTAAGGCTCTCATCGTCGCTGCGGTAATCCGTTTCGAAGCCGCCAAACGGCACGGCACGCAAGTCAAGCTCACCGGGCGTATGACTGAAAGCTTTGGTATTCGCACAATGGCAAGGTTCCGTGCTCTCGCGGCGCTGGAAGCTGCCGGGCTTATTCGCGTCGAGCGACGATTCGGCAGCAGCCCGGTAATCAGCATCATCGAACGAGATTAAAGAACGGAGGCGGCAGCAATGATCGTTTGTGGAATTGATCCGGGTTTGACCGGCGCTATCGCCCGCCTCGAGGCAGCGTCAGGTGCACTTGTCGACGTGTGCGACATGCCGATCTTCCGCCTGACCAAGGCGGGTAAGAACTCGAAGATCGTCGACGCCTATCTCGTGGCGGACCTGCTCGGCCGTGGTTGTGGTCACGTGTTCGTCGAGGTGCAGCAGACACGGCCGGGGCAAGCAACGCAGGCTGTCGCCAAGACCTTCACCGGCTACGGGATCATCCTCGGCGTGATCGCGGCGCAGGGGATCCCGGTCACGCACGTCAATTCTCGGACATGGAAGCCGGCCCTAAAGGTGCCGGCGGCGAAGGACGGGGCGCGAGCGCGAGCGTCCGAGCTGATCCGTGGCGGTGCGGTGCACTGGCCTTTGATCAAGCACGACGGGCGTGCCGAGGCGGCGCTCATAGCGCTGTGGGGCATACGGACACTGACTGCGACTGCGGCATGAAATACGCGGGCCCGCAGCACCCGCGCAGCCTGAACCGGAACCGGCTGATCGCGGTGCTGACCGTCCGCCGGCCATGGTGGCGGTGACGATTTGTGATATTATCCAGTTTGCCGCCTGCGCGGCGGGACGACATGGCGCAGTGAACGCCACGCCGCCCCTAACCACAGTCGAGAAGGACCTCCTCGACCATGGCTGATGCCCATAACACTCCAACTGGATCCACGAAACCAGACTGGCGCCGCCGGCCATGACCAGGCGCCTGACGATACTCTGCGTCGCGTTGACGCCGCTCTCGCTCGGCCTCTACTGGATGCTGAGCCGTCACGTGCCCGTCCTACAATTGATTCCGCCATTGATCCCCGCCGCGACGGCGCTGTTGATGCTACATAAAGGCGAGAGGGGCTATGCTCTGCTCATGGCGCTGTCTGCACTCTCCTGCGGGATCGCGGGGGTAGCGATCACATTGACCCACCCAGCCCCCTCCTTCGTCGACATGTGGCTCATAGGGAAATGAATTGAATGAGCGCGATGGTCACTGCCGGTTGTTGCGGAGCCAGGGGGGGGTCCGAAAATTGGCATTGGGCCCTCGGTTGAGCGGTTTGCGCTTTTGCGCGTGAAAACCCACAACTTCGAGGGTGGGCTAGCATGAAGGAGGGTGGGGTCCTCTCTTAACGTCTACTCTGAAGGCGGGGGGGGGTCGAAAACCCGGCGCCTTGCTTCCGTTGAGCGGTTTGCGCCTCGAATATCATAAACTGGCCTTTCACAGAGGTTAACTCACAATGAACGCAAAGCGTGGCCGGCGATCCAGCGCTGATCTCGTGGCACCGCGGCCGATCTCGGCGTATCCGCGGCAGCCATTGCCACCGGAGCTTTCCGGCGACGAGGCCGAGGTGTTTTTAGACATCGTGAATACTGAGGAAGCCGCTTGGTTCACTCGCGCCAACTTGCCCCTATTAGTTCAATATTGTAGGCACATTGTCCAGGCTCGCAGGATCGCTGAGCTAATCGAGGCCTGTGTCGGGCGCCGCGAGACGGAGCTGCCCTACTACCTGAGCCTGCTGGCCGCGCAGCAGCGTGAGACCGCAGCGATCGCGACCTTGTCGGTGAAGATGCGGGTGGCGCAGCAGTCGACGCGCACCAAGAACGGCAACCCGCGGCCCGCCACGGTGCCGTGGGAATTCAACCCGGGCGAATGATCGTGTGAGCTCGCTCGCGGCGCGCCGGAAACAGCGCGACTACCGGAAGCGCCGGGCGTGTGGCGCGGCGGTATTGAAGATCGAGCTGCCGCTCTATCCGCTGATCGATGCATGATCTCCGCGCTCTAACAAACGATTTCAATTGGTTGTTAGGATGTTTCGATAACAGGCCACGAATTCAACCGCGATCCCGATCAGTCCCAATCCCTGTGACGCCATGCCGCGAGAAGCTTGTTTGACTGGTGGTCCGCCTATCAATCTTTTGGCCGGAATTATCAAGCCAGGGTGCCTACCGCGCCCCACTTTTACCGGCATGAAATGGAAAACAGCAAATATCAACATGCGGGTCGAGCCCCGGTTCGTCGAAAAAATCGACGCCTGGCGTGCCCGGCAGCGAGTGCCTCCAAGCCGAACTGCGGCGATTGTCTACATGATCGAGCAGTTCCTCGAACATGACGGGGCGAGACGGCCGTGGCCACAGGTCGCGTTAAGGCCCTCGGTCAAAAGCCTCTTCGAGGCGGCGTTTAATTCTGGGGGGCAGCTTCCCCCGTGCGACGCCAATGATGCGGTGCGGCCGTCTGAGCGGGAACTAGCCCAGTGACCCCGGCAAAAAAGGCGTACGCCCTCGAACCCGGGCGCGGCCTGCTGCACATCTTCCCCAGCGTCGAGGCGCGTGACGCTTGGCTGCAAGCGCAGGGCGGCGATGCCTACGCACTGCTACGCAGCGAAGCCCTCGGCATCGTCCACAACCCATTGAACCACGACCGCCACTATTATGCCGGCATCGTCCATTAGGACGCCGGCAGATGCCCTGGCACGGCGCCGGCTAGGTGCCGGCATGTGTCGCGCCGCATCCCGCGCTGAGAGCGATCAGCACGGGCGCACGGCCGCACTGGCGGAAATGCTGGCGCCGCGGCGCCCGACCCGGTGCGAGTCCGACGGGTGGCCGGCCGCCCGGCGGTGATCAGCGCCCCAATCCCTTCGCCGCCTTCACCAGTGCCGCACCGGTCTCCAGGCGCTCGTTGACCGCCTGCGGCAGCCGATCCCGAGCGGCTTTCCTGGCCCGATAGCGGGCGGCGCGCAGCCGGTCGAGTTCCATCCTCCGCAGGGCATTGGTGCGCTTTGCGGTGCGATCCTTGCCCTGCGCCTTCTCGATGATCGTCCGCACTGTCTGAAGCGACAGGGACAGTCGCCTTTGCGATCGTGCGAAGGCTCGCTCCCGCCTTGCGGCGCTTCAGCACGTCGGCTTGCTGGGCGGTATTGGCGCCCAGCGGCCGGCCACGCTCGCGCGGCGCGATCCGGGCATTGTATTCGCCGACGAACTTGTTCCATCGCCGGATCAGGGATTGGTGCTCTTTGATCAGGGCGGCGTGCCGCTCCCAAAGCTCGGACTGCGCCCGATCGAACAACCATTTGCCGTGCTCGTTCTGCTGCATCTCGAACATGTCGATCCCATTGGTGGATCGTCTCATTGTGGGCCTCGGCTTCCTCGCGCATCCGGTCGACCTGCTCTTGCGCCTCGTCGCGCTCGGTCGTCAGCTCCTTGATCTTCGCGTCGCGCTGTCGCAGCGTGGCTGTTTGCGGGTGCGCAACAGATTGCGCATCTCCTGGGTCTGCTGATCCGGCACGAAACTGCCCCGGATCAAGCCGTGTGCCAGAAGATCGGCCAGCCAGGTGGCGTCGTTCACATCGGTCTTGCGCCCCGGCACGTTTTTGACGTGCGCTGCGTTCGCCAGCACCAGGGCAAAGTCACCGTCGCTCAAGACATGCCACACCGGCTTCCAGTAGACGCCGGTCGCCTCCATCGCAACGTGGGTGCATCGTTCGCGATCTGCAGTTAACCTTGCCTTCGCATGCAAGATGGTCGACGCGCCGTCCTAAATCTTGCGAGTTCGCGCCAAAAAATTGATAAAATGACCCGGGAAGGCGTCTCCGCGCATTGTCCCGAGGAGAGTTCGTTGCTGTGGACCCAAGGCGTCGCCGCGCGTGTGACGTTGAGCTACCTGGATCGGAGGGGGATCGACGCGAACCCCGCTCTGCTCGGGGCCGGGCTCTCGCGACGTCACTTATCGCGAGACGACCTCGGCGTGTCCGTCGCTTCCCAGTTTCGGTTTCTCGAGCTGGCCGCGGCGGAGGCCGACGATTCGCTCCTCGGACTGCACGTCGCAGCAGAGATGGACACGCGGGACATTGGCATTCTTTTCTACCTTACCGGGTCGTCGCCGACGGTCTCGAAGGCGCTCGACAACCTGGCGCGTTACAGCAAAACCGCAAATCAGGCGCTCATCGTTGAGATCTCGCGACGGAAGGACGAGGTAACTCTGGCGATCCGCCATGTGCAGGAATCTGACGAGCCGCACCGGCAGTTTTTTGAGCTCCTTGCACTCTGGTTCGTTCGAACGCTGCACAAGGAGACGAACCGCGATTTCGCCCCGTTGCGGGTAACATTTACCCATGCCCGAAACTCCGATTTGAGGGAGGTTCACCGCCTGTTGCGGTGCCCTGTGGACTTCGCGCAGACGGTAGATAGTTGGGTCCTGCCGCGACATGTCATGGATCTCCCGATAGTGTCCGGAGACAGTCGCCTGCTGCAGATCCTGACGGCCCACGCTGACGAGTTACTTGCCGAGAGGCACTCGGTCTCCGGGCTCCAGGGTATGGTGGCAAACCAGCTCGTCAGCCTGCTTCCGAGCGGCGAGGCGCGTGCGGCGGCGGTCGCGCAGCGACTCGGCATGAGCACGCGGTCATTCACCCGAAGCCTGGAGGAGGAGGGGACGACCTTCGGCAAAATCCTCGAGCGGGTAAGACAGCGCCTTGCCACTCGTTACCTGGCAGATGATCGGAAGTCAGTCCAGCAGATCGCCTGGTTGCTCGGTTATTCGGAGCCTGGGGCGTTCAATCACGCCTACAAGAGGTGGACCGGAACAACGCCCGGACGAACGAGGACGAAAGAGCCCTCTCCGGTGCCGCCATTGCAGCGCAGGGGACGCCAATGACCGCGCTCGCCGCCTGACCGATCCGCTCGGCCACGAACCGGGATGCCTCGGCCTCAACTGGGCAGCTGGAGATAGCCATCGGACGTCTTCGCTTTGTCGTCATCGCCGTACTCGTCGTGATGGTCGCCGGCCTCGTATTGCTCGGCGCCGAGGTCTGGCGGCTGAACGACCGTGTCGACGAGTTCGCCGCGAAAGTGAACGGCATCGACGGGGTCTTCGCAGTGAAGTTCGCGGAAACCAACGCCAAGCTCGACGCCGTGAACACCAAGCTCGATGCGATCTCCCAGCGGCTGCCTGCCGAGTTCAAAACCATCGGCGCCGAAATCGCGACGCAGACCAGCGCTATCGCCAAAAGTATCGCCTCCCTTCGCGGCCTGGCGCCGTCACCTCCCACCTCTCTGCTACCGGAACCTGCGCCTGCACCAAAGCCCGCGCCGCCGCCGAAGGCACGGCCGTGACCGGCTCACCGCCACGAGCGGAGGCACGGCGACGTCGGCGTGGCCCCCGCCGGCGTGAGGTTGAGGCATGACCGAATGGGTATCAAGCCTCGGGTCCGGATCATAGCCCAGACGTGGACGTTTCCGAAAGCGCGCTGTCGGTAGCCGGGTTCTGGCGCGTGGCCGACAGCCGATTTCGTTGGGGACTTCGCCCTGCGACCTCTGCGTTGGTTC
>Ga0210407_10004749_pt1 | contig 10624 bp, 8 predicted proteins | sample IncBWC27MmetaG_FD_150860 | JGI IMG/M metagenome (GOLD analysis project Ga0210407, IMG submission 150860) | Forest soil microbial communities from Barre Woods Harvard Forest LTER site, Petersham, Massachusetts, United States - Inc-BW-C-27-M | ecosystem: Environmental > Terrestrial > Soil >... | reverse complement strand
GACGCCTGTTCGCGTACTAGCGGGACGGACCGGCGGGCGGAACCGGCGGCCGGGTCGGGCGCGGGCCGGGGCCACGCGAGCGTGGCGGGCCGTGGCAGCGTACCGTCGGTCCCGGCGCGCACGACCGGGCGCCCGTTCTCGGCGGGGGGTAGGCCTGAGCCTGCGTCCGGTGGCCGTACCGAGCTACGGGGAACTGGCCGGCCGGTGGCGATGGGGCGATGCGCGTACGCGGCCGGGGATCCGGCATCGGCCGGTGGCGCTGCCGCCGGCGGTCCCGGCGACGGCGGCGCCTGAGGTGGCGTAAGGGGAATCGGGTGGACGGGCGGGTGCGGGCCGGTGCTGGGCGGGGCGCTCTCCGCGGCGGGCTGGAGCGGCGAGCCCGGCCGGACCGAGGTCACCGCCACCGCCCGGGCCGGCCGCACGGGCGGGCGCGGTACCGCTCGCGGGAGCCGTGTGGTTTCTCCGGGGCTGTCGCGCCGGGCAGCGTCGGGGGCCGGTGTCATCGCGCGCGCTTGCGGCGGCGAGGTCGCCGGGTCGTTAGGCCGCTTGGGCCTGACCCGCGCCGCCGACGGTCCGGTCACGTGCGGTGGGACCGCGCCGGACAGCGGGACGGCGCCGGGCCGAGGGGCCTCGTCGGAGAGGGGGACCTCGTCGGAGAGGGGGGCGTCGGCTGGCCGTGCGTCCACGATGACCGGCGGGACCGGGACCAGATCCGCCGAGCCGCGACCGCGCCGAAGCAGAAGCCCGGCCAGCGGCGGGTCGTCGGCGGCCATGCGCTGGTGGCGGGCGAGGATGATCCGCGCCTGGCTGTGCCGGACGCAGCCTGGCCGCTCCGCCCGCTGCCAGAGCCGTGTTAGCAGGGACTGATCGAGTCCCGGCCGGGTGGCCTGTTCTCCTGGCCGGGTGGCCTGTTCTCCTGGCCGGAGAGCCTGATCGCGCCGCGGCGTCTGCGGTGGCATCGGCTGTCGGCTCCCCTACCGTCCGGCCATGCCGGCGATCCCCGCGGCCAGCGCGACCGCCTGGCCCAGCAGGGGTTTGGTCAGCCCTTCGTGGGCCAGCTCCAGCGACTCGACCCCCACCTCGTCGCTGACCGCGCTGAAGGTCGGGCCGGTCCAGCGCACCGGCACGGCGTTGCGGAAGTTCCACCACATCACCGGGACCTGCTGGGGATCGAGCAGCATGATGGTGCCGTTCCTGCGCTGGATCGCGCCCAGGGTGGTGTTGTAGTACCAATTCCACAGCGTGCTCATGGAGGTCAGCCCGTGGCTGAGCACCAGGTTGGCGTGGCTGGTGCGGCCGGGGAGCTTGTGCACGAACCCGTTGACGCCGCCTTCCCGGTACTCCTCGACCTCGACCTGGCTTTCCAGGCCGCTGACCTCGGTGAACCCGCCGACGAGCAGGCCCTCGATCTCCACCGCGAAGTTGAAGGTCTGATAGGGCGGCAGCGGTCGCGCGCCCGGCACCCAGTTGCCCACCACAGAGGGCAGCCAGCTCAAACCCAGCGGGACACCCGTCGACGTCATCGCCTCATACCTCCCGCTTCGTTCAGTCGCTCGTTGATCCGGGCCGCCTCCGCCACCCACCGCTGGCGCTCCTGGTGGTCAAGGCGCATGACCTCCTGGTACGACCAGTGGAAGTGAAAAGCCAGGTACGCTACCTCCTCGTGCAGCCGGTCGGAGGGGTAGCGCGCTATTCCCCCAGGCTGGCCACCTCCACATCGAAGTCGCCGTCGCAGTGCGGGCAGGTCACCTGCAGCCGGGTGTGCCCGTTCTGGTTGACGCGCTGATAGAAATCCTGGAGGTAGGCCAGGTCGGCGGCGTACAGGTTCTCGATCGCCCTGGTGTTGATGTGGTCGACGGTGCCGAGCCGGGTGATCACGCGGGCCAGCAGGATGATCACCAGGTAGCCCGGGTTGGCCCGCACCCGCGGGTCCTTGAGCGGTTCTATCTCGTCGAATGCCGTGGCCAGCCGCATGGCGCCGTCCCGGTGCGCGATGCCGTCCGGATCGGCCAGACCGAGCGGCAGGGTGAAGGGGAACTCGGTCTGCTGCGCTACCGGCGCCATCGTCAGCTCCACCGATCGACCTCGACCCGCTCGCAGGCCAGCACCAGCTGTTCGACAGCCAGGTCATCCGCTGTCGCGTTGAGGCTCGGCCCGGTCCACTGCCGTGGCCAGCAGTCGAACAGGTTCCAGGTGATCTTGGCGTTGCCGTTGTTGTCCAGGAGCGTGATCGAGATGTCGTGCCGCTCGATGCTGCCCTTGGCTGCCTTCTGGCGCCACTCCCACAGCTTGCTGTCGGCGGTAATGCCGCGGCTGAGCGTGATGTCGGAGTGAGTGACGAGCCCGGGCAGCTTACGGACGCTCAGGTTCTTGTCCGTGCCCTCCCGGTACTCGCCCGCGTTCTGGCTGTTTTCCAGGCCTGAGCACTCACGGAATCCGGCTCTGGTGATGCCGTCCAGTTCGACGGCGAAGTTGTAGCCGGTATAGGGATCGAGCCGGTCGGCCATGGTGGAAGCTCCTTATGCAGTTGCCGAAACTGGTTGGATGATGACGCCGCTGGTGCCGTGGATGATGCGGACGACGATGAACTCGGCCGGAGCGGTGAGGGCCACGCCGACGTTGGTCACCACGATCCCCGCGTCGGTCACCTCGGGCGGGTTGGTCTCGCTGTCGCACTTGACGAAGAAGGCTTCTTCCGCGGTGCGGCCCTTGAGGGCGCCGTGCTGGAACAGGTTGTCCAGGTAGGCGGTCAGCTCGCGCATGATGCGCACCCACAACCGGACGTCGTTGGGCTCGTAGGCCAGCTGCGCAAGGAACCGCTCCAGCCAGCGGCCCATGGTCAGGAATACCCGCCGCGCGACGATGGACCGCCAGCCGGGATCGTCGCTCAGCGTACGCGCCCCCCACACCCGGATACCGCGGCCGGGCACGGCGCGCAGGCAGTTCACCCCGCTGGCGTACAGCCGCCCGATAACGTCGTCGGTCAGGTTGACCCGCAGGTCCAGCACGCCGTCGATCGCCTCGTTGGCGGGCGCCTTATGCACGCCGGTCTGCTGGTCGCTGCGGGAGTAGATGCCCGCCACGTGCCCGCAGGGCGGCAGGTACAGCGGCCTCCCGTCCTGCCCCGGAGCCCACAGCCAGGGATGGTAGAGAGCGCCGTCCTGGCCGGCCAGCGTGCTCCCCTGGGTCTCGGCGGTGTGCGCGTCGGCGTTCAGCACGGCGTCGAGGATCGCGAACCGGCCGCCTGTCCGCTGGCAGTCGGCCAGGACCTCGGCCTGCAAGGCGGTGACCGCATCGACGTCCGGCGTGGTGGTCAGGCTGGCCGACATCATGATGTCCGGGGCGCAGAGCAGGTCGACGGGATCGACCGCCTCCAGGGCCGCCAGCCCGGCCCGGAGACCGGCCAGCGCGGTGGCGCTGTCATCGAGCCGGACCACGTAGCACAGCAGCCCGCCGTTCTCGAAGAAGCCGCGCACGGCGTAGGCCATGAAGCCGCCTTCCCGCGGGGCACCGAACTGGGCCTGGAACTGCGGCCACAGCGTCAGCGGCTGCGGCTGGCCGAACGGTCCGTCATCGGCGTAGCCAAGGAAGGCAGGAACGCCCGTCAGCAGGTCCGGCGCGGGCGGCGGGAACACGTCCTGCGGATAGACCCCGGGCGTCTGGTAGCCGGTGGCGGAAGGTGCGGTCATCGCCGGTTACTGCGCCGGGCCGGCCCACTGGCTCAGGCGGAAGACGACGAACTCGGCCGGCCGTACCAGGGCCACGCCGATCTCGGTGACCACCTGGCCCAGCGCACGCACGTCGGCCGGGTTGGTCGTCTCGTCGCACACGACGTAGAACGCCTGCTCGGGGGTGGCGCCGACAAGAGCGCCCGCGGCCCACTCGCTGTTCAGGAAGGCGCTCACGTTGCGGCGGATCTTCGACCAGAGGTCCGCCGCGTTCGGCTCGAACACCACCCACTGCGTTCCCGCCTCGATGGACTCGCGCAGGAAGTTGACCAGCCGTCGCACGCTGACGTAGGTCCACTCGGGGTCGCCGGCCGGATCCGAGGCCAGGCTGCGCGCGCCGTACACCTTGATGGTGCCGGTGAACGACCGGATGCAGTTGACGCCGAGCGGGTTCAGGGTGCCCTGAAGGATCTTGCTGACCGGGTATCTCACATCGAGCGCGCCCAGGATGACCTCGTTGGCGGGCGCCTTGTGGACCCCGCGCTCGCTGTCGCTGCGGGCGTATATGCCGGCCAGGTGGCCGCTCGGCGGCACCGCCACCCGGTCGCCCGGCTGGCCCAGCGGATCCGCCACCAGGATCCAGGGGAAGTAGAACGCGCCGTAGCCCTTCGGGTTGGCGGCGGGCCGCCAGATCCCGGTGGCGTCGGTCGTGATGACCAGGTTGTCGTTCGCGATGTCGCGACCGCTATCCAGGATGGCGACGCGGTCCTCCATCCTCTCGCAGTGCGCGATCAGGGCGGCCTGGGCCGCGTTGAGAGCCTCGGCCGCCACGTCGGGAGGCAGCGGCGCGGCGACGATCGCGACCTCGTCGATACTCTCGAGATGCTGTAGCGCCTGGTCCAGTTCGTCGCCGGGCGCGCCGATGCGGGTGACCCAGCAGCGGGTGCCTCCGTTGTTGAAGAACCCGAAGACGGAGTGCGCCAGGTACCGGTTGGCATCCTGGATGTCGCCGAAGTTCTGCGTGAACTCGGTCCAGCTGTTGACCGGCTTGGGGGTGAGCGCCGCCGCCTGCGGGTAGGCGCCGCCGCCTGCGTTGGCGGGCATGCCCGTCTTCTTCGCGGGATCCCAGGGCCGGGTGATGTCGGCCGACACACCGATGAATGCGGCCGTGCTTGTCCCAACGCCGGCGATCGGCTTGACCGCCGAGGGCACTTCCTCCACGTAGACGCCTGGCCACGTGTATGTAGGCATGTCTTCGCTCCTATGGTCGAGGCACCGAGCTGGTTATGGTCGGCTGAGTGCGGTCAGCTCCCTGCGTGATCGTGATGACCCGTTCGGTCACGGCTGGCCCGATCTCCATGGGCTCAACGACGTTGACACTGATCGTGACCGCATAGTGAAGAGTGGCTTTAGGCTTCCCGCCCATGGCCTGCCAGAGTTCGCCAAGGCTATGCAGCTGCGCCTCCGCGATGATCCTGGCCGGCAGCGGGGTTTCCTGCCCGGCAAGCTCACCGCTGAGGTAGCTTTCCGGAATCGTGCGATGGCGCAGCAGCACCTTCAGGACCTCGCCCAGCAGCCGGTGCTCGTCCTGGGACGGATCAGGGGTGCTCGCGCTCGGCCAGGCGGTGATCAGGTAGGAGCAGGTGACGCGAACCGGCGGCGGCGTGCGGGCGAACATCCCGTCGGCCTGCCGATTGAGCTCCCACTGGGCCGAGCGCAGCTCGTGGTCCTCGCGCACGTCGTAAAGAAAGAAGGCGATCGCAGGCAGGCTGACCCCCGACGGCGGGAACTGGTCGTCGGGCGCCGCGAAGCTGACGGCGACGTTCTGCACAGAAAGCTCGGCCTGCAGGAGCGCCGCCAGCGTCGCGTCCAGATCCTGGAGCATGGCATCCGTGATAACAGGCCAGCGTTGTCACGGTATCTGCCGACGCGTCAGCGAACGCGTCTCGACGCAGGCCCGGGGACGTGCTCATCGAGTTCGCTACCTGTGAGTACCTTGCCCATCTTCTGGTACTCCCGGCGCGTCGCGTGCAGCAGGTGTGTCATGGTGACGACGCCGCCGTCAGCTGCGGCCAGGAATGCCCCGGCCAGGGCGATGTTGCGGATGCTGCCGCCGGTCACTTCGATCCGGCGGGCCAGGAACTCGGTGTCGAGGCCCGGGTCACGCGGGGTCGCGGCCGGCCATACCTGCCCCCAGATCCGGCGGCGTTCCGCCTCGCCCGGAACCGGGAATTCCACGGTGGCGTGCAGGCGGCGCACAAAGGCCTCATCCATGTTCTTGCGCAGGTTGGTGGCGAGCACGACCATGCCCGCGTATTCGTCCATTTTCTGCAGCAAGTAGCTGATCTCGACGTTGGCGTAGCGGTCGTGAGCGTCTCGTACCTGCGTGCGCTTGCCGAACAGCGCATCGGCCTCGTCGAAGAACAAGATGGCGTTGCTGGTCATGGCCTCGGCGAAGATGCGGGCCAGGTTCTTCTCCGTCTCGCCGATGTACTTGCTGACCACGGTGGAAAGATCAATTCTGTAGAGGTCGAGCCCCAGGACGTTGGCCAGGACGTCCGCGGCCATGGTCTTGCCGGTGCCGGACGGCCCAGCGAACAGGACGCTGAGCCCTTTGCCGGTCGCCAGCTTGCCGTCAAAACCCCATGCCTCGTAGACGAGGGCGCGGTGACGGACCTGGTCGTAGATCTCACGTAGCTGTGCCATCTGCTCGTCGGGCAGCACGATGTCGTCCCAGGTGTACCGCGGGATGACCGGCACGGCCAGCTCCGCGAGCTTGCGGTTGGAGTGCAGGCGGCACGCGGCGTGCAGGTCAGCCGCTGTAATCTGCGGCCCGGCCGGGGCGCGGGCGAGAGCCAGGCTGCGGGCGGTGGCCGCGGCGTCGCGGATCTGGCCGCCGCTGAGCCGGAACTTGGCGGCCACGTCGGCCAGGTCCGACCCTGAGTCGAGGAAAGAGGCGGCAGCGGTGTCGAGCGCCGCACGCCATAGGCGAAGGCGCTGATCGGGGCCGGGCGGCGGGAACGGGAGCCGAAGGAAGCTGAGCCCTGGCGAGGCGCCCGCAGGTTCCCAGGTGGCGGACCCGGACAGGAACGCCGGGCCTGGAAGAGCTTCGAGGATGGAGAAGAGGGCGGCTAGCCGCGCGTCGTCCTCGTCGGCCAGCAGGGTGTCGAAGTCCTCCCAGTAGATGAGCGAGCCTTGCAGCCGGGCTTCACGCTCGATCAAGCGCGTCAGGGTAGCGAACTCGCCGGCGTTGCTCGCGGCTACCCGCTTCCCCGCCACGATCAGGAGCTGACGGTCCAGCTTCCGGCAGCAGGCCGCCGCCGCGGTTCGCTTGCCAACACCGCCAGGCCCCTGAAAGTACAGGACGGGCTTGGCATCAGGAGCGCGTGCGTTGCGGATGTGCCCTGCGAGCTGGGACAGCTGTCTTTGGAACGCTTCGGGGAACACCAGGTCTTCCAGGCTGACGGCGGGAGCGACCATCCTGGCGCACCGCTGCAGCCGGTCATCCACGGCGTCGTTTCCGAGCAGGAAGCGAACCACGCGCGGCTCGAGCCGCATGCTGCTGCCCAGCAAGGAGGTGGAGTGCTGGCCAGCTTCCTCGCACAGCTGCACGAGGTGATATCGAAGCAGGGGCCCTGCCGCCGTGAAGTGCGCGCGCGCCGCCACCTTGGTGTCCAGGTCAGGACAGAGCAAGTTGAGGGCCAGCTCGACTGTCGGCTGCCGACGCGTGACGTCATCGTGTAGGTAGGCGTAGAGGCGCTCGTAGCCCCGGTCCAGCTCCGGGGCCAGGCAGAGCAGGATGACGTCAAGATCGAACGCCGTCAGGTCGAAGGTCCGGGCCAGATCGGCCAGTCGCAGCGGTACGCCCTCGCGCAGGTTCTCTGCCGTGTGCTGGGCGATGTGGAGCGAAAGCTGATCAAGCCGGGCTTGGGCAGTTTCCCTCAGCTCGGGCGGGAGCGTGACGCCGGCCCAGGTAGGCGCCCCGATGGCCTTGTCGAGGAACTCGTCCGCCTCGGTTTCGGGGATGTAGAACGCCGCCAGCTCTCCCGCCTCGCCGTGCTCTTGACGGGCGCGCCATACCTGGACGCGCAGCAGCAGGTCGAGGCGTTCCAGCTCGGCGAGAATATGCTGTAGCGACGTTTCGTACATGAACTGGACCTAGCGTGCCGCCTGCCGGCGCCACCCGCCGGCGGGCTCGTACTGTCCACTCTCTCTCATGGTGTCTGGAATGACGTCTGATCAAGCGTCTCTCGGCGTGCCGTTCAGCCGGCTGATCGGGGTCCCTGCTTGCTGAACCTGACACTGGAGCGCAGTCAGGCTGGCCTGAATATGGTCAAGCTTCGTCTGCAGCCCGAGGAACGGATCGCTACTTAGCCCGCCGTCCAGGCTCGCGGCGAATGTGACCGACCGCGCGGAGTTCTCCAGACGGTCGCTGCGGATCTGATGGTAGAGAGCGATCGTTTCACGCGAAGGCGGGAGGTTGAAATGTTTCGCCAAGGCCGCGGTGCATCGGTCATATTGGCGCAGCGCAGTGGTGCGGTCACCGGCTCGGTAATACAGCCGCATCAGGCGCTGGTGGGTGCTCTCCCGCGCTGAATCATAACGAAGAACGCACTGGCCATACGCAATTCCTTTCGCGTAGAACCGACGGGCTTCGCAGTGGGACATCAATTGATCGAGCATGGCCAGATAGGTCAGCTGAAGCCGGTCGCGTTCATAAACGCACCAATCCTGATACCAGGTTTCGATTAGATCTCCGCGGTAAAGGACGATGGCGGCTTCCAGGGCTTGCGCTTGCGAATCGGTCAGATCTTCGCCGGGCGTGTCGCCATAAAGGTCATATGCCTGCTCGAATACTGCCACATCGAGCCACCATTCCGCATCCGTATTGACACGGATCCAGTCGGGGTGCGCGATGAGCAATTGGCTTGATTTTGCTTGTGCCGGGTCGGTCGGGCTCGTTAGAGCAGAGCCGAGCCGCCAGATAGCCTGGCGGAGGTATTTCTTGGAAAGGGAGTCTTTAGCATCCGGCCAGAAGAGTCCGGCCAAAGCTTCTCGCGTATGCCCGCGTTCGCGGTGGAGGAGCAGGTAACAGAGGAGTTCCAGGGTCTTGGTCGAGAGCCCTGACGGAGGCTCTCCGTCGTATTGGACGGAGACCTGGCCGAACAGCTGGATTTTGAGCCTGGTCATCGGAAGACTGGTCCTTAAGGCATGGACGGTAACACGGTGGAGACCGTCGGAATGGCGTATGGACCAACCCTGGCCTGTCACCAGACTAAAGACGGGACGCACTGCGGGCGCTGAGTCCCACGCAGACCGCCATCGGCGATATTCTCCGTCCGGAAAGTTTGCCTATAATGGCCGCGGACGTAGCAGTACTAAACCAAGAGCAGTTCCTGCGTATACAGGGCAGCCATCCCGTTAGTAGGAGCGGCGCACTTGACGAGCCGCTCTGCCCCGCATCAATACCGGTCTCCACTGGAGGCGCTCTGCCGCGCCTCTTCCCACCCCGGAGACGCCCCAATGCACCCCACCTCCGCTGCTAAACCTAAGCGAGCAATTTTCCAGAGTCAAGATCGTCAGTACTAACTTTCAGCTAATGCCAGATTTCGCACAGAGGTTAGGCGTAAGTTCGACGGCTGCGGGGTGCGTGGCGTAGCTTGCTACCTGTGGGAGCGCTGATGAGGCCGTGCCCAATGTTATTGCCGTGGTAAAGACTGAAAACTGCGCCTCTTCAGTACTCCAGCGATACTTCGTGATGGTGCAGCACGGGTCGGTGTCGTAAGCGTTTGCGCGGTACGACCTGTTCGGCGGCGCTGGAGGAAAGTACGATTGGAAGAGCCGGAGTTGCCGGAGCGGGCCATCCCAGTGCGTGAAGCGGGCTATCCCAGTGCGTGCAGCAGTGGCAGCCGCCGGCTGGCCTGGAGGCGTGCGCCACAGGGTGAGAGGGTCTGAGATGAGGCGATACGCAACCACCGCGGTGCCATCTCGAACAGCGGCGGTGGCATCTCGAACAGCGGCCGCGGCCCGGACGACCCCGCACGTCCGCAGCGCTGAGGGCGCCCACCCGCTGTTGCGCCTGCAGCAGGTCTACGGCAACCGCTTCGTGCAACATTGGGTCCGGATCCAGCGCGAGGCATACGTAGGCGGGCACCAGGCGGTCCTCGAAGACGAGTTGGGCGGCCCGCCGCCCCCCAACGTCATGGAGATCCCCGGCCTGGAGCAGGATATCCAGCGGTCGAGGGGCCGCGGCCGGGCGCTCCCCGAGCACGTCCGGGCGCCGATGGAGCAGGCCCTGGCCACCGATTTCAGCCACGTTCGGCTGCACACCGACGGCGAGGCAGACCGCCTCAGCCGCAGCCTACACGCCCAGGCCTTCACCACCGGCCAGGACATCTTCCTGCGCCGGGGGCAGGCCGATTGGGCCAGCTCGACGGGCCGCGAGCTCATTGCCCACGAGGTGATCCACGTGGTCCAGCAGCGCGCCACCACTCCCGGCTCTGCCCCTACCCTGGGCCGCCCCCACAACCACCATGAACGCGAGGCCGATACCACCGGCCACGCCGTGGCCACCGGCCACCAGGTCGACGCCACCGCCCTGACCTCTACCACCGTCCCGGTCGTGCAGCGCAGGTACCTCGACAAGGGCAGGGACGCGGGCTACAAGAACTGGCTGGACGACACCACGGTCAAGAAGGGGCTGGTGGTGGCGTCCCGCGAGAAGCTGAGCTACGTGGATATGCTCCTGGCCGAGGTGCTGGTGAAGTACATGACGCAGGCCTGGTTCACGCCCGGCTGGGAGGACCTCGAGACCCTCGATAAGGCACTCACGGCACTGAAGTACGAGACGAACACGACGAAGACGAGCGCGGCGTTCATCAAGCGCCGGCAGGCCGTCCAGGCGCTCCGTCAGGAGATCGCCAGCCATCGCCAGAGGTCGGCCGACTTCTTCGAGG
>Ga0210407_10004746_pt1 | contig 10626 bp, 9 predicted proteins | sample IncBWC27MmetaG_FD_150860 | JGI IMG/M metagenome (GOLD analysis project Ga0210407, IMG submission 150860) | Forest soil microbial communities from Barre Woods Harvard Forest LTER site, Petersham, Massachusetts, United States - Inc-BW-C-27-M | ecosystem: Environmental > Terrestrial > Soil >... | reverse complement strand
CGACAAGGTAAATGATTTTTCCTGCTGGGCAAGCGTCCGTGAGATACCGGCCGCCGAAGACTACTCGCTACGACGACTGCCGTTTCGCCATGATCGCGTCGCCGATGGTTGCGTTTGGCGATGATTTCGTCGCCGTCGTTCGGAACGTTTCCATCTCCCGCTTCTCGATCTGCTTCTGTGCAGCGCGGTAGCTCAGGCTGATCTTGTGCTGCTCCGCCTCGAGCCGAAGAATCTTGAAATCGTATTCCTGCCCCTGAGTGAGCACTGCGGCCACGCGCGCGCCACGCGGCGCTTTTTCGTTTGGCTTGTCGCGATCGCCTTTCGGGCGACGCTCTTCAATCTCCGAGACGTGGCAAAGCCCTTCGATGCCTTCCGCCAGCTCGATGAACGCGCCGAAATCGGTGGTGCGCGCCACTTTGCCGCGAACTACCTCGTTCAATTTGTGCGCGCCGAACCAGTTCGCCCAGATGTCGTTCAGCTGCTTGATACCGAGCGAAAGGCGGCGATTTTCGGAGTCCACCTTGAGAACTTTGGCTTGTACGGTGTCGCCCTTTTTGAATTTTTCGCTGGGATGCTTGATGCGCTCGGTCCAGCTGACGTCGCTGATATGAATCAGCCCTTCCATTCCCTCTTCGATTTCGACGAACGCGCCAAAATCCGCAAGGTTACGAATCTTGCCGGTGATCAGAGTGCCCGCAGGATATTTTTCGGCGGCCGCGCCCCAGGGATCGGGCTGCGTCTGCTTAAGCCCGAGTGAAATGCGGCGCTGATCGGTCTTGACGTCAAGCACTACCACTTCCACATCGTCGCCCGCCTTCACCATTTTCGACGGGTGCTTTGCGCGCTTCGACCAGCTCATTTCGCTGACGTGAACCAACCCTTCGACGCCCGGCTCGATCTGCACGAAGGCGCCGTAGTCCGTCACACCGACCACTTTGCCTTGCGCGCGCGTGCCGGCGGGAAATCTCTCGGGCACCGTGGCCCAAGGATCGGGCAAAAGTTGCTTGCGTCCGAGTGAGATGCGTTGCTTGTCCTTGTCGAACTTCAGGACTTGAACTTGAATTTCGTCTCCGGCCTTTACGATGGAAGAAGGATGCGGCACTCGTCCCCAAACCAAATCGCTGACGTGGAGAAGACCGTCCATTCCGCCAAGATCGACGAAGACGCCATAGTCGGTGATGTTCTTCACGCGGCCGGTTACCACCGTGCCCTCGGCGAGAGTGGATACCAGCGAGTCGCGTTTGGATTTTTGTTCGTCTTCGAGAATCGCGCGGCGGCTGACCACCACGTTGCCGCGCTTGCGATTCAATTTCAGGACGCGAACTTCAAACTCGCGGTCTTTCCAGGCGTCGAGATCGTGTACCGGGCGCAATTCGATCTGCGAAGCAGGGAGAAACGCGCGCACTCCGATGTCCACCACGAGCCCTCCCTTGATGCGCTCGGTGGCTTTGCCTGTGACGTTGGCGTGCTCGCGATAGGATTTTTCGATGCGTTCCCAGACGCGGCGGCGATGCGCGCGAATGTGCGAGAGCAGGACGTAACCATCTTTCTGCTCGTGCAGGCGCTCGACTTCGATCGTCTGGCCTTCGCCAAAAGTTATAGCGCCGCCCGATTCGAGAAACTCCTGCGCCGGGACCAGGCCCTCGAATTTTCCGCCGACGTCGACGACTACACCCGCATCGGTGATCGCTAGCACGCGGCCGTCGAATATTTCGCCTTCGCTCGCAACCGGCGGGGGCGTGGAAAACTGGTCGAGGAGCTGGTCCATCGTTTCGGCAGTTTCAGCTGCCTCGCTCGTTTGAGAGGTTTCGGTTGCCGCGGTTCCTGTGTCGCGTATCTCGTCGCGTATCTCCGTCGTGCTGGTGGCTTCAACCGTTTCGGGCGAGGTTGTGGAGGGAACAGACGCTGAGGAGGAAGATTCGGTGGCCGAAGCGTTTGAATCGGCGTTTGTGTTTGCGTCCGCGTTCCCTGCCGGAGGTTCTTGAGCCCGCGCAACGCCCGTGGCCGCGCCGGTGGAGGTTGCGGCAGATGCAGCGTTGCCCGCCGGCGCTTCGGCGCTCGGTAGTGACGCCGCGAAGTGCGGAACTTCTGGTGCTTCTGCGGAGTTTTCAGTCGCGGTTGAATCAGCGGCAGATGGTTGGGGTTTCGGGTCGTGTTCGGGTGACATTACGAGCGGCCTCCGTACGGATTCGTGCCCAACTTGCCGAGAGTCCAGCCTCGGTTACTCCACCCTGCGGGGTTAGAGCAATGAAGGGGATGCGGCGCCCACGCTCGACGCCATATCGCGAAGATGATACCCGCCCGCTTCGCGCATTGTCAACCAAACGGTGTGCGTCAACGAGTGCGTGGCGCGCGAATGCTGAGGTCTGATCGAGTGCCTCCTACGCGCTGCTGGCTTTGCGGATTTCTTTGCGGTAGTCAGGCGCGTAAATCTCGACGGTGCGGCACATTTCGTAGAGGCGCGAGCGGATGCGTTTGCCGACGCGCTCGGTGAGCGAATCCTCGGCGGCAGGCGTGCGCATTCCGGTGACACGCAGATTTGTGGATGGCGATGCGCTCGCCGCCGCATCTGAGTCGAGAAAATTCGTGGTGAGAAGCGTAACGCGCTCTTCGTTGTAACGCGTGTTCAGAACGTGGCCCACCGTCTCGAGCGCCCACAGCGACGGCTTGCTTGAGCCCACATCGTCGAGCACGAGCACTTCGGCCTTCAGCACCGGCTCGAGAACGCTCATCTCCGTGGCCTGGCTTTCGGGATTGTAGCTGTCCTGAATCGCTTTCAGCAGTTCGCGATAATCGTAGAAAAGTCCCGAGTGGCCGCGCAGCGCGATTGCCTTCAGCGCGGCGACGGCGAGATGCGTTTTCCCCACGCCACACGGACCCATTAGCAGAAGGCCGTGTTCGGCGCCAAGAGGAAATTCGTGCGCGAAGCGTTCGACAAGTAACTTCGCCTGCGCGAGGCTGCGATTCCACGATTCGAGCTGCTCGCGCGCCACATTCTCAATCTCGTTGTCTGATTCGAAATTCCCGAAGTCGCAATGGCGATAACGCTCCGGGACGCGCGCCTTCGCGAGCGCGCGTTCCGTGCGGTCACTCGCAGTGCAGTCGCAGGGTACGGCCCAAACCAGTTTCGGCTCACCGCCTGACGAGCCGGGTCGCGCGCTTTCCGGCGCCGCAAGGGCTTGCGCGCCTTGCGTCGTGCGCTCCACCACTTTCCAGCCGCTTCCCTGGCAGATGGGGCAATCCGTTCGCGCCATGTTGGAAGAATAGGCGCGACGCCGAGCGAGCGCAAGCGGACGCACGGCTGTGCAAAGATCATTGAGCTGTGGAAATTTCCGGGAGAGAAAACTCGGATTCATTCGCGAACAAAGCCTGGCGGACCTTGCTATTTGTCGATCCGGAAGATTTGGCGCGGAGATGTGCGCACGATCGCGTGGCGGGAACGACGGTCGTCCGGCCGGCTAAAATTCGGCGCGACTTCGCTCCGCACAAACTTGATGAATTCTTCCATCTGCGTCTGCATCTCGCCCATTTTGTCGCGCATGTTTAGGATAATCTCGATCCCCGCCAGATTGACGCCAAGTTCGCGCGTGAGATTGAGAATTACTTCCAGTCGTTCGAGGTCGGAGTCTGTGTAAAGGCGCGTGTTGCCCTGCGAGCGAGAAGGCTTCAGCAGTCCGACGCGCTCGTAGAGCCGCAGCGTCTGCGGATGGAGATGGTACAACTCGGCGACGGCGCTGATCATGTAACCCGCTCTGGCTTTCTTCTTGGGCCGCGCCATCGTCCGCTCCTTCCGCGCGTTCCTGCGCTAAACCGTTGCTCGCGCGAAAATTTCTTGCCGCGGATCTTCTTGATCCACCTTGCTCAGCTCTTTCAGCAGATTGCGCACGCGCTCGTCTTCGGGCTTTGGCACCACCACCTGCACCTCGACGATCTGGTCGCCACGTTTTCCCGGCTGCCGCACCGAGGGCGCACCCTTTTCGCGCAGCCGGAGTTTCGTTCCGCTGTTCGTTCCCGGTGGAATGCGCACTTGCGCCCGGCCGTCGATTGTGGGCACTTCCACTTTCGCACCCAGCGACGCTTCCGTCACGGTGATGGGCACCACAGTATAGAGGTCGTCTCCACGACGCTCAAAAAACGGGTGAGGCGCAACTTTCATCACAATGTACATGTCTCCCGGCTGACCACCGTGCGTTCCGGCATTGCCGCGCCCGGCCACTCGCACCCGCGAACCGGTCTTTGCGCCCGGCGGGATGCGCACGTCGAGAGTTTCCATGCGCGACACGCGACCTTCGCCGCCGCAGTTCCGGCACATGGTGCGAAGGTGTCCCGTACCGCCGCAGCGCGAGCACGAAATCTGAAAGCGCATCTTGCCGCTCACCTGGGTTACCTGTCCCGATCCATGGCACGTGGGACAGACTTTTTCGTCGCCGGGCGCGACACCTTCTCCGTGGCAGATGTTGCACACGTCGAGGCGCGTAAAACTCAACTTCTTTACAGTTCCGCGCATCGCTTCCGCAAACGTAATATCGATCTGGTATTCGAGGTCTGTTCCCGGCTCGCGCTCCTCCGAGGTCTGCGCCGCATTCGCGCCGCGGAAAAACTGGCTGAAGATGTCTCGGAAGCTGGTGTTGTTACCTTCCGCTCCCCCGCCAAAATCGAAGCCGCCAAAATCGAAATGAACGTCCTCGGGCGACCCTCCGTATCGGGCGCCTTGCGGCGGACCGCCGCCCGAACCCGGAACGTTGAATCCGAATTGGTCGTACATTTGGCGCTTTTTCGGGTCCGAAAGGACGTCGTAAGCTTCCTGAATTTGTTTGAATTTTTCTTCTGCGGATTTATCGCCGGGATTAAGATCAGGATGGTATTTGCGCGCGAGTTTGCGATAGGCCCCGCGAAGTTCCTTTACGGTGACTTTGCGAGGCACTCCCAGCAGTTCGTAGTAGTCCTGTTTGGTGGTCGTAGCCATTCGAGATCGCTTAGAGGTTTGCCCAGCGCGTGTTCCACTCGCCGAGCTCTTTTGCTTCGCGCTCTGCATCTTCCTTTTTCTGCCGCTGTACTTCCGAGCGCCCCGCCATCCCTGCTTCTTTCTGCGTCGCCTTCGCGATCCAGCGGTCTAGTAAGACAAGCTTTTGCTCCACTACCTGCGGATCGGACTTAAACCGGAGTAAAGTGCCAGTAACCTCTACCGAGCGCGGCGTGAATTCCACTGGCGCGTCATGCTGCGCCTCGTAAAACATCCGCCGCCAATCGGCGCTGGGTGATTCCGATATGGCGACCTGCACCAGAAAATAATTGTCGCGGATTTTCTGCACCGCTTGCGGCGGACTTGCCCGCCGGATGCCGGTCGTCGTCAATTCATTCTCCTTGGCAAGTTTTTGGGGTATCCGAATGCCTCATTCTGGCACCCCGATGGGGAAAACTTAAGGCCGGCATCGCCGGCCCTGATTTTGAAATTGTCCGCGTGGGCGGTCAATTTCAGTTCGGTTTTTTTGATTCGTCCACGTCCACGAACTCGGCGTCCACAACATCGCCTTGCCCGTGACCGGCAGACGCGTTCCCGTCGCCCGGCGTGGTGCCCGGACCGCCCGGTCCGCCAGCAGCTCCGCCCGCGCCAGGTGCACCGCCGGCCGCCGCCTGCGCCTTGTACATCGCCTCCCCGATTTTGTGCGAAGCCTTGGTCAAATTCTCCAAAGCCGCGTTCAACTTCTCGAGGCCGCCATCCGTCAAAGCGCGCCGCGCTTCTTCAATCGCTTCTTCCACCGCCTTCACATCCGGCTCGGCCAGCTTCTCGCGGTTTTCCTTGATCAGTTTTTCCGTCTGGTACACGAGACTGTCGAGGCGGTTGCGCGATTCCACTTCCGAAAGGCGCGCCTTGTCTTCCGATGCATGCGCTTCAGCTTCCTTGCGCATCCGCTCCGCTTCTTCCTTGCTGAGGCCCGTGGAAGCGGTGATGGTGATTTTTTGTTCCTTGTTCGTCGCGGTGTCTTTCGCCGAGACGTTCAGTATGCCGTTCGCATCGATGTCGAACGTCACCTCAATTTGCGGTACGCCGCGTGGAGCCGGTGGAATTCCGATCAAATGGAATTTCCCAAGCGAGCGATTGCCACTGGCTACCGGCCGTTCTCCTTGAAGGACATGAATCTCGACGGACGTCTGTCCGTCCGACGCGGTCGAAAATACCTCCGACTTCCGCGTCGGGATCGTGGTGTTGCGTGGAATCAGTACCGTCGTCACGCCGCCCAGAGTTTCGACGCCCAGCGACAGCGGCGTCACGTCGAGCAGCAGAATGTCTTTCACTTCGCCGCCCAGCACTCCGCCCTGAATCGCCGCGCCCACTGCAACCACTTCGTCCGGGTTCACGCCCTTGTGCCCTTCACGCCCAAACAGCTCTTTTACGAGCTCTTGCACCAGAGGCATGCGCGTTTGTCCGCCGACGAGCACCACTTCATTGATCTTGCTGGCTTCAACACCTGCGTCTTTCATGCACTGTTTGCAGGGGTCCACCGACTTCCGCACGATGTCGCCCACCATCGCTTCGAGCTTTCCGCGCGTCAGTTTCTTGACTAAGTGCTTCGGCCCAGTGGCGTCCGCGGTGATGAACGGCAGATTGATTTCTGTCTCCATCGCGGAAGACAGTTCAATCTTGGCGCGTTCTGCCGCATCGCGCAGGCGCTGTAGCGCCATTTCGTTGCCCTTGCCGTGCAGGTCGAGGCTTTCGTCTTTCTTGAATTCTTCAATCAGCCATTCCACGATGCGCTGGTCGAGGTTGTCGCCGCCCAGGTGCGTATCGCCGTTCGTGGCTTTCACTTCGATCACGCCTTCGCCGACCTCCAGAATCGAAACGTCGAACGTACCGCCGCCGAAGTCGTAAACCGCGATCGTTTCATCCTTCTTCTTGTCGAGGCCGTATGCGAGCGCCGCCGCTGTCGGCTCGTTGATGATGCGTTTTACATCGAGTCCCGCGATTTTTCCTGCGTCTTTCGTGGCCTGGCGCTGCGAGTCATTGAAATACGCCGGGACGGTGATCACCGCTTCGGTGACTTTCTCGCCGAGAAAATCCTCTGCCGCGGCCTTCAGCTTCTGAAGAATCATCGCGGAAATTTCGGGCGGGGTATAAGGCTTGCCCTGCGCAATCGCCGCTACGTGGTCTCCCTGCTGAACCACTTTATAGGGCACCATCTTCATTTCTTCGTTCACTTCATCAAAGCGCCTGCCCATGAAGCGCTTGATCGAATAAATCGTGTTCTCGGGGTTCGTAATCGCCTGGCGCTTGGCCACTTGGCCCACCAGCCGCTCGCCGCTCTTCGTGATGCCTACCACGGACGGCGTCGTTCGCGCCCCTTCCTGGTTCGGTATCACAACCGGTTCGCCACCTTGCATGACGGCGACCACCGAATTCGTTGTGCCCAGGTCTATACCTATGATTTTGCTCATTGAATGCGCTCCTGTAATCACTCCGTCCGAAAATTCACTTCAAACTTGGGATATGATATACGTTGAGTGTTACATTGTCAAGTTTATGTGCATGTCAAATATCACTATTGTTTGCTTTACTTTATGGCATTATCGCACGTGAAATCCTCTTTCGTTGCTGAGTGACGTCCCATCAGGCTGCGAGCCGGCCACTCTTGGCCAGTGCGGTCTCCTCGAAGACGCGTCAAGAACGTACCGCAAGTGCTTCGGCACAGTTTGACTCAAATATCGGCTTTGTGGGCAGTTCCGAGAGGACAAAATCGCGCTACAATGGCAGTCGAGTCGCCAATATCTTGGAGGGGCAAGTTGAGGCAACGAAAAAGTTGGTTGTTCTGCTTGATTGCGCTGGGGCTAATCGTGGTCGGATTTCTGGTCGCCAGAATTGAGTTCATCGCGGGGCCGGCTCTTCAGCCTTTAGCGACTGTCGCTGCGGCGGCGCCTGCCGTTACAGTACCTACCGCCGAAGCAGCGGTAGTGTCGCCGAAGGAGCCGGAGGTGGTTGCTCAGACTGACCAAGCGCAGACGAAAACCGCTGCCGCGAAGAGTTCGCCCGCGCACGTGAAGGCGGCGGCGCCGCAGGCTCTGCCGGTTCCGGTAAAGACAATCGGCTCGAAAGCTGCGCCCATTACCATGGAAGTTTTCAGCGACTATCAGTGCCCTGCGTGCGGCTCGCTCTACGAACAGACGCTGCGCCCCATGATTAACGACTATGTCGCAAGCGGAAAGGTTTACCTCGTTCATCACGATTTCCCGCTGCCGATTGCCGCGCACACCCATGCGTATCAAGCGGCACGCTGGGCCAATGCGGCGGCCGTGGTTGGGAAATTTCAGGAAGTGGACGCCGCGCTCTTCGACAATCAGAAAGCGTGGGGTGACGACGGGAACATCGAAAAATACGTTTCGGGTGCCTTGAGTGCCGCCGACTTTAAGCGCGTGCAGAAGGTGATGACAGGCGCGTGCATGGTCGATCCGGGCCCCACTGCAAAGCCTGAAAGTGGCTGCGCGCTTGACACCTACATCGAGCAAGACAAGGTTCTAGGCAACCAGATTCCGGTGAAATCGACGCCGACTTTCGTCACCTACTACAAGGGGCAGAAATATCCCCCTGCATCGGGCGTCATAAGCTGGCCGGTGATGAAGCAATATTTCGATTCGCTTCTCGCCCAATAAAATGATAGAGACAGCTACCGGAACGATAACGAATGGCAGCGCCGGACGCGTTCTGCTGGTCCTGGGACGCGTCGCGCTCGCGGGGATTCTCCTGTTCGCCGCCTATGCGAAACTCAAGCCTCAAGTTCCGGGGATGCACTGGTCGACAGGGTCGGTGAAAACTTCGCTGGCCTTGTTCGCGATGAACGTGGACTCCTTCGAAATGCTCGGTTCACCCCGCCAAGTGAGCATCGTCGCGCACCTTTTGCCGTTCTGCGAGATCGGATTGGGACTGTGGCTTCTGAGCGGCATCCTGCTGCGATTCTCATCCGTCATTGCGACGCTCGTGTTCGCCGGATTCTTCACGGTGATAGTGCGAACGTACATGCTGGGTCTGGAAATTAATTGCGGATGTTTCGGGCCGGGAGAAAAACTCGGGCCTCGCAACCTGGTAATCGATGGATCCCTTCTCGCGCTGGCAATCGCCGTCACGGTGGGAGCGTTTCTATCGCGCCGCAAGAGCGGCCTCGAGGGCGCGCCCTCGGGCTCGCCAGCTACACTGGGGGCGGATTAGGAGTTTGCGTAACCGGCCCCGGCACTGGGAGTCGAGCAATCTTTAGCAGCCGTCCTCTTGAAAACACCCTTTTGAAGACACTCGACCAATATCTTGAAGATGCCGCGCAGACCCACGGACATATCTGCGCGGGCCAAGTGCTCGGAGTGCGGCTAGCCATGCTGGGCCTGCGCGAACTGGGCATCGAAGATCCGGTACACGAACGCAAGCGGCTGGTTACGTACGTTGAGATCGACCGCTGCATGACGGACGCCGTGGCGCTCGTCGCCTGCTGCCGTCTGGGAAAACGCGCTCTGAAGTTTTTGGACTGGGGCAAAGTGGCGGCGACTTTCGTCAATCTGCAAACAGGGCGGAGCGTGCGCATCGTGGCGCGCGAAGATTCCAAAAAGCGTGCGAGCGAAATGTTTCCCGCGCTAGAGAAGGAACAAGGCCAGCAACAAGCCTACCGCGTCCTTCCCGATGAACAGCTGTTCGAAAAGCAATGGGTGCGAGTGGAAGTGCGCCCTGAAGACATGCCCGGGTTCAAAGGGCCGCGCGTTATGTGTGAAAAATGCGGCGAAGGAATCAACTTTAAGCGCGAAGTAGTTGCGAACGGACGCACGCTTTGCCGCGCGTGCGCCGGGCAAAGTTACTATCAACCGCTTCCCTGAAACAAGTTCTGCGATTCCGTAACGATTTAGACAGAAACTTCCATGTGCTCTCGCACGCTCAGGGCTTCGCCGATTTGATTCACGAGCGCGTCCCGTGAGAACGGCTTATCGAGGAGGAAGCCTTCTTTTAGAAAGTCGCCGTCGATCTCGCTGGGTTCGAGGTAACCGGAGACGTACACAACCTTCAATCCGGGCTTCAGGCGCTTCATTCGCTTCGCCAGTTCCGGGCCTCGCATTCGGGGCATGACCACGTCCGTCACCAGAATATCTATCGTCTTGTCGTGCTTCGCGATCTGCATCGCCCGGACGCCATCCTCGGCCACAAGTACGCGGTAGCCGGCCGAGGTGAGAAATTCATAGGCCAGGGCGCGCACCTCAGCTTCGTCTTCCGCCAACAGGACAGTGTGAAGCGCCGCTTTGCGATTCGGCGAACTTTGCGCGATCAGATTGCACTCGAGCTTCTCATGCACCCGAGGCAGGTAAATTTCAAATCTGCTTCCAAGCCCCGGTGTCGAATCAACCCAGATAAAGCCACCCGTCTGTTTCACCACTCCATAGACCGTCGCGAGACCCAGGCCGGTACCCTTCCCTGGTTCTTTCGTCGTGAAAAACGGTTCGAAAATATGAGCCTTTGTTTCCGCATCCATTCCGGTGCCCGTATCGGATACGGAGAGCTTCACGTAATCTCCGGGTTCCACCGAGGGGCGCGTGCGCGCCAATTCCTCATCCACCGTCACATTGCCCGTTTCGACGGTGAGTATGCCTCCCTGCGGCATCGCG
>Ga0210407_10004745_pt1 | contig 10628 bp, 7 predicted proteins | sample IncBWC27MmetaG_FD_150860 | JGI IMG/M metagenome (GOLD analysis project Ga0210407, IMG submission 150860) | Forest soil microbial communities from Barre Woods Harvard Forest LTER site, Petersham, Massachusetts, United States - Inc-BW-C-27-M | ecosystem: Environmental > Terrestrial > Soil >... | reverse complement strand
TTCGCCAGCGTCATGCTGCAGGTGCTCGCCGTGATGGGCCTGGTCGAGGCGATCTTCCTGGCCGAGCGCTTCCCCATCGTGTTCAGGGACGTGATCAAGAACGATGCCGATCTGCTCGACACGTCCCTGATATTTGCCTGCACCAGCACACAGATATTCGATCTCGCGCTCGCGATTTCCGTTCTTATGGCGGTCTATTGGACGACCCTCCGGATGCGCGAAAATCGCGAACTGCTCGTCCTCTTCACGGCAGGTACAGGACCATATCGGCTGATCGCTTTGACCCTGGCCATCGCCCTCGCCGCCCAAATTGGCTCGCTTATGGTCTCCAGCGTGATCGACCCAGCCTCCCGGTATGTCCAGCGCGTGATCCTGTTCGACGCCGAATTTCGGGCGCTCAGGGGCGGCATCAGCACGGGGCAATTCTACTATCTTCCCAATCGAGTTGCGTTCGCCCCTGCGCAGTCCGCCGCAGGTCGCGATCGCGCAAGCTCGGGTCAGACCAAGAATCTCTTCGTCTATGAAGAGGTCGAACCAGGCACATTCCGGGTGATCACAGCGGATCGGGCCCATCTCGATGGACCTGACTCGTCCGGCAATCTCCTGCTGAAGCTTGGCGGCTTCACTGCGCGCAAGTTTTCGGACATCCAACCGCCAGCCAGCACAGCGCTTCCGCCTGCACAAGTCGATGCGACGACATGCGCGGACTGTCCCAAGCAGCCGGAGAGCGTTTCTCGCCCCGTGCTGCGCGCGAGCAACGTTGCCAAGACAATGACGATCGAAGAGCTGCTGCCGTTCCCGCCGCGCGGGAGCGAAGCCGCTGAAATGACGATTTTCGATCTGCTCGGAACGAAGGCGGATCCGACGTCCGCAAGGCGCCAGGAGGAGGTGCACCTGCTCGGCGGATGGCTTGCGCGCAGCTTCTTGTGCCTGCTTGCGCCGCTGATCGCACTTGCTTCCGTTTGCCTTACATCGCGCGCAACCAATTACCTCGCATTGCCGCTCGCATGCATGGCCCTCATGTCGCTCAACGTGACGAGCGAATGGCTCTTGAGGACGATTGCGCCTTCGGACCCGCTCGGGGCGGTCACCGTGCCGGCAGCTCTGACGGCGGTGTTCACGGCATTGCTGCTCGCCTTGATCGTCCGGAAGCAGGGCGAGCTGGTGCGGCCCCAATTGGCGCGCTCATGACGGAGGATGCGCGTTCCATTCTAAGTCGGATCGATCTGCGCGCGATCCATCTCTCGCCGGCCGGCCGGCACACCCGATACATGCTGGCGGGATATCTGCGCCATGTGTTCATGGTGACCTCGGTCCTGCTCGCAATCGCGCTGACGATCGATTTGTGGCCGCAGCTTCACCTAATTACCGACAGTCAGGGTCACAGCGTGCCGATCGCAATCTGGCGCGTCTTGCGCTTTTCGGTCCTGCGCACGCCAAACCTCGTCGCACCCTTCCTGCCGTTCGCGACCTTCCTTGGCGTCGTTTGGACGGAAGTCGCGCACACAAGGGCTGGCGAGCGCATGCTTGTGTGGAATAGCGGCCGCTCGCCGATCCAGTGTCTGACACCCGCCATCCTGCTGGGCATCATCCTCGGCGCCGTCGAATTCACGATGGACGCGCATCTGGGCCCTGCGGCGATGGCCGTGCAGATGCAAGAGCGGCTCGGGCTCGACGGTCAACGGCTGGATCGAACCCGCCGAGAAGACAGCCACTGGATCACTACTTCCGGCGGGCTGCTCAGCACAGAGATTGAATATGGGCCGCCTCCGGTGCTGCATCACCCGACATTCTACCAGCTCGATGCGCGCGGCCAGCTGACCGAAGTGAACATTGCTACTGTCGCGCGCCAGCTGCCCGGCACAAATCTGTGGCTCATGCACGATGGCCGCGTTTGGTCGTCGCAGGGTGAGCCGACGACCGATGGCGCGGCGGACCCGACATTGACGCTCGGAAACTCCCCAGGCGAAACGATGGTCTCCTTCGCCGAGCGGACCGTTCAGTTGGAGATCGACCCACTCTGGCTGAGCGTTTTTGGGATAGAGCCGCAGTATCTTTCGATGCCCGTGCTGCGGGCGCTGGCTCAGCTCGATAGCGGGCCCCCGTCCAAAGGCCCCTATCGCACGCGCCTGCAAGTGCTTTACGGCGAAGCCTTGCTCCCGGGCGCGATGGCCCTTCTGGCGGCATCGCTCTCGTTCCTTCTCCTGGCCTACAGCACGCGACCGCGGGCTGTGGTCGGCATCCTGTTTACCGGCTACCTGGCGCATTTCGCCACCAAAGCGTGCTTGCTGATGGGCCAGAACGGCTATATGTCGCCGATAATGGCGGGGTGGCTCGTGCCGGCCGCGCTTTTCGGGGTGACGCTCGCGGCCTTTCGCGTCATCGGGCTGCGGCGCATCGGAGTTGGAGGTTGAGAGAAATCGGGAGGCCGGCGTTCTTCCGGATGCTCACCGCGGGATGACGTGCTCTCGGAGAGGTTTCCCGCTCAGCTTGTCGATCCCAAAGAGGTCCATGGCGGTCACTTTCGGCAACAGGCCGCTATCGTCGACTTGAAGATAGACATAGATAAGCCTTGCCGTGCGGTCGCCGAACCGGGTCAACGCTTCTGCGTGGCCGTGGTCGTCCCGCTCGAGCAGAAGCTCTCGCTCGGGAAGAGCAGCCACTTTGAAACTGACGGTGCGGCTCGACTCACTATGCGCAACCGATTTGACACCGTAGGCCATGACGCGCTCGATGAGGCTGATCGGCTTGCGCTGGCCGTCGACGTTGTACCACTTCCAATACACATCGACCGGCTCGTCCGGATCGATGCGCCCGCGCGGATCAACGTGCGCCGTATACACCACCGTGTTGGCGTTGACCGAGCGCTGAATATAAAAAAGCATGTTCGGATCGCTCGGGACGGGAAACTCCGCCCGCACGCTGGGGATATGATCGAGTTCGGTCACTTGGCTTGTCAATTCACGCCCACCAGCCTCGACATTCGCGATGAGAAGCAGGCCGACAGCGGCTGCCGCACGCACGAGCAGGCGATGCATCGCCATTGCTGGCATCGAGCTGCGGCTCGTTCGGATGCGGAGATCCGAACTACGTTGGGAACGATCAAGCACTTAGTGGGCCATCGCACGCCGATCGGTGTTCGCAACCGAGTTCGGCGCGCTTGCGGTGAGCGGCTTGCCCATAGAAGGCGAAGAGCTTTTCGAAGTGGCCTTCGATGTCGCCTATTCGCCGCTGCCCTGCGTCGAGCGCAGCGCACGAGAGCCCCGCCCGATCGCGCTCCAGCAAGCGGAGGGTCGCCGCGGCGGCGTCATTCGGGTCGCCCGGTGCATAGGTCTCGGCATACTCCGCGGCCGCCAGGTCGCCGGCGCCTCCCGCATTCGGTACGATCACCGGCGTACCACAGCACAGCGCCTCGGCAACGACGAATCCATAGGTCTCGGCGCTCGAGCCGTGAAGCAGGGCATCGGCGCTCGCGATCATGCGGGCAAGCCCGGCGCGATCATTCACCTGGCCTGCGACATGAATGTGCGAGGCCCGCGCCGCTTTGGCCTGCACCTGGGCGTGGCTGACACCATCGCCGACGACATAAAGACCTACAGGCTTGGATTGCTGGGCTTTGCTCACGGCATCGATCACCATGCCGACACACTTTTCCGGATGATGGCGCCCGACATTGATGAGTAGCGCCGCATCGGGGCCAAGTCCGCATTTTTCAAGCATCGTCAAGCGCACCGCGTTGTCGCGATGGCCAGGACCGAATGAAGCCGAATCCACGCCAAACGGAATGACCTGCAAATTGCGCAGACCGTAGCGAGCGAACCGCGCGGCAAGCCATGATCCGGCGACGACGCAGCCATCGAAGCATGCATTCAGACGGCGCAGATATGACCAGAACCAGCCGAAGAGCCGATCGATCGTGGACGGTGCGATCACGCCGGCCAGGAGCGTCTGCGGATACACCGCAACCGGATCGGCATGCATGAACAGCATCCTCGCGGCCGGACCTTGCCACCGCGCCGCGATCCATCCGCCGCGCCAGGGTGACGAGCCTTCGATCACATCCGGCGCCTCGTGATCGAGAATTCGCCAAACGTCGGCAGCGCGCCAGAACATGCGGTAATTGCTGTCGAAAGGCAGTTGGGGCGCTTCGACCCACACAAGCTTGCCGCCCTCTCGTGCCTCGACCTGGCTCTTCGTGCCGGGCGCGATCACGGTTAGGGAATGACCATGCCTCGCCGCCGCCTTGAACTTTTTGTCGACATACGTGCGTACGCCACCACCGGTCGGCGAATAGAATTCCGAAATGTCGACGATCTTCACGCTGGGGTTTCCCCGAGTAGCGATTTGTAATAGCCGTAGATACGCGCCATCGTTCCGTCCCAGGAAAACCCAAGGCTGTGCTCGTGTGCGGCCGCTCCCATCAGTCGGCGCAGCGCCGGATCACGCGCCAGTGTCGCGACATAGTCGGCGAATTCTTGTGCGCATCCCGGCTTGGCGCGGTAGCCGGTGCGGCCGTGTGCGACGAGGGAGCGGCTGCCCGTCGCATCGGCGCATACACAGGGCAGTCCCGAGGCCATCGCCTCCAAGGTCACATTGCCGAAGCTCTCGGTATCGCTCGGGAACAAAAAGATGTCTGATGACGCATAGGCCTCGGTGAGCTCGTCCCCATCGACGAAGCCTGTGAAGACGGCATGCGGCAATTGGCGCTCCAGGGATGCGCGCTCCGGACCGTCGCCCACGATCACGCCGCGAAAAGCGATGCCCCGCGCCTCGATCAGCCGCAGCGCGGCAACGAGCGTGTCGAGCTGCTTCTCGCGCACAAGGCGTGCGACGTGGACGACAACGACCTCGCTCTCGCCGATGCCATGCTTCGCACGCCAGAGGCTCGATCGTTTGCCGGGATTGAAGCGCGACGGGTCCACCCCACGCGGCCAGAGGCGGAAGTTGTTCCTGAGCCCGTCGGCGAGCAGCGCATCAACCATGGACTGAGTCGGAACGTAAACCTCGCGGCAAGCACCGTAGAAGCGGCGCAAATAGTATCTGACAAGGCCACTCAGACCTGCGACGTACCAATAGTGCTTGAGGTACGTCTCATAGCGGGTGTGATAGGAGGCAACGACTGGGATCTTCCAGCTCCGCGCGACCCGCCATGCGCTATAGCCCAGGAGATCGGGCGCCAACGCGATGTGGATGATGTCCGGCCGGAACGCCCGCAACCTTTGCACCGCCTGGCGCGACAGACCGAAAGCCAGGCGATATTCCGGCCGCCGCGGCAAAGGCACGGACGGAACGGGCACGATTGTGCCTTGGTGGGCGAAGGCGGGCACCTTTCCGACGGGCGCGAAGACGAGCACTTCGACGCCCTGGCGCTCCAGATACGCAACCAATCGATTCAAGGTCAGAGCGACTCCGTCCTTGATGTAGTTGTAGGAACTCGCCACGAGTGCGATGCGGAGCGGACGCTGCTGATCGCCGCGTGACCGCTGCTCGGTAGATTGCTGCATTCCTGAATCTGTGCCCCGCGTGCGATGGAAGTCTGGCCCTTGGACACGACGCGATCGACACGCCCCCCTTGGGATGAGCCTTTACAAAGCGGCGCAGGCATGCCTTTGTCAACTCGCTTGTGCACCCGCGCCGCTCGCGCGGGTGTGGTCGTGTTGTTCATTTTCTGACGCAGCGTGGTCGTGTTGTTCATTTTCTGACGCAGCGGAGCTGATGTCCGCCAAGACGATACTGATCACGGGTGCTTCGAGCGGCATCGGTGCCGCGCTTGCCCGCGCCTACGCCGCGCCCGGTCATTCGCTTGTCCTTTGGGGAAGGAACGAGGAGCGTCTGGACGCCACGGCGGAGCAGTGCCGCGCGCGCGGTGCAGCCATCGAGACCGCGTGCTTTGACCTCGCCGAATTCAGCCAATTGATCGAGCGGCTCGGGGCAGCAGATTTGCGCAATCCGTTCGATCTCGCCATCTTCAATGCCGGGCTCGGCGGCACCCTACCACGCGATTGCGCGGCACAGGACGCGGGCGCGGCGGAAAGGATGGCGAGCGTGAATTTCACGGCGCCCGTCATCGGTGCAAACCTGCTTGCCGAGCGCATGGCGAAACGTGGTCGCGGGCAGATCGTTCTTCTTGGCTCCATCGCCGAATCCTTTCCGCTGCCGATGGCCCCCGTATACGCTGGGACGAAGGCGGGAATTGCGCTATTTGCGGAGGCGCTTGGATTGCGCCTGGCAAAACATGGTGTCGGCGTCACGCTGGTCTCTCCGGGCTTCGTTGATACGCCGATGAGCCGCGGGCTCAAGGAGCCAAGGCCGTTTCTCATTGGCGCGGATGCGGCGGCGGCGATTATTGCAAGGAGGCTCGAACGCGACACGCGACGCATTGTCGTCCCCTGGCAGTTTGCGGTCATCCGTACCGCCGCCAAACTGGTGCCGCGTGTGGTTGTACGTGCGATATTATCACAACTATAAAGTATTTTATCCGCGAACTGAACATTGCCGATGGAGGAATTGTCGCTGATGCTGCTGCAGATTCGGCGCGAATTGCAGGGCGCCGTCACGAGAGCGAACGCCTGCTGTGGAAAGCCGGCACTGCGCGTGCTGCGCTGGGCGGTTCCGATCCTCTTGCTCGCGTTTCTTGGTCATAGCCTGACACAACTCGGATGGGTCCATGTCTGGGATGCGCGACCCGATGCGCTGAGCTTCTACGTTGTCCTGTTCCTGCCGTTCTACGTTCAGCCGGTCGCCGATCTTATCATCTATCGTAATTTGTTGAGAGTCGGACAGACACTTCCGCTCTTCGTTCTACTTCGCAAGCGATACTTGAACGGCGTCATGCTGGATTATTCGGGCGAAGCCTATTTCTTCTTCTGGGCCCAACGAAACCTGGATCTGAGAAAGGGCATTCTGCTGCACGCGGTAAAGGACACCAATGTTCTTTCGGCGGGTGCGGGGCTGGCAGTTGCCTGGCTGATGCTGCTCGCCCTTGTCGCGAGCGGAGATATGAAATTGCCGGCATCCTTATCGGCCAATCTGCAGACACTCGTCTCGATCGGCTCTCTGCCATTGGCCCTGTGCCTTGCCCTAGTCATAGGCGGCCGCCGCGTAACCACCCTGAGCCGCAGCGAAGTCGCCTCGACATTTGCCATCCATCTCGCGCGAAGCGTCGTGGCGCTGTCGCTCGAATTTGTGCTCTGGTGGCTTTCAGGGGCTCTGCCGTCGCCTTCCGCTTGTCTCGAGTTTGTCGGTTTGCGTCTTCTGGTCACGCGGCTACCGCTGATTGCGAGCAAGGATCTGCTGTTTATCGGAATCGGAATCGCGGCCGCCGGGTTGATGGACTTATCTGCCCTTAGGGTGGCGGCCGTGCTGGTGATCGCGACGGCGTTCAATCTGCTCCTGGAATTCGTGCTGGTCGGGCTGCCCTGGCTCTTCGACCAAAGTCAACTCCGGCGCAGCGTAGATCAAGCCCCATCGTGAGCGTACGATCCCGTCTGTACGAGCGCATGGCGCGCTGGTCGCGCTCGCCGCTCTTCTGGATCCTCTGCGCCGCGACACTGTTCCGATTGGTCGGGGTCACGTGGGGCTTGCCTGCCTCGGACGGCTGGGACGACGACGGGGTCGCGCCGCGCAATTTCTTGGTCGGCATGATCAAGACCTACGAGAGCGGCTCGTACTTCGCCTATCCTCCGCTGCAGATGATCCTTCTCGCGATACTGACGTCTCCGGCGTGGATAATCGCCCTGCTCAAGGCGCATTCGCTCACCCAGCACGACGTGATCGCTGAGTTCATCCAGGTTCCCTATATGACTTTCTTTGCCGTGGTCGCGCGCCTGGTCGGCGTCACGATGTCGGTCGGCACCATATTCCTAATCGGAAAGATGGCCGAGACGATTGGCGGCAGGCGAGCCGGCTTATGTGCCGCCGCGGTATGCGCATTCAATGCGACGCTGACCTATTATGGCCAGGTCACCAATCTGGACGGTCCGTATCTGTTCTGGTCCGCGCTCTCCTTGTGGGGATGGATGCGTGCGATTGCGGAACGCGAGCCTCGCCACATGTATTGGGCCGCGCTGTCTGCGGCAGCGGCGGTTGCCACCAAGGACCAGGCCTATGCCGTCTTCCTGATAAGCGTGCCGCTCGCGCTCCTGCTGTGGTTCGTCCTCGACCAGTGGCCCCGACAAAACGCGCGCGCCCTGATTCCCACGCTCCTTCTTTCGACAAGTGGCGCGGCGCTCGCGCTGCTTGCGATCGACGGCGCGATCACCAACCCTACCGGATTCGCAAAGCGGATCGCGTTCCTCGGCGGCCCGGCAATTCAGGATTATGCGCTGTACCAAAACGACTGGAACGGCCGCCTGCGTCTTGTGAAAGACATGTGGGTGTATTTCCCGCGGTACTACCCGGCGGCCGCAGCCTGGCTCGGCGCAATTGGCGCCTCCATCCATATCGTCCGGTCGCGCGACGAACGCTCCCTATTTGTCTCCGGCTTGCTGCCTTTGTTGGCGATCATCTCGTTCACGGTTGCCTTCAACTTCGTGGCGCTGCGCACGGAGAACAGGTTTCTTCTGCCCCAGTCGATTTTCATCGCTGTCTATGTCGGAATTGCCGTCGACAGGCTCGCCTTTGTATCGCATCCGTTGATCCGCTACGCCGCACGCGGTCTCGCTCTGACGATCGCCGCCATAGCGCTCTATCACTGCGCGGGCATCGACGCTGCGTTCATCGGCGATCCGCGCTACGACGCGGAGCGTTGGCTGGAGGTCAATGTTCGCCCACGCGACACGATCGAGGCCTATGGTCTCAACGTCTATCTGCCACGCTTCCCCGATGGCGCGATCGTGACCCGTCTCGACCGGAAGCCCCTGACCGCACGCAATCCATTGCCGCACGTCACGGAGAGCGACCAGCCTTTCGCATCGATCGCTGCGCGAAATCCACGCTTCATTGTCGTCAGCGCGTTCTGGGTGCAGGATTATCTGAGGCAGGACATTGCGGAGCCAAATGACGGCCGGGCAATCCAGAAGGTCCAGCGATCGGTCTTTGAGGAGACCGGCGCCCGCTACTATTTCATGGCGCTATTCGCGGGCAAGCTGCCCTACCGGCTGGCGCACAGATCGACATATGCGTCCGGGTTCTGGCCTTCCGTGGATACGTATGAGAGCCTTGCGCAGACCGTTTTCCTCTTCGAGCGCGTCCCGCTGCGCCGCCGTCGTGGCCGCGCCGCCCGACCCTTCGGCGATGGATGGGCGACAAGCCGCCGGGCGCGGCCGCACGGGCGAGGACTGCGCACGTTCCGTCGAAGCGGTCTTGGTGGTCACGGCGATGCTCTGGGCCGAGCGGGCGGAGCGGCCGCGGCGACAGGCTGAGCGCACGGTCAAGGAACCACGGACGTGTCTGGACATGCTGGCATAAGTGTATTAATCCAGGGTCGCTGATCTGGTTTCAATCGTTGCAGTCGTCATCGTGCCCAAACTCATGCCAAGAGTAACCATGCACGAAGTGTTGTCGCGCGCGAGCGGGGTTCTTTGGTCGCGAATCGCGGCGATCGGGCAATGGCTTGCGTAGCCTTTCCTCGCCTTTTCACAGTAACAAGACAATAGCGGAGTGTACGGCGGGTGACATCCGACCAATCGATCGCAGCCTACGCAAATCGACGCATGCGCTTGGCTGGCAGTGCGATTCTCGACGGCGGCAATCCTTGGTTTCAACCGCTGGACCAGTTGCAGGCCGCGGTCGGCCGGGAAGGCAGAGCGCTCGTCAGCTTCGCAAATTATGACTATCTCGGCATCGCCGATCACCCGGCGATCAGGAATGCCACTCATTTGGCGTTGGACAAGCTGGGCGTGGGCGCATTGGGCTCTCGTCTGGTCGGCGGCGAGCGTTTGATCCATGCCGAATTCGAGGGCGCGCTGGCGAAATTCATTGGCGCCGATGCCTGTCTCACGCTGGTGAGCGGATATCTGACGAACGTCTCGACGATCTCGTACCTCATGGGCAGACGCGATCTCATCCTCTATGACGAGCTTAGCCACAACAGCATCGTATCCGGAATCGCAGGGTCCAAAGCCACGTCGCTGGAGTTCCGGCACAACGAGATGGACCACCTTCAATCGCTCCTGAAGGAACAGCGATCGAACCATCGCAACTGCCTTATCGTGGTTGAGGGTCTTTACAGCATGGATGGGGACATCCCCAATCTGCCGGAGCTCCTTGCACTGAAGGAAAGATTCGGCTGCTGGCTTCTGGTGGACGAGGCCCATTCGATCGGGGGGCTTGGCCGGAATGGCCGAGGCCTCAGCGAACACTTCGGCGAGGACCCGCAGCGCATCGACATTATCGTCGGAACGCTCTCAAAGACTTTCGCGTCCTGCGGCGGCTTCCTTTGCGCGCAGCGGTCTGTGCTCGATTGGATGCGCTTCACGCTGCCCGGCTTTGTCTACAGCGTCGGCTTGCCGCCGGTGATCGCGGCCGCAGCCCTCGCGGCGCTGGAATTGATTGTGGCGGAGCCGGAACGAACGGCGGCGCTGCAGATGAATGCGAAACGTTTTCTCGACAGGGCAAAGGAAGTGCGGCTGGCGACTGGCAGCGCCATGGGCCACGGCATTGTTCCAGTGCTCTTTCCCGACCTGAAG
>Ga0210407_10004744_pt1 | contig 10628 bp, 9 predicted proteins | sample IncBWC27MmetaG_FD_150860 | JGI IMG/M metagenome (GOLD analysis project Ga0210407, IMG submission 150860) | Forest soil microbial communities from Barre Woods Harvard Forest LTER site, Petersham, Massachusetts, United States - Inc-BW-C-27-M | ecosystem: Environmental > Terrestrial > Soil >... | reverse complement strand
ATGCAAAGCCTAAAGACCGGCGAGCGGGCGGGGTCAAGGCCGCCAGCCGCCGAAGGCGGTGGCGCGCAGCGCCAGCCTTGAGGCCGGCCGTTCGCCGCGTCTACTTCAGCACAGTTGCTCTTGCGGGTTAAGGACGAGGTATCAATGGCACTGAATCGGGTTTCTGGAAAAGCGAAATATTTTTAGCGAGAGGGCTGGACAGGCGGATTTTGGGGTAGGGAGGTGATTTGCCCGTCGGGCAAATCACTCGCATGCGCACGATAGCCAACAGCGCCGGCGAATCTTAATTCGTTCATCGGGTGAATAAAGGTGCTTTCCTGAATTTCACTACTTCATAAATTGGAACAATTGCCTTGGACGACCTGCAGGCGGTGAAGCGGAGCTACCCCATGCTTTTCATTCTTCGGTTGATTACGTTTGCGATGTTATTCGCAAGCATGTCGCGGGCGTCGGGTGCGCCAGCCTTCGAGGTCGAGGCGATTTGCCGAACGGCAATAGCGTCGATTATGGGGCGCGATCCGAAGACGATCCAGGTAACTCTGACCGACGGGGACGTGTTGTTCCTGACTTACGTCCGGCCCATCGACAATTTTGTCTGGACCTATAGATGCCGGATAGACGGCAATCGCGTCCTGTGGGCCAGTGAGCCCGGACGCTGGCGCGATAATCCGAAAGACGAAAAAGTCTTCTTCGAGATTGTCGACGGTGGCAAGCAACTCCGCATTATTGAGGATCATGGCGACGGATCGAGCACAAACCAGTTGTTCGATCGCGATACGATTCTATGAAAGCCGTGAGCCTATCCTTCTGAACCCTGATGCTGTGATTGGCTGCCCCACGCCTCGACGCCGGTCGGAAAGAGGGTCGGTCCGCGTTCATGGCACGTCTGTGCGAGAAATCGATCTTTTCCAACGTAAAGCGATCTTTTCCGATATATCGACTATATCGACGGCACGCACCTCGGAGAGGTTGATATTGGCTGCCGCAGTATCCACATACAAAACTAGCGTAAGCTGTTCTTTGCAATAAGGCGTGTCCCGGAACGCGACGCCTTAGCCTCATCAATCCTATGAACCACATCGACTGGCGGCACGTCGCTTGGACGTGCGCGTCTGGCGCGCCCTTGTGCGTTTCTTGGGTCAGGAGAAATATGCCTGTCGAACACGCCTCCGTACGAGCCGTTCGCAAGCCGTGGGGGGTTGGCGATCTGCAGCCCTGGAGCGGCATCGACGGTACGGTTGATGCCGTGGGAGAGCTGTGGTTCGAGCGGGCCGACGACAACGCTCCAATTCCTGCCTTGCTGCTCAAGTTGCTGTTCACCAGCAAGCCATTGTCGATCCAGGTCCATCCGGATGATACTTACGCGCGGGCGATGGGAATGCCGAACGGCAAGAGCGAGGCCTGGTACATCATCTCGGCAGAACCGGGCTCACGGATCGGCGTTGGATTGGAGCGCCGGGTAACGCCGCAGGAATTGCGCGCGTCGATCCATAACGGCTCGATCGTCGAACTGGTTCGATGGCGTCTGGTCGAGAAAGGCGATGTCGTCTTCATCCCGGCCGGCACGATCCACGCTCTCGGTGCCGGCATCGTGCTGGCCGAAATTCAACAGCGCAGCGACACCACATTCCGCCTGTTCGATTATGGCAGTCAGCGCGAATTGCACGAAGACGATGGCGTGGCGGTGGCCAACGCGTGGCCGCTTCGACCTGCGCAAAAGCCGACCCGCCTGACGGGTGAGCGGACGGTTCTTGTCGCCAGCCGATATTTCGTTCTCGAGCGACTTGACCTGCCCGAGGGCTCAAGCTGGGCGTTGCTCGCCGAAGCGGAGACCTGGGTTCTTGTTCTCGACGGCCACGCCGCGATCGGACTGGCTGCGGCATCGATAGGACAAGCGGTCTTCGTCGCCGGCGGCCGCACCAGCATCGAAGTCGGCGTCAATGGGTTGACCGCGCTCGTCGCCTATCCGGCAACCGCGCCGATCGGTTCGCTGTTGCAGCGGCTCGGCGAGGCATCGGCCAATGCTGTTCCACAACGCGCCGCCGCCACTGCCGCTCCGGCACTGACGGACCTTGCTGAGGCGCGAACGTGACGCCGCTCCGCAGGATCGCGGTGATCGGCAACTCGCTGCCGCGCCGCTGTGGAATCGCAACATTTACGACCGACCTGCAACGCGCGATCTCGAGGTCACGGCCGAATCTCGAAACCTGTATCGTGGCGATGACCGACCACGGTCAGGCCTATAGCTATCCCGCTTCCGTCGCCTTCGATGTCAAGGATGATGCGATCGAGGACTATGTTCGTGCGGCGGACTTTCTGAACGCCGGCCGTTTCGATATCGCTTGTCTGCAGCACGAGTTCGGAATTTTTGGCGGAGAGGCGGGCGCCAGCATCCTCGAGCTGCTATCGCGCCTCACCATGCCCGTCGTGACGACGCTGCACACGGTGCTCGCCAAGCCGACCGTGGGTCAACGCGCGGTGATGGAACGCATCGTCGAAGGGTCCTCGAGGATCATCGTGATGGCCAACAAGGGACGCGAGCTGCTGCGCGGCGTCTATCACGTGCCGGACGAAAAAATCGAAGTCATCGCCCATGGCATTCCCGACTTTCCGTTTGTTGAGCCGGACGTGGCAAAGGCCAAGCTCGGATTCAGCGGCCGTTCCGTCATTCTGACATTCGGCCTGCTGTCCCCCGGCAAGGGCATCGAGGTCATGATCGACGCCATGCCCTCGATCCTGAAACGACGCCCCGACGCGGTCTATGTGGTGCTCGGTGCGACCCATCCCAATCTGGTTCGGGATCAGGGTGAAGCCTATCGGCAGAGCCTGCTGACGCGCGTGCAGCAACTCGGCATCGAGAAGCACGTCGTATTCCTCGACAAGTTCGTCGACCAGTCCACGCTGCTCGAATTCATTTCGATGTGCGACGTGTATGTCACGCCCTATCTCAACGAAGCGCAGATGACGTCGGGCACGCTGGCCTACAGCTTTGGCCTGGGAAAACCGGTGGTGTCGACGCCCTATTGGCACGCGCGCGAATTGCTGGCCGACGGACGCGGCGTTCTGGTTCCCTTTGGCGATGTGGCAGCGATCGGCACCGAAATTGCGCAATTGCTGACCGACGATCCTCGCCGGCAAGCGATGCGCGAGCGGGCCTACGCGGCCAGCCGATCGATGACATGGGAGCGCACCGCGGAACGCTATTTGGCTGTCTTTGAGAATGCGCGGCAAGGACATTGGCTGAAGGTCATCGCTCGCACCGAGCCGGACACGATCGTGCCGCACGGCCCCGCGGTGCCGGCCATGCAAACCGGTCATTTTCTGTCGATGTGCGATGACACCGGTCTGTTCCAGCACGCCGTGTATTCGGTGCCGGATCGCTCGCATGGCTATTGCGTGGACGACAACGCCCGCGCGCTGTTATTGGCCTGCGCCCTCAACGGACCGGGCGAGCAGCCCTTTGCGGATGCGCTGACCGCGCGATTTGCCGCCTTTGTGCAGCATGCGTGGAACCCGGACACCGGGCGATTCCGCAACTTCATGGGCTTCAATCGGACCTGGCTTGAAGACAAAGGCTCCGAAGACAGCCACGGACGGACGCTGTGGGCGTTAGGCGAATGCGCGCGCAAGGATGCCAGTCCGTCACGGCGTCGATGGGCGGCCGCCTTGTTCGCTTCTGCACTGCCGATCGTGAAAACCTTTCATTCGCCCCGCGCGTCGGCGTTTACGCTGCTGGGTCTCGATGCTTATTGCGCTGTGGCCCCCGATGATCGTCAAGCCCGCGACATTCGTCGTGCGCTCGCCGACAGATTGATGTTGAGCCTCGCCTCGGTCGAGACGCCGGACTGGAAGTGGTTCGAGGAAGGCCTCGCCTATGACAACGCGCGACTGCCGCAGGCCTTGATCGTGACAGGCATGGCAACGCAAACACCGGGCTATGTCGATGCCGGCCTGAGATCGCTGCGTTGGCTGATGACGCAGCAAACGGCATCGACGGGTCATTTCCGGCCGGTCGGCACGGCCAGTTTCGGCGAACTCCGGAAATCTCCTCGCACTTTCGATCAGCAGCCGGTGGAAGCGACGGCGACGATTGCCGCCTGCCTGACGGCATGGCGCGCGGACGGCGATGCCGAATGGAAGTCCATCGCAGCCAACGTCTTCGCCTGGTTTCTCGGCAGCAACGACCTTTCGCTCGCGCTCGTCGATGTCACGACCGGCAGTTGCCGGGACGGACTGCATCCCGATCGCGCCAACGAAAATCGGGGAGGCGAGTCTGTTGTGTGCTATCTGTTGGGTCTTGCCGAGATTCGTCAGCAAGCTCGCATCAATGTCAGCCTGACAAGTCCCGTGGCGATTCACGCCGTTGGCGCTTGATTTAATGCCCGTTCCGACCAACCGAGGGCACGCCGTTGCACGCCACATTTCTGCATAGACAGGCGCTTTATTTGCGACCCGACCCCGCACGCGTCATTGTACGCCCGTTCAAGCCGGCGACGGAGCCGCGTGATCTCAACCCGACCGACAGGGCACGCGCCAACCATATCGTCGAACGCGTTCTCGCGCTTGATACGAAGGCTGCGGCCAGCCAGCTCGAGGATGTGCTGCAAAACTTCCAGGGCCGGCATCGCAACCTGCTGGAGACGTTCGAGCTTCGGGCCGACGAGATGGAGGAGGCTTTCGCGGCGCACGGCAGTTTTTCCGAAACCCAGCGCCAGCTCATCGGTGCCTATTTCTTGAACGAGTATTCGTTCGAAGCGTCGGCCCTGTTCAATCCGAGCATCGTACCGCACCCCGACCAGTCGGGGATTCCGGCCGGAAGCCTGCGCTTTGTCCTCAGTTTGCGGGCCGTTGGCGAAGGGCACGTGTCGTCGCTGACGTTTCGCGCCGGCACCGTCGCGGCCGATGGCAGCATTGCCGTCGATCCGACGGCCAGGCTCGCTTCAAGCCCCCGGGTCGGGTATTCGATACCGGGACCGATCGGCGACGAGGTCGAGGTCGCCTTCAAGGCGGAGCAGGACATCAGCGAACGCGTCATCTTTCCGGTGACGGAGTCCCAATCGCATGGCATCGAAGATGCCCGCTTCGTCGAGTTCAGCGATGGTGGCCGGACGACCTATTACGCGACCTATACCGCCTACAGGGGCACGGCGATCCGGTCTGAATTGATGGAGACCAGCGATTTCCTGTCTTTCCGGATGTCGCCCCTCCACGGCGCCGCCGCGCGCAACAAGGGCATGGCACTGTTCCCGCGCAGGATCGACGGCAAGTACGCGATGATCGCGCGACAGGACAATGAGAATCTCTATCTCGTCTATTCGGACGACCTGTACAGGTGGGAAGGCGGTCAGGCGATCCTGAAGCCGCGATTTCCGTGGGAGTTCGTACAGATTGGCAACTGCGGATCGCCGATCGAACTGGACGAAGGCTGGCTGCTGCTCACGCACGGTGTCGGGCCGGTCCGGAAGTATTCGATCGGCGCGGCGCTGCTCGACAAGCGCGATCCCTCCAAAGTGCTGGCGCGCTCAAGCGAACCGTTGTTGCGGCCCGAACCGTCCGAGCGCGAGGGATACGTCCCCAATGTCGTCTATACGTGCGGCGCCATGAGGCACAACGACCAGATCATTTTGCCATACGCGGTGTCAGATACTTACTCCGATTTTGCGACCGTCAATATCTCGGCGCTGATGCAAGCGATGCGGGCCTGATTGCGATCTCCGCGAAGGCACGGCGCGATATGCAAGTGCATGCGACCAATGATGCAAGGAGAGATGATGGCCCGCGAAACAATCTATTTCGTCCAGTCATTCAACGCCGGCCGAGGCAGCAATCTCAAGGCCGATGCTCCCATACCCTGTAAATCGGCAACAGCGGCCGTCCGAACGGCGGAGCGACTGGCGCCGAGCAAGCTCGGCGTCGTTGCCTTCTCATCCACCGGGGATCCGGAAATGGGCGACTATGATGACGAGCCTACGGTCATCTTCCGCATCGGCAAGTTTCCTTCCGCCTTTGAGTGAGATTCCGGTGGTGATGCGCCACGAATAGAGGCACTTAAATGAGTGAACGACTCGAAACCCTGAAAAGGGCCCGCGAGCGCATGATCGAGGATAGGGACGCGCACGCGAAGGTACTGGCGGCTCCCTTTGATCGCGACAAGGCCGAGCGAGCACGCAGCAAGTTCACCGAGATTCAAGCGCTGATCGATGCGCTGGACCGTGCCATAAGAGGCGAGGAAGTGATCTCACCCGCAAGCGAAATTAGATGAGAATGACTTTCGGGGTATTGATGATTGCTGGTGCACCTGCCGATCATGGTTCTGGCTGCATCGATCTTTAGCGAGTGTGATACTGGTGACCGTGAAGGAACAAGAATGAAAAAACCCGTTCTCTTAATCGACGGGCCAGAGCCGAAGAAGGCAATACGAGCCGACCGGCCTCCGACCGAAGGGTTCGCAACGATCGTCGACGGCCACTTCAAGGCAGAGTTCGACACAGTCGAGGCCGCTGAAGCATCGGGTCGGGAGCTGAAGTCGGCTTATCCGAGGCTCCAGATCGAAATCTATGATGCCGCCAGTAAGGTCCGTACTTCGTTGAGCTAGTGAGCTTGGCTATCGCGTTGCAGGGGGGCGCACTTGCTCGCCGGGATTTCACGCACATTTCTTGATGGTCCAGTCCGCATTGTCGCGCCATCCTTGAAAATCGGCGTGTTCACATTTTAGCTTGCTCCCTGAGACCTTGTCATCGCCACGCCGTTGTCGTCATCGACGATAGAAAGGCCCGGCATCCCTGCCGGGCCTTTCTTTTTCTTTTAAGCACTGAACGGGTTGGAGTTAAAAATCCATGCCGCCCATACCGCCGCCCGGGGGCATACCGCCGCCGGCGCCTGCGTTCTTCTTCGGTACTTCGGCCACCATGGCTTCGGTGGTAATCAACAGCGCCGCGACGGAAGCCGCGTTCTGGATCGCGATGCGAACCACCTTGGTCGGGTCGATGATGCCCTTGGTGACGAGATTGCCGTACTCACCGGTCTGAGAGTCGAAGCCGTAGGAGTACTGGTCCTTCTCCAGGATCTTGCCGACGATCACGGAGCCGTCCTCACCGGCGTTGATCGCGATCTGGCGGGCCGGCGCCGACAGCGCCTTGCGCACGATCTCGACGCCGGTCTTCTGGTCGTCGTTCTTGGTGCGCAGACCCTTGAGATGTTCGGAGGCCCGGAGCAGGGCGACGCCGCCGCCCGGCACGATGCCTTCCTCGACCGCCGCACGGGTCGCATGCATCGCGTCATCAACGCGATCCTTGCGCTCCCTCACCTCGACCTCAGTCGCGCCACCGACGCGGATCACCGCGACGCCGCCCGCGAGCTTGGCCAGACGTTCCTGTAGCTTCTCGCGGTCGTAGTCCGAGGTGGTCTCCTCGATCTGCGCCTTGATCTGCTGCACGCGCGCCTCGATGTCAGCCTTCTTGCCGGCGCCGCTGATGATGGTGGTGTTCTCCTTGTCGATCATCACCCTCTTGGCGCGACCGAGCATGGCGAGCGTGACGTTCTCCATCTTGATGCCGAGGTCTTCCGAGATGGCCTGGCCACCGGTCAGGATCGCGATGTCCTGCAGCATGGCCTTGCGGCGATCGCCGAAGCCCGGCGCCTTGACGGCGGCGACCTTCAGACCGCCACGCAGACGGTTAACGACGAGGGTGGCGAGAGCTTCGCCTTCGACGTCTTCCGCGATAATTACAAGTGGCTTGCCGCTTTGCACTACGGCTTCCAGCAGCGGAAGCAATTCATTCAACTGAGATAGCTTCTTCTCGTTAATGAGGACGTAGGCATCTTCCATTTCAACGCGCATCTTGTCGGCGTTGGTGACGAAGTATGGCGAGATGTAGCCGCGGTCAAACTGCATGCCTTCGACGACCTCGAGTTCGGTCTCGAGCGACTTGGCTTCCTCGACCGTGATCACGCCCTCATTGCCGACCTTCTTCATGGCGTCGGCGAGGAACTTTCCGATTTCCACGTCGCCGTTGGAGGAAATGGTGCCGACCTGGGCGATCTCCTCGTTCGAGGTGACTTTCTTGGAGTTTTTGACGAGGTCGGCGACCACGGCGTCTACCGCCAGGTCGATACCGCGCTTCAGATCCATCGGATTCATGCCGGCGGCAACCGACTTGGCGCCTTCACGGACGATCGCAGCCGCCAGCACGGTCGCGGTGGTGGTGCCGTCGCCGGCCGCGTCCGCCGCCTTAGAGGCGACCTCGCGCACCATCTGGGCGCCCATGTTCTCGAACTTGTCGTCGAGCTCGATCTCCTTGGCGACGGTAACGCCGTCCTTGGTGATGCGGGGAGCGCCGAACGATTTGTCGAGCACCACATTGCGGCCCTTCGGGCCGAGGGTGACCTTTACGGCGTTGTTGAGGATGTCGACACCGCGCAGCATGCGATCGCGGGCGTCGACGCCGAATTTGACTTCCTTGGCTGACATAATGATCTCCGTTTTCCACTGTCCCAGTCCCAAGCGCCGCGCAACCGCGCGAGTTCTTGAGGGATGAGATTTTAGCTTGCGGCCGCATCCTTCGAGGCGCCGGCTGCGCCGGTTCCTCAGGATGAGGAAGACTTGCCGCCGCCTAAGCGGCCTTCTTCTTGGAGGCGGGAACGTCGGTGAGAACGCCCATGATGTCGCTCTCTTTCATGATCAGCAGCTCCTGGCCGTCGATCTTGACCTCGGTGCCCGACCACTTGCCGAACAGCACGCGGTCGCCCACCTGGATGTCGATCGGGATCAGCTTGCCGGCCTCGTCGCGGCCACCGGGGCCGACGGCGATGACTTCGCCCTGGGAGGGCTTTTCCTTGGCAGTGTCGGGAATGATGATGCCGCCAGCGGTCTTCTCTTCGGCGTCGATGCGCTTGACCACGACGCGGTCGTGGAGCGGACGGAATTGCATGCGATCCTCCTTGGCTTTTTTGATTATTTCTGGATTGGCAGTCGCAATGGACGAGTGCTAGCCACTCTGAACATAAGACCGTGCCACTGGGACACAAGGGCTTCCGCCCGCGATATTGACGATAACTGGAGTTTCTCAAGTAGAGTGAGCGCTGGCCTGCGGGTCCATTACGTCACGCGTCGCCGTCGCGTTCTCCCGTCGTGGACGCATCAATCTCACGTCCTATAATCCATAATTTTGATACGGCGCTCATATCAGGATTACCTCCGTAGCCGTCATCGCACTTGCGATGACGTTCAACGAGCTGTGCGCCAATACTACCAAATTTGGAGCTCTGTCCGTCCCCACAGGCCGCGTAGAAATCGCATGGACGATAGACGAGCTGAAGCAGAGGCTCCGCCTTGTTTGGACGGAAAGGGGAGGTCCGGCGGTCGAGCCTCCAACAAGGCGAAGCTTCGGCACGCGAATGATGGGCTCTCTCGGCCAACAATTGACCGGTCAGGTGCAACTCGCCTACGAACCGGGTGGATTCATCGACTCGTTGGATGTGCCGCTTGGCTCAGTCGCGGCGGTCGCGTGAATACTGTGATTTTCCGGCTATTGGCACCTTTGAGACATGCCGACGAAGCCTAAGAATGTCCGTTTGCCGGGATAGACCGGAGGTCGTTTGCTCAGATCGTGTTCTTCCGGCTTTGACCCCATTACCGGACATTGGGCGAGAGCGATGGCCTCGATGACCGTCGTCATAAAACGCACAGCCATGAGTTGTTGAATCAAGTCAGACCCTTCTCTCGCAACATTTTCTCGTGGGGAAGCAATTCCACCGATAGTGGTGCGGCGATCCAGCAGGAGCGTCCTTTTCGGGCACGATTCGAAAGAGAAGACGACTTATGACAGCAGCGCTGTCTTGAACTTGCCTCGCGACCAGCCATGTCAGCTTAGTCGATAGGATGCGTAGGACTTATCGACATCACGGTAGGCAACGCGGCGCGCCTCGGCGCATCGCAACGTTCCACCACGCGACGCTGCGCGTCGCACCACATCGCTACGCAACGCGCGAGCCGTTCGGGACATCCCGGCGGCTCTCGTGCGTTTAGCGCGGACCGTCTCCAAGTTGCCGATCTGTTTTAGATGAGGCCACTTCAGTTGGCGGCCTCTTTCCTGCTGAGCGAAACCTTGGAAAGGGACGCATATGGATAGAGCGCTCTCGTTGTTGATTTCAGCAGGAATAGCTGCCTTTGGCGTTTGGATCGTAGGCTACACCATGGCGTCGGGATCGCCCTTAGGTTGGACGCTCATGGGAATTCCGCCGATCATACTGGGCTCGATCAGCCTTTATCAGGCAATCGGTGAGTCTAGGCCTACGTAGAATTGCTTACCGGCGCGCCAACGCCGCTCCGACACGCCGACGACTTGGTAGCGGCGTGTCTCCTTGAGGTCTGCTATTGTGGCATAGCCGACGAGATTTGCTCCCAATGAGTTCTTGGCATTTTGACCTATTGCGGAAGTTAGCCTCTGCGCTAACCGTTTTTCGCGCAAAGATGACAGGACAAATTACGTCAGAGCGACAGTGGCAGACGATCGAATCAATTGCAGTTTGTGCGAGAGCCCTCGATTGGCTTCTTGTCGCGCTCTGACGAGACGCAGACGCCACTCAAGTCGCCGTCAGGAGGCGGCACTTGATCTGCCAATACGAAG
>Ga0210407_10004742_pt1 | contig 10628 bp, 9 predicted proteins | sample IncBWC27MmetaG_FD_150860 | JGI IMG/M metagenome (GOLD analysis project Ga0210407, IMG submission 150860) | Forest soil microbial communities from Barre Woods Harvard Forest LTER site, Petersham, Massachusetts, United States - Inc-BW-C-27-M | ecosystem: Environmental > Terrestrial > Soil >... | reverse complement strand
ATATGCGCTCGTGAGCATCAGCCGACGCCTATCTCGCAGCGATTCTAGGAATTGGCTGGGGCGGGAGGATTCGAACCTCCACCGTCCTCATTAACAGTGAGGTGTCCTACCGATTGGACCACGCCCCAGTAGCCGACGAGGTAGGCTCCGCCGCAGGCGCAATCCACGGCAAAGTGTCCTCCTAAAGATAACACGGCTGCATCTTCTCGGAGGCTAGTTCCCGAAAAAAGATTGTATCCGCCGAGCCCGGTGGGAATCAAAGACGTGAGGGCGAGGACATCGGGGTTATTGCGGCTGTTTCAAATTGTTCGAAGGCGTTGTTCTGTTTGGGGAATGCCACTTCGAAAGGTTTGCAGAAAAACCACGCGCGACGGTTGCATTCCATAAAGTTTTGTCGGAAACTATGCGGTCAATTACGAGCCGGGTGGGCACTTCCCGGCCATGACACCGCGGAGCCTCCAGATTTTTGCTCCTTCCGGGGAGGTCTTCGCAAAAGTGCAACGCTGACATGGCCCAGATTTTTCATCGCAGCACAAATTTCATCTCGAGATTCAGTCTGTTCTCGGCTGTTTTTCTGGTTGGGCTGGGGCTCGTCGGCGTTTTAGGGCTGGCGCGTTCGCCTTATTCCACGAACCAAAACGTTTTTCGCGCGCAGCCCGTGCAGTTCAGCCACAAGCATCACGTCGGCGATGACGGGCTCGACTGCCGCTACTGTCATACCTCCGTCGAGACTTCCGCGGTCGCGGGCATCCCACCGACGAAAACCTGCATGAATTGCCATTCCGTGTTGTACGCCGACGCCCCCTATCTCGAACCGGTTCGCGAGAGCTACCGCACCAACCAATCGATCCAGTGGGTGAAGGTCCACCGCCTTCCCGATTTTGTTTATTTCAATCACAGCATTCACATCAACAAAGGCGTCGGTTGCTCCACCTGCCACGGCTCCATCAACCAGATGCCGCTGGTGTTTCAGGCTTCTCCTTTGCTGATGGAATGGTGCCTGGATTGCCACCGCAATCCCGAGCAGGCTTTACGCGCCACGAGAGACGACGTTTTCGACATGAATTGGAAGGCGCCTGACAATCAGGCGGAACTCGGCAAACAACTGGCTGCGGAACGCAAGATTCGCACGACAGCCGAACTAACGAGCTGTTCGACCTGTCATCGTTAATCGACGATATGCGCAAAAACGACCCTACCGACGGCCCGAGACACCATCACGAAGCGCACGAGGCGGCTTTGCACGCAGACGATCATGCCGATGAACCCGCTCTGGACTCGACGGTCCTCGATCTCGCAGCGGTACGCGCGAAACTGCAAGAGAAGAACGGCAAGCTGTACTGGCGTACCCTGGAAGAACTGGCCGGCGATCCGCATTTTGAAGATCTGTTGCACCGCGAGTTTCCGCGGCACGCGTCGGAGTGGGATGAAACGGTCGACCGTCGTAATTTCCTGAAACTTGCCGCGGCCTCGCTTGCTTTCGCTGGGATTTCCGGTTGCCGCAAGCCGGAGCAGATGATTCTTCCGTACGTGAAGCAGCCCGACGGAATGATTCTCGGCAAGCCGCAGTTTTACGCTACGGCCATGCCGTTCGGCGCGGACGCCGTCGGGGTGTTGGTCGAGAGCCACGAAGGCCGGCCCACGCACATCGCCGGGAATCCGGACCATCCCTCGAGCCTCGGCGGCACGGACGTGATTACGCAGGCCTCGGTGCTGAACCTGTACGATCCCGACCGCGCGCAGACGGTCACAAATCTCGGCGAAATTCGCACCTGGTCGGACTTCCTGAAAGAGGCGGAGGCGCTTGTTGCCATGGCCAAGGCTCAGGGCGGAGCGAGCTTCCGGATCTTGAGCGGTACGGTCGCTTCACCAACGCTGGCTGCGCAAATCCAGAATATCCTGAAGCAGATACCCGGCGCCAAGTGGCACCATTGGGAGCCTGCCGGCAGCGACGGGCCGCGCGAAGGCGGCAAGCTGGCCTTCGGCCGCTATGTCGGCACCGTGTACCGTCCGGAAAAGGCCGAGGTCATTCTTTCGCTGGATTCCGATTTTCTGGCCAGTGGCCCTGGGCATATTGCCTACATGAAGCAGTTTTACCGCCGCCGCAAACTGAGCGAGGCGAGCGATGCCATGAACCGGCTGTATGTCGTCGAGCCGACGCCCTCGGTCACCGGCTCCAGCGCGGATCATCGTTTGCCGCTGCGCTCGTCCGATGTCGGGCAGTTCGCTCGCGCTCTGGCTGCAAAACTGGGCTTGGGCGGCAGCGGAACGCTTCCGCCAGCTGCGGAAAAGTGGCTCGCCGCAGCCGCTGGCGACTTGCAAACGAATCGCGGCAAATCTCTCGTCGTTGCCGGAGAGTTCCAGACTGCGGAAGTGCATGCGCTCGCGCACGCGATCAACGCAGCGCTCGGGAACGTCGGCACGACGCTTTATTACACCGAGCCCGTCGAAGCCAATCCGGTCCATCAACTGGAATCGTTCACCGAACTATGCGCCGATATGGACGCAGGCAAAGTCTCTACGCTGTTGATTTTTGGGTCCAACCCGGTGTACGACGCTCCGCATGATTTCGATTTCACTTCCAAGCTGCAAAAAGTCGAAACTTCCGTGCTGCTTGGCACGCATTTCGATGAGACCGCCGAATACTGCAAATGGCACGTCGCAGAATCGCACTACCTGGAAAGCTGGGGCGATGCGCGCGCCTTTGATGGCACGGTCAGCGTGATTCAGCCGCTTATCGCCCCGCTCTATCACACGCGGTCTGCCTACGAGTTTCTGGCGGCCTTCACCGACAAGCCCGGTTTGACGGCCTATGATGCGGTTCGCGACCGCCTCAAGACATCCGCCCCGGCGGCCGATGCGGAGAAATTCTGGCGCAAAACGCTGAATGACGGGGTGGTCGCAAATTCCGCTTACGCGCCGATTTCTGTTGCGCCGAAATTTAGTGCCGCAAGCTTGCCAGCGGCAAAAGCGATTCCCGCGGGGCAGCTCGAATTTATTTTCCGTCCGGATGCGAATGTTCACGACGGCCGCTACGCGAACAATGGCTGGCTGCAGGAGTTGGCGCGTCCAGTCACCAAGATTACCTGGGATAACGCCGCACTGCTCAGTCCGCGGCTGGCAGAAAAGCTTGCACTTACGCAACGCGCCGCGGCTCGCGGGGGCGAGCACGGCCAGATCGTTAGCAACGTCATTGATATCTCGATTTCAGACAGCAAAGTCACCGCTGCTGCTTGGATCTTGCCGGGGCAAGCCGAAGACGTGGTGGTGCTTCCGCTGGGCTATGGCCGCAAAAACGCCGGCTTCACCGGCACGAACAAGGGGTTCAGCGCCTACGTGGTGCGGGCCTCCACCGCTTTATGGACAGCAACCGCGGGAACGGAGGCCATCAAGAAGACCGGCGACGAGTACCCGCTGGCCTGCACGCAATATCACTTCAACATGGAAGGCCGGAAAATTCTGGCCACCGGGACGCTCGCGGAATACCGGAACAATCCCAAGTTTGCGCACGAAGGTGATGAGCAACCGCCCAAGGAAATGTCGCTGTACAAGGAATTCTCCTACCCCGGTTATGCCTGGGGCATGGCCATTGATTTGAATAGCTGCAATGGCTGCAACGCGTGCGTGGTCGCCTGCCAGTCGGAAAACAATATTGCCGTCGTCGGCAAAGATCAGGTCATGCGCGGCCGCGAGATGCACTGGATCCGCATCGACCGCTATTACTCGGCCCGAACGCCCAGCAATGATCCTTCCACCACGCAGGGCGACGCGCTCGACAATCCCGAAACATTTTTCCAGCCCGTGCCCTGCCAGCAGTGCGAAAACGCGCCTTGCGAGCAGGTTTGCCCCGTCGGCGCCACCGTGCACAGTGCGGAAGGCCTGAACGACATGGTTTACAACCGCTGCGTCGGCACGCGATATTGTTCCAACAACTGTCCGTACAAAGTGCGCCGCTTCAATTTTCTGCGCTTCCAAGACTGGGAGACGCCTTCGCTCAAGCTGTTGCGCAATCCGGAAGTCACGGTGCGCAGCCGCGGCGTCATGGAGAAATGCACCTACTGCGTGCAGCGCATCAACAACGCGCGCATGGAAGCGGAAAAGCAGAACCGCCCCATCCGAGACGGCGAGATTGTTACCGCTTGCGAATCCGCCTGCCCGGCCCAAGCCATCGTTTTTGGCAACGCCAACGACGCCACCAGCCGAGTGGCCAAGCTCAAAGCCGAGGCCCGCAGCTATGCGATTCTCGGTGAGCTGAACACGCGCCCGCGCACGACGTATCTCGCGGCGGTTCGCAACCCGAATCCTGAATTGGAGAAGGCATGAGCGCCGGTCAGCCGCCATTCGATTCACCGGAGATTAGCCGCCTCACGCCGGTGCTCGGACCGGGGCATACCTACAGCTCCGTCACAGACAAGATCAGCGCCATCGTTCTTACGCGCCCCACTTCGCTTGGGTGGTACATCGGCTTCTTGCTTGCCTTCAGCGTCTTCGGCGTGCTGAACATCGCCATCGGCTGGCTGATCATGAAAGGCGTCGGCATCTGGGGCATCAACATCCCCATCGGCTGGGGCTTTGCCATCGTCAATTTTGTCTGGTGGATCGGTATCGGCCATGCCGGCACGCTTATTTCCGCCATTCTCTTTTTGCTCAACCAGAAGTGGCGCACCTCGATTAACCGTTTTGCCGAAGCCATGACACTCTTTGCCGTGGCCTGCGCCGGCATCTTTCCTCTCATTCACACCGGCCGTCCCTGGTACGCGTTCTGGATGTTCCCGTATCCCAGCGTGATGGGGATCTGGCCGCAATTCCGCAGCCCGCTCATCTGGGACGTTTTTGCCGTCTCGACCTACGGCACGGTGTCCCTGCTGTTCTGGTTTGTGGGTCTGATCCCCGACCTCGCCACGCTGCGCGACCGCTCCACGACCAAGGCGAAACAGATCATTTACGGAATGCTGGCCATGGGCTGGCGTGGCTCGGCGCGCCACTGGCACCGCTATCAGTCCGCGTATCTGCTTCTCGCGGGTCTGGCCACGCCCCTGGTGCTCTCCGTGCATACGGTGGTGAGCTTCGATTTCTCGATTGCCATCGTACCCGGCTGGCACACCACGATTTTTCCACCGTACTTCGTGGCCGGCGCGATCTATTCCGGTTTTGCAATGGTTATCACCATTGCGATTCCCCTGCGAAAGGCCTACGGCCTTGAAGATTTCATCACCATGCGCCACCTCGAGAATATGGCCAAGGTGATGCTGGCCACCGGCTTGATCGTCGCTTATGGATACTTCTTCGAATTTTTCATGTCGCTTTATAGCGGCAATAGGTTTGACGTTTTCCTGGTCCATCAGCGCCTGCACGGCCCGTATGCTCCGTTCTATTACGCGTTGATCCTCTGCAACATCCTGATTCCCCAGGTGCTCTGGTTCCAGAAGATGCGCACGAACGTGGTGGTGCTTTTTCTCATGTCCATCGTCGTAAACGTGGGCATGTGGCTGGAACGATTCGTTATTATTGTCATCAGTTTGACGCGCGATTTCATGCCCTCCGCCTGGGGCCGTTACTCTCCCACGATTTGGGATTGGGCCACCTTCATCGGCACGATGGGCATGTTCGTCATGTTGATTTTCCTCTTCGTTCGCGTTTTGCCGGCGATTTCCATCGCGGAAATGCGCGAATTGGTCACGGAAACATCTGAGGAACACAAATGATAACGCAGCGCTCGCACATCTACGGCGTGATTGGCGAGTTTGAAAAGCCGGAGCAGCTTGTTCACGCCGCCGCGAGAATTCGCGAGGCGGGCTACCGCTACTATGAATCCTACAGTCCGTTTCCCGTGGAGGGTCTTCCGGAAGCCATGGGCATGCGGCGCAATATGGTGCCGCTGATTACGCTCATCGGTGGCCTGGTCGGCGGGCTTGGCGGCTTCGGCTTTCAATACTGGGTCAACGTCTATAGTTATCCTATGAACATCGCCGGGCGCCCGCTCAATAGCTGGCCGGCCTTCATTCCCGTCACCTTTGAGCTGACCATTCTCTGTGCTGCGCTTTCCGCCGTGCTCGGGATGCTGGCCCTTAACGGGCTGCCGCAGCCTCATCATCCGATTTTCAACGCGCATCGCTTCAGCCATGCATCGGCGGATCGCTTTTTTGTTTGCATCCAGGCCCGCGATAAAAAGTTTCAGCTCGCGGATACGGCGCGCTTTCTTCAAGGGCTTAACGCGCATCACGTTTCCGAGGTGCACGATGATTAGCGCCTCGCGTGTGCTCGTGGGCAGCTGCGCCGCGCTGCTCTGCGTTTTTGCCGGAGGTTGCCAGATTCGCCAGGACATGGCGGACCAGCCCAAGAACAGGCCGCTTTCGCCCAGTCCGTTCTTCGCCGATGGCCGTTCCGAGCGTCCTTTGCTTGAAAATACCGTGGCGCGCGGCTCCATCGCGGAAGACGATTTGTTCCTGCCCAAGGAATCCAATGCGTTTCCGCTTCCGTTGACGCCTGAACTGCTCAAGCGCGGCCAGGAGCGCTACAAAATCTTTTGCACCCCTTGTCACGGAATTCAGGGCGACGGCAATGGCATGGTCTCCGTACGCGGGATGAAACATCCGCCGAGCTATCACGATGCCCGCCTCCTCGCTGTTCCTAACGGCTACCTCTACGACGTGATCACCAACGGATTCGGCGGCATGCTCAGCTACTCCGCCCAGATTCCACCCGCCGACCGCTGGGCCATCGTTGCTTATGTCCGCGCGCTCCAACTCAGCCGCAACGCTCCCGTTTCCGAACTGCCGCCCGCTTTGCGGGAGAAACTGAACCGAGGAGGGGCCGCGAAATGACCGCGCAGGACTACATGGCGCCTGACAGCGTCGGCCGTCTCGAGCAGCGCGCACTCGGGGCGGGCATCGCCGGCCTGGTGACCTGCGGCATCTGTTTCTTCCTGTACCGGGACCAATTCGCCGACCGTTTTTTCCACTCCTATCTTATTGCTTTCATGTTCGTCCTCGGATTGTCGCTTGGATCGCTCGGCTTGCTGATGCTGCAGCATCTAACGGGTGGCCAGTGGGGCATCATGACGCGCCGGCCTCTGGAGTCCGCTACGCGCGTCCTACCAGTGGTCGCGGCGTTTTTCCTCCCCATTGCCATTTTCGGGATGAAGCACCTCTATGGAGAATGGCTCAATGCGCCTCCGACGGGCGAGGGATCTCTTTCGGACCTTCAAAAGTCCTACCTCACCAGCAGCGGGTTTCTGATTCGCGCGGTGATTTATTTTGTGGTCTGGCTTGTTCTGGTCTTTCTATTTAATCGTTGGTCGAAAGAGCAGGATATAAATCGCGAAGACCGGGCGCTTCGCCGCCGAATGAAAATGCTTGCGGGTCCCGGCATCATTCTCTATGTCTTTGTCATGACTTTCGCCGCCATCGACTGGGTTATGTCGCTTTCTCCGCACTGGGCCTCGACCATCTACGGTTTCCTGTTCGTCATCGGACAGTTGATCTCCTCGATGTCCCTGATGATCGCCGTCCTGGTACTGCTCTCGCGGACCGCGCCCATGGAAGGCCTGATCCAAAGCCGCCACCTGCACGACCTCGGCAAACTTCTCCTTGCTTTCGTCATGCTCTGGGCCTATTTCGGCTTCTCTCAGCTCCTCATCATCTGGTCCGGCAATCTGCCCGAGGAAATCAGTTTCTATCGCAGCCGGCTGTATGGAGGCTGGGGTGTCGTTGCTGTTTTCGTCTTGATTTTTCACTTTTTTGTGCCGTTTTTTTCGCTTCTCTCTCGTGATCTCAAGCGCAGCGCCCAAATGCTGCCCAAAATCGCGGTCTGGCTCATTTTCATGCGCCTGGTAGATCTGTTTTGGCTGACGCGCCCGGAGTTCACCTCGAAAGCCGTTCCCGGCTTGATGGACGTCGCTGCCATCCTGGCGCTGGCCGGAATCTGGTTCGCGGTCTTTGCCAGAAACTTGAAGACCCAGCCGCTATTGCCGCTGGGCGATCCTAAACTTGAAGAGGCTATTGAAGTTCATGAGTACTGAGCATCACAACACGGGCCAGCCGGAGGACCAGCCTCCGCGAAACGCAGACGTCGCGTTCGAGTCCTCGGACATCGACACGCGCACGATTTTGTCGTATCTGTTCTACCTGGCGCTGTCGGTCGCCGCCGCGTTTATGGTCAGCGTTTTTATATTCAAGTTCACCTCCAAGATGGCTGCCGACTCCGATACGCCCATGGCTCCCGTTCACCGGGGTGTGGGGGCAACCATGCCGCCTGAGCCCATGCTTCAGGGCGTCCCCGGGCACGAAACGGACCCTCAGCTGGATTTGCGGCTGAAACAGGCAGCCGACGAAGCAGCGAATGAAAAACTCGACTGGATCAATAAGCAAGCCGGTATCGCGCAAATTCCCGTGGACGAAGCGATGAAGATCATCGTCTCAAAAGGGTTGCCGTCTGTGGCGGCGCCGCCGGCGGAGAAGAAAAAGTAGACTATGAACTGGAAACGATCCATCTCCGGAGTTTTTGCGCTTCTGCTCGGCGCCAGCGCAGCAGGCGCTCAAGCTGTGCCGAGCGGCACCGGCCCAGCGGCGCAGAACATGCCTTCCGTTCTCGAAAACGTCGGCTTCGAGCCGCAACTCAACGCGCATCTGCCCATCGATCTGGCTTTCCGTGATGAAACCGGCCGCAACGTCCGGCTCCGCGAATATTTCACGCAAAAGCCGGTTCTCCTTGCGCTCGTCTATTACGGCTGCCCCATGCTCTGCAACCAGGTCGAGCAAGGCGTCGTCGGCACTCTGCGCATGCTTTCCTTCCGTCCTGGCCGCGATTACGAAGTGGTCTTCGTCAGCTTTGACCCCCGCGAGACTCCGGACATGGCCGTCCAGAAAAAAGAATCGGCCATGACCCATTTCCGCCGCCCGGAAACCGCCGGCGGCTGGCACTTCCTCACCGGTTCCATAGAATCCATCGACGCGCTCACCAAAGGCGCTAATTTCCGGTATTCTTTCGACCAAAAATCCAATCTCTTCGCGCACGCCAGCGGCATCATGCTGCTCACTCCCGATGGCCGCATCTCGCGCTATTTTTATGGCGTCGAGTATCCCGCCCGCGACGTCCGCCTCGGCCTTGTCGATGCCTCCGCCGGCAAGATCGGCACGCCCATCGATCGCGCTTTGCTTTTTTGCTACCAGTACGACCCGAGTTCAGCCCGTTACAGCGCTTCCATACTCAGAATCATCCGTCTGGGCGGAGTCCTGACGATTCTTGCTCTGGTTGGGGGAATGCTGATTTTCCGCCGGCGCGAGATCGCCGCCGCGCGAACGAAATTACAAGGAGCCCACTAAACCGTGCAGGCGCAACTGCCATTTTATCCGGAGCAGGCCTCCAACTTCGCTCCCAGCGTGGACTCGCTGATGACCTTTCTGATCTTGGTCTCCGTCTTCTTCTCGGCCGCCATCACCGCGGCCATCGTGATTTTCTTTTTCAAATTTCACCGCAAGAGCAAGGACGAAATCGGCGTTCCGATTCTCGGCGATATGCGCCTGGAGATTTCGTGGATTGTGTTTCCCGCCTTTTTGGCGCTGGCCATGTTCGGCTGGGGCGCGGTGGTCTACGTCGACTATCGCCATCCACCCCAGGACACTCTGGACCTCTACGTCATCGGCAAGCAGTGGATGTGGAAAATTCAGCAGCCCAACGGCCGCCGGGAGATCAACGAACTGCATGTTCCCGTCGGCCGCGACGTCAAGCTCGTGCTCGCCAGCGAGGACGTTATCCACGACTTTTTCGTTCCCGCGTTCCGCGTGAAAATGGACGTCGTGCCGGGCCATTACAACACCATGTGGTTCCGTCCCACCAAGCCGGGCCGCTATGAATTTTTCTGTTCGCAGTATTGCGGCACAAACCACGCCGTCATGGGCGGATGGGTCACCGTCATGGAGCCTTCCGACTACGCTGCGTGGCTTTCCGGGTCTTCGGGAGGTGACGTCAATCCCGTCGTCGCCGGCGAGAAGCTGTTTGCCGAGAAGGCCTGTAGCACCTGTCATTTGGGCAACGGCACGGGCCGCGCCCCGTCTCTCAACGGAGTTTATGGGGGGACCGTTCGCCTGGCCGATGGCTCTACCGTCACCGCTGACGATGCTTACATTCGCGAATCCATTCTGTACTCCAACGCGAAGATCGTCGCCGGGTATCAGCCGCTCATGCCCTCGTTTCAAGGCCAGGTGACGGAGGAACAGATTATGAGCCTGACCGCCTACATCAAGTCGCTCGAATCTCAGCCCGTGCCTGCTACCGGTGCGGGAGTAATAGCTCCGGGGAAGAAATAGGCCATGGGCACGACAATGAGTACGACACCACCAAAACCGCCAAGCTATCAGCTCCCGGAAACGCATTATCTCAATGCCACCTACGGCGTCCGCTCCTGGCTGTTGACCATCGACCATAAGCGCATCGCGCTGCTCTATCTTGCCTCGGTCACTTTCTTCTTTTTCATCGGCGGCACCTTCGCCACCATAATCCGGATTCACCTCCTTACGCCTCAGGGTTATCTGGTTACGCCGGAGACCTACAACAAGCTCTTCACCATGCACGGCGTGGCCATGATTTTCTTCTTTTTGATTCCCTCGATACCGGGGGTGCTGGGAAAT
>Ga0210407_10004741_pt1 | contig 10629 bp, 8 predicted proteins | sample IncBWC27MmetaG_FD_150860 | JGI IMG/M metagenome (GOLD analysis project Ga0210407, IMG submission 150860) | Forest soil microbial communities from Barre Woods Harvard Forest LTER site, Petersham, Massachusetts, United States - Inc-BW-C-27-M | ecosystem: Environmental > Terrestrial > Soil >... | reverse complement strand
CAAGCCCTTCCGATCAACCGTGGCCTGTGGAACTTCGACGCTCTGCGCTTCGACTATTACCGCGACACCAACGCCTATTTCGAAGCGTTCAAAGCCGGCCTTTATGACGTACGCAGCGAGACGGATCCGGGCCGATGGCGCACCGGCTACGACATTCCCGCGGTGCGCGACGGGCGCATCGTCAAGGAAGCGTTCGCCAACGGCCTGCCCAAGGTCAATTCCGCATTCGTCTTCAACACCCGGCGGCCGATCTTCTCCGATATCCGCGTGCGCGAGGCGATCACGCTCTTGTTCGATGCCGAATGGGTCAACCGCAATTTCTTCTTCGATCTCTACCGGCGCAGCGCCGGCTTCTTTCCCGGCTCGGAGCTGTCCGCCTACCACCGTCCGGCGGACGCGCGCGAACGCGCCCTGCTCGCACCGTTCCCCGATGCAGTGCGGGCGGACGTGCTCGATGGCACCTGGTCCCCGCCGGCCACCGACGGCTCCGGCCGCGACCGCGCCAACCTCAGGCAGGCGCTCACCCTGCTCGACGCCGCAGGCTACGAGTTCAAGGGCACGACGCTGCGCGCACGCGGCGGCGGGCGGCCCTTCGCCTTCGAGATCATGGTTACAAGCCGCGACCAGGAGCGGCTCGCACTGGCCTTTGCCGGCAATCTGGCGCGCGCCGGCATCCAGACGCAGGTCCGCCTCGTCGACGCCGTGCAGTACGACCAGCGCCGCGTGTCGTTCGACTTCGACATGATCGAGAACCGTTGGGACCAATCGCTCTCACCCGGCAATGAGCAAAGCTTCTATTGGGGCTCGGCCGCGGCCGATGAGCAGGGATCACGCAACTACATGGGCGTGCGCAGCGCCGCCGTCGACGCGATGATCGAGGCCATGCTCCGCGCCCGCGCCCGTGACGATTTCGTCGCCGCGGTGCGTGCTCTCGACCGCGTGCTGGTCTCCGGCTGCTACGTGGTGCCGTTGTTTTATCTTTCCGAGCAATGGGTGGCGCGCTGGTCCTTCGTCGCCCATCCGGCGCGCACCTCGCTCTCCGGCTACCTGCCGGAAGCGTGGTGGCGTCAGCCGAAACGGGCGCTGCAATGATCCTCGGCGATCCCGCTCAAGCTTCGGCGCAGGCGCCACGCGGCCAGATCCGCGTCAGCATCGACGAGATGTTCCGCCGCCTCGCCGAACGGCGACCCGATGCGCTCGCGCTCGCCGACCCGCCGAACCGTGAAAACTTCACCGACGGGGCTCCGCGGCGCCTGACCTATGCCGAGGCCGACCGCATGGTGGCGGCGATCGCCGGGCGGCTGCGCCGCATGGGCCTGCCGGTCGATGCCGTCATCGGCGTGCAGATGCCCAACATCGTCGAAAACATCCTGGCGATGCTTGGTGTGCTGCGGGCGGGAATGGTCGTCGCGCCGCTGCCGCTTCTGTGGCGCCGCGCCGACGCGGTCGCCGCGCTCGCCCGCGTCGGCGCCAAGGCGCTGATCAGCTGCGGGCGCGTCGGCGATTTCAAGCACGGCCAATTCGGCATGCGCGTGGCCGCGGAAGTGTTCGCCATCCGCTACGTGTGCGGCTTCGGCGCGAACCTGCCTGACGGCGTGGTGCCGTTCGACGATCTGTTCACGGCCGACAAGCTCGACCCGATCCCGCCGCTCGAGCGCGAGCGGCAGGCCAACGCCGCGGCGCACCTTGCGGCGATCACCTTCGACGTGAGCGAAGGAGGCCTCGTGCCGGTGGCGCGCAATCATTCCGAACTGGTCGCGGCTGCGCTCGTCGTGCTGCTCGAGAGCCATCTGGCGCAGAACGCCAACATCCTCTCGACGCTTGCGCCCTCCTCGTTCGCCGGTCTGAGCCTGACGCTGCTGCCGTGGCTCCTTACCGGCGGCATGCTCTCGCTCCATCATCCATTCGATGCGGACGTTCTCGCTCGACAGCGGCGGGACGACCGATGCCCGACCCTGATTTTGCCTGGTCCGGTCGCGTCCCGGATGGCCGAAGCGGGCGCGTTGGCGGGCGAGGGCCAAACCGCGGTGATCGCCGCATGGCGCGGGCCGGACGGGCTCGCCATGAGCCCGACGTGGCGCGCGGCGCGGACCGCCCTGATCGACGTTGCGGTCTTCGGCGAAATCGGGCTCCTCGCCGGGCGCCGGGGCGCCGATGGACGCCCGGTTCCGATTCAATTCGGCCCGGTCGTCGCGCCGCGGGGCAGTCCCGGCGGGATCGTGCTCGCCGAACTGCTGCCGACCGCCGCAGGCACGGTGTCCTTTCGCGGCCCGATGGCGCCGCAGCATACCTTCCCGCCTGGCGCCGATCGTTCCGGCCTGCCGCACCTCAAGGTCGAACGCAGCGGGGTGTTGGATACCGGTTATGCGTTCCGCATCGATTCCAGTACGCACGCGGTCGTGGTCACCGGTCCGCCCTCCGGGATCGCCAGCGTCGGCGGCTACCGGTTCCCCCTCCACGACCTCAAGGAGATCGCCGGCCGCGTCGACGGCGATGCCACCATTGCGGCGCTGCCCGACCCCCTCGTCGGCCAACGCCTGATCGGCAACGCCGCCGATCGCAACTTGATGCAGGCTGGCCTCGGCGCCGTTGGCGTCAATCCGCTCGTCGTCGCCGCCTTCCGCGACCGCAGCGAGCGCGATTCCGCGAGCGCGGAGCGAAGGGAGTAGAACGAAAGCACGCCGCGTTGACGCGCCATTAACAGCGCTTTGGCATGGTGCGTGGCTGCCCCTCGAATTCGGCGTCCCGCCATGGCGTTGCAAGGTCCGTTCGTCGTCGTTGCCGAGAGCCCGGCGCCGGATCTGGTCGAGGCGCTGCGCGCGGCGGGTGCCTTCCCGATTGTCGAGTCGAGCTGGGCCGACGCGGCCGCCGCCCTCGACTCGGTGCAGCCCGAGGGCTTCCTGCTCGCCGAGCCGAGCAGCGACCGCAAGCGTGCCGCGGCACTGGCGCAGGCCCTCGCCCACCGGCTCGAAAGCGGCAATGATCCATTCATTCCGGTCCTCGCCCGCGTCCGCGACGACGGCGCCGTTTCGCTGCCGGACGCGCTGACGATCGCCGCAAGCGCACCGGCCGAGCGCATTGCGCAGCGTTTCGCCGCCGCCCTGCGCATCCGCGCGCTGCACGGCACGGTGCTGCGCCGCACCCGGACGCTCGCCGCGCGCGGCGAGTTGCCGCCGGAATTGCCGCACACCGATCCGCTCGAGGAAGCGACCGTGCTGGTTGCCGGACGCGGCCGCTCCTATCCGGAACTCGCCGTCGCCGTGGGCGAACGCGTCGGCCTCGTCGGCGCGCTCAGCGTCGAGACCGCGGCGCGCGCGCTCAACGCCCGTGACATCGACGGCATGGTGATCGGCGACGGTTTTGCCGGGCGCGTCATCGAGGCGATGCTCACGGTGCTCGCCGAGGACGCGCGCTTTCGCGATTTACCGGTCGCCGTTCTCGGCGGCCAGGCCAATGTCGTCGAGCGGTTTGCCGAGCATCTGCCCAACCTCGAACGCGTGACCGAAGGGCCGGCCCGGCTCGTCGAGCGAATTCTGCCGTTCGTGCGCCTGCATGCGTTCGGCGAGCGGCTCAAGCGCATGCTGAAATCGCTCGACGCCAAAGGCATGATCGACCCGGAGACTGGGCTGCTCGTGCATGAGGCCTTCTGGCGCGACCTCAACCGTGCCGTCGACGATGCCGATAAGCGCGGCGTCGGCCTCTCGATCGCGCGCTTCTCCTTCGTCCGCGGCGACCGCCGCATGAGCCTCGACGCGGCGCGCCTGCTGAGCCGGCTCATGCGCCATGTCGACTTCGCCTGCCGGACGATGGACAATTCAATTTTTGCGGTGTTCACGCAGACCGATCTGCGCGAAGCCCACGTCATCGCCCGCCGGATCGCCAGCGTGCTCAAACACACGATGCTCGAGCCGGAGCAGCAGCGCGGCAGCATCGAGACGGCGATCACGCTCGCGACCTTGAAGCCGACCGACAACGTCGATTCACTCATCGCCAGGGTGGTGAACGAGGCTGCCGCCGGTTGAATGAGACCACCCTCTACGCTTCCTTGGCTCGCTGCCGACGCGAGCGGAAGTCCAGGCGTGGTTGCGGCGAAAGCGACCGGTCCCCACCTTTCGCGGAGGCAAGCGGTACAGCGGGCCGGAAATTGCGCTAGGCTGACCGCAAGCAATCGGAGGCGCTCTTGATGGCCGAATCCGACGTTCCCTCCGTGCACGTCGACGTCGTTTCCGATGTCGTCTGTCCGTGGTGCTATATCGGCAAGCGCCGCCTGGAAATGGCGGTCGCGCTCACGCCCGAGATCGCCGTCGAGGTCAACTGGCGGCCCTATTTCCTCAATCAGTGGATTCCGCGCGAAGGCATCGACCGGCAGACGTATCTGGAGACCAAGTTCGGGTCCCCCGGACGCTACGCGGCGATCGCCGAGCGCGTCGCCGCCGCCGCCGCGATCGAGGGGCTCCCCTTCGCCATCGATAAGATCAGCCGCCAGCCGAACACCCTCGACTGTCACCGCCTCATCCTTTGGTCGCGCAGCGCCACCGATCCCGGCGAGATGAAACAGCGGCTGATGGAACTCTACTTCGCCGAGGGTGCCGACCTCAGCGATCCGAAGACGCTGATCCGCGCCGCCGTCGATTGCGGCATGGACGGCGACTTGGTGCGCCGGCTCCTTGCCAGCGACGCCGACGCGGATCGCGTCGAGAATGAAGCGAACAGCGCCAAGGAAGCCGGCATCGACGGCGTGCCGTGCTTCATCTTCGGCGGCAGCCTCATCGTCACCGGCGCCCAGTCGCCGGAATATCTCGCCAGCGCCATCCAGCGCATTGCCGGACAACAGACGCGGCTACGGGCGTAAAGCGCGGCAACGCGGCACGGTCTCGGTGCGGGCGCTGCCGCGTGCCCGTTCACGCGGCCACGTGGGCTCCTGCGCATGGGTACGCATCTACGGGAATAGGTCGAGCTTGCGTTCGCGCGTGATCTCGCCGGCGCTTGCCGCCGCGCGTTGCTGGTAAGACAGGCCGCGCACGATGACGACCGGCCGGCCTTCGTCGGCCTGGCCCATGACCAGCGAGGCTGCGGCGGCAATCTCGTCGGCCTGCCCCACCTCGGTGCTCTGCAGCTTGCGGCCGAACAGATCGGCGCGGCCGCGCAAGTTGACCACGCCCGCCAGTCCCGAGAGTCCGATGGCGGCGCCGATCGTACCTTTGCGCCAGGCGCGGCCGAGACTGTCATTGACGATCACCGCAATCTTCGTCCCGCGCCGCTCCGCGATCTCGCGCCGGAGCCGGTCGGCGCTGGCGTCGGCATCGAGCGGCCAGAGCAGAGCCTCCTCTGCTTCGTCGCCCGCGCCGATGTTCGACTGATCGATCCCGGCATTGGCCAGGACGACGCCGAGCCGGTGGCGGGCGATGATGAGGCCGGGAACGCAGCGGACGATCTCTTCGGATTCGCGCAGGATCAGCTCGACGATGCGCGGGTCCTTCCCTGAAATCCGCGCCAGCCGCAAAGCCTCAGGCGAGCTCTCAACCTCGGCGAGGCGGACGATCCGTCCCTCCGCCTTGGAGACGATCTTCTGGGCGACGACCAACACGTCGCCCGGCAAAGGCCCGGCGCCTTCGTGGTCGCAGGCCGCGAGGATCAAGCCGGCGAGATCGTCGCCGGGCATGATCCGCGGGAGCGTTTCCAGAGCCAGCAGCTCAACGCGTTTGCTCACTGCCGCAGCTCGCCGGTTCAGCGCACCACACTGTGTGCGCGACGCTCGCGAAGCGGCGTCTGCACTACCGGCGTGAGCAGTGAGGCCCGATAGCTCGCGCGAACGCGCGCCGGATCGGCCTCGCCGTAGAGGGTCGTGCGTTGCGCCGGCTGCCGGCCGGCTTCGCGGATGAGTGCGTCCATGCGCGCCGGCGGCAATTCCTGGCCGTGCGTCGTTCCTGCTGCGCGCGAAATACTCTCGTTCATCAGGGTGCCGCCGAGATCGTTTACGCCGGCCGCGAGCGCGCACTTGGCGCCGTCGGGGCCGAGCTTCACCCATGAGGCCTGGATATTGACAATGAGCGGATGGAGCACGAGCCGCGCGACCGCGTGCATCAGCAGGGTCTCCCGCCAGGTCGGGCCGCGTCGCGCCTGCCCTTTCAGATAAAGCGGCGCCTCGAAATGAACGAACGGCAGCGGCACGAACTCAGTAAAACCTCCGGTTAATTCCTGCAGGTCGCGGACCGCCAGCAGATGCGCCGCCCAGGAGTGCGCCCGCTCCATGTGGCCGAACATGATCGTGGCGGTCGTGCGCAGGCCGATGCGATGGGCGCTGGCGACGACGTTCAGCCATTCCGCAGTGTTGATCTTGTCCGGGCAGAGCACGCGCCGCACCTCGTCATCGAGGATTTCCGCCGCCGTTCCCGGCAGAGTGCCGAGACCTTCGTCCTTGAGGCGGGCCAGGAAGGAGCCGACGTCGATACCGAGCGAGCGGGCGCCCTGTGAAATTTCGAGCGGCGAGAATGCATGGATGTGGATCTGCGGAGCGGCTTCCTTCACGGCGCGCAACAGGCCGACATAAGTCTCGCCGGTATAGTCCGGGTTGATGCCGCCCTGCATGCAGACTTCGGTCGCGCCACGCGCCCACGCTTCGTCAACCCGGCGGGCGACTTCCTCGAGCGAGAGATCGTAAGGGCGGCCGCGCAGCTCTTCGTGGGTCTTGCCCTTCGAGAAGGCGCAGAAGCGGCAGTGGAAATAGCAGACGTTCGTATAGTTGATGTTGCGGTTGACGACATAGCGCACTGTGCCGCCGACGGTTTTCTGGCGCAGTTCGTCGGCGGCCTGGATCACGTCCTCGCTTTCCGGACCGCGCGCCGCGAACAGACGGGTGATCTCGGCCGCTTCGAGGCGATTTCCAGCCGCCGCAGCGGACAGCACCCGGTCGAGGGAACGTGGCCGCGGCGCGATGAAGGGCGCCGGCGTGATGGGTACCGGCACGTCCGCGCCCGGGGCCCATTCCTCCTCGCGCGCGAATCCCTCCATGTCGGTGGCGGCGAAGACCCGAGCAACCATTGCGGGCGCCTGCCATCGCGCCGGCTCGGTCGCGTAGGAGGGATAGACCGCGAGGCGCTCGACAAGCTGATAGCCGCGGCTTTCGGAACCGCGCGCCAGGCGCGCGATCGTCGGCCAGGGCGCTTCGGGATTGACGAAGTCCGGCGTCACCGGCGAGACGCCGCCCCAGTCATTGATCCCGGCCGACAGAAGCATGGGGAAGTCGTCGTAGCTGAGATTGGGCGGAGACTGGATGTTCATCTGCGGACCGAGGATCAGCCGCGCGACGGCCGCAGTCCAAAGCAGATCGTCCATCGCCGGTTCGGCTGCGTGCGCCATCCGGGTATCGGCCTTGGCGCGGAAGTTCTGGATAATGACTTCCTGGATGTGGCCGTGACGCCGGTTAAGCTCAGCGATCGCCAGCAGCGAGCCGACCCGTTCGGCCCGCGTCTCGCCGATGCCGATGAGAATACCGGTGGTGAAGGGGATGGCGAGTTCGCCCGCCGCCTCGATCATGGCGAGCCGCGCGGCGGGATGCTTGTCAGGCGAGCCGTAGTGCGGCCCCCCCTTCTCGCACAGCCGCGTCGAGATCGATTCCAGCATCAGACCCTGCGACACGCTTACATCGCGCATCGCCGACATTTCCGCCGGGCTCATAATCCCGGCGTTGATATGCGGCAGCAGGCGAGTGCGCTTGACGACCTCGGCAGCGGCGGCGTGCAGGTAGCCGAATGTGTCGCGATGGCCCGCGGCTTTGAGCCAATCGGCCGCCTCCGCGTAACGAAGCTCCGGCTTGTCGCCGAGCGTGAACAGCAGCTCCTTGCAGCCCGCTTTGGCGCCGCTCTCGGCAACGGCGAGCACCTCTTCGAGCGACATGTACGGCGCCCGAACCGCCCGCGGCGGTTTGGCGAAGGTGCAGTAGGCGCAGCTGTCACGGCAGAGATGCGTGAGCGGGGCAAAGACTTTTCGCGAATACGAGACGATCCGCCCGTGACCGCGCTGCCGGATTTCCTCCGCTTCGGCGAGAAGATCCGGCAAGGGTCGCTTCGCCAGCGCGAGGCATTGCCGGGTCCCTTCGGCGAGAAAGTCGGTGACGTCAAACGCCATGAGTGTGCGCCTCGTCGTCGATGCGATGCCCTGCCGTTTGCGGTGTCGCCTGGATCAATTCTCGCCACACCGTGTAGTCGGCGGGAAGGTCGAGATCGAGGGCGAAGCTCGGCTCGCGCCGCACGAAGACCTGCAGGCCCGCCGCTTGCGCCGCCAGGCGATGGCGTTCGAAGCTGCCGTCGCCGAAGGCGTAGGACGCGAGCCGGATGGGAGACTGATAGATCAGGTTGGTCCCGGCACCGCGCCGGTCGGGCACCAGCAGGCAGACCGGGGCGGGCGACGCTTGCGCCAGCAGATCGCGAAGCCCGGCGGCGGTGAGGAGCGGCAGATCGACCGGAAGCACGAAGATGCCGCGCGCACCGCGCGCACGGGCGGCGGCGGTCGCTGCCGCCACCGCTTCATTGAGGCCGCCTCCAGGCGGATCGGCGACGGCGGCCATGCCGCTTTGGCGCGCGCGAACGAGCACCTCGGCCGAACCGCTCACGACGAGCGTCGAAGCGGCGCCGGGATAGGCCGCAAGGCAGTCGAGGGTTTGCGCAAACAGCTGCTCGTTGAGGCGCGCCCGTTCGCCTGCATCGAGCAGAGGGCTGAGCCGGGACTTGCCGTCCGCGAGGCTCCGCACCGGGAGAATCGCGAAAATGCCGTCGCTCATCGGTCGGATTCCGAGAATGCGGGAAGTGCGCAAATCTCCCGCGCGAGCCGCTCGCGATCAGCGACGCTCGTCATCACGCTGTCCATGACGACCGGCTCCATGCCCACCGCGCGAATGTCGTCTGCAAGCGCCGCGTCGCTTCTGTCGATAACGAAGAAATCCACGAGTCCGGCATAGAAGCGCGCGACGGCGAGCGCCGACGGCTCTGTTCCAAGCTCGGCCATGATCTTCGCCGCCGGGCCCTTCAGCGCCTGCCCGGCAACGATCGGGGAAACCGCCGCAACCGGGAAGCGGCGGTCCTTTAGCCGGGCGTGCGCGGCCGGCATCGCCAGGATGGGCGCGATGCTGAGATATGGGTTGGACGGGCAAATGATCACCCCCGCGATCTCCATCTCCGTCCAGGGCCTGCCGTCGACCAGAGCCGGTCGCGCCGTGTCCGCATTGCGGTAGGACAGACTCGAGACCCGCGGCGCGCAGTGCCGGCGCACAAAATAGTGCTGGAATTCCAGCTCGCCTTCGTCGGTAGCAACAAAGGTGCGCACGGGATCGTCGCTCGCTGGAACGATCGCTGCGGCAACGCCAAGCTTACGGGCGAGCCGCGTTGTGACCGCCGACAGCGGTGCACCTTCGCCGAGCAGCCGCGTACGCTCGACGTGGGCGGCCAGATCGCGGTCACCGAGCCGGAACCAGGTCTCGCCGCCGAGGGCACCGAGCGCATCCATGAACGACCATGTTTCGCCGGCGACGCCCCAACCGGTCTCCGGATTGGCGATGCCCGCGAGCGTGTAAACGACCGTGTCGATGTCTGGACTGACATGCAGACCGAGATGTTCGAAATCGTCGCCGACATTGACGACGATAGCCAAATCCTCTGGGGGCAGGATACGGGAAAGTCCATGCGCGAGCTTCGCGCCGCCGACGCCGCCGGCGAGAGCGCAAAGCATTTTAGTCCGTCCGCAGCGGGCGCGCGGTTCGGGCCGGCCTTGAGCTTACTCTCGTCATCGAGCCGCGCCCGCGGCGAGCACCTCGGCAAGCGGCCTACGGCTCGCCGTCTTGCCCGCGTTCGCCGGCCGGCCCAGCGTAATCAGGCATTGCGGCTGCCAATCGCGCGGGAGATCGAGCGCCTCCACCACGGTATCGGGACAGAACAGCGGCGCGCACAGTACGCAGCTGCCGAGCCCTTCGCTGTGTGCCGCCAACATCAGATTCTGCGCCGCCATGGCCGTGCTCTGCACCGCCATGAGAAATTCCGCCTGCGCGCGGCGGGAATCGGGATAGCGATCCATCTCCTGCATCGTCAGCGAGACGAGAACGAGCGCCGGCGCTTCCGTCAACCGCGCGATCGAGCGCGCGGCGTCGGCGGCGACGACCTCGGGATCGTCGCCGTCCGCCAGCCGGTCGCGCCTGAGCCGCGCCGCCATGGCATCGGCAAGCGTTCGACGCTTCGTCTGCGCCACCGCTGCGAACCTCCAGGGTTGGCGGTTGTGCGCCGAGGGCGCCCAGGTCGCGTGGGTGAGGATGCGCTCGACGAGGGCTTCGTCGATCGGCTCCGCTAGGTAGCGCCGGATCGACCGTCGGTTCATGACAAGGTTCGCAAACGAATCTTCCGCCGGAGCACGCGCGGAAGAAACAGCACCGCGATCCTTCGCCGGTTCGACGACGCCGCGCGCCTCGAGCAGCAAGGATGTCGCATCGGCAGTGAACTTCGCGGTCAAGCCGCTACGACTCCTGCCACCGGCTCCGCCGCAGCCTTGGTGCGGAGTTTCGGCAGCACGTGCTTGCTGTAGAGTTGAAGAAAGCGCTTCTGGTCGGCGCCCGGCGCGTGAAACACCAGATGCCGAAAGCCGAGC
>Ga0210407_10004737_pt1 | contig 10632 bp, 9 predicted proteins | sample IncBWC27MmetaG_FD_150860 | JGI IMG/M metagenome (GOLD analysis project Ga0210407, IMG submission 150860) | Forest soil microbial communities from Barre Woods Harvard Forest LTER site, Petersham, Massachusetts, United States - Inc-BW-C-27-M | ecosystem: Environmental > Terrestrial > Soil >... | reverse complement strand
CGCGTGCTGCCGTCGGTGAACGTCCCGGTAGCGGTGTACTGCTTGTTACTGCCGACTCCGACATAGGTGTAGCCGGCGGGAGTAACTGTGATGGATTGAAGTGACGCCGGGGTGACCGTGAGCACAGCAGATCCGCCGATCGAGCCCACCGCGGCGGAGATGGTGGTTTGCCCGGGTGCGGCGGTGGCGGCGCGTCCGGTGACACTGATGCTGGCGACTGTAGTATTGGATGAACTCCAACTTGCGGTGGTAGTAAGGTCGCGTTGCGACGAATCGTTGTAAGAGCCGGTAGCAGTGAACTGCTGGGGAACTCCCGCGGGAACGGTCGCGGTGTTGGGCGTGACCGTGATCGATGTCAGTACGGGAACGATGGTAACGGTGGTGGAGCCCGTGATGGTCTTGGCACCGGTCCCCTGTCTCGCCGTCACCGTAGTTACTCCACCCTTAATGCCGCTAAGGAGACCGCTGCTCGCCCCGTTGCCGATGGTGGCGATGCTCGTATCGGCGGTAGCCCAAGTCACTGAAGTGGTAATGTCGCTGGTCGTACTGTTATTGAATTTACCAATCGCCTGGTACGGTTGCGTGGTCCCTATGCCAACGTTCGCATTTGCTGGCAGCACTGCGATCGAGACGAGTGTTGGGGCAATGCCTTTGCCAGTCAGCGAAATTGATTGCGTGGCGGGGTTCGTGTTATCCGAGAATGTCAATGCGTCTGAGCGCGTGCCCACAGCGGTTGGCGTGAACGTCACAGTGATGGAGCAGGCTTTGTGAGCGGCGACTTGCGGTCCGCAGCCATTTTGAAAAGTAAAATCCGGCAACCCCGTCGCCATGTTGCTCAGAGTGAGGGTAAAGTTCAGATTATTAGTGAGCTTGATCGTCTTCGGACTCGCCGAAACACTTACCACGGTAGTTCCGAATATAAGGTTTGCAGGGCTCAGGTTTACGGGAGGAACTCCGGCGCCAATCAGCGGGACGGTTTGCGTGCCAGTGCCAGCATTGTCGGTGAGCGTGAGTGTTCCAGTATGGCTACCAGTTACGGTGGGCGTAAAAGTAACGTTGATTTTGCAGCTCACGTTGGGAGGGAGCGAACCCGGACAGAGGTTGTTGGTCGCGAAGTCCCCACTCGCCGTTACACCGGCAATGACTAAGGCGGCAGTGCCCGAATTGGTGAGAGTAACGGTCTTTTGAACGGTGGTATAGCCGACCGCTTGGGCTCCGAATTTCAGAGATGTAGGCGATAGCTGAGCGGTCTGCGCCTGGGTGACGCCTAATAAAGAGGCCAAAGGAAGGAGGACGCGAAAAAAAACACGGATCCAAGCCAGACGCATAACTACTCTCTTCTGGCGGACGCAACAAATAGCTAGCGGACCCCGGAGCACCCGCCCCACTGCGGGGCATGATACACGTTCCGCCTCAACTCGATTCAGAAAAAATTAGCGCTCAAGAGCGTGGGCGGGTACAGATAGAGAAATAGCTTGAAAGGGCAGGCTTAGATGGGTCCTCTTCCTCCGTGTTGCCGGCGGAGGTACCGACCAATTTATGCTTCTAGGCTTTGCTAAACCAGCAGCAGCCGGTTTTCATTTCCTTTGGTGTGCCGCAGCCCATCGGCACTCAGGCAGGCTCTTCAATTCCGCCGAGCCATTCGCTTCGCGGATGGCCCGGCTGCGCGTAGGACGACAACTCTGGTTGGTCAAGGCTTCGCGAAGAGAGGCGCCGCCAGCGCCCATCTTCTTAACAGCACGGCCGAGCTTTACCGGAGGCCACCGGACGCCAGCAACGTCTCGCCCGTCACCCAGGCAGAATCCTGTGATGCGAGGAAAACCGCGACCGGCGCGATATCGGATGGCTGCGCGATACGGCCCAGCGGAGTCTGCGCCTCAAAGCCTTTCTGGAAGTCGCTTCCGATGACGCCTGCCGCGTGGGCGCCCTCCGTTTCTACAACTCCAGGATTGATGGAGTTCACCCGGATTTTCCTCGGCCCGAGTTCCTTCGCCAGTGTCCGCGTCACGGCATCCACCGCGCCCTTCGTGGCGGTATAGACGGACGTAGTTGGCGCCGTCAGCGAGCTCGCGACCGAACCGATGTTGATCACACTGCCTCCGTCGGCACCGAAGTGCTTTGCTGCTTCCTGCGTGGCCAGAATGAGCCCCAGAACATTCGTGTCGAACATGCGGTGAAACTGTTCCTCGGTAATCTGCTCGAGGGGAGCAAACCCGTAGACACCGGCATTGTTTACCAGCACGTCGAGGCGTCCGAACGCTTTCTTAGTGTCTGCGAAAAGGCGCTGTACATCCTTCGCTTTCGAGACATCTCCCTGGATAGCGACGGCCTTCCCGCCCTTGGCCTTGATCTCCGAGACCACGCGCTCCGCGCCTTCCTTGCTGGAGGCGTAGTTGACGACGACGGCCGCGCCTTCTGCCGCCAAACCCTTCGCGATACCTGCCCCAATACCCTTCGATGAACCGGTCACCACCGCTACTTTATTGGTTAGCTTCCCCATGACTTCCTCCGTTCGAATGTCGTCGATTCGACATTTCGATGACTGTCTAACTGATGATATATGCCAGGACAAGGATTCAGACTGACGACTAAATTTTTGCGAGGTGGTCCAGGTAAGCCTGCAAGACATCGCGCTGCAACGCGAGGTGGGCGAACTTGCCCTGGCGGGCGACATGGATGAGGCCTGCCGTCTCCAATTCTTTCACGTGGTGCGAAAGCGTGGCGGCGCTAATGGGCTGCCGCGCGCGGACGTCGGCGCAGGCTGTGCAGCTACTGGCAGCGATCTGCTTGAATATCTTGTAGCGGCGCGGGTCGGCGAGGGCACGCGAAATTAGGGCGAACTGCCGGTCAGTCAGTCGAACTCGCTTTCCGTTTCTCATGTTGCAAACTTACCGTTTCCCACACCCCGGCCAGGGGCGGGGAGGCGACTGTCAGTTACTCGTCCTGGATCAACTTCATCTGCTTCGGCTCGGCCGTCGTGATCCGCACGCGCTCTACCCGGCGATCAGTCGAGTCGAGGACTTCGAACCTCAGGCCTTCATCTTCGATGACTTCTCCTTTCTTTGGGATTCTTCCCGCGAGTTCGCTGACCAAACCGGCGATCGTGGACGACTCGTGGCCTTCGGGGCGCATGCCGAAAAGTTCATCGAGGCGGTCGACATCCATATTGCCGGGGACAATATAGGAGTGATCGTTTTCCTGCACAACTTGTGCTTTCTCGTGCTCATCACCGATTTCGCCAACGATTTCTTCGACCAGGTCTTCGATGGTTACGAGGCCTGCTACCCCTCCGTATTCGTCGACTACTATGGCCATGCGGATGTTACTGCGCTGCATCTCGCGCAGCAGATCACTTACTAACTTGCTTTCCGGGACGAAGTAAACCTCTTTCCTCATGAGGCTCGCCACCGTTCGGGTGCGCGCCTCGGAGTCGGGTACTTGCAGGACGTCCTGGGTGTGGAGGATGCCTTTGATATTGTGAATCGAACCTTCGTACACGGGAATGCGCGAGAACGGCTTGACTCTGAGTAACTCGACTATCTTCTCGACGGTATAGTCGGACGGGACGGCCACAATCTCCGGCCGCGGCTTCATCGCCTCGCGAACGGTTTTCCCGCTGAACTCCACTACCGACTGGATCAGGTCGCGATCGCCTTCCTGGATAATGCCTTCTTCCTGTCCCGCTTCAATCAATGCGTCGACGGCTTCGGTGGAAGTTTCCGGGGTCGCGTCGGCGTGCTCGCGGGTCAGCGCGGCAACGGACTGGCAGAATCCGAGGACCAGCGTCACCGGCAGAACCAGGTAGATCAGAACGCGCAAGGGCAGCGCCCAGTCCGCCAACCAGCGGCCCTGGGTTCGCGAAAAAAAGACAAAGGGCAGCAGGCGGTTAAAGATAATGATAATAAGAACCAGGCTGAGCGTGGCTTCCAGGACTTCGTAGACGCTCCAGGCGCGGTCGCGAAACACTGTGAAGCCGACGATCATGGCGATGGCGGCGGTGACCAGTTGCGTCAGAATGGCCATGGAGAGCGAGGCCCGGGAGCGCTCTACTCCGAGCCGCGGCTCGACGAGTTGCTCGAAGGCGTCGATGTTGTCCTGAAAATCGCGCGAGAGGAACTTGCCAATCTCCTGATAAAGACGGTCGACATAGGAGACCAGCGTCAGCAGGCCGAGCAGGAACGCAAGAGCAATGCTGGCACCGATCATTGCGGTTGGTTCCTCCTCTTGCGCGAAGCTGCTCTTTCGACCGCCGTTCCCGCGATCGTCGCTCGCTCGATCAGGCCCAGCGGAAGGAAGAGCTTCGCGCGCAACTGTTTTTCGCGGCGAGCCATCTGTCCATTGTCGCACTCGTGATCGTAGCCCCGCAGATGTAAGACGCCGTGCAACACCAGGATTTTAACTTCCTCGGCCGGCGAGTGTCCCAGAGAGCGTGCATTTTTTGTTGCGATCTCGGCGGAAATCGCTATTTCGCCGGCTAAATGTTTTTGGATGTCGGGGTCGGCGGGAAATGAAAGCACGTCGGTGGGCTTGTCTTTTCCGCGGAAACGTCGATTCAGGGACTTCATCTCGGCGCTCGTCGTTATCAGCACGTTGACTGTGCCCTTCAATCCCGCTGCACGCCGGGCGCGCGCCAGGAAACGGTCGAGCGCCAAGTTGGTCAGATCGGCGACGCGCTTTTGAAGGATGACCAAGGTTGACCGCCCAGCCCCTAAAGAGGCGTCTGTGAGAAAGCTTGTGGCATCGCTAAAGCGATGCCCTGATACGAATCCGGACAGCCAAAGCGAAAAGGAGGGCAGCGGCCAGGCTCCCTCCCGTGTGGCGCGGACGACTCTTTTTAGTTGCGCACGTGCGGCTCTTCGGGCGGTCCGGGTAAAGCCGGCGGCGCGCTGGGCTTCGGTTCGAGCAGCGACAACTGCTGCTCCGCCAATCGCGTTTTGTGTTCGTCGTAGGCGCGGATGATCCTTTGCACCAGGTGATGACGCACCACGTCGCTTTCATCGAAGTGCACGAAGGCGAGGCCGTTTACGCCTTCGAGAATATCGACCGCTTCGATCAGCCCGCTGCGGCGCGCGGTGGGCAAGTCGATCTGCGTGATGTCGCCGGTGATCACTGCCTTAGAACCAAATCCCAGGCGGGTCACAAACATCTTCATCTGCTCGGAGGTGGTGTTCTGCGCCTCGTCCAGGATGACAAACGAATCGTTCAGCGTGCGCCCGCGCATGAAGGCGATGGGCGCGATCTCGATAACATTTTTTTCGAGATAGCGTTCGACGCGCTCCGGCTCCAGCATGTCAAAGAGCGCGTCGTACAAGGGCCGCAGATAGGGATCGATCTTTTCCTGCAACGTGCCAGGGAGAAAACCTAGACGTTCGCCGGCTTCGACTGCGGGCCGCGCCAGAATGATGCGATTCACCTGCTTGTTCAGCAGCGCCGAAATCGCCATGGCGACGGCGAGGTAGGTCTTGCCGGTGCCGGCGGGGCCGACGCCAAATACCATGTCATGCTTCTCAATGGCCTCGAGGTAGCGGCGCTGATTGGGGCTTTTCGGCTGGACGGTGCGGCGTCCAAAAGAACGCTGACGGCCCGCCTCGGCCAGTCCGCGGAGCGTCACGTTCGGATCGCCAACCACCACGCGCAACATGCTGCTCAAATCGCCGTTCACGAACTGGTGGCCGGACTTCCGCAGATGCTCGTAGTCGGCAAACAACTGTTCAGCGCGGGCCACGTCGCGGGGCGCGCCTTCGAGTTCAATGCGGTCTGAGCGCAGATCGATATTGATGTTCAGGCCGTCTTCGAGCACGTGGAGATTTTCATCCCGTGTGCCGAACAGAGTCTCGATGTCACGTGTGAGTTCAATATTTTTTTTCATTCAGAATTCTGGCGCCGCCTCCAGCAGCTTGGGACCGGGCTCACTCGTCATCACACTCGTCATCGTAAGGATGAGATGTGGGTTGCGGGGATCTGGTTTACCGCCGGATTCGGGCAAGCCCGTGCCGGTGTTTTTTGCACGCAAATAGCTGGATGTGGAAGTGAAGCGAACCGGATTGCGCACCCCGACGACGGGGCGGTTACCAACCATTTGAGATCAGCGTAGCGCGGGAGGGGGCGGGAGTCAATGGGGGAAGAAGCAAGCCGCCGGAGGGTCTCGGACTTCCTAGTAATTGTGGTATCTTTCTTGGCGGTGCAGCTATCTCTTGACGCCGTGTGTCATGGGCAACATGTCAAACGAAAGCCTATTGGACATGGAACATGCGAACCTATTCACAAAAGCAGAATCAACCTCAAAAGCCAATAACCTTCAGCCTTGCTCGGGCTAACGTGGCGACCCTTGCGCTGGATCATCGTGAGCATCCTGTCCACCATTTGCAGCGCGCACTTGGTAATCAAGCAGTGCAGCCTATATTGCAGACTCATGCTGAGGGTGCCGACCGCCGCGTCCGATTGAGCACCACAGGATTATCTCGCTTCGGATACGATTTCAGCCAGATTCCCATACATTCCTCTAGCGCGGGAGCGATCCAGACAAAATTGGCGATCAACGAAGCAGGGGACGAATATGAACAGGAGGCGGAACGAGTCTCCGGACAAATGATGCGGATGTCCGAACCGCATTTCCAGCGCTCCTGCGCCTGCGGTGGAGGATGCCCCAAGTGTCGGACGGAGCAATCGGTCTCCGAACCTGAGGGCGTGCAGACTAAGCGCGTCGGGAGTGGAAGCTTGGGACGGACCGCAGCACCACCCATCGTCCACGAGGTATTGCGTTCGGCGGGTCACCCTCTCGACCTTTCGGCTCGCTCCTTCATGGAGTCACGCTTCGGCCTCGATTTCGCTCAGGTGCGTGTGCACACAGATGCAAGAGCAGGAGATTCTGCAAGAGCTTTGGAAGCAAGGGCATATACGGTCGGTCGAGATATGGTGTTCGCCCCGGAGCAGTATGCGCCGGGAACGGCGGAGGGCAGACGACTTCTGGCCCATGAGCTTACGCACGTGGTGCAACAGAGATCTCCGACCGATGTTTCTAAGAGCGTTCTGATGCGACAGCCCAAGCCTGTCGAAAGCGAGTTCAGAGGTTGCACAGGAAATCAGCCGAAGCAAATAGATGCAGCCGTCCAGAATGCCAAGAAGGCGATTAACGCGGCGGCGAGCGTTGTAGGCAGCGCTTATGGCAAGCCTAGTAGTTTGACCGCCGCTCACAAACAGCTCTTGATGGATCACTTTCACACAAGCAGCCACGACGACTTGCGCAAGATTCTTGGGATTTATGGTTCCATTAGACGAGCGTTTGAGTCGGGGCTGAAATTTCAGTGCGAGACAATATGCGACAAAACACCAAAGGGCAACGTGTGCGGTTATGCCTACAACACCGGGTTTTTTGGTGGAAAAGGACCGATTCACATCTGCTTTGACACAAAGGGATGTGACTTCACAACGTCGGCCGCGCAAGATCAGGTTGCCTTAGTGATCCACGAGGCCGCGCATCGGCATGCCGGCGTTGACGATAAGGTGTATCACTGGGCATCAGGGTACGCGAATTTGAGCGCGAAGGACGCCCTGGACAATGCCGATAGTTATGCCTGGTTTGCTGTACTGGTGTGACTAGGATGAAGAGGACAGTCGATTGAGAGGCGATGCTTCTGTGGAATGTTCCCCCGAGAAACAGAGAAACCCTCGGTCCCGGGCCCGAGAAGCCTACTCGGAAGCAGAACCATTGGTGCAGCACTGAACCTCGTCGGAGCGCGTGATGCGGTGTCCTCACGCGCTTTCGCTTTTCGTTTCGGGTGTGCTGGCCCACACCGCCCGGTCCTTCGCCCACGCCCGCAACTCAGCAATCTCCTCAGCCCGAGTAATCGACAACGGCACGGTGGACGAGAGCGCACCGAGCAGGTCCTCATTGCTCAGTTCCTGCTTGCGAGAAAACGCGGCGTAGAGGCCGGTTTGCACGGCCGATTCGATCTCCGCTCCAGAAAAGCCTCCGGCTGCGGCTGCAACTCGATCCAGGTCGTAGTCGGCGGGATTGCGTTTACGCTTCGTCAGCTGGATGGAAAATACCTGTTTCCGCTCGTCCACACTGGGCAGGTCTACGAAGAAGAGTTCGTCGAAGCGTCCCTTGCGAATCAGCTCCGGCGGCAGCACGGCGACGTTGTTGCAGGTGGCGGCGACGAAGACGGCTGATTTGCGTTCCTGCATCCAGGACAAAAACGACGCCAGCAGTCGCGACGAGACACCCGCGTCTGCCGATGCGGAATCGGGGCCGCTTCCGGCGAAGACTTTTTCCAACTCATCGATCCACAGCACGCAGGGGGCGAGGCCCTCGGCAACCTTGAAGACTTTCTGAATCCGCTTTTCCGTCTCGCCTATGAATTTGTCGTACACGGCGGCGGTGTCGAACTTCACCAGCGGCAATTTCCATTCTCCGGCTACGGCGCGGGCGCAAAGGCTCTTGCCGCAGCCTTGGACACCTAGAATGATTACTCCTTTCGGCGGATCGAGGCCGAACTGGAGCGCCTGCGCGTTCCAGGAATTTTGCCGTTGTGCGAGCCAGGTTTTCAGATTGTCCAGGCCGCCGACGCTCGCCATGTTGTCGGTTGAGTCTACGAACTCCAGCATTTCCGAGCGCTTCAGCAAAGCCTTCTTGGCGTCCAACACATCCGTGATGCACTCGGGCGAAAGCGCGAGCCTGCCAACCACGGTCTGCGAGATGGCGCGCTCGGCCGCTTCCTCCGTCAACCCGCGGAGATTGCCGGCCATGGCGTCAACGCCGTTTGAATCGAGCTGGAGTTTCAGGGTATGGTTGCCGGCGAGGCGGGTATAGGTCTCACGGATAATCTCGCGCAGCCGCTCCCGGTCGGGCAATGGCAGATCGAGAAATTCCACCAGGCTGACCAGCTCGGGCGGCATCTCGATCGCGGGAGCGGTGAGCACCAAGGTCCTTCGGTTCGCGGAGAATTTCTGTCCCACATCGCGCAGCCGGCGCACCACGACTGGGTTATCCATGTGCCGGTGGAAATCCTTGAGCACAAATACGGCCTCGATGGTCATGGTCTCCAGGTTCGCCAGCGCCTGCACTGGGTCGGCGGTGTTGTACATCGCGGCATTGTGCGTTGCTGCGTTACCGACAGCCATCTTCGGGGCCACGCCGGCACCGGAGCCAACTCCCAACAGCGCCGAAGCAGCGACCGCGACGTCATTGCCGCATCGGACGAGTCCGTCGGCGATAGTCCATTCGAAGACCGGTAAGCTGAGCTGCGAGCAGGCAGCACGCACCAGCGACATCGCGCACATTTCCTCGACAGTCTCCATTACGACGATCGGCGTCGAGGAGTTGATCAGAACCTTCAGGCGATCGAGTGGATTCATAGTTGCCACGTCAATTGCGGCGGGCATTTGCCCATACCCAAACGAGAATGAAAACCACCATTCCCACGACGGAAACCGCCAGGGTCTTCCGTGCTTCAGGGGAAAACTTGGCGAAAGACTTGATTGCCGGCTGGACCCAAGCAAACCAATAGAGGGTCCCCATGACCAACAAGAGTAGCAGCCCCATCATAACTTGGGCCCAAGGGGGCCAATGCGAATAGTTCAACATTGCTTTTTGAGAGCCGAGAAAGATCGAGCGTTGACCCGATGCGGCTTGCTCCCGTACAATCGTACCTTCGGCTCCCACCGGAATATCTTCCTGGCGCAATCCAGGACAAACAAAGGTAATCAAGCCGCATGGCAAATCATTTTTCGGCGCTGAAACGCGCCCGACAGACAACGAAACGAACCGCGCGCAACCGGGCCAATTCTTCGCAGCTGCGCACCGCTTTGCGGAGCCTGCGCGAGAGCCTGGAAAAAGGCGACAAGACCGCCGCCGGCGAGACCTACCGGCAGACCGTCTCGGCGCTCGACAAGGCAATCCAGAAGGGCGTTCTGCACGAAAACACGGCTTCGCGCTACAAGTCCCGCCTGTCGAAGCGGCTGGCCGCTCTTAAATAGGGCTAAATGCCCGGCCGCTAAAGGGCTCCGATTTTGAAGGATTGGCGGTATCGCTGAAGCGATACCCTGATACGAACAAGGGTTGCAAACCCTGTAATCCGGTACCCATACCTACGAGGCCATTTCTCCGGGGCCTGTGAAACGGGTGCCAGGAGGGTTATCCGCGGGATTGCAGATTCTTCTTGACCTTCCCCAGCGGTTTGTTATACTTAGCCAGTTCTCAGGACATTAAAGCAGTTTCTGCCGGTCTTGGAGAACCTCCGCCCGCGTTTTGGCATCTCCTTAAAGAATTGAGCAACTTTCGGGTAGGGCGGGGCATCTATCTTGGGTGGTTCCGGCAAAATCCCTTTGCACCTGGCCCGAATTAGAACTTGGCTAGCTTGTAGTCGACCATCACTCAGTGGACGATGGGATCGCGGCCCGAATTATCCCTAGTTGAAGGAGAACGAACGAAAATGCGCTCTGATCGTGTATTTGACGCTCTACATACCTTGCGGAACCGGTATATGCTTTGCCAGCTTGCCTCGAAGGCAACGCGCAAGTTTCATAAGCCGAACACCCGCATTCAGGAAACCATGAACGATGTATTTGACAAGATCGCCGATGCGGAACGTCATGACATCCTGAGCGAACCCGAGAACTTTGCCGAAGCAC
>Ga0210407_10004736_pt1 | contig 10633 bp, 7 predicted proteins | sample IncBWC27MmetaG_FD_150860 | JGI IMG/M metagenome (GOLD analysis project Ga0210407, IMG submission 150860) | Forest soil microbial communities from Barre Woods Harvard Forest LTER site, Petersham, Massachusetts, United States - Inc-BW-C-27-M | ecosystem: Environmental > Terrestrial > Soil >... | reverse complement strand
GCTTGAAGCCGGCGGAGATCAGGGCCTGAAGATAGTTGGTCTTGAGCTCGGCAGGAATCTGCCCCTTAAGCCCTTGCCAGGCATCGCGGGGACATTCGATTAACTTGACTGTCTCAGACATGTTCACCACGGAGACACGGAGGCACGGAGAAAAGCATTGCTTTTCACAAAACCCTTCTTACTATGCCGCCTCTTACAAGAGTTGCAACGTTGAAGTTAATGATTATGCCCACGTGTTTACCAGTCAACTTGAGATAGGTGAGCAGCTGCGCCTCGTGGACCGGAAGGGTATGCTCTACGCATTTCAGTTCCAGAACAACCGCATCTTGAACGATCAAGTCCAGGCGATACCCGCAGTCAAGTTTGACGCCTTTGTATTCAACCGGCAGTGGCACTTGGCGCTGAAAAGCGATCCCACGCAGGTTAAATTCGCGGCACAAGCACTCCTCGTAGGCTGATTCGAGCAGCCCTGGACCAAGCGCGCGATGTACCTCTATGGCAGCTCCAATGATCTTTTCAGTGAGCTCTTCATGAAGAAGCTTGCTCCGTGCCTCCGTGTCTCCGTGGTGAATCACGTTTGCAGCACTCCCACCTTAAACTCCGGCACCTCGGGGTTCAGCGACGCCGCTTCCAGCGCCTGTGTGATGGCTTGCCGCGTTTCCATCGGATCAATAATTTTGTCGATCCAGAGACGGGCGGCGCCGTAGCGCGGGTCGGTTTGCTCTTCATAGGTTTGCTTTGTTGAATCGAAAAGTTCCTTTCGTTCTTCTTCGCTCAACTTTTTCCCGCTGCGTTCCAGTTGCTTCACTTTGACTTCCACCAAAGTGCCGGCGGCGGCATCTCCACTCATAACCGCGTACTTCGCGGTGGGCCAGGCGAAGACAAAACGTGGATCGAAAGCTTTGCCGCACATGGCGTAGTGTCCGGCGCCAAAAGAGCCGCCGACGATCACTACGATTTTAGGCACGACGGAGTTCGACACCGCATTCACCATTTTTGCTCCCGCCTTAATAATGCCGCTCCACTCGGCATCGCGTCCCACCATGAAGCCGTTTACGTCGTGGAAAAAGACGAGCGGGATCAGGCTCTGGTTGCAGTCCATGATGAAGCGGGCAGCTTTTTCGGCCGACTCAGTGTAGATGACACCGCCGAACTCGACGCGCTTGTGGCCTTCATGGTCAGTCTGGTGCGCGTGGAGTTTCTGGTTGGCAACAATGCCGACGGCGAAGCCTCCAACGCGAGCGTAGCCGCAGATCAGCGTCGCGCCGTACTCGGGTTTGTACTCATCGAAGCGGCTTTCGTCCACGATGCGCGCGAGAATTTCTTTCATGTCGTATGGGCGCGCGGGCGAGGCGTCGTAAGCGCCGTAGATTTCTTCGGCCGGCATCGCCGGGTCCACGGGCTTTTTCCGATCCCAGAGGGACTGACGGCGATAACCCCATTTTTCTATGATCGAACGGATGCGGGCGATGCAGGCCTGGTCATTGGGCTCGCGAAAGTCGACGGTGCCGCTGATGGTGGAGTGCATGGCGGCGCCGCCCAATTCTTCCGCCGAAACTTTCTGCCCGATGGCGGCTTGCACCAGCGCGGGCCCGGCGAGGAACAGGCCGCTGCCGTCGGTCATCAAAACGTGGTCGCACATCACGGGAAGGTATCCGCCTCCGGCCACGCACATGCCCATGATCGCGGCAATCTGCGCGATGCCCATGGCCGACATGACAGCATTGTTGCGGAAGACGCGGCCAAAATCGTCCGTGTCAGGAAAGACATCCTCTTGCAGCGGCAGAAAGACTCCGGCGGAATCGACGAGGTAGATAGTCGGTATGCGATTTTCGATGGCGATGTTTTGCGCGCGGATGACTTTCTTCGCGGTCATCGGAAAGAAGGCCCCGGCCTTTACCGTAGCGTCGTTCACGATGAGCATGACCATGCGGCTTTCGATGCGGGCGAGTCCGGTGATGACGCCGGCGGCGGGAGCGCCGCCCCATTCTTCGTACATTTTGTGCGCGGCATAGAGGCCAAGTTCGAAGAAAGAGCCGGGGTCGGCGAGCAGGTGAATGCGTTCGCGGGCGGTGAGACGCGATTTGGCGTGCTGGCTCTCGATGGCCTTGGCGCCTCCGCCTTCGCGGATTTTTTCCTCTTCGTTGCGGACCTGAGCCACCAGGTCGGCGAGCGCCCGCATGTTGGATTCGAAGCGGAGAGAGCTGGGATCAATTTTCGTGGGGAGGACGTTGTTAATGGAGAGTGCCGTGGAATCGGTCCGTTCGCGCATGAGGGCAGATTTCGAAACTACCAGCGAAACTACTTACTATACCAGCGGGGTGAAGCGTGGGCGCGGCGATTTGGCTGATAGACTCAGCTGCGGAGTACGCTGTCGAAGGGGTGAATCAAGTAATGTGGCGGAAGCTGGAGCCGCGAGCGGATTGGCACATCGCCTTAGCGATCACGACGGTACTGCGCGTCGTCTATACGGGCGTGGCGGCGGCCGCAGCAGTGTTTCTTCATCCCGATGCGCGGTCGATTCACAGCAATGTGCTCACCGGGAATTTGCCGGCGCCCGGCGGTTGGCATTATGCGTTGCTTGGAATTTGGCAGCGTTTCGACACCCTTTGGTATTTGCGGATTGCCGAGCATGGATATGATCTGCCGGCGGGAGTTGTTTTCTATCCTCTCTATCCGTGGCTGATTCGGAGCCTGAGCGGACTGACCGGGCCGCTGGCTGCGGCTTTACTGATTTCGACTGTGGCGGCGTTTTTTTATTTCTGGGGACTACTGCGCCTGGTGGAGAATCACGTGCACAGCGAATTTCCAAACGCGCAACCGCTGCGGACGGTTATGCTCGCGGCAGTGTGGCCGGCAAGCTTTTTCTTTTTTGCGGGATACACGGAGGCTCTGGCGGTTGCGTTGATCGTCTGGTGCATTGGCTGGGCGCGGGACGAGCGCTGGGCGCTCGCGGCGGCGTGCGCTTTTGCCGCCGGTTTGACGCGGTCGGTGGGAACCCTGGTGATCGTGCCATTGGCGATCATGGCATGGCGAGCGCCGCGCCGAGTACGATGGCCGATCGTGATCGCTCCACTCGGAACGCTGGGTTATTGGTTCTGGTTGCAGCAAACGGGACGCATCAGCGCCGCGGCGGCTTATCGGACCTATTGGGATACAGAAGTGGCAAGTCCGTGGACGACGCTGTGGTTGGCGATTCGTTCGCTGGTGGAGCGCTTTGACTCCCTGGTGATGATCAGTCTGGTTGCGCTGATTTTTTTCTTCGTTGCGGGAGTGGCGGCACGGCGGCGGATGCGCATCGAAGACAGATGTTTTTCGGCAGCAGTGATCGTGCATCTCCTCTTACGGTCGTGTTGGCCGCCGCTGCTCGGCGCCCCTCGCTATCTGCTGCCGGTGTATCCGGCTTATCTTACGATGGGAAAATGGGCGGAGGAGATGCAGAGGACGCGCTTTGTATTTCTGTGCGCGACACTGTTTGCGTTCAACCTGATTTGGATGCTGGCATTTCTGAACTGGTCGTTGGTGCTGTGATTCAAGCCGCGCAACCCGCCGACCTTGTCATCCTGAGCGAAGCGAAGGACCTGTTTTCTTCGCGTGCTCCGAAGACCGTCTGCCGAGTGTGCGGACAAGAGTGTTCGCGCCACACAACCAATGACGATAAATCGCAGCTAAACGGCCGGCACGCCGTGCGGTTTCACATGCTCGCGGATGAACTGAACGATGTCATCCATGGGAGTACCGGGCTGGAAGATTCCCGCCACGCCGATTTTCTTGAGACCTTCGACATCCTGATCGGGGATGATCCCGCCAACCAGCACCAGCACGTCGTCCATTTTGTTTTGTTTCAGCAGGTCCATTACGCGCGGAACGATCGCATTGTGCGCGCCCGAGAGAATCGACAGCCCGATGACCTGCACGTCTTCTTGCAGCGAGGCGCTGACGATCATCTCCGGCGTCTGGCGCAGGCCAGTGTAGATGACCTCCATGCCGGCATCACGAAGGGCGCGGGCGATCACCTTGGCACCGCGGTCGTGACCGTCGAGACCGGGCTTCGCAACGAGAACGCGGATTTTTTGCTCAGTGGCCACCGAGATCATTTAACCACAGAGGGCGCGGGCAGCACAGCGTCGGAACTGGATGGGCGGGGACTCTTGTCTCTCCACGATCACGGCTTTACCCCCAACTGCCAGAACAGAAACGAGTACATGTCGGTGTTCTCTTCAATCTGCTTGGTGACTGGCTTGCCCTGTCCGTGGCCGGCCTTGGTCTCGATGCGCAGCAGAATTGGTTTTTGCTGGCTGGCTCCATTCTTGGCTTCGGATTGCATGAGCGCCGCCATTTTCTTGGCGTGCATGGGATCCACACGCGTATCGGTGTCTCCCGTCATAAAGAGAATAGCGGGATACTCCTGACCAGCCTTCACGTGATGATAGGGCGAATAAGCATAGAGCCACTCAAACTGCTTGGCGTCATCGGCTGAGCCGTACTCCGGGATCCAGAGTTTCGCGATCTGGAAGTTCTGATACCGCAGCATGTCCAGCAGCGGGACGGCACACACCACGGCGCGGAACAGATCGGGCCGTTGGGTGATCATCGCGCCCATCAGCAGCCCGCCATTAGACCCGCCTTGAATCGCAAGGTGATCGCGATCGGTGTATTTCTGTGAGATGAGGAATTCGCCCGCGGCGATAAAGTCATCAAACACGTTCTGTTTTTTCTCCAGCATACCGGCGCGATGCCAGTCTTCGCCGAACTCGGAACCGCCGCGCAGGTTGGCGACCGCGTAAATACCGCCGTGCTCCATCCAGAGATACATGCTGCGGTTGAAAGTTGGCTTCAGCGAAATATTAAAACCGCCGTAGCCGCTCAGCAGCGTGGGATTCTTGCCATTCTTCTCGATTCCCTTTTTGTTGACGACAAACATCGGAACTTTCGTACCGTCTTTCGACGTGTACCAAACCTGCTGCACGTCATATGCGGAAGGATCGATGGAGGGCGCGTCGACCTTGGCCCAGAGCGCGCTTTTCACATCGGTTAACTCCACGCGATAAACCGAGGGAGGCGCGGTAAAAGACTGAAATCCGAAAAAGATTTCGTTGCGATCGTACCTCCCGGAGGTGCTGAAAACATCTCCAATCGCAGGCAGTGGAATGTCGGCGAGCTTTTTGCCGTCGAGCCCGAACAGCTTCAGTTCTGAAGTCGCGTTGTGTTCGTACTGCGCAAGCAACCTGCCCCCGGTCACGCTCGCATTCTGCAACACGGCGTCCGTCTGCGGAATGAGTTCCTTCCAGTTCTCGCGTTTCGCATTCATCGCGTCGGCGACAAAAACGCGATAGTGGGGCGCGTCTTCGTTGGTGGTGATGTAGAGTTTGCCCGCAAAGAACTCGGCGCCGTAAAGGAATTCTTTTCCGGTAGTGATTTCGAGCGGCGGATTCTTCGACTGGAGATCCTGCAGATACATCTCCGTCTTTGTCCAGCCTTCGCCAACATCAATCAGCAGCCAGCGGTCATCTTCGGAGAGAGTCACCTCGGGAATGTCCTGCGGATTGCGGCCTTCGCCAAAAATGAGCGGATCCTTGGCGGGATCGCTTCCGATCTGGTGATAGAAAACCTTGACGTGGTAGACCTCGTCTCCGGCTGGCACCTCGCCTTTTTTGGGATGGCGGGTGTAGTAGAAAGCGGAGCTGTCCTTCATCCAGGCCACGCTGGCGAAGCGGGTACGGTCGATAGTATCCGGCAACACCCTGCCGGTCGCGCTCTCAATGATATGCAGCGTGCTCTCTTCCGATCCGCTGGCGGAAGTTCCATAGGCCACGTACTTACCGTCTTCAGCGGCAAACCACCAGTCGAGCGCAACGGTGCCGTCGCTGGACAACTTGTTCACGTCAACCAGCACGCGGTCTTCGTTGTTTAGTGCGCCGTCCACGCCCTCACGCACATAAAGAATGGGCTGGTTCTGGTTGCCTTCGCGGCGGGTGTGAAAATAATATTTGCCACCCATCTGCGGAGCTCCGACGGTGCCAATCTCAAGCAATTGCGAAAGACGCGCATTGATCTTGTCGCGGCCTGGCAGCGGGTCAAGGATCGTGCGGGTGTAGCTGAGTTCCTGCTCGACGTAGAGCTTGGTGTCGGGATCGTTCGGGTTTTCCAGGTAGCGGTACCGATCGACGATCTTGTGCCCCTGAACAGTGTCCTCCACCGGGGCAACCTTGGCTTTCGGAGGACCGGGAGTGGTGGAAGGAACGGTGGAATCCCCAGCCCTGGAATCCTGGGCGAAGACGAGTGCAACCACCCCGATAAGAACCAGAAGAAAAGCAGTCAGCAAACGCGAACCTCCCAGCATAAACACCTCACTCCTGTTGTGGACGAGACGCCGAGGATTAGGTTAGCAGAACGTCCCTGTCGAAGAGCGAGTTTCCAATCGGCGGCAGCGTCTGATATGATTTTGTTGACTATTCAGCACGCGTCACGGCGTGCTCCCACTCCTCAGTAGCTCAATGGCAGAGCATCCGGCTGTTAACCGGAGGGTTGTAGGTTCGAGTCCTACCTGAGGAGCCATTCTTTCAATGGCTTAGCAAGCCTGCAATCACCAACGCAATCAGTTAAGCCGGTCGGCTCAATGCCAGCCCAACTACTTTTGAGTGCGCGTGCCCCATCTCATCGGTCACCACGTCGCCATAAATGTTCATCGTTGTTCTGATGTCGCTGTGCCGCATCAGCTTCTGTTGAACAGCGATTGGAGTTCCGACGGCATCCAGCCAACTGCGGTATGTGTGCCGAAAGGCATGAGTGCCGAGATGGCCGATTCCTGCCTCCTTGGATGCCCGCTCAAGTTCGCGCCAAAACCCCGTATACGAATAAGGTAGACGGCCCAGTTTCACAGGACTGGCAAAGATCCAATCCTCTTCAGCTGAAAACTGCGTGGTCTGCTTCCAGACCCTCAGTAGCTCCAGCAGTTCCTTGTCTACTGCCAGGAACTTGCGCGATGAATCGGTTTTCACATCATCCACAATTTGCTTCACGATGCCCCGCTCAATGTTCAACTTGGCACCGAGCCAGTCCACGTCGCGCCACTTCAAAGCAAGTAGCTCCGAAACTCGCAATCCCAAACAGACCGACACCAGAGCCATTGTGTTGAACGGTGTCTTCAGGGATGCGGTGAGTTTCTGGAACTGCTCCAAAGTGAGGCTTCGCGGTTTGCGAATGCGTCTTGTAGCACCTTTCACAACTACAAGGTCGATGGGGTTACGTGCAACTTCCAGCACGCCGCACCACATCGCAAACTCCATCAAGGCACGAAGAAGGTTGCGAACGTGAGACCTGCTTTTGGGAGACAGATCAAGCTGGCGAAGCCAGAGTTCAACGGGTCTCGGCTGTACGTCAGCGATAGACTTGTCGCCCCAGTGAGGCAAAATATGGTTCCGCAGCCATGACCGATACACGCGAGAGGTCTCGGAACGCGAGGGCATTCTTTCGGATTGGTAGCGTTGAGCCAACTCTTTCACCGTGTGCGTTTGGCTAATTGGTTTGTTGACAACCGTCTGACGAAACGACTCTGCTGCTTGCCATGCGGCTGCCTTGGTTGGAAAGTCGCGCAGCGAACCGATCAACCTGGTTCGACGGACTCCGTTTTCGCAGAATAGGTAATTCCATACCCTGCGACGTTTATCGCAAACAACAGATCCCTGCTTATGCCGTGCTCGTTTCATATGCTCCTTTCGTTTGCGAGCACGGACGGCTGGGCCGAGATTACCACAGGTTTCTTCTCGGTCACCATTGCTTCCAAGTCTGCGTGCAGAAAACGCCAGACTCGGCGTTGCGTCCCGGTGAGCGCATAGGCTTTTACCTTGCCTTGTCGCGCCCAGAGCAGAATTGTGCGCGTCCTCATGTTGAGGTATTGCGCCGCCTCTGCGGCGGTTAGCCACGTTCGGCGTTCGGCGCCGACGCGACCTTGGGTGACCGATTCTGTGGAAGAATGTTCTGGATCAGAGGGCTGGGATTGGGGATACATATTGACTCCGTTGGGTTGATGGGGTGCAGGCGATCTTTCGGTTTTCTTCTTTCGCTTCCATAATGGCGGGGTAACTGGAACTGCGAAGGTTCAGTCAAGGGCGACTGAAGGGAGCCGCGCCAGCGGGCTTGCCCCTTGACGGGTTCTTCGCAGTTCCGGTTTCGTGCACTTGGAAGCGAAAGAAAGTGCCGGGTGCGCGGGATGTGGTTCGTTCGTCTCATTATGCCGCAGGGTTCGCTTTCTGGATTGATTGTTCGCCCATTGACTCTCCGCCTATCATTGCCTTCCCGCGTGAAACTATCGTTGACTCCTGTTTAAGATCAGAAGCCCAAACCTATGCCCATACCCATTCCCAGATCCTGCGCTGGCTGCTGTGACCTGGCAGCCTCCTGCTGCAATGGCGCAATCGCCTGTTCGGGCTTATGTGCGCTCTGGTGCGAGACATCGTGACCAAGAGCTTGCGGCAGCTTTTCACGGTTGTTTGTAAAAATCTGCGCGTCCCACTGGCCACGCGAGACAGCGACATACGCCATGCGGCTATTGAGCAAGTCTTTCGCCCCAAGATCCGTATCCACGTGAATGAGTACTCGTTCGGCGGTCTGTCCCTGGCTAGAATGACTGGTAACGGCATAGCCGTGGTCGAGATGCGGATGACGTTGAGGCTCGTAGTCCATACTGCGCCCGCTATCGAGCTTCAGCCGCATCGCTCCGTCCGGTGCGATGCTTTCCACTGTGCCCAGGTCGCGGTTCGCAATCTTCAACTCACGATTCGATGCGGTGAATTGGATACGGTCTCCAACCGAGAATGCCTTCTCCTGTTGGCGATACACCGAGACGCCCATCTGGCGTCGAGGGTCATAGGTCGTTTCACTTCCGTCCGCGCGCAGCACCGTGAGCCGATTGTTTTGTGCATCAATGCCCTTTACGCGCGTGTATTCTCCCTTCTCGATGCCAGTCTCCCGCGAACTGCGCGAGTAGCGCAGAATGTCGTCAACTTGGTATTGCTGCGCCCAAGAACGATCTGCGCCGGTCATTTCCTGACGCGGTACCAGCGTTTGGACCCAGCGTTCTTCCTTGGCAACACTTCCGCGCGATTGCAACTCCACATGGATGCGTTGATTGATCTCTGTGCGCGACAGATTGTCCGGCGATACCACTAGGGTACTTTCTGGCGACCTGGCATACTCGCGTGCGATGGCCTCGATGCGCTCCTCGCGCCCTTTCACTTCATGCACGCGGCCCTGCCGGTCAAGGCCTTCGATGGCCGCGCCAACCTGCCCACGCGCCAATTGCTCGACAGCCTGCTTCAGTTCCGGGTCCTTCTGTCGAACAATCTCTTCAAGTCTCGCCGTCCGCATTCCGGCTTCCTGAAGCTGCGCGAAAGGACGGCCCGCTTCGACCGCTTCATGCTGCCGCGTGTCGCCTACCAGCAAAACCCGGTCCCTCGCATGAAGCCGTTCAATGAACTCGTGCATCTGGCGCGTCGAGGCAAGCGAAGACTCGTCGAGCACATAGAACCTCTTCTGACCTGTGTCCGGCTGCTCTCCCCGCACCAGATGGCGTTGCAGAGTCGAAGTCTCCATGCCCGCCTCGGCTAGCTTGTGCGCAGCACGTGAGGTTGGAGCAAAACCTTCGACCTTGTAGCCTTCGGCCTCCACTCCTTCCCGGATCACCGCCAAAGTAGTCGTTTTGCCAGTGCCGGCTATTCCATCCAATCCGACGATCTTCTCTCGGCTCACAAAGATGTCATCGACCACCTCGCGCTGCGCCGGACTCAGTTCTGTATGGCGGTCTTCGATTGCAATCCGCAGCCAAGGCGAAACCAGCATCGGATCGTTGTAGGTGCGCTGATTGCCGCTCTGCATCCGTCCGACGATCTCCTGCTCCATGCGGATCATCTCAGCGGTTGTGTACATCGGCGCTGCGCGCCCTTCGATGGGGCCAACGGCAACGAATTCCCCGCGCTGGACGCGCTGCGCAAACTCATGCCGTACTTGTTCGTACGTTGCTTGCGTCATGCTGCGGCTGATTGCCGCCTGCAAGATGCTTCGCTCATCCTGCACGGCAGAGCGCTCGAAGACATGATTGCGGGCATAGGTAACAGCCTGTCGTTCAGTCCGAAGTTCAGTCTTGTCCGAGGTCGGCGCATGAATCTGGGTATGTTCGCGCGCCTGGGCGACAACGCGATCCGCCTGATGGCCGTGCTGTGCGGCCAGTTCGCGGTGCCGCTGTAACACTTCTTCCGGGGAGCGAATCTCCTTGCTGTCCCGTGTGCGATGGGCAGCAACCTGTGCCGCGCCCGCGCCTTCTCTCCCGATCTCCTGCAAATGATTCTTGATCTGTTCTCGTCTCGGACTGGATGCATCCAGATATTCCTGCGTGTAGCCCTTAATCTCCGGCTGGCAATACTTGCCGCGTTCGACCTGATAGCCCAACCCTTGCAGACGCATGGCAAGCTCGGAGCGGTACACACTGGTCGCATATTGCTGCGATTGGAAAAGGCTGCGCTCCTGCAATGCCCGCGTCTGGCCGTTCTCGCGCGCGGTCAGATTGAAAATGACGGTATGCGTATGAAGTTGCGGCGCAGCATACCCGTCCACCGGGCGGGCAGTGTCGTGCTCG